>FWPV01000472.1_pt1 | contig 126982 bp, 113 predicted proteins | sample 2228371 | NCBI WGS metagenome assembly FWPV01 (sample SAMEA103939776, study PRJEB20133) | metagenome | reverse complement strand
GTCGTCGGGGTTGGTGAAGGGACCATCAACGGTGACGGTTTTACCTCGATATTCACCTGCCAATGCTTTCTCCAAGTATCCACCCGGCATAACCGCAAATCCGGCTGCCGTTGGTTGACCGCCTGTGGCAGCCTGACCGCCGACGCCGGCAGGCCAGGAGGCGTCGATTTCCTTGAGGACGGTGTCGAGGTCGGCGGCGCCGGAGACGTAGTCGACCATACCGGTCCAGAAGGAGCCGGAGCCGACTTCGGCGGGCATGAGGTCGGAGGCGTCGAAGCGGAAGGCGGTAGCCTGGGAGACGAGTCCGGCGATGCCGCGTTCGAGGTCAACCCCGTACATATCGGGGGTAGCTGTCTGATGAGCGGCGAGGGCGCCGCCGTTGGTGAGCCAACCGGAAGCGGATTGGGGAGTGGTGAAGTACTCCATGAGGGCGCGCACTTCGGGGCGGTCGTTGAACATGGACATAATATCGCCAGCGACGAGGAAGGGCTTGCCGTACTGGGGGTCGACGGGCGGGAAGTAGAAGAAGTCATAATCCACGCCAGCCTTGGCAGTCTCGGGGAAGAAGCCGGTGATGAAGTTACCCTGGCGGTGCATCCAGCACTTGGGGGGCTGCTCGAACATGGGGGCAGGGGCGTCGCCGAAGAAGGTGGAGACGATGGAGTCTCTGCCGCCGAAGACGTAGGCGGGGTTGAACCAGATCTCACTCCAGGTTTCGATGGCTTTCTTGACTTCGGGGGAGTCGAACTTGAGTTCGCCCCTGACCCACTTGTCGTAGTTCTCGAGGGAGGTGGTGCGGAGCATCATCTCCTCGGTCCAGTCGGTAGCGGGCCAGCCGGTGGCGGCGTCGGAGCCGATGCCGATGCACCAGGCGGTGTCGCCGTCGTCGGCGATCTGCTGGGTGAGGGCAAGCAGTTCATCCCAGGTGGTAGGGATCTGGTAACCGGCTTTGTCCCAGTCGTCCTTGGGATACCAGACCAGGGATTTGCCGTTGAAGCGATGCCAGACGCCGCCCGTCATGGGGTTGCCATCAGGACCGGTGACCATTGCCATATCCAACCAGGATTGGTTATATTGTTGCTTGAGCCAGGCTTCGGGGATCCAGGTGGTGGGGTCAATGATGTGTCCCTGGCGGGCGAAGTTGGCGACGGCGCCGGGCTGGGGGAAGTCGGCGATGTCGGGCGGGTTGCCGGCGTCCACGGCGATGGAGATGCGGGACTCGAAGGTCTTATCGCCGATGTACTTGACGGTGATGCCGGTGGCGTCTTCGAAGGCTTTCATCGACTCGGCAAAGCGGATGTCGTCAGGGTTGGTGAAGGGACCATCAACGGTGACGGTTTTACCTCGATATTCACCTGCCAATGCTTTCTCCAAGTATCCACCCGGCATAACCGTAAATCCGGCTGTTGTTGGTTGACCAGCAGGGGGTGCCTCGGTGGCTGCAGGAGGTGCCTCGGTCGCTGCCGGAGCAGGGGGTTGGGTTGGCGCAGTGGTCGCCTGACCGCCGCAGGCAGCCAGAATCAGCGCCACGACAGCCAACATGCAGAACCATAAATATTTTTTGCTAAACATATTCTTCATCCTCCAAAATCGGTTGATATATTTGGACTGTTATGAGGGGGAACCTGACAGTGGTGATTGTTCGATATCGACCTCCTTTCCTGAATGATTTGCCTTGTTGAAAATGTATGGATGCTGAACCTGATTTGCGACTAATATTCTTGGAAAGGCGCAGGTTCAGATTGTTTGGCGCCGCAGGAATTACGCACCACCAGGCTGGTGTCCAGGATAATCTGCTTTTGCTCAGGTTGTTTTCCCTGCAAAAGCTGGAAGAGGATTTCTGCCGCCTGGAGGGCAAGTTCGATTGCGGGCAAGCGGATTGTGGTGAGTGGTGGGGCAAGGAAACGCGAAACCGGCAGATCGTCCATACCCACCAGGGCTATATCATCGGGAATGTGCAAACCGCGCTCACGGATGGCGGCAATCGCGCCGTAGGCGACCAGGTCGCTGGCGACGAAGGCGGCACTGAACGTCGCTCCGCTTTCCAGCAGACTGCGCATTTGTTGGTAACCGCTTTCTGAGTCGAACTCGCCAAAACGAACTAAAGCCGGGTCGTAACTCAGCCCTGTGGTTTCGATTGCCTGGCAATAGCCATTCAGGCGGTCAATGGCGGCAGTATAAATGGGAGGCGCATTGGTGATACAGGCGATGTGTTTATGCCCCAATCCAATCAGGTGCTTCACTGCGGTGCAGGCAGCGGCGCGGTTATCCACATCCACGCTGTAAAAGCTGCTGCCTGGCAATTGACCCAGCAAAACGGTGGGGAAGTTGCTCTCCCGCAACACATTGAGCGCCTCATCATCAAAACGGGGACCGGAGATGATGATGCCGTCAATGCGCTTGGCGCGCATCATGTGGATATAAGTCGTCTCCTGATTTTCGGGTTCGATGATGTCAATTAATAACCGCATGCCTACCTGATGGACGCTCTTAATCAGACCATCCAGGGTCTGGGTCAGGAAAACATCAGAGGCAATTTGGTCGGGGGTGCGGATGAGGATTAAGCCGATGATTTGAGATTGGCGGCTGGCTAACGCCTGGGCAGCGGCGTCGGGGACGTAATTCAGTTCTTTGGCAGCCTGTAAGACGCGCAAGCGGGTGGCTTCGCTGATTTGGATGCCGGGAACATTGTTAAGCACCAGCGAGACCGTGGTACGCGAGACGCCCGCTCGGTCAGCTACATCCTGGCTGGTCACCCGGTTCGTCGCCAACTTGGTCCCTTTCGGAATTTCACCTTGACTAACACGTGTTACTAACGCGCGTTAGTAATGTAACAAATTTATGGCTCGTTGTCAATATGTTGCCGAGAAAATCTGGTTTATGTGATAAAAACGGCTCTTTGTGAAGAATACTGAGCAGCCAGAAAGCTTCTAATTTATGGCTAAAACGGCTCGATAATTGGAACCGTTTCCATTATAGGGCATTTTGATTTGCCTGTCAAGCAAGAACGACTTGGGCGGATAAGAAAATGATGAGGGGAAGCCTGACTATTCGGCTATTTCGTCAACAGTCGCTCAGGCAGAAGACAATCACCCGTCGCGGACCATGCATCCCCACCGTCAGGGTCATTTCGATATCTGCGGTGCGTGACGGACCGCTGATCAGGGTCGCTGCCCCTGCCTGGTGGATTGTGGGCGATGCCAACGCTTCGGGCAATCTCTTTTTTATTTTGCTTGCAGGCAGGATGGCGAGGTGGATCTCCGGGACGAGGGAAGCCGTCAGGGGACGATCAGGCGCTTCGGTCAAGATCAGCGTCCCAGACTCGGCGATGGCGCTGTCTGCTCCGGTCAAGCCCAGGTGGATCTCAGAGTCATACTGGTGTTGCACCTGTATCCCGCCATCTTGCAGCGTTTGTAGCAATCCGGGGGGTAACGCAGTATCTGCCCAAGATTGGATGCGGTCAATTCTCTCCTCTCGTAGGAAGTCCAGGATCAGTTTTCCAAGCTCAGTCTGTTGGCACTGAAAGCAACTGCCTCCCAGAGCCTCCAGCTCAGCGCAGAAACGCTCCAGGATGGCGCTATCGGGGATCTCCGCCTTGCTATGCTGATTGAGTTGGTTTTCATCTCGGGCATGGACATCGGCTTCAGAAATCCTCTCTTTTGCAGGTTGAGCCTGGCGGACTTTCCAGTGATGGCGAAACGGTTTCGAAGCCGGGCGGGGGAAGTCTTTGGAGTAGCCCCAACCGGTCAGAGCCGGAAGACGAATCCAGGGCTGCACCGGCGCAACGGCGCGGCTGAATATCCCTGCCAGGCGTTGAGCGACGGCAAAGCGCCAGGGCGAGACGGCGACCCAGGTGAAGAAGCGCAACCCCCATCTCAGGTAGCCGGGGGCATTTGAGGCGGCTTTATGTTTGACGTTTCCTTCTGCTTCTTGAGCGTTCATCCCGGCGCGGATGCGCAGCAACAGTTTGGGAAGGTCAATATCCACCGGGCAAGACTCCTTACACGCCCCGCACAGGCTGCTGGCGCGCGCCAGGTGCCCGAATTCAGCTTGTCCAAATAAGGCTGGCGAGAGCACCGAACCAATGGGACCCGGGTATGTGCTGCTTCTGCCGTGAATGTCCACATAGGCGTGCCCGCCAATCTCGCGAAAAACCGGACATTCGTTCAAGCAGGTGCCGCAGCGGATGCAGTAGAGGGCTTCTGCCAGGGGAGATTGGCTGATGCGTCGGCGTCCGTTATCCACCAGGATAACGTGACGCTCCTGGGGACCTTCCACCGATGAGCCATCTACCCCTGCTCGGGGTGCGGGACGCTGCGCCAGGCTGACATAAACCGAAAGCTTTTGCCCGGTGGCGGAGCGCGGTAACAGGTAGAGCATGAGCGCCAGGTCATCCAGGGTCGGCACCAAACGCTCAATGCCCATCAAGGCGATGTGCACCGGCGGCAGGGTCATCACCATGCGACCGTTGCCTTCATTGGTGACCAGGCTGATTGCGCCGGTTTCGGCGACGCCGAAATTGACCCCGGTAATCCCGATATCGGCTTCCAGAAAGACATGGCGCAACTTCTCCCGGGCTGCAGCGGTCATGGTGGGGATGTCTTCCGTGAAGGGCAGATTGAGCTTTTCCTGGAAGGTGTGCCCGACATCCGCGGCGCGCAGGTGTACGGCGGGGGTGATGATGTGAGCGGGGGGTTCGCCGCGCAGTTGCACAATGTATTCCCCAAGGTCGGTTTCCACAACCTGGATGCCCTGCGCCTCTAATGTCGGGTTGAGGTGGATCTCCTCGGAAAGCATGGATTTTGACTTGGCGATCAGGCGGGCACCTTTTTGGCGAGTGATCTCCGCCACAATCTGAACCGCTTCAGATGCGTCGGCGGCATGGTGAATGATCATGCCGTTGGCTGCGGCACGCTCACAAAACTGTTCCAGGTACTGGTCGAGGCTGGCAATCACCCGGGCGCGCACAGCCCGGGCGCGCTGGCGCAGCGCCTGAATGTCCTCGGGCAAGGATTGGTAAGCGAGCAGGCGCGCCTGGCGGCGTCTGATGCTGTTGTTGTCTAAAGCGATTTGCAGCCCTGGGTCTGCCAGAGCCGAGCGAATGTGGGTCTTGAAGTTATTTGCCATGTGTCTGCGCCATGTTCGGTTGTTCTGATGAGGGTCGGTGAAGCTTCCTCCCGATATCGGGTCTAGAGCCTGCCCAGGATGTCTGCAATGTGCACAGCCCGCTGAGACATACCTTTGCGGTGCAGTCCGCCATTGATATTGGTGACGCATCCCGCGTCGCAAGAAACCACCACCGGAGCGCCGCTGGATTTCAGGTTGTCAATCTTGCGCTCCAGCATGGCTGCCGAAATTTCAGGGTGTTCCACGGAAAATACGCCTCCGAAGCCGCAGCACTCGGCGGTGGCGGGCAGCTCGACAAACTCAGCCCCGTGGACCGCCTGCAAAAGCAAGCGCGGCTGGCGGTCCACCCCCAACTCCCGCAGCAGGTGACAAGAGGAATGATAGGTGAGCTTGCCATCGAAATACGCGCCCAGGTCCACCACGCCCAGGTAGTCCACCAGAAATTCGGAGAATTCATAAGTGCGCTTTGACAGGGCATTGGCTCTTTCTAACCAATCAGGTTCCTGAGCAAACAGTTCTGGATAGCTGTGGCGGATCATGGCAGCGCAGGAACCAGAAGGCACCACCACCGGTCCCGTTGTTGCTTCAAAAACCTGGATGGTGTGGATTGCCATCTGGCGCGCCTGAGAGCGCACCCCTGCGTTGAAGGCAGGCTGTCCGCAGCAGGTCTGCCCGGGTGGAAAAGCCACATTCACCCCCGCCCGTTCCAGGACGCGCACCACGGCTTCGCCCGTCTCGGGGTAGATGGTATCCAGTATACAGGTGATAAACAGTTGTACGGTTTCGCTCATCGATCAAGGTATCCCAGGCAGGCGGTTGAAGGGTTCTTGGAGGCGGTCATGCAGGTCTTTAAACAGCTCGAAGAGATAATCATAGCGTTGGCGCAACTCGGGGTTGGGTTTGAACTCCTTCGCCACGCGCAGGCAATGTTCGGCGCCGGCGGTAGGGCTGGCATACACGCCCGCGCCTGCCCCCGCCAGGATCGCTGAACCGAGGATGCCGCCCTCTGAGGTTTCGAACGTGGCGACCTTCTTCTGGTAGATATCTGCCTTAATTTGAGACCAGACATCGCTATAGGCGCCGCCACCGCTGTGGTAGATCACCTCCACCTGATGACCGGCATTCTCGACAATCTCCATGGTGCGGCGAAGCTCCAGGGTGATCCCTTCCATGATTGCCCGCACCATGGCGCCTTTGCCGGTGCGCGGCGTGACGCCGAAGAAAACACCGCGGGCGTAGGGCGTGCCCAGCGTCCGCTCACCCATCAGATAGGGGAAGTAGAGCAGACCCTCGCCGCCCGGCTCGACTTTCGCCGCCAGTTCGTTCAGGATGTCGTACACACCGACATTGGTTTTGCCGGCTTGTTCGATTTCGCTCTGGCAGAACGAGTCTTTGAACCATTTTAGCGAGCCTCCACCCGAGTCGATAATCCCGAAGGGAATCCACCCTGGCATGACATGATGCAGGTTCATCAGGCGGGTGTCAAAGACGGGTTCCTCGGTGAAGACGGAGAAGATGGAGGATGTGCCGGTGACATCCGAGGCAGTTCCAGGGTGGGTGATGCCGGCAGCCAGCAACATGCAGAGCATATCGCCTGCCCCTGCAACCACCGGTGTGCCGGCTGCCAGTCCGGTGAGGCTGGCAATTTCTGGGGTGACGCGCCCGATGACAGCCGAACTGGGATAAATTGGCGGCAGCAACTGACGGTCTATCCCCACCAGATCCACCAGGACCTGCGACCAGTCATCCGTGCGGGCATCCATCAGGAATGAGCCAGACGCCTCCGTATAGTCGGTGGCGACTGCTCCTGTCAGTTTGAAGTTGATGTAATCTTTGGGGAGGAAGAATTTCCAGGCTTTCTCATATACGTGTGGCTCATAGACTTGCACCCACTTGATTTTGAAGCCAAACCAGTTTGCTACCGGCGGGCTGCCGGCGATGCGGTAAGCGTCGTGGACTTCGGGTCTTTTTTTGAACTCTTCTACCAGGTCAGCGCTGCGCTTGTCGCACCAGAGTTGGACGCCGTGGCTGAGCAACTCACCGTTGGAATCGATGGAGACGCAGCCATGCATTTGACCGCTGACGCCGATGCCCAGGATCTCCTCCGGTTTGATTCCGGATTGACGAATGGCGCGTTGGATATTGGATACGGTGCTATCCCACCAGATTTGAGGGTCTTGTTGCGCCCAACCAGGGCGAGGGGTTTGCATCTCCTGAGGGGTGCTGGCGCTGGCTACCACCCGCCCGTCCAGGTCGAGCAGCGCGGCGCGCGTGCTCTGAGTGCCAATATCGATTCCCATCAAGAATTGACCTGCCATCTTTGGATCTCCTTCTTAATTCGTTGTGGGTACGCGGTTTGATGTTTATGGTTATCGATCGTCTGATGCTAACGGGATGGATGCTCTATATATGCATCTGCTTAGCGTGAGATCACCTGTTTGAACGAATCAATTTCGAAACGGGTGCGATCGCCGCGATGGCGCGCCTTGAAATACTCGATGGGTGTGCCGTCTTCCAGATAAGCGGTGCTTTCGATGAGAAGCAGCGGAGCGCCCTGACGAATATTCAACAGGCTGGCTTCCAGCTCAGTTGCAGCGACTGCTTCAACCATACGCCTGGCGCGGGCTATTTTGATGTTGTACTTTTCTCTCAATATCTGATACAGGGAATTGTGGACGAAATCTTCGTTCACAAGGGTTGGGCATAATTTTTCTGGGAGGTAAGAACTGACTACCAGAATAGGCTCTTGCAGGATGAGGCGCAACCTTTCGAGGATGATCACCGGCTCTCCGGAACGCAGGCGCAGCTCGCGCGCTACCTTGCGTGGGGAAGGGATGACTGCCAGATTTAGCACGTGGGTCTCGATTTTATAGCCTTGTTCGAGCATCGAGGCGGTAAAGCTATCCGGTTCCTTCAGCCACATTTCTCGGATTTTTGGTTCGGCGACAAACGTGCCGCGCCCCTTTTCGCGGCGAAGTAAGCCCTCGCTCACCAGGGCGTCTATCGCTTCTCGAACTGTCGTTCGGCTGAGATTGAAAGCATCGCAAAGCTCTCGTTCACTAGGCAACTGTTCGCCGACTTCCCAGCGACCGGAGGTGATTTCATCTCGCAGCAGTTCCCGTAACTGGTAGTGATAAGGGATTGGCAAATCTTTATCAATATTCGTCGCCGTTATCCCATTCAGATTATTCTCCACCATTCTGATTTCTCCCACTTCTTTGAGGTCTTATTTTCGGTAGCGCATTAAGAGAATATTTTACTTTCATTACGGTCACGTGGATAGCATTTTTGTTAGACTAGATCCCCTGGAAGACCGTTTCACCCTCCAGAAATATTGGGAAACACCATCACTTCATCGCCCTGCTGGAGCGATTGTTCGGGTGAAAATTGCCGGATGCCCCGTCCGTTCAGGCTGATGATTACCTGTTCTGAATCTGGCGCAATAGCCAGGGATTCCAGTTCGGCGATCAAATCTGCCACCGTCGAGTCGTCGCTAAATAGAAGAGTTAAGGTGGTCTTTTCTCTTCCCTGGCGCAAGCCTCCCAGCAGTTTTACCGGTATGGTGATCATACGGGTGTAAGCATCTCCAATAGTCCCAAACGTTCAAGCGTTTGCGGTGTGGGCACGCCATTAGTGTCCCAACCGCGTAAAGCGTAATATTCATCCAGCATCTCATCCAACATCGAATCGCTGATGAAGTGACCGGCAGCGGGACCATTCGGAACCGCCTCTCTCATTCTTGAGGGTAGTCGATCATCCTGGCGGGTGATCCCTTCTCGAACCAGTATCATGCGCTCCAGGTTGGAGATACGCTCACCAATTTCCATCAGGTGAGGGGCAAAGTCGTATCCGGTGATCGCGAGCATGGTTTCCGGAGCAGGGCTGGTGCTGAAGTTATACGCGCCGCGCACAACGGTGCACAACCCCAGGCTATCGACATAGGCGCGGTTATCTTGAAGGGACTTAACCAATGCGCCTTTACCCTGGGTAGCAAAACGATCATATTTGGGTTTGAGTAACTCATCGCTGACCGTGTACCCGCCAACATTGTGGCATGCCCCTCGGGATGAGGTGGCGTACGCCAATCCCATGCCGTGAAAGCCGCGCGGGTCATAGGCTGGGAAGGTCATGCCCTTTGAATGCACTACAAATAAAGCCCACTCTGGATGCGCCCGAATCACGCCCAGAGCCCCATCAGCCAGCACTGCCCCCAAGCCACGCCGCTCTGCAATCAGGCGTAACATCTCTAGCATGGCTTTGCCATCACCAAAGCGGACGATAAGCCCCTCGTTTTGCTCTGGAGTAACCAGACCGCGCTCAAAAAGCTCCATCGCCAGTGCTACCATGTTGCCAGCAGTAATCGTATCCATGCCCAGCTCGTCGCAGATATTGTTGCTGGCGATGACCGCAGCCATATCGAAGATATTACATGATGGACCCAAGAGACCGATGCTCTCGTATTCGGGTCGAGCAGCGGCACCGGCAAACTCTCCCTCCTTCACCTCAGCCATCTGCCCACAGGCTACAGAGCAGCGATAACAGGCATAGTTGCGAACGTAATATTGATCGTGTAAGGTCTGGGCATATACGCCTTGCACCTGCTCGGGGTTTTCCCAGGTGGTTTGGAAGTTGCGGATGGGGATGCACCCCAATGCGTTAATAATCTCTACCAATTGAGATGTCCCGTAAAGGCGGTGCTTGGCGCGAGAAGTGTTCAGGTCTTCGCGCGCAGCCCGAGCTATTTCCTTGCATTTCTTCAAATCAGCCACGGGTACGTTGTTATCGCCGCGCACAGCCAGCGCCTTAACCTTCTTAGAGGCCAGGACCGCCCCGCCGCCGCCCCGCCCAAAGGCGCGCCCGTCATCCACAAATATCGCCGCAAAGGCGACGTGGTTTTCGGCGGCTGGTCCGATGCTCATCGTAGCCCATTTTCTGCCTTGCAGTTCAGCCAGTAAATTCTGGCGGGTTTGCATTGGGCTGAAACCCTGCCAGCGATTTGCGTCAATAAAGCGCACCTGATCGTTTTCGATGGCGATGGCGACCCATGTGTCCGAGACCCCCTCCAAAATCAGGGCGTCGTAACCAGCCTCGCGCAAGCGAGGACCGAAATTGCCGCTCGAATTTGAGCAGAGGTAGTGCCCGGTTTCAGGTCCCTTGGTGGTCAGTTGAAATTTGGTGGTGGAGACGAGCGGCGCGCCGGTCATCGGTCCGGTGAAAAAGCCAATCTTGTTGGCTGGGTCAAGAGGCGCCACATCGGCGGAGACTTCGCGCCAGTACCAGGCTGCGCCAAGCCCACGTCCTCCTAAAAAGTTGATATATTCATTCGAGTCGAACGATTCGACCGAAGATTGTTGGGTCGTCAGGTTAATTCTGAGCAATTTCCAGGTATATCCGCTCTTAATCATTATTGCCTCCTGGTGGGATGGGGAAAATGTTGGCTATCGTTTGGCTAACCGCCTTCGATCATCGGTACAATCAAAAGTTCACAATCCTCTATCAGGGAGATTTCTTTTAGTTTTCTGGCAGGCAGAATCTCCTGTTTCAAGATAATCTCGATACCGCCGTGTAAATTTCCACCGGAATCCAGCATTGCCCGGCGAAAGTTATCCCCAAGCTGGTTGGTCATCTCTATTATCAGGTCACCCACAGATATGCCGTTACCCACCTCTAAATTCAAGACCGGTTGGGGCGAGACCTGTCTCAGGTAACCAAAGAGTTTTACTCGAACCCGTATTTTGTTCTCACTCTCCGACATAAAACGTACCATCCAAAGTCATAAACCCAATCTTTCTCTCATTAGATGCGGAATCTCCGCTGGAGAATCGGCGATGGTCGCGCCCGCCTTGCGCAAGATCTCGATTTTTTGCTGAGCGCTGCCGCCCCCGGCGCGAATGATTGCGCCGGCATGCCCAAAGGTCTTGCCGGGAGGGGCGGCTTTACCGGCAATCAGCGCCACGATGGGCTTGCTCATTTGAGAGATATACTCTGCTGCCCGCTCCTCCGCGGAACCGCCAATTTCACCGATCAGGGCAACGCCGCGGGTGTGGGGGTCATCCTCAAAGAGCCTCAACACTTCGGTGAATTCGGTGCAAACGACCGGGTCGCCGCCGATGCCTATGGCGGCTGTTTGACCCAGACCGGCATCGCTCAAATTGGCAATAACCTCGTATGAAAGAGTGGCGCTGCGACCGACGACGCCGATCGCTCCGCTGCGGAAGATGCTTTCTGGCATAATCCCCAACTTGCCTGCGCCCGGGATGAAGATACCGGGACAGTTTGGACCAATCACCCTCGTTTGTGACCAGCGCGCCCGGGCTTTGATTTCCATCGTGTCCCGCACGGGGATATGTTCTGTGATGATGACTACCAGAGTCAATCCCGCCTCGATAGCTTCGAACGCTGCCTCACGAGCAAATGGTGCCGGCACGAAAATCACCGAGGCGTTTGCCCCTTGCTCCCTTACAGCATCTGCGACCGTATCGTAAACCGGCAAGCCCTCAACCACCTGACCACCCCGCCCAGGTGTGACGCCTGCCACGAGCGGGGTGCCTGCTTTGAGCATCCAGTGAGTCTGAACCTGCCCGACCTTTCCGGTAATGCCCTGGACTATTGCACGGGTGTCTTTGTCAATTAGAAGTGTGTTCATGGTTAATTCAATAGGTGCGCCAGCCGCTCCACTGCGGCTTCAGTTTGTACCACGCGGATAACATGCACATTGGGCAGCGTTTCTAACATTGCCCAGGCTTCTTCTTGCTGGTTGCCCAGAATCTTGACCACAATTGGGCGATTGCCCGGGATATTTTCCAGGGCGGCGCGAATACCCTTGGCGGCTTCTAACATACGGTTGATGCCGCCATACAGGTTAATGATGGCGCCCCTTATCTGAGGGGGGTCCATAATCAACTGCAACGCCCCTTGTACCATTTGTTCTGAGATGCCTCCGCCAGTATCCAGGAAGTTTGCCGGTGATAACCCTTTATTTCTGAGCATATCCAGGGTTGCCATGCCCAATCCCGCTCCGCTGGTGATCACGCCGATATCCCCATCTAGCGGGACGAAAGAGACACCCAACTCTCGGGCGCGCATCTCGCGCGGGCTTAAAGACGCCCGATAGAGTTGGTTAAGTTCTGGCTGGCGAGGAAGAGCGTTATTATCCACCTCGAGCTTACAATCGAGGAGTGCAAGGCTCCCATTGGCGAGCAATGCCAGAGGGTTGATTTCCAGCAGGATTGCATCCAGGTCGGCAGCCGCCCGATAGAGCTGCACTAAAACCTCGGCTAATTTAGGCAGGTCAGCCAATCCGGTTTCGCTCTGCTGGAGCCAACGGCGTACTCGATGCACCGGCAATACGTCTCCCGGGTTCACAGTGAGCTGAAGCAGGCTGCCCGTATCTTTTTTGGCAGCGCTCTCGACATCCATGCCGCCGGCAAAGCTGACAATCAGGTCGATTTTATCAGTTGCGCTGTTGGTGACGACCCCGGCGTAAAGCTCTCGGGTGACGGGCATCAGCTCTTCTACTAAAACCGTTTGGACGAGGTGACCCAGTAACGCTTTCTGCAGTAAATCGCTGGCAGCCCGATGTATTTGCTCTGGGGTCTGGCAGACTCGCACACCGCCTGCCTTGCCGCGTCCGCCGGTTGGGATTAAGGCTTTGACGACGCCTTTCCCCCCGAATGCCTGGGCAACCAGCACAGCCTCGTCAGGAGTGGTCACAGCGGCTCCGCATGGTACCCGCAGACCATATCTTTCCAGCATCTTCTTGGCGTAGTCCTCTGGGACGATCATCGAATAACCACCCCTTTTTGTTCTGCCAGCTTCTGACCAAGGTATAACGCCTCCAACGCCTGGGGAACGTTGCGCTCCGGCAGGCGTAGGGAGATGGCTTGCGCCAGCGACTCCATCTTCAGAGCGCCGGTGATGGTTGCCAGAGCGCCCAGCGCGATCACATTTGCCAGGATACGCCGGTCCATCTTTTCCGCTTCAGCGGTGAACGGCAGCGCGAAGATTTGGATATCATCTCGGCGGTTGATGGGGCTGACCAGGTCTTGATCGATTATCAGCGTTCCGCCGGGGCGTAGATCGGACGCATAGCGATTGTATGCTTCTTGCGAGAGGCAGAGCAAGATATCTGGGACACGCACCTCTGGGAATTTGATGCGCTGATCGCTGATGATGACCGAGGATTGGCTGGCGCCACCCCGTGCCTGAATCCCGTATGATTGAGTTTGCACGACTTCTTTGCCCTCGAAAACGCCCGCGGCTTCGGCAACAATTGCCCCCGCCAGGATCAAACCTTGCCCTCCAGCGCCGCTTAAGATAATCGCCTGTCTCATAACTATATCCATCCTATCTCTTAACCAATTCGCCGATCACGAATTTGTTATCGAGTTCTTCGGGGCTCATTTTCGCTGCTTGCTCAACTCGCACGGCGTTTTCCTTCTGCCACATCAGCATGTCGAAGGCGTTGCCGGATTTGTTCCAGCGACCATATTGTTGGGGACATTGAGTGATCACCTCGATCAGGGCAAAGCCTTTGTGCAGCATGGCATCGCGCACAACCTTGCTGAGAAGCTGGACATGGTAAGAGGTTGCTCGGGCGACAAAAGATGCGCCAGCGGCTTCCGCCAGCTTGCAGGCATCGAAGGCGCGCTCGTTATAACCTTCGGGGGCGGTGGAAGCCCTGGCTCCGGCAGGCGTGGTGGGTGAGACCTGCCCGCCCGTCATGCCGTAAATCTGGTTATTGAACAAGATCACTTTGATATCCACGTTGCGACGGCAGGCATGGATAAAATGATTCCCGCCGATTGCCAGTGTGTCCCCGTCGCCCGCCATCACCACAACGGTTAGCTCTGGGCGAAAGAGCTTGATGCCGGTGGCGAAAGCAATCGCTCGCCCGTGGGTGCCCTTAAGGACGTCAAAGTCCAGGTAAGCGGCGGTGCGCCCGGAGCAGCCAATGCCGTTCACCAGGACGGTTTTATCTTGATCCACCCCAGCCGCTTCGAAGCCGCGCAGAATTGCGCCATTCGCGGTACCGAGTCCGCAACCCGGACACCAGATAGTGGGTAAACGATCTTTCAAGAAGTAACGATCTAACAAATCTGCAGTGTGAATCCGAGACATCCTGCTCCTCCTAAGCCTTTTCAATGATACGGGTCTCGATCAAGGATAGGATTTGCTCAGGTTCGATCAGGAGACCGTCGACGCGATTTAAGGGGTAAACGGGGACACGCCCCCTGACGATCAGGCTCACTTCGCGCACCATTTGTCCCAGATTCATCTCTGGCACTACCCAGGCTTTGACGCTGCGGGTCCATTTTTCCACATATTTTTCGGGGAAGGGCCAGAGGGTCATAGCTTTGAGCAAACCCACCCTCAATCCCCGTTGACGGGCAAGATCAACGGCTTCCATCGCCGAGCGCGCCGAGGATCCGAAAGCAAAGATGGCAATCTCGGCGTCTTCCAGTTGATCTTCCTCGACCAGGATCAATTCGTCAGCGTAGGCTTTGACTTTGTTATTCAAACGCCGAATGAGTTTGTCGGCTATGTCATTGCGCTCTGTGGCGGGAAAGCCATATTCGTCGTGCACATTGCTATCCACATGAAAACGAAAACCATCTCCGAAGCGCGCCATGGGCGGTATGACGAAGCCGTCCTGGCTGCCGCGATGGGGGGCAAAGTCTTTTTCACCGGGTTCGGGACGCTTGCGTTCGATCAGCCTGAGTTGTGACGGCTCTGGCAGAGTAATAGCCTCCCGCATATGACCAACCATGGCATCTGAGAGCAGAAATACCGGCGTGCGGAGCAGTTCAGCCGTATTAACCGCCTGGATTGTCAGGTCATAGGTTTCCCCTACGCTGCTGGGAGCGTAAGCGACGATTGGATAATCCCCATGCGCTCCCCATCTGGCTTGCATCACATCCATTTGGGCAGGAAAGGTGGGCAGCCCGGTGCTTGGTCCGCCGCGCATGACGTTGACGATCACCAGCGGTGTCTCGGAGATCACGGCAAAGCCAAGATTTTCTAACATCAAAGAGACGCCCGGTCCACTGGTGGCTGTCATCGCCTTGGCGCCTGCTACTGAAGCCCCTATACAGGCAGCGATGCTTCCGATCTCATCTTCCATTTGAATAAACACGCCGCCTGCTTTCGGTAGCTTATTCGCCATCCCCTCGGCGATTTCTGTCGCTGGGGTGATGGGGTATCCGGCAAAGAAGCGCACCCCTGCTGCGATAGCAGCTTCGACGCAGGCGTCATTTCCCTGAAGCAATTTTCTTGTCATCACCTGACCTCATTTCAAGACCTCGTCCAGTTCTTCGATCGTGAAGACGTAATCCGGGCAGGATAGCTCACACAAGCCACATCCGTTGCATTGCTCGGGCGCGATCAGGATCACCTTTTTGGTCACCTCTTCTGCGCCCAGCACTTCTTTTGGGCAGAGTTCCATGCAAATGCCGCAGGATTTGCACCAACTGACGGTGACCACCAGTTTTTTATTCGGGCTGATCTCAATCTCTTGTTTCACCACTTCCTTGGATGCCATTCGATAAACCTTTCGTTAGTAACTGCTCTTTCGCCGTTCGCTTCTGATACGAATCTGGGACGGAGATGTGGAATAGCCGCTACCGATATACTCAGAATAAATCCTGCCAGAAATCCACAGGCATTACCCTAATCGACCAGGCAGTGGCGTTGCTGCAGCATGTCTGCAACCCAGTCCAAACCCAGTTCATATAGCTTCCAACGCCTGGGACTGGCGCTCTGACGGTCCCAACCGAGCATGTCATAGACCAGATCACGGGTGGCAAAAAACTCATCCTTGTCCATACGCAGACCTTTGAGCGCGCCGCCTTTTAGTGGTTCAAAGAATCGCTCAGGGAGAGAGTCGTCTGCAGCGGTGAAACCTGCCATGGCGTTGAATGCTCGCGCCATCGCCAGGGAACGTTCGGTCGCTTTGAGGATTTCCCAATTCGAGACATTCCAACCGGTGACCGCTTTCACCTGGTCAACCAGCATATCCAGGCTGTAGGGCATAAAGGCGCACATCGCCAGGTTGTTATAGACCGATTTGTTCAACATCATGTACACGAACAGGCGGGCTTTCGCCGGTCCAAGTTGGGTGGATTCGACCGCCTCCAGAATACCCATGTTGCGCACCGCTCCAAAGGCAGGCGACTCTTCGTTGGCGTAGACCGAATCGTGGATGTTGTGCATGTGATCAGCCCCGCTGGGTGATATGGCGAAACCGATGCCCATGCCGGTCTTCCAGCGCGGTTCGTGTAGCGGTAGGGGCTGGTTTTTGACATGCATGAAATAAGTCGCTGCTTCCTTGCCAAATTCTCTGGCGACGCCGCGCGGTCCGTCTGCCAGAATATCTCCTAGCCCTTCGCGGTTCACGATCATTTCCAGCAATCCCAACATCCCAGAGGCTGAGCCAAACCGCAAGTCAAGACCGTTCAACATCTCTTGGGGTATCAACCCTTTTTCGGCGCATTCCATTGCCCCAGATATCATCACGCTGGCTGAGATGGTGTCCAGGGTGTGACGATCGCAGATTTCGTTGGCTTTGGCGACGATTTTGATATCGCTGATACCGCAGGCTGAGCCGAAACCACCAATCGTTTCGTACTCTGGACCGCCATAATTGCGGGAGACTTCCAGCCCTTCTTCATCCACTTCGACCACACGCTTGCAATGCACCGGGCAGGCATAACAACTCTCCCGATCAACCAGAATGGTGTCAGTCATGTAGCGTCCGGTAAGGGTTTCATAGCCCTCAAAACTGCCTTCCAGGAAGTTGCGCGTGGGTAAGCCGCCAGCGGCGTTCAAGACAGCTACCCCTCGGGCGGTGCCCATTTCTTGCATTGTTCCCAGTGGAGCTTCGTAGTTATCCCGCATCCAGCGGGCTGTATCGAGGACGGCTTCTTTCTGCGCCACTTCTGGACGGGTTTTGCCGTTTACCGCGATCGCTTTCAGGTTTTTAGAGCCCATCACAGCCCCTATCCCCGCTCGACCGATAAAGTCGTGCATGTCCTGAGCAATGCAGGCATAGCTGATCAACCGTTCACCTGCCGGTCCGATGACCGCCACGCTGGCGCGCGGGTCATTGATCTCTTTCAGGATAGCTTGTTGGGTATCGTAGGCTTCCTTACCCCACAGATGTGAGGCGTCGTGTATTTCGACTTTTTCATTGTTGATAGTGATGTAGATTGGTTTTTGGGATTTCCCGGTGATAACAAGACCATCGTAGCCAGCCCAGCGTAGTTTCACGCCCCAATCTCCGCCGCCCTCGCCTTCGCCATAGCCGCCGGTAAGGGGAGATTTAGCCCCGGCGCTGTTTCTACCCGATCCAGGTATGGCTGTGCCCGTCAAAACGCTGGCGGCAAAGACCAGGATATTTTCCGGTCCCAGCGGGTCGCAATCGGGCGGTACCTCTTTGAGGAGATAGTGCGCCACGATGCCACGCCCTCCCAGATAGGTGCGGTAGAACTTGGCATCGTGTTCGTCCACGCTGACTTCACCGCGGTTAAGGTCGACCCGTAAAATCCGTCCCCAATATCCATTTGGCATAACAAACCTCCAAGTCTTGCTTTATTACAGATAACTACACCACGCGGTAGGCTGGCTCTTTTCCTTCCAGCACGCGGATGACATCCTCTGCCACCATAGACATTGCCTTGAGCGCGTCATCGGTATGGGCAGCCATATGGGGTGTGAGGACCACATTTTCGAGTTGGAAGAGGGGGTTATCGCTGGGCGTCGGTTCCGTCGTAAAGACATCCAGCCCTGCTCCCCCCAGATGTCCGCTTTTTAGAGCATCGATCAAGGCAGCTTCGTCCACCACTGCGCCGCGAGAGGTGTTGATGAGAATGGCGCCCTTTTTCATCTTCGCCAGTTGAGCGGCGCCGATCATCCCCTTGGTGCTGGGGAGAAGGGGGACATGCAAGGAGACGTAGTCCGCCTGCGCCAGAACATCATCCAAAGGTAGCCTTCTGGCAGATAGTTTCGCCTCAAGCTCTGGATAGGCGACCACATCGTGATAGATCACCGGCATGTGGAAGCCAAAATGGCAGATTTCAGCAACCCTGGCGCCGATGCGCCCCATGCCCACCAACCCTAGCGTCCGCTGAAACAATTCCTGACCGATATATTCATAACGGACGTTCCAACGACCCTGGCGTAGCGCTTGGTCTGCGCGAAGGATTTGTTTTGAAAGGACGATCATGAAACCGACAGCCTGTTCTGCCACTGATTCAAGATTGGCGTCTGGAGTGTTGCACACCACGATACCTCGTTGTTTGGCAGCCTCAAGGTCAATCGCCTCGACGCCAACGCCATGTCGCCCGACCACTTTCAATTTCGGGGCGGCGTCCATCAGACGGGCAGTCACTGTCCCATTGGCGCGGATAATTATTGCATCCACATCCTTGACTTGTTCGATGAGCGTATCCTCGTCAAGACCTTTAGCCATGATCACTTCTGCTTTCTCGGCTAAAAGGTCAATCCCAGCCTGATGCATGTTTTCGTAGAGTAAGACGCGAAATGCTTTCATGGTTATTCCTTCCTGCCTGGATTAAAGCGAGGCTCTACACACTGCCAGGATTTCTTCAGCATTTGCCACGCGAGGCGCAAGCGGCACCATAAAGCTGCCGGCGATGGTTTGGGAGAGAGGGGGCAAATCTTCGTCTTTGACGCCATAGAAAGACAGACCGGACGGCAGCCCAACATCCTGGGAAAGTTGGATCACGGCAGAGATAGCCTTCTCTGCGGCGGCGCGTTTGGAGATGCCTTCCACCTGTTCCCCCAGGGCAGCCGCAATTTGCACATATTTATCCACCGCGCCGGGAAGCATAAATTCCATGGCATGGGGCAGAATGATAGCGTTGATCGCGCCGTGAGGCAGGTTGAACGCTCCGCCCAGGGGTCCTGTAATGGCGTGCACCAGGGTCAGCTTGGTGTTATGGAACGCCATGCCTGCCAACAGGCTGGCGGTTAACATGCCATCCCGAGCTTCCAGGTCTTTGCCGTTATGGACCGCCGTGCGCAGGTATTTGCCGATCAATTCAATTGCTTTCAGGGTCAGGGCGTCGCTGGCTGCCCAGGCATTGACACAAATAAAAGCCTCGATGGCATGGGTGAGAGCGTCCAATCCCGAGTCGCGGGTGGGTACTGGGGGTAGTCCAAGGGTGAGCACCGGATCTAGCAAAGCGACGCGTGGGGCGACGTAAGCGCTGCGTAGACCGATCTTGGCTCTTTTGGAGGGGTCGGTCAGCACGGTGACATCGGTGATCTCAGCCGCAGTGCCAGCGGTGGTAGGGATGGCGATCACAGGCGCGCTGGGGATTTTTACCTTATCGATTCCGAGGTAATCCACAGCTTTGCCGGGGTTGGTGGCGAGGACGCCTACCGCCTTACCTGCATCCAGCGGACTGCCGCCTCCCAGGGCGATAACCCCATTGCAGCTCTCCTGCTTGTAGAGGTCGGTTGCTGAATCGGCGGTTTGTACAGTAGGATTGACCTCGACCTGATCGAAGACCACCCATTCAATTCCGGATTGTTTTAACTGTCCCAACACCTGATCCAGGACGCCTGAGCCTGCCACGCCGGGGTCGGTGATCACCTCAGCTTTACTGACATTGTATTTGCGAGCCAGTTCGCCGAGCTGGCGGATACTGTCTCTGCCGTAGACAATTTGTGTCGGTATTTGAAAGTAATATGGAGCTGGCATTTTATTTTCTCCCAAATTTTGGTTCATTGACGGGGTAAAGCGGTCTCTGCCCGGAAAGGACGCGGGCAATTTCTGATGCGGAGATGCGTTTCACTTCTTCAGCGGCTTGCTCGGAGTACCAGGCAGTATGTGGGGTGACAATCACATTGGGCAGGGATATCAGTGGGTTGCCTGGTTTCCAGCCGCGCACTTTGGCAGGTTCCTCCTCAAGATCATCCAAGCCGGCTGCCGCGATCTTGCCTGACACTAACCCCTGATATAAAGCGCGCTCGTCAATGATCGGACCACGAGCGGTATTGGTGATGATGGCATTCGGTTTGAGAAGAGCGATCTCGCGGGCGCCGATCATGTGGTGGGTCTCTGGGGTAAGAGGCGATTGAACATGGATGATATCGGCTTGCTGTAAGAGGAAATCCAGGTCGGACTTTTGCGCCCCGGCTTCGGCGATGACCTTTGCGGGCAGGTAAGGGTCGTATATTAAGCCTCGACAGCCAAAGCCACGCATGCGTTTCCAAACCAGGCGACCAATTTTGCCAAACCCGATCAAACCAAAGGTGCTCTCGCTCAATCGTTTGATAGGCTTACCGGCTTGCCATTTCCAGATCCCTTGCTGTACGCTACGCTGGTAGTGATTAAGCTTGCGTACACACGCCAGAATCAGCGCCAGGGCGTGATCTGCCACCTCTTCTTCGCAGTATCTGGGGACATTAGTCACCCAGATACCCATTTCTGTGGCAGCTTTTACATCAACAATATCCACCCCAATACCACTGCGAGCGATGATCTTGCAACGCGTCATCGCCTGGATGTGGTGGCGTTGAATGTTGACATAACGCGGCAAGATGGCGTCTACATCTTTTATCGCTGCCAGGAGTTCCTCATCGTTTGAGAATTCCAGGGGGATGATCCGGCAGCCGACGGCAGAAAGTATTTCTTCTTCTATCTGAATGGAATCCCAGTCATGGATATCCATCACTGCGGTGTATTGCATGTTGGACATGTCACTCGCCTGTTATCTCGACTCTCGTTTTCCTCCGCCGGTTATGTCCGCTTCAATCAATGCCTGTACTTCCTCTTTGGTGACAATGCCCAGGTCGAACATCAGGGTCTGCTTCAGGCGGGTGATGGCGTCTCCGACAAGGACGCCTTTTTCAATGCCTCGTCCGCTATCCGCCTCGGTCAGGAGTCCATAGTAGAAACCGCTGTTCCAGGTATCGCCTCCACCGATGCGATCCCACAGCACGATGGGTTTGATCGCCGGCGAGCGGAAGAAGTTGCCTTTATCGTCCAGAGCGACGCTTTCCCAGCGATGCTCTTCAAATGAGTCGGGGTAGCGGATGGTAACTCCAACAATGGAGACATTAAATTGCTCTTGAACCTGTTGCGTGAAAGCTTTGAGGTCTTGATCGCTGAGTGAACCGATATCGCCGCGATTGATTGCTTCGGCGCTGTATTTGCCACAGTTCATCCCATACAGTTTCGCCATGTCTTCGATGGTGGTGATGAACCAGTCCACATGATTGACGATGATGGGGGTCATCACTTCCTTACACTGCTCCACGCTCCAAAGTGTGCCGCGATAATTGAAATCCATCCCAACCACACAGCCAGCGGGCTTGTAAGCCAGGGCTTCTTCAAAGGCTTCCAGGTTGTAGTTGCGTTCATAACCGCTGTGGGTGGATAACCCGAAATTAATCCCTGAAACATGAAAAAGCCGGGCATCTTTCAGAGCAGCTTGCCAGTTCACCATGCCTGCCCCAAACCTGCTGGCGGCGGAATATTTGCGCTGATACCATGCGGTGGAGCGACGTGGTGTTCGCCCAATCTCATAGATATAGCGTCCCATCAGTTCGGATTTGTGCGCCCACACGAAAAAAGAGGTGTCAATGCCCTGTTCCCGGCTGACATTGCGCAGCATCCAGCCGTAGGGATTGTCGGGCACACGGGTGATGTAGCGGCAGGGAATCCCAAGGCGGCTGAGACCGACGCATAAAATATGTTCGCTGCCGGATAAAGAAATATCAATCCGGCGGGTGCGTTCTGCCCGCTGCATATCTGCGGGTGTATCGCGGATCATCGTCTCGCCAAAAGTGACAAAAGCCGGTTCCTTCCCGGCAAAACTGCTTAAATCATCTTTTAGGATATTGAATTTTGGTACAGTTGCCATAATAAGCTCTCTAAACCGCAGAATCAGGCACATCAGGTAAAGGAGTGCCTGGAAGTTGATATGACACCGCTAAATGGTAGCTTTGATGTATAAAGCAGATCAAGTTGCGTGTGATTGATCGCCTTGATGAGGTCAGGTAACCTTAATTGTGATCCAGAAGAACTTGAGTGGGAAATCGTAAGGGTTTTTAGTGGTGTGGAAAGGACCGGGGTAGACATAAAAGGTGTCTCCAGCTTTCACCTCCCATGCTTCGCCATCCGACTCCATTATTCCACGTCCTTCCAGGAAGTGGTACACCTCCTCACGGTCGGGGTGGGCATGACCCTTGGTGCGACAGCCTGGATAGACAATGGTTATGCCAGATTGGATTCTGCCTGAAACGCTTTCGTCGGGGTTGATGAGCATAAATACGTCTCGGCGAATATCGTCTCCTTCCTGACGGAGCAGAGCGGCGAAGGAACTCCCTCCTGACTCCGCCTGGAGTTTTTCGGAAGCCACGAGTTTTCCTTTTTGGTCGTCCATTTTGATCTCCTTTTGATGCGTTGGGGAGCTTAAGTGGTATACTGGTAATGACATGATGATAGGCTTAAATCATTATAAATCAGATTTGGGCTCGAATCAAGGGAAGGGGGCGAATCCTGATATTGTTCCTGTAAAAGATGTGACAGCAATAGTTACTGGTAATGACAAGATGATGTATTGACATCCAATTAAATCTATGCTATATTATTTATTAGTCAAAATGGCGTTTTAGATAGAGAAACGGCAAACCGTGGACCACCCTCTAGCGCAACCCCGGCATGACCCTTCTGTGATGAATTTTTCCGTAGCCAAGGCGCTTGCCATCCTGGAATATCTGGCAGCCGCTGAAGCTCCCCGGGAGTTAGGTGTCATCAGCCAAGCTCTCGGCATTCATAAAAGTACCGTCTATCGCTTTTTATCCACCCTGGAAAGTTTTGGATATATCAAACAAGATGAAGAAACCGGGCGCTACTCTCTGGGTTCCAGGGTGGTCTGGCTGGCTTCAAAATTCCTGGACAGCCTCGATATCCGCACTCTCGCCAGACCGTTGCTGGAAGAACTGGTTGAAACCACGCGGGAGACGGTGCATCTGGCAATTCTGGATGATTTTGAAGTGGTCTATATTGACAAAGTTGACGGTCTCCAGCCGGTAAAAATGGCTTCTCGCGTGGGATACCGAATGCCTGCCCATTCAACCGGTTTGGGCAAGGCATTATTGGCGCATCTGGATGAGAGCCAATGGTCGGTTTATGTCAATCGAAAAGGGTTGCCTCGCTTTACTCCCAACACGATCTCTGAACCATTATCGTTCTACCGCCACCTGAGAGAAATCAGGGAGCGCGGCTATGCAGTTGATAATTGCGAAAATGAAGAAGGTATTCGCTGTGTGGCTGTCCCGGTGCGGGATCATACCGGAAAAATCGTCGCAGCTATCAGCGTCAGCGGTTGGATCCTGACCATGACTCCCGACCGGGATGAAAAGCTGGCTGTTCTTGCCAAACAAACCGCCCAGTCTATCTCGGAGCGCCTGGGTGGCTTGCGTAACTTGTAATAAGTAGAAGCGGAGCACTTCGATGGAGCTTGTTCATCAAGAATTGTACATTGATGGAACCTGGGTCCCAGCCGATTCGGGCGAAACCTTCGATGTGCTGAACCCGGTCAATGCTCAACCCATGGGAAAAGCTGCTAAAGGTGGGCGCAATGAAGCCAGGCGCGCCCTGGAGGCTGCCCAGAGAGCCTTCCGGGTTTGGGGCAATTCAACTCCCGATGACCGTTCCAAAGCTCTGAAAAAAGCTGCCCAGGCGGTAGCCTCTCAGCAAGAGGAACTTGCCAGGTTGCTGACGATGGAACATGGCAAGCCCTTGGGCGATGCCCGCAAAGAGATTAAAGGCGCCATTGATACGTTTGAATATTATGCCGAGGAAGCCCGGCGAATTTCTGGCGAGATTGCTCCCAGCAAGTCGGCGACCACGCGTAGCCTGGTCATTCGCCAACCGGTTGGGGTCGTGGCTGCCATTGCTCCCTGGAATTACCCCGTTTCGCTGATGGCGTGGAAGCTTGCGCCTGCCCTGGCAGCCGGTTGTACCGTGGTGGTGAAACCTCCCGCCCTGGCTCCCCTCGCCTGTGGCAGAGTGGCGGCGATTGTCGGGGAAGCGGGCTTGCCCAAAGGAGCGGTAAATATGGTGACCGGACCTTCAAACCTGGTGGGCGAGGAACTCATCACCAACCCAATCACCCGCATGATCGCTTTCACCGGCTCAACCGAAACCGGCATTCACCTGATGAGAGCAGCTTCTGCTGATTTGAAGAAACTCATCCTCGAACTGGGCGGGCATACTCCGATGGTGGTTTTCAAAGACGCCGATCTCGAGCGGGCAGTGGCGGATGGCGTCAAGCGGTCGTTCCGCAATATGGGTCAAATCTGCAACGCGGTCAATCGTATTTATGTGGAAGCTGAAATTGCAGAAGAGTATATTGGTCGCTTTGTTGAACAGACCGCCAGGATGACCATCGGTGATGGTCTGGCTAACCCAAATGTTGATCTCGGTCCGATGATTGATGAGGAGGGCATCCGTCGCACCCAGGCGCATGTGGATGACGCGCTCAAAAAAGGCGCCAGATTGCTGTATGGCGGCAAGCGTCCTGACGATCCACAGTTACGCCAGGGTTATTTCTACGAACCTACGGTACTGACCAACGTCAGCAGAGAGATGTTGGTGATGCACGAGGAGTCCTTCGGTCCGATTGTGGGCATTGATACCTTCAGCGGCTTGGATGAGGCGGTGAGATTGGCGAACAGCACCGAATACGGTTTGGTGACCTACGTCTATACCCGCGATTTGGCGACCGCCTTCAGTTTTAGCGAGCGAGTCGAATCGGGTACAGTGGCGATTAACACCGTCAGCCCAGACTCGTTATATGCTCCCTACCCAGCCCGGAAGCATAGCGGCATTGGTCTTGAGCTTTCGCACTATGGCATCGAGGAATACCTGCAGATAAAGCACATCCTGATTGAACTCGGTTAACAGGCGCGCAGATCGGTTCTGGCGCAAAAAGTTGGTCTTTCAAATCATCAAATATCAGCCTATCCATTTTCATAAAAGGAGCAGTCAACTATGAAAGTCGAGGAATGGGGCTACACAAATCCAGTTGTATCGCCGTTATATGGCAAACCGCCCTTGTGGTGGAGAGACATGCGGGTGCAGTTGGTGGTCTATGAGACCGATATCGAAAATGTCAAGCGGGTCATCCCTGAGCCGTTGGAGGCGCGCACCAATAAGGTCGTCACCTGGGTCTCCGAATTTGAGCTGGGAACGACCCAGGGCGCCTTTAAGGAAATGGCGATTTATGTCCAGGTCAAATTTGGCGATATCGAGGGCGATTACGAGCCATTTCTGTACGTGAGCACCCCACTGCCATTGACCGCCGGACGCGAGATTTGGGGTTACCAAAAGAAACTGGCGGAGATTGGGCTGTTCCACGAGCAAGAGGCGGTTCGCGGTCAGGTAAACCGTCTGGGGCATCAGATTCTCAAAACCCTGGTGGTGCCGGAGTATGTCGCCTCAATGGATGAAGTGCCCTGGAGTACGGGGGGCGTATTCTCTCTGAAATACATCCCAAGTGCAGAAGAAGGTGGCACACCGGTGCGTGAGTTGGTCCTGACTCCAGGAAAGTTCACCGCCCAGGAAGGGAAGTTTTTTGGCGGGCGCGCCTCGGTTGTCTATGAGCGATCTGAGATTGATCCGACCTATTTGTTGGAGCCAAAGCGCATCCTGGGAGGTTTTTACGGGCAAGGAGACCTCTACCTGCCATTGGGCAAAGTCGTTTACGATTACAAGTGAGTGTCGGTTCCTATGCCCTCCCATTTTCAAATTCTTAAACGCCTGATTGAGGGTAAAGTGGTAGCAGTTGTCCGTCTGGACAGCGGCGACCATTTGGTCAAGGTTGCTGAGGCGTTGAAAGCTGGCGGCGTCTCAGCCATAGAGTTCACCGTTCCCACACCGGGCGCGTTGGAGATGATCAGGCAAGCGGTAGCGTATTTTGCCGATGAGGTTTTGATGGGCGCAGGGACGGTTCTCGATCCGGAGACAGCCCGGGCAGCCATCCTGGCTGGCGCTCAGTTCATCGTCACGCCAGCGTTGAATCTGAAAACCATTGAATTGTGCCACCGTTATGGGAAGCCAATCATCCCGGGAGCGATGACCCCCACCGAGATCCTCACAGCCTGGGAAGCCGGGGCTGATATGGTCAAGGTTTTTCCCGCAGATAGCCTGGGACCGGCATACTTGAAAGCGGTTCTGGCGCCTTTACCTCAGGTGCGCCTGGCGCCGACTGGCGGCATCAGCGCCGATAACGCGGCTGAGTACCTGCGAGCTGGCGCCACCGCTCTGGGTGTAGGCGGAAAACTGGTTGATAAAGCTGCGGTTGCCAGAGGTGATTGGGCAGCACTGACCGCAGAAGCAGAAAGATTGATGCATGCGGTGCGTCAGGTCGGGTAATGAGTAACAGGGAAGAAGATGACGTTTAGGGTACTGGTTGCCACACGATCTTTTGGGAGTACATCTTCAAAACCCTGGGATGTATTGACCGAAGCTGGGGTCGAGGTGGTCAAAGCCGATATGCAGGGCGAGATCACCGAGGAGCGGATGGTTGAGTTGCTTCAGGACATTGACGGGGCGATTGTGGGCGTAGTGCCGATGACTGCCAGAGTGCTGGAGCATGCCCCCCGCCTGAAGGTGGTCAGCATGCACGGGGTGGGAGTAGATCATATTGACTTAGAAGCCGCCTCCCGGTTGGGGATTGTGATCGCCAACTGTCCGGGCGCCAACGATCAGGCGGTTGCCGATCTGGCAATCGGCTTGATGATCGCGATCGCCCGCCGCATCCCCGCCGCAGATCGCTCGTTACGTCAGGAACAGTGGGGACGCCATACTGGCAGCGAGTTGTGGCGCAAGACCTTGGGTTTGATTGGCTATGGTCGCATTGGTCGCGGGGTCGCCAAACGCGCCCTGGGCTTCGAGATGCAGATCCTGGTATATGACCCCTATGTCTTACCCGATCAGGTTGGTTTCTCTGAGGTGAGGTTGACTTCACTAGAGGAGGTGATAAAATCGGCAGATTTCATCTCCCTTCATGCTGCTCTGACGCCCGAGACTCGCGCCATGATAGGGGAATCCCAATTGAGGGCGATGAAACCCAGTGCCTATCTGATCAACACAGCCCGCGGTGGTCTGATAGACGAGGCGGCGTTGTATCAGGCGCTGCGCGACAGGGTGATCGCCGGGGCAGCTCTGGATGTGTTTGTGGATGAGCCGCCATCAGGCAGTCCACTGCTTCAGTTGGAAAATGTGGTCCTCACCCCGCATATTGGGGCGCACACACAAGAAGCCATTGAACGCATGGGAGTTATGGCGGCGCAGAATGTGATTCTGACCCTTCACGGAGGTCAGCCTTTGAATCGAGTGCGGTGAGCAAGGATAAATCTCTTAGCCCCAACCGCTATCTCTCAAGGTTGTATCTCGTTGTCGTGTTCAGTTGGAAAGGAGGTGAATGGGACACCAGGCAAAACCAGAGGCATAGACCAAAAACTCACTGGTTTAGCCAAGAAGATTAGATGAAGAACATCAAGATTTAACCTTTTATCAGAACCAGATACAGAACACACAAGCATATTTTTGGAGGAGTAAACAAATGAAAACCGCAACAAAGTTGTTGATCTTCATCCTGCTGGTGGCATCCATGCTGCTTTCGTCCTGCGCGCAGCCCACCGCAGCGCCCACAGCCGAGCAACCAGCAGCTCAACAACCGGCAGCCCAGCAGCCCGCGGTTGAGCAGCCGACCGCTGAACAACCTGCTGCGACCGGCGAGTGCAAAGACCAGGATCGTGTCCCGATTGCCTGGTCAACCATCGCTGGTTTCTATACCGACGCCATGGAATCGATTGTGGCAGACTTCGAAGCAACCCACTGTGTTGATGTGACCATCGTCGGTATCGACAATGCACAGCTTTATGACAAGCAGGTTATCGAGCTGGTCGGCAAGACCGGTGCCTATGACGTGGTCAACATCGAGGCGATGGAGAAGGCTGAGTTTGCCGAAAATGGCTTCCTTCTCGCCATGGACGACTATATCAAGGAGCATCCAGATGTCGATTACGAGGATATCGCCCCCATCATGCGGAAACTGACCACGGAATACAAGGGCAAAATCTGGGGTCTGCCATACTACACCTACACCGCTGGCTACTTCGGACGTTGCGATCTCTTCGAGGATCCCACCGAGCAGGCAGCGTTCAAGGAAAAGTATGGTTATGACCTTGCTGTTCCAACCACATGGCAGCAGCACCGCGATATTGCCGAGTTCTTCACACGCAAGACTGGAGATACACTCAAGGGCGAAACCCTGACCAAGGATTTCTACGGTGTCGGCTTGATGGCGGGACGTTTCCAGGAGATCCAGGACGAGCTGTCAGCTTTCATCTGGGCGTACGGCGGTCAATGGTTGAAGGATGATGGCACCCTCGATGTGGAGAATGTCACCAAAGCACTCAAGTGGTATGTTGAGGAGCTATTGCCCTTTGCTCCCCCAGCAGCGTTAACGGTGACCTACGACGGCGTCATGAACCAGATGAAAGACGGGCAAATCGCCCAGACCGCCGGCTTCTTCCTCGACCAGTGGCCCAATGCAGTGATGACCGATGAGCTGGTGCCGGGTGCTAAAATGTGCCCCGCTGAAGCTCCCGAAGGGCGAGGATATATTGGCGCCTTCCTGGCTGCTGTATCGTCATCCTCCAAGCACCCCAAGGAGGCTATGGACTTCGTGGCTTACCTTGGCGGCAAGGAAGCTCAGCGCAAGTTCTCCATGATGGGTGGAACCACCACCCGCCTGAGCATCCTTAATGATCCGGAGATGAACTCCCCAGAAATGTGGACAAAGACCGGTCACTTTGCTACCCTGCTGAAGGTCTTCCAGAGCCAGGGTGACCTTAACGAGAACCTGTTCTTCACCCCCTACGGCGGCAAGATTTACAACACCCTTGGACCCATGTTGCAGGCAGCCGCTGCTGGCGAGAAGACCCCCGAGCAGGCAGTATTGGACCTGGCTGCAGAGATAGAGAAGATCTGCGGCGGTCCGTGCCCAATCAACAAGTAAGTATGTTACTATCCCATCTGACCGGGATGTCCCCGACTGGAACATCCCGGTCAGTATTACCCAATTTGGAATTGATTGCTTAAGGAGAGAATCATGGCATCCACTTCCATGAGCGCACCCCAAGAAACGAGAATCACTCCCAGGAAACAGGGCAAGGCGATGTCAGATACCTGGTTTTCTATTCTCTTGATCCTGCCAGCCATGATCATCATCGGCTTTTTTGCCCTGTATCCCCTTTTCTATGCTATCAATGTCTCTTTTCGATATGCCGACTTGACTACAGGTGGCGGCATCAAGCAGTTCGTCGGGTTGAACAATTATCGCACTGTCCTGTTTGATAAATTCTTCTGGGAGTCGGTGCGCACAACGTTGTTTTTTACCTTCTTTGCTGTCAGCATTGAGGTGGTATTGGGTGTCTTCGTAGCGTTCCTGATCAACGGCGCTACTGTAGCAAAAGGGTTGATCCGTAGCTTACTCATCCTGCCTCTGGCGACCGCTCCAGCAGTTACCGGATTGTTCTGGAGATACCTGTACGACACCCAGTTTGGTTTGTACAACTATTTCCTTCGCTTGTTAGGCTTACCTCAACCCAACTGGCTGGGGGATATAAAGGTGGCTTTGTGGGCGGTGATCATCTTTGATGTCTGGCTATGGATGCCATTTGTGGCTCTGATCGTATTAGCAGGGTTACAGGCTTTACCCAAAGAACCTTTTGAGGCGGCAGAGCTGGATGGGGCGCCATATTTCCGGGTGTTGACAAAACTGACCTTCCCAATGCTCAAACCGGTCTTGTTCCTGGTTATCATCTTGCGTACTATTGATGCCCTACGCCTTTACGATGCAGTGGCGGTGCTCACCCGCGGTGGACCTGGTTCGACCACAGAAACGATGACTTACTATCTCTACCGCAACGGTCTGGTGTTCTTCCGCATGGACTACGCCTCGACCATGGCACTGCTCTTTCTCTATGCCGTTGTTGTAGCAGCTCTATTTGCCCTTAAGCCATTATTGACTATGTTTGGCGCCCGAGCCGGAGCCAGGTGATGAGGAGGTGTTGATATGCTGGAGAGACGAAAAACCCCGGTTGAGATTTTACGATATGGGATCATCCTGATCGTCTTGCTCTGGACGGTCTTTCCAATTGCCTGGTTGATCTTGACTTCTTTCAAACCGGCAAATGATATTATGGTATCTCCACCAAGGTTCTTCTTTAAGCCCACTTTGGAGAACTATACCTACGCTATGGGCAAGGCGAACTTTGCCATGTTTATCGGCAACACGTTGTATGTGTCGTTGTTGTCAACCTTCTTTGTGATTGTGCTGGCGTCTTTGGCAGCTTACAGCTTTGCCCGTTATAACGTTGGTCAGGGCAACCTGCTCTTCTTCATCCTGACTACCAAAATGATGCCTGCCATCGCGGTGGTCTTGCCTTTCTTCCTGATCTTCCGCGATATCGGCACACATCCGATTGGTCAGGCGCTTGGGATTGGTCTGGATAAACGCGGCGCGCTGGTGATCAGCTATACCATCTTTAACCTGCCATTCGCCATCTGGTTGATGGTGTCCTTCTTCCAGGACATCTCCCGCGAGCTAGAAGAGTCCGCCAGACTCAACGGCTATAACCGACTGCAGGTGTTATGGAAAGTCGTTTTGCCTCTGGCAGCTCCGGGTATCGCTGTCACGGCGATCTTCTGCCTGATCTTTTCCTGGAATGAGTTTCTGTTTGCTTATATCCTGACCCGAGATGCAGCGCGTACCATCACGGTTGGAGTGGAGTCATTCTTCACCTTGCGAGGGATTCTGTGGGGTCCGGTGGCTGCGGCTGCCACAATCAGTGTGGTACCCATGTTAATCTTTGTGTTGGTTCTCCAGCGCTATATGGTGCGCGGTCTGACTTTCGGCGCGGTGCGCGGATAAACAGGAGGATAACGAAATGGTCTTCTGGCAACTATGGGAAGTGTGTTTTCAAGCTTTTATGATATTTATCGGCGTTGGGATCATCTGGCTGAGATTTATAGAACCACTCTTTGCCAACCGACAGGTATCCGTGATATTGATGATCATTGTGGCAGTCGCTCTAGCTGCGTTGAGGATAACCTGGGGAGTGATCAAAATCAATAAACAACGAAGAGAACTCCAGGCAAGGATCAGTGGTTTAAACGGAGAGGCTCAGGTGTCAAAATGATAGAACTGAGGAATATCTCTAAAATTTATGGTCAGAGCACAATTGCTGTCCGTAATCTGAATTTCACCATCAACGATCAGGAGTTCTTCGTCATTTACGGACCAGCGGGTGCAGGTAAAACGACGACCTTGCGCCTTATCGCCGGTATCAGCCAGCCCACGCAAGGGGATATTTTGCGGGATGGCGTCTCTATCTTGAATGTAGCTCCAGAGAACCGCGATATGGCGATGGCGTTCGAGAACTATGCCCTCTATTCACATATGTCGGTATTCGAGAATCTGGCGTTTCCTCTGAAAGCCGCCAAGTACAGTAAAAAAGAGATCGAAGAGAGGGTTCATCAGGTTGCACGTATCCTGCAAATTACTGAATTATTGGATAGACGCCCTGGTTTCCTTAGCGGGGGGCAGCGCCAACGGGTATCCTTGGGACGAGCCATTATCCGACCCTCGAGCTTATATCTGTTGGATGAGCCAATCGGTCACCTGGATGCCAAGTTGCGCCACCGCATGCGAGCCGAACTGAAAGCAATGGCGGTGGATATGAACGCCACTGTTGCCCTGGTCACAACTGCTTCACGTGAGGCTTTGGCAATGGGCGACCGAATTGCTATCTTGCGTGATGGCATCTTGGAGCAGGTGGGTACACCAGAAGAGATTTACAAATTCCCTACAAACGAGTTTGTCGCATCTTTTGTAGGTGAGCCGCCGATGAGTTTCCTGGATGTTGAGCCTGTGATGGAAGACGGTCGCATGTCTTTACATATCCAGGGAAGTCAGATATTTTTACCGGTATCGTCCCGCGTGGCTCAGAGTCTGGATGGAAGTAAAACCGGTTACCGTTTGGGAGTACGCGCTCAAGAATTGAGCATTTCCAGCCAGCAGGATGATCAACACCACACACCTGGCTCGGTTTATGTGATTGAGCCTTTGGGGTATTGCAACATCATCAGTGTGAAAATCGGAGATGGGACGGTGAGAGTTGTCGTTGATCCGACGACAAAACCCAAGGTAGATTCAACCGTCTGGGTTTCTATGAATGGTGAGAATATTCACCTGTTCCATAACGAAAGGGCGGTTGTCCATCCGGTTCAGAGTCAGCAGGTAAAGCTGAACAACGCTTATTAAACAGGCAGGTGAAGCGTGGCTAAGATAACACTTAAAAACTTCGTAAAGAATTATGGTGAGGTCCGGGCTGTCCGAGATATATCTTTTGAGATCGCCGATGGTGAATTTGTTGCCTTGCTTGGACCTTCTGGATGCGGGAAATCTTCCACGATGCGTTCGATCGCGGGGTTAGAAGAGATCACCTCGGGGACAATCTACTTCGACGATAAGCCCATCAACGACGTGCGCCCGCGCGATCGCAATGTCGCCATGGCATTCGAGACCTATGCGCTTTACCCGACATTGAATGTTTATGAAAATATCGCTTTCCCGCTGCGCTCGGCAAAATGGTCAAATGAAAAAGTGGATGAGAAGGTCCGCGATATCGCTCATCGCATGGAGCTAGAATCAATATTGAATAATATGCCCTCTGAGTTGAGCGGTGGGCAGGCTCAGCGCGTTGGTCTGGCGCGAGCTTTAGTGCGCGCCCCATCGGTATTTTTGCTGGATGAGCCGATTTCTCACCTGGATACGCGCCAGCGTTATCGTATGCGCCAGTTCATCAAGCATATCCATATGGAATTGGGTTATACCATGATTTATGTGACCCATGACCAGGAAGAAGCCATGGCGCTGGCAGACCGCATCGTGGTGATGCAAGATGGGATTATCCGCCAGATTGGCACTCCGGATGAAGTTTATAACTTCCCGGCGGACGATTTTGTTGCAGGGTTTGTAGGCGAGCCGCCGATGAATTTCATCGAAGGTTCCATCATCCGACAAGACGGCGTTTGGGCGTTTCAAGCTACGGGTCAGGCGTTTGCTTTACCCGACATCTGGCAGCAGGTAGGGGATAAACTTCCTCAGAAAGTGAAGCTTGGCATTCGACCATACTACATTGATGCGAGTCTCGATCCCGGTTTTCCTTATGATATGAAAGGTGAAGTGTTCTTGAGCGAAAATCTCCAGGACCAGTGTATCCTTTCTATAGATATTGATGACCTGCGAATTCAGGTGGTGACCCTACCCTCATTCAGACCAAAGCGACATGAACAAATCTACTTGAAATTTAATCCGGCTTATATCCGTTTCTTCGATATCGAGAGTGGAAAGGCTATTCGACCGGAAAGTCTCTGAAAGAGCGATGGTGATTTCTCTCGCCTTTGATACATGCCTTTACCGACTGAAAGAAGCAGGTTGAGGATGAAAGCAATCCAGATCATTGGCTACGAAAATGCCATTTATACGGATGTGCCAGAGCCTGAACCAAAGGCGAATGAGCTGTTGGTTCGAGTCCGGCGTGTTGGCGTCTGCCATAGCGATGTCGAGGTCTTCCGACAGGAACTCGGTATCTATCGCTCTGGGGGAGCATCCTTACCCATCATCCCCGGGCATGAATGGGCGGGGGATGTGATCGCCCTTGGGTCTGAGGTCAGAGGCTTTGAAATTGGGGAGCGCGTAACCGGTCAATGCGGCATTGGTTGCGGGCGGTGCTCTTTGTGTCGGCAAGGGTTAGGGAATATTTGTCCAGACCGGGTGGAGACCGGTGTATTCAATCGGGATGGCGCCTACGCCGAGTATATGACCGTCCCTTATACCCATGCTCACCATCTATATGATTTATCCTATCAGGAGGGGGCTTTAATCGAGCCTTTTACGGTGGGGTTGTGGATCTCGCGACGAGCGCAGATTTGTCCTGGGGACAGGGTGGCAGTGATCGGTACGGGCACGGTTGGGATTGTGGCTGTCCATATTGCCCGCTACCTTGGGGTGGAACTGGTGGTTGCCTTTGGACGTAAGCCATTCAAATTAAACCTGGCGCTTCAGATGGGGGCGGATGCAGCCCTGAACCTGGATGAAAAACCGCTGCAAGAAGCGATTGATGAAATAACCAACGGAAAGGGTTTCAATGTCGTTATTGAAGCCGTTGGCGTCCCTGTGGGCGCCACGCTGGCGCTGCGCGCCGCTGCTCCGCGCGGGAGGGTGGTGATTACCGGTGTTTTTGAAGGAGAAATGCAAACCATTGATTTGAACACCATCATGCCCAAAGAGCTGACGGTAATTGGTTCTCTGGGTGGACCGCAAGTGTTCGATGAGGTGATCTCCCTGGTACGGCAGGGAAAAATCCAGGTTAAACCGATCAACACCCATCTGATTCCGTTAGCCAGAGCGCCTGAGGTTCTGGCGATGGTGGCAGAGGGTAAGCCAGACCTGGTAAAAGCCCATTTGGATATCAGCGAAAATTAAAGCTGACCACACCAGTTTGTTGAAAAACTTGAACCCCTTCATATGACTATGGAGTGATAACAATGCTTGACTTATTTAACATTGCAGGGAAGAAGGCAATTGTCACAGGCGCTGGTCGCGGCTTAGGTCGAGGAATGGCTGAAGGTCTGCATCAGGCGGGCGTCAAACTGGCGTTGATTGACGTGTTGGATAATATCCATGAGGTGGCACGCCAGATGGGCGCAGAAGGGGAAGCCGTTTTTGCCATCCAGGCGGATTTATCCAAACGTAGTGAAATTCGCCGCTCATTTCAGGAAGCGGTTGATGCTTTGGGAGGCTTGGATATTCTCTTGAATAATGTGGGGATCACTCGCTGGAGCAAGGCGGAAGAGATGAGCGAAGCAGACTGGGACATCGTCCTGGAGGTTAATCTTAACTCCCTTTTCTTTATGGCTCAGCTTGCTGGCAGACACATGTTGAAACAGGGGTACGGCAAGATCATTAACATCGCCTCACTTCTCAGTTTCGGTGGTGGTTACCTGACGGTGGGCTATGCTGCAAGCAAAGGGGGTGTTGCCCAGATGACCAAAGCCCTGGCTAACGAATGGGCGAGTCGCGGGGTCAATGTGAACGCCATTGCCCCCGGTTATATGGCAACCGAGATGAATATCCCTTTGATGGAAGACCCTGTACGCAACAAGTTGATCCTCGACCGTGTGCCTGCCAATCGTTGGGGTTTGCCACAAGACCTGGTTGGGGCTGTCATCTTCCTGGCTTCGCCTGCATCGGATTATGTTCACGGGATTTTACTGCCAGTGGATGGCGGTTTTCTAGCTCGCTAAGCTCTGAAGGAGAATACACCGATGATACTCGACAAATTTAAACTGGATGGCAAGGTAGCAATCGTCACCGGGAGCCGCCGTGGACTTGGTCAAGGGATGGCGATTGGTTTGGCGGAGGCTGGCGCCGACATCGTCAGCTTTGACCGCAATGATCCGCAAGAAACCCGCGCCAGGACCCTGGCGCTCGGTCGCCGCCATATGTGGAAAAAAGTGGATATGTTAACTGCGACGCCTGAGGATTTTGAGCGTCTGATCGCCGAGGTTGTCGCCGAATGGGGTAAAGTGGATATTTTGGTCAACAACGCCGGGATTTGCCCCCGCCGCGAACTGCTGGAGTACCCGGCAAGTTATTGGAATGACACCTTACAAACCAATTTGATTGCCCCCTGGTTCCTGGCGCAGGCTGTGGCGCGTCAGATGGTCAAACAAGGCTCGGGAAAAATCATTAATATTGCCTCATTGCTCTCTTACCAGGGCGGGACAATTGTCCCAGGGTACACCGCATCCAAACATGGTATTCGCGGCATCACCAAAGCTATGGCGAATGAGCTTGCCTCCAAAGGGGTCAATGTCAATTCGATCACCCCTGGTTATATGCACACCGATCTGACCGATCCCCTGGTGGGTAAACCCGAGTTTAACCTGGAGGCACGCATGCCCGCCGGGCGGTGGGGCACTCCCGAAGATCTCCAGGGGGCGGTCGTCTTGCTGGCTTCTGAAGCCAGCGACTATATGCACGGAGCGGATATCGTGGTAGATGGCGGTTGGCTTGCCTGGTAATGTGTACAGTTTGCCGGAGGAGGTGAGTTTATCCGATATTGATGGTTTGATTCTGGATATTGATGGGGTATTGGTCGAGGGTGACCGTATTCTGCCGGGGGCGGTTGAATTGATCTCTCGCCTCAATCGGGATGGGACACCCTATGTTTTCTATAGCAACAATACCACCTATCCGTTCCAATACCATGTGGATAAGCTCTTGCAACTGGGAGTGCCGTATCCAAGCCAGGTATTGCTCACGGCTGCCCGGGTGACCGCTCAGGTGCTTGCTGCCGAAGCGCAACCGGGGACAATATGCTTTGTGCTTGGTGAGCTGGGCTTAATCGAAGCGCTCCGGGAAGTCGGATTTGTGGTCACACAAGACGATTACCGAAAAGCCGATTATGTTGTCATTGGAATGGACCGCCAGCTCACCTACGAAAAACTGAAAAATGCAGCCCTGGCAATTCGGGCTGGCGCCAGGTTTATCAGTTCGAATCCGGATCCGAGCTATCCCGACGGAGTGAATATTGTGCCGGCTTCGGGGGCAATCCAGGCTGCCCTCGAAGCCAGCACCGGTGTGCCCGCCAGGGTGACGGGTAAGCCGGCTTCGCCGGGATTTAAAATGGCATTAAACATGTTGGGCACCCCGCCTCATCGTACCGGGATGTTGGGCGACCAACCCCAAATTGATATCTGTGGCGCGGCTGGGCTTGGTTTACATACCTTTTTGATTCTGTCTTCCCTGACGCCTACATATGAGCCTGGAAGCGCAAGCTGCGAGCCGGATGCAACATTTGGGAGCGCTCAGCATTTTCTTGAGTGTTGGGAGGCGCGTTCAGCGCCTGAAGAATTCTCGAATCGACCGTAATGAGCTTCAAAATCACACTGGAGGCGTTGCTATGAGTGGAAAATCCGTGGGCGATTACGAAATCTTATATCACTGGAATCACCTGGATTGGCTGTTCCCTGACCGGGAAATGGAGGATGATTTCCGCAAGGGTGAATTCTGGAAAGGAGCTATGGCTGCCGGGTTTAAGGTGGATCGAGATGGCAATTATTATCTCTCGGTGCCGCGCTGGGCGGCTGGCATTCCTGCAACTGTTAATAAAATTCAGGTCGTGGATGGTAAACCATTATTATCAGCCTACCCAAGCTGGAAGATGAACGAGATTGGCAATCCGGCTGCGCTTCAATCGGTGTTGGGCTGGGAAATTGATGAGCAAAACCGGGCTTGGTTCCTTGATCAGGGGCACATCGAGGGGAAGCCGTGCATTGAAGACGCTCAGAAAATTGTTTGCTGGGACATCACCAAGAATGAACTGGTTGAATCGATCCCTGTCCCTAATGAAATTGCCGATTTTACCGCTTCCTTTTTGAATGACCTGGTGGTGGATAATATCAATGGCTTCGTCTATATAGCCGATTCGGGCATCTTTACCGACCCCTTGCAGGGGGGCATCATTATATACAACATGCGCACCAAACAATTGAGACGCGTCTTACACCAACATGTCAGCACCCAAGATGTGCCCGGCTATTGGTTCAAAATTGCCGGCAAACCGGTCTGGAAGGATCGCCCAATGCGCACCGGCGCCGATGGCATCGCCCTGGCGGCGGATCGGAAGACCCTTTACTGGTGCCCATTGACCGCCAGAAATCTGTATGCGGTAGATACCTCCCTCTTGCAAGATTTCTCCACACCTCAGGCAGAGATCGAAAGAGCCGTTCAAGATTTGGGAGATAAGGGTACCAATACCGATGGCATGGGAGCTGACAATCGGGGATTGATTTATTACACCATGCTGGAAGGAATGGGGATTGGCATCTATGACCCAGAAAAAAGAACATTCCAGAATTTTATTACGGATGAGCGTATGATCTGGGTTGATGGGATGACTTTCGACAATCGAGATTACTTAATCTTCAATAGCAATCGCCTCCACGAGTTGTTCGGCGGCGATCTCGATTGGGATTACCCATACAACATGGTTGTTTGGAAGGCATTCCTGGGCGAGGGTGTGAAATCCTATTTGTATTACAAATGAGGTGGACAGGATTTGGTTTATTGCGGCTGGCAGATGGCTGATTCGGATCTCATTCTGGCAGTGGATATCGGTACTGGCGCGACCAAAGCGGTTGTGTTCGATTCCCATTTGACGCAGGTCGCCATCGTCAAGAGGAACTATCCAATATTGGTGCCATCCTCGGGCTGGAGCGAACAAGAGCCAGAGGTCATCTATCGCGCTGTTGTTGGAGCCATCCAGGAAATCCAAAAGGCACTTCCTGCGGGAAGCCATATTTGCGCCATCTCATTCAGCTCTCAGCTCTACAGCGCGCTGGCGGTCAGTGAAGATGGTGTCCCCCTGACAAATTCTCTGCCCTGGTCTGACACCCGCAGCGCAGCGGTGGTGGGAAAACTGCGCATGGATACCCGCGCTGCAAATCTCAGCCAACGGACCGGTTGCCCGTTGGATGCTGTCTATCCTCTGGCAAAGATCAAGTGGATGAGAGAACACCTGACTCTGCCCAAATCGACGCGTTATATCTCCATCAAGGAATATGTGCTTTATCGGTTAACGGGGCAGTTTCTGGTAGACTGGTCTATCGCCTCTGCCACGGGTTTATTCAATATCCATACCCGCACATGGGACACAGAAGCGCTTGAGCTGGTGGGTATCAGCGAGGCGAACCTCTCGCCTTTGGTTGCGCCTACCCTGGTTCTGAATTCCTGGAGTGATACTGCTCGTGAGGATTGTGGCATTCAGGGAGAGATACCGTTGATTATCGGCGGCGGAGATGGGCCTCTCGCCAGTCTGGGTGTCGGCGCGGCAACCGCGGATGTGCTGGCGGTCAATGTGGGCACCAGCGCCGCAGCCAGGGCGGTCATCCGCCAACCTGCCATTGACCCAGAAGGACGCCTCTGGACTTACCTGATGACAGAGGGTCTCTGGGTAACAGGGGGTATGGTCAGCAGTGGGGGCATCGTATTCGAGTGGTTTTTGGATAATTTTTACCATCAGGCTGAGGTTTCAGGTAGAGAGAATATCTCGGAAGCTCTTTACCAACAGGCAGACTTGCTTGCCAGCCAGGCGCCTCCAGGAGCGGAGGGCTTGATATTTATCCCTTACCTAAGCGGGGTGCAATGCCCCGATTGGAGTCCCAGGACGAGGGGTAGCTTTAGCGGGCTGGAATTGAAACATCAACGCCCTCATTTTGCCAGAGCGGTTCTGGAAGGCATTACCCGGTCGATTTATCGGGTGGCTAAGGTGATTGAAACCCTGCGCCAAAGACATTTTGATGAGGTTTATGTCACCGGAGGTTTGACTGCATCCCCGGTCTGGTTGCAGATTGCAGCCGATATGTTCGGCGCAACGGTGGTGGTTCCTGAGACAAGCGAGGGCTCCGCACGTGGGGCAGCCATGCTGGCGATGATTTCACTGGGGTGGAAATCTGGTTTGGAGGATTTTCATAATCTCTTTATTCCCAAAGAGAAAATTGCGCCTCGCCAATCTGTACATGAAATTTATGAGGAGCAAAACCATCGGTTCATGAGAATACTCGACCTGACGATCAAGATATGACAAAGGAGCATGTTTCATGATACGCGGTTCTCTAGTTCCAAACATCACTTTTTTTGACCCAGAGGGCAATCTCGATATCGACAAGACTCGCTGGCATATGTGGTGGATGTTTGATAAAGGGGTTGACGGTCTTTTCCTGACCGGCTCCTATGGCGCTGGACCGATGATGACCAATTCCGAACGGATTCGGGTTTTCGAGATTGCCAAGGAGGTGGCTTCCGAATTTGACGGCAAGGTATTAATCCCTCATGTGGGCTGTATTGACACGAAATCTACTTTGGAGCTGGCGAAAGCCGCCGAGCGCATTGGGGTGGATGGCATTGCTGCTGTACCTCCCTTCTATTACAAACATTCCGAAGACCTGATCCTGCGATTTTACAAGGACATTGTGGATAGTGTGAGCATTCCTGTTTATGCGTACAACAACCCCGAAACCTCCCGCTTCACCTTTACCCTCAACACCGTCTATAAACTGCAAGAGTTGGGTCTGGCGGGCTTGAAGGACAGTCCGGTGGAGGTTGGCTTCTTGAGTTCGGTATTTTATGATGCCAAACTCAAGGGAAAGCCGTTTGAAATCATCCTGGGCACCTCAAAGGGATGGTTGCCATATTATTATATGGGCAGCCGGGCGATGATTGCCGGCATGAACAACTGGGCGCCCGAGGTGATCACCTTGCTGGTTAAGACAACTTTTGAAGGCGATTTTGCGACTGCCGAGAAAGCTTATGTGGTGATGATGGACCTGAGCCGCAAGATGCATTTCACGGATAGCACCATTGCCTCTCACATGGGCTTATACGCCCGCAAATTCAATGGCGGTTATCCTCGCCTGCCAATGGCGTTGCCGCCTTTTGATAGCCCGAAATATCTTGAGATTCGGGAAATCATTCGAAAGGGATTTGACGAATTGGGGATTCAGATGGAACTGGGCGACGATCCTACGATTCCATAGAGCTATCTCAACAGCTTTGCCGGGTCGGTTCCTCCCTCCCCTCTCGCCCCCTGCTCGGATAAACCTGACAGGGGGCAACTTTCTCTCGAATTATTCGAAAGCCTCGCCTTCTGAAACCCTGACGAGGTGGATTCAGAAATTTTGGCATCAGATATAATAAGGCAATTCATGGCTGTTTGGTTGACTTAATCGAAAGGCTAAGGGAGAGTATGCGCATTCTGGCAATCATCTCAGGGGAATATGGCTTGCGGCACGTTGAGAATATCCGCCGCTATGCTCCTGTCGGTTGGGAGATTCAGCTTTGGAAAGCGCCACAGGTCTTTCCCCTGGTTATAGATTATCCCGAGGATTACCTGCCCTCCCAGTTGCCCGAGAGCGATTTGATTTTATCCTTTGCGGAGCATAAAGGGGTCGCTGAGCTGCTGCCGGATATTGCCAAAATGACCAACGCGAAGGCTGTAATCGCCGCGGTTGACAATGAAGCCTGGCTGCCGCGCGGACTCGCCCGCCAGTTGCGGGGCTGGTTGCAGAATATGGGTGTGGCTTGCGCCACGCCTAAGCCATTGTGTTCTCTCACCGAACATGATTTTGGGGTCACGCGACGTCAACGCATATCTTATGACAGCCGCGAAATTGCCGAGTTCGCCACCTATTTTGGTCAACCCAATCTGGAGATTGAGGTTGATGCCGAGAATGGGGTGATCTCAGCCGTGACGGTCCGGCGGGATGCGGTGTGCGGTTGCGCCCGTTATGTGGCGGAGGGTCTGGTAGGTCTAACCATTGAAGAAGCCGAGGAGAAAGCCGGTTTGCTCCATCATCATTATCCCTGCCTGGCGAGCATGGGTAAAGATGTGGATTTTGGGGATACCCTGATGCATGTCTCGGGCAATCTGCTCAAGGACAACGTGGCTCAGGGGCTGAAACCTTATAAAACCCAACAGTATATCGAACCGGGTACTCGCAGCGAATAAGAAGTTATCGCCAATCTGTTAGGTGAAGATCAGAGCGGATAGTTGTTCGTCTCTATGTTAAAATCAGCTCCGTTCAGAATGAGAAGAGGAGGTTGTGCCATGCAAACAATCAGTATTCGCGCCGGAGGGGTTGTGATGCAGGCGGAACTCGGAGAAGGACCAACTGCAAAGCTCATCTGGGAAGCGTTGCCCATCGATGGGCGCGTCAATCGTTGGGGCGACGAAATTTACTTCTCTATCCCGGTGCGCGCTGGCAGCGAGCCTGGCGCTCGGGAAGAGGTCGAGGTGGGCGAGTTGGGCTACTGGCCTCCCGGCAACGCCTTCTGCATCTTCTTCGGACCGACGCCCGCCAGTTCGGGGAGCAAACCGCGTGCCGCCAGTCCGGTGAACATCCTGGGGCGTGTCGTCGGCAATGCTGGCGAGTTTCGCAAAGTGCGCGACGGAGAAAAAATATTTCTTGAACGGGTGGAATGAAGAATCAAAAAGGGCGTCGTCTCGACGCCCTTTTTGATTATATGAGATTGTTAGAGACCGACCGGCAGCGCGCCTCCCACGCTTTCCACCTCTGTTTGCAGACGTTTGATGCGTTTCTCCCGGTCTGCAGCGAACTTCTGGATGCCCTCGAGCACCCAACGCGGCGAGAGGTGGGCTTCGTCAATGACCTCATCTACCATACCGCCGGTGCGCCAGCGGTTATCCCAATCGGAGGAGAGGGCGTACTCATCGGCGATCTTGTTGAAGAGCCAGTCGTGCATCAGCCAGCGCGCCTGGGTGGTGATGACGGTGGAATTTGCCCGGTCAGCCGGGGTGACGATTTGCAGGCGGTAATCTTGTGGCTGGAGGTTGAAGAGCTGGGTGCTGGCGACATAGACAATCTTCACATTCAAGTCGAGACGGTCAAGCTCGGGCAGGATCTTGATGATCGAAGCCATGCTGCTGGTGCCCTGGACGAAGAAGGTGCCCTGTTGGGGCAGGTCTGGCTTGTAGTTGCGCACGATGTAAGCGCCTTTTGCGGCTTCGAAGTGGGAAGGGATGCCCAACGCCTGGCGGTCAGGGATGGTTACCGGCGGGCGGGTGAGGTGCAGCGCCACGATGGGGACGTCTTGTTTGAGCGCTGCACCCAGCAGCACGGGCACCTCGTTGTGCTCCCAGGGATGGAGGTTGATCACGTAGCCGTCGGGGAAGAGCTGGGTGACCCCGGGAGCGAAGATGCCGAAATGCGTGCGGCTATCATCCGCCGTCTCCGGACCGGAGTGTCCCGCCACCCAGAGCACCTTGCCCACCTTGAACTGACAGTCCTGGGCAAGCTGGCTGAAGAGGCGGAACATGCCATACTTGAGATAAGAGAAAGAACCGTAGGTGGAACAGGCGCCCCAGAAGCCGTCAAACTCCTGCTCCACGTTGGGGGCGAAATTGACCGTCGCCATGCCAATCAGGATGCCAGAGTTGGCGAACTCGGTGATTTCCTGAGGGAGCATCACCCCGTCGAGGTTGTTGTCGCGGTCGTACCAGCCGTAACCGGGGAAATCGGCATACGCTTTGCCAAAACCGGAGATGTTGGTCGAATCCGCCAGGTCGGCTGAGCAGGCGATGAAGATGGGGCGGTCGTAATGTTTGGCGCCGAAAGCGTTGACCCAGGCGCCCCACTTTGCCAGAGCAGCGCGGTTGGGGACAGAAGCGCCGGGCTTGACGAACAGGTCGCTGGGGTAATTATGGTAATCGTAGAGGCGCTCATCCTTGAAGGGGATGCCGCGCTTGCCGAGCTTGAAGGAGGCGATCTCATCGGGGACGCTCTCGCCGATTTCGATCAGGCGCTCAGCCAGGTAATCCACCAATGCCTGGTCTTGCGCCAGGACGGACATCACCACCTGCAGGTTGGCGGCGAACTCCTCGCGCAGTGCCTGGGGGTCGGCGGGGGCGGGGTTGCCGAAATTGACGAACTGCACGCCGTACTTCTCGGCGAAGGGGCGCTTGGTCTCCCAGAACAGCTCGCTGTTGAGGGGGTGGGGGACGCCGTGAGAGAGGTTATCGTACTTGAGGTAGCCGCGCCCTTTGCGGGTCTTGAACCAGGAGATGCTCGGGACACGCTGGGGGTTTTCGGATAGGAGCATGGAGAGCAATGTCTGGGTGACATCTTCCCACTGGCTGCCCTGCTGGGTGCCGAAGACGCGCCAGCCGTGTGCGCCGAACCAATCGTTTGGCGAGCCGTAGACCACCCTGCTCACCGGGGTATCGTCAATCCCATAATCGTTCCAGTCCACCAGGAAGAAGAGGTTGTCCAGACCCAGCCCCCAGGCGGAGTTGAGCGTCTCGTGGACCACGCCGGGGGTGAGACCGGCTTCGCCTTCCACAGCAAAGACCTTGACGCCCTCGGCGCCAGCGCGCTTGAGCGCCACCGCTTCTCCGGCAGCGGCGGGGTTGCCGTGACCGGAGGGACCGGTGTTGAATTTGAGGAAGAGGGTCTTGCCTTCCATCTCGGCGTGACCCGAGAGACCGCCGCGGCGACGGAACATGAGCAGGTCTTCCCAGGTGAGCATCCGCTCTTCGGGCTTGGGGACGAGGAAGCGCGGGTCTCCGGTTTGGCGGTATTTCAGGCGCAGCGCCTCATTGAAGACCGCCAGTGTGGAGTAGATGAGAGGGATGGTGTGCCCGCCGGAGAGGACAAAACGGTCGCCGAAACGCTTTTCTGGGTGGCGAATATCCCAGCGCATCTCGCCTGAGAGCAAGAGCGACACCAGGAAATGGACTTTCGAGCGCGAGCCGCCGGGGTGACCGGACTGGCGGTAGTTGAGGATGATGTCGATGGCGTTGTCGATCAGGTCCTTGATCTTCTCCCAGTAGGGGAAATCCTGGGATAAAGCGGCGTATTTTTGGGCGATGATTTCTTGTGGGTTACCTGCCATGAAAATGCTCCTGATGGTGCCAGATGGGTGGTGGGTGTCAGGCTCGCGCCCAAGCCTCTTGCCAGATGCGTTGAGTGCCGGCGATGACCAGCTCGGGAGGTTCATCTGGGGATTGAGGCTTGACCTCAAAGCCCACCCAGGGTTTGACCGGCTTGTTTTCATCCAGATAGCCGACTTTGAACAGGGCGCGGATGAACTCGGTCAATTGCTCCACCCCGTTGCTGCTGCCGGGATAGCCGAAACGGGGGTGCAGATCGCCATAACCGGGCAGGTTAGGGTCGAGGACGCAGTTGCCGACGTGGATGTGAACCAGCTCGTCCTTGAGGGCGGTGAGGGCTTGTTCGGCGCTTTCGTGGAGCAGCGGCATGTGGCTCAGGTCGTAGAGCAGACCGAAATCGGGGAAATCGCGGCGGATCTCGCGGCTGAATTGGGCGGCGTAATCGGAGGGACCGATGAGACACTTCTTGTCAATGTTGCGGTCGAAGCTCTCCAGGGTGAGGGCGACGCCCTTGTCTCTGGCGTAAGCCGCTGCCTGGCGCACGGATTTGAGCAATGCCTCCCATGCCTTAGGGCGGTCGGCGTCGCCGGGGTCTGGACCGGATAAGAAAGCCAGGCGCTTGGCGCCCATCTCAGCAGCTTCGTCCACGCTGCGACAGAGCTGATTGACGGCGCGCTGGCGCTCGCCTTCATCCAGGCTGTTGAGGTTGAGCTTCTGGATGAGCAGGGCAGACTGAGCCGCATGCCCAACCTGGATATTGGCGACCTGGACCACCTTCTTCACCTGGGCGCGCAGCGCCGGGTCTTTGATCCAGCCGATCTCGATGGCGCCGAAGAAGGGGTCGGCGGCGATCTTGGAGACGGTCTCGACCATGGGACCTTCACCCTGGAAGGTCGCCGGGAATGCCATGAAATGCACAATGCTCATTGTGCAGTAGTTGTTCCAATGCTTGTCCATTATCACCACTCCATAAGTTTAATCGTGATGCACGCAGGGACGCGCTCCCCGCGATTCGTAACTCATCTCCTGATACACAGTCTTCCACTCAAGATACTCGTCAATTGCAATCGAACCCTGCTCGCGCCCGATGCCGGATTGTTTCATGCCGCCATAGGGTGCCTGGACGAACGAACCATGAATATCGTTGATCCAGATTGAGCCAGCCTCCAGGCGTTGGGCAGCCAGGTAGCAGTTGCGCATATCGGCGCTGAAGAAGTAGGAGCTAAGCCCGTAAATGGTATCGTTGGCATAATCGAATGCCTGTTCCAGGTCGTCGCCGACTTTCATGAACGCCAGAACAGGACCAAATGTCTCCTCCACCATTACCGACATGTTGTGGTTGCAATCGCCCAGCACGGTTGGAGGGAAGAAAAAGCCCTTTCCACCCACCGCTTTGCCGCCGCAATACAATTTTGCGCCTTTGGAGAGCGCATCCACAACCTGACTGGAGACCCATTCCAGTTGCTTCTTGTTCACCAGGGGACCGATGTCCACCCCTTCCTGGAAACCATCGCCATAAACCACGCGTGAGGCAAGTTTAGCCACGCGGTTAATCAGCTCGTCATAAATCGCTTCGTGAGCGTAAACCCGGTTCACCCGGTTACAAACCTGTCCGGCGCTGCGAAATGCCTGGAAGGTGATAGCATCGGCGGCTTTGTCCAAATCGGCGTCTTTCCAAACAATACATGGGCATTGTCCACCCAACTCCAGGGTGACGCGTTTGATGCTCTCCGCTGCCGCTCGCATTACCTGTTTACCGCCTTCCACACTGCCGGTGATGGCAATCTTACGCACCAGAGGGTGGTGGGTGAGGGCTTCACCGGTGCTGCCGCCTGGTCCGGTGATGACATTGAGCACACCCGCCGGGAAACCAGCTTCCAAAGCCGTTTGCAACATCTTAATCGTCGCCAGAGGGGTCTCTGAGGAGGGTTTGGCGACCACCGTGCAACCGGCAGCCATTGCCGGTCCGATCATGCGGCTGAGCAGATGCAGGGGATCGTTCCAGGGCGGGATGGCGGCGATGACGCCCAACGGGTGGCGCAAGACATAGACAAATTTATCGCGCATATCCGATTGCAGCACCATGCCCTGGATGCGGCGAGCTTCCTGGGCGTAGTATTCGATGACGGCGCAGAAACCGTTGATCTCGCCTTTTGCCTGCCAGAGCGGCTTACCCTGTTCGCTGGTTAATATCCGGGCGATTTCGTCAATATTGGCTCGGACGGCGTTGATCAGTTTCATCATTGCCGCGGCGCGCTCTGCCGCAGGTGTATCGCGCCAGGACTTGAAAGCCTCCTGGGCGGTTCGCACTGCCTGATCGACCTCCTCAGGGGTGGCTGCCGGAACCCGCCCGACAACTTCCTCTGTGGAGGGATTGATGACGCTGATCAATTTTCCGGAGGAACCAGGCACTTGCCGGTTGCCGATAATCATCGGATATGTTGGAATTTCTTCGGTAGTTTGCATAAGCGATTCTCCTTACTCAATGCTCATTTAGAGACGTTAATGGGCGCTGTATTTAATCCCAGGGACGGAGGATGATCTTGATTGAATCTCGGCTTCCGGAGGAGAGCTTTTTGAACCCCTCATCGTAATTTTCCAAGGGCATGACATCGGTAATGACCGGCGTGGGGTCTAAACGCCCGGTCTTTAGCAGCCCATCCATGACATACCATGTATCCCACATGTGCCTGCCTGCCACGCCGCGCACGGTGACCTGGCGCAGGATGACGTTGAAGTTGAAATCGAATTCGGGTACCGGTTTGGGGGTCAGACCGAAGAGGGTCACCCGCCCACCCTTACGCACACTGGCAAAGGCGTTCTTCAACGCTGCAGGGGACCCCGACATCTCAATGACAACATCTGAACCCAACCCATGGGTGTTCTCCAGGATGCGCGAGACCACATCTGCCTCTTCGGTGATGTTATAGACGGTGTTTGCGCCCATCTTCCTGGCGACTTCCAGGCGAGAAGGAACCATGCCAACCAGGGTGACATGGCTGGCGCCGGAGACCGACGCCACGCCGGCAGCGAACAGGGCGATAGGACCATCGCCATAGATCACCACTGATTTGGCGGTGACAGGTTCGATCAAGGTCGCCTGGACTGCCCCGCCCAGCGGTTCTAAGATGGCGCCGATATTGGCGGGCACATCCCGGCTCAGCCGCCAGAGCGAGTTTTGCGGCACAGCCACATATTGGGCGAAGCTACCGTCCACCTCGTTGCCGAAAATCTTCAAGTTCTGGCAGATATGTTGTAAACCGAGCTTGCATACCGGGCATACCCCGCAGGAGATGTGGCTATCTGCTGCCACGTAATCGCCAACCTTGTAATCGGATACGGCTTTACCCACCTGGACAATTTCACCGGCGAATTCGTGACCAATGGTCAGAGGCGGCTTGATTTTGCTCTGGGCGAAAGCGTCCCAATGATAGAAATGCATATCTGAACCGCATATTGCAGTCGCTTCCACTTTGACCAGCACTTCGTCTGGTTTGATTTGGGGAATATCAATTTCAACCAGGTCTAAACCAGGCTCCGGGCGGATCTTCCTGACCGCTTTCATCTTCTCTGCCATACCTGTATCTCCTTTCGCTGCTTAAATCAAATTCAGCTCTTTGAGCAAATTTCTCAGTTTTTCGCGCTGGGCTTCGCTCATTGGACCAACCGGAGCGCGCGTCGGTCCGGCATCAAAACCGATTAAATCCAAAGCTTCCTTGATGACCACCGGGAAAGTGCCCCAGGTGAAAGCCAGACGCAATGGGGCAAGCTCTTCCTGGGCTTTGAGCGCCCCTTTGAAGTCATTTTGCTTGAAGCGCTCGTAAATGCTGACCACCAGGGCTGGCACCACGTTGGCGGTGGCGGCAATCGCCCCTTTGGCGCCGTGCATCAAGCCGGCGAAGATGAGCGTGTCTCGCCCCATTATGATGGAGAAGTCTTCGGGAACGTTCGCCAGATACTCCGTCGTCAGGGTGAGATCGCCGCTGGAGTCCTTGATGCCGACGATGTTTTCAATTTTTGCCAACCTGGAGAGCAAGGCGGCAGATATTTTGACATTGGTGCGATCGGGATTGGTATAGAGCAGTACTGGGAGACTGGTGGCGGCGGCGATGGCGCGATAATGTTCATACAATTCATCGGGGTTAGGGTTGACAAAGAAGGGAGTGAGGACCGATACGGCATCCACCCCCACCTTTTCCGCGGTTTGGGTGAGGGCAATCGCTTCTCGCGTGGTGATCGCAGCCGTGCCGGCATAGACTGGCACGCGTCCATTGGTCTCTTCCACCACAATTTCCCAGGCGCGTTGCTTTTCCTCGGCTGAGAATGCCCAGAATTCCCCCTGGCTGCCGGTGACGAATACGCCGTGGACGCCATTTTCGATCAGAAAATTGGTCAACCTGCGCAAAGAAGGCTCGTTAAGCTCGTCATTCTTGGTCAGTGGGGTGACCATTGCCGGGATGATTCCATAAGGTTGCAACATATCTTTTCTCCGTGATGTCTGTGGGTAAATATTTAACTCCAGCAGTGCTTACCAGGCGGTGTAACCGCCATCAATGACCAGGATATGACCGGTGACGTAAGCCGAGGCGTCGCTGGCTAAGTACACCACAGCCCCAGCCAGGTCAGGCGCGTTGCCGAAACGACCCAGCGGGACGCGACCCACCAGTTCGTCGTAAAAGGCGCGGTTGATGTTTTTCAAACGGTCGGTCATGGGGGTGACGAAATAACCGGGGGCGATGGCGTTGACCCGGATGTGGTGAGGCGCCCATTCAACCGCCAGGGAGCGGGTCAGGGCGACCACCCCGCCCTTGGTTGCGCAATAGTGACTGTTGAATCCGCCACGGTTGCCCACAAAACCGGAAATAGAAGCGATGTTGATGATTGCTCCGGGTTTTTGCTGCTCAATCCAATGTTTAGCCACCCACCGCGAGCATTGGTAGATGCCCCCCAGATTGACATTCACCACGCGTTCCCAGTCCTGCTGCTCAAGGTCTTCGAAAGGCGAGCGGGTGGTGACGCCGGCGTTATTGACCAGGATATCCAGGCGCCCCAGCTTCTCGGAAGCCAGCCGGATACCTTCGCGCACTTGATCGGCAACGGTTACATCAATTTGGGCGGCAAATGCGGTAACGCCCAGGGCGCTAATCTCCTGGGCGGTTGCCTGGGCGTCATCCAGATTGACATCGAAGACAGCAACACTTGCTCCGGCTTGGGCTAAAGCCAGGCTCATTGCCTGACCCAAACCACGCCCGGCGCCGGTGACAATTGCACCACGTCCATTGAGTTGAAAAATGCTGAAGAACTCGGAAGATGTGCCCACCTGTGATGCGTGGGTTGTGTCGCTGGTCATCTCTGATCTCCTTGGTCGGGAAATCCGGATTGGATGAAAAGGAGCGGGGTCTAAAATGTAATATGTAACATGTAATATATTACAAAATGATTATATAAAGGCTATCCCGCTTTGTCAATAGCGCGTCGGTAAAGGTCTTGTGATACGTGAGTGCTTCGAACCCAAGAGCAATCAAAAGCTGCGGCGACGGACGGCGATGATTTCCGCCATGATGGAGAGCGCGATTTCCTCGGGCGTTTTGGCGCCCAAATCTATCCCAATCGGTCCGTGAATGCGATTCAATTGCGCCTCTGTCAAGCCCTCTGCCAGCAATCGCTCGCGTCGCTTCCGCTGGGTGTTTTGGCTGCCCAAGGCGCCGATATAGAAAACCGGGCTATCCAGGACGATTTTCAGCGCCGGATCGTCTATTTTCGGATCGTGGGTGAGCATGGCAACGGCTGTGCTGGGTGTGAGGGGAATGTCCTGAAATGCTTCCTGAGGCCACGCCTGTATGAGTCGATCGGCGTGCGGAAAGCGTTCTGGGCTGCCAAAGGAGCGTCGCGGATCAACCACAATGGTAGTGTAACCCAATGCCTTGGCGATGCTGGCTAACGCCACTGCAATATGGACGCCTCCCACCATCACCAGGGTTGGGGGCGGCGCAATCACATCGAAAAACAGGCGCACTTTCGTCCCCTTCTCCGTTTCAAGCGAGAGGCTAAATGGGTCAACGCCAGACATGGCTTGCAGGGCATGCTGACGCACCGGTTCATCCAGATCATGACCAAAACTGGTGGAGGCTCTGCCATCGCTGGTGATGACGGTCTCTTTCGCCGCCAATTCCGGCGCGCTTTCGATCACACTGACCAGGACAACCGTCCGCCGGGCTTCAATTTCAGTCACCAGAACCTGGAACAGGCTTGGATCCAATGGTCTGACCAGGACTTCGATGCTCCCTCCACATGCCAGCCCGACCTCAAAGGCGGTTTCATCGGCGACGCCAAAGCGCAGAAATTTACCCTGACGGGTTTCCAGGGTGAGTAGCCCGCTTTCTATGACTGCGCCTTCCACGCAACCTCCGCTCACCGAGCCGCTGATTTTTCCTGAGGGGGTAAACGCCATTTTTGCCCCCACACGGCGCGGGGAGGATCCCCAGGTGCTCACCACCGTTGCCAGGACGACGGGTTCACCGTCGCTGATCCATTTTTGAGTATCATCGAGGATATCTTGCATGGCTGGATTCTGCGTTGATGATACCATGACTCAAGTGGTTGAGAAGACGATCTCCCAGGATTCTGGGGCAGGGTATTCATCCAAAAGTGACAAGCATCCTATTGACAACCGATTTAATTATTGGTAACATATCACATGTAACATATTACATTTATTTTTTTCTGTCCTTCTCCGTGCCTTTTCATTCATTGCTGGTTATGATACCCTATCTGAGATAAGGATGACCAAAGATGGTCATAGAATATCCAGCTATCACCCATCTGGACCTGACCGAACAGACATACCGCTTCCTGAAGGAGAAAATCCTGAAGCGGGAGATCAGTCCCGGAGAGAAGGTCTCTGTCGAAGAAATTGCGCGTGGCTTGGGGGTTAGCCGAACGCCAGTGGTGAATGCGCTCAAGATGTTGGAAGGTGATGGACTGGTTGAAATCCAACCCCGTCGAGGCACATTTGTCACCCATCTCACTGCTCAGGATGTCGCCGAGCTATTTGAAATCCGTCTGCTGATCGAGTTGCATGCTGCAGAGAAAATATTCGCTCATAACAAGGTGGATGAGCTTCTCAGCGAGATTGAGGAACCGCTCAATCGCATGCACGCGGCGATGTCTGAAGCCGATTATGTGGATTACGAGTCGTTCATCTCCGGCGATCGAGACCTGCACTTGCGGTTGGTCAAGTTCCTGGATAATCATCGTCTGTTCCGCATCTACAGTGAGTTGAATGTGCATATGCAGGTGGCGCGAGCGCATTACCTGGATACAGTCGAGAATGCCCTCCAGGCGCAAAGAGAACACGAAGCCATGCTGGAGGCGATCAAAAACAACGACCTGGCTGGTTTAAAAGAGGCGATCCGCAGTCATATTGTCAATGTCAAGGCGAGAATTTTAACGTTGCTTGAAGAACGAGGAGGTCAGTTGTAGTGGATGCCTCTCCGAGAGAACCTGCTTTTTGGAATGAGGTCCGCCGTCAGGAATCGTTAGATTAGACTTTCGTCAGAGATAACAATGCACTCCTTTCCCAGGAGATCATGAATGAGCCAACCATCTCCCAACAAGGCTGTTGAACCCATCCCGGGGAGTTCCCCTTTGGAACGCGCACGGGTTTCCTGGCTTAGTGAACAACTTCCCCGTTTTGCTATCTGGTTGGTGGTTTTAGCATTAATCATCATCGCTGTCATCGTTTCTCCCCAGGTCCTCAATGGACGTTATATCTCTACCCAGCTCAAGCAGGCTGCGCCCCTGGGTGTGGTATCGGTTGGACAGACCTTTGTCATCCTTGCCGCTGGTATTGACCTATCGGTGGCATCGGTTATCGCCTTGATGTCCGTCCTGGCAGCGAATATGATGAATGGGCAGTCTGACTTGGTGTTATCGGTCACGCTGTTCTGTCTGGCTGTTGCCCTGCTGGTAGGCTTATTCAATGGGTTGTTGGTTACTAAACTAAAAATCCCTTCATTCATCGCCACTCTAGGGACGATCTTGATCGTCCAGGGTATCCGCTTCTTGTACACCGGCGGCGCGCCAAAGGGGACGATCCCAGAAGGACTCCGCTTTTGGGGCAGAGGTTCGATTGGTCCCATTCCAACGCCTCTGATTTTATGGGTGGCGATCGTATTGATTGCGCTATTTGTTGAACGGCGCACCACCTTCGGCAGACGTTTGTTTGCTGTGGGGGGAAAGCCAGCGGCGGCGCACCTGTCCGGGGTGAACGTGGACCGGATCGTCATTGCCGCTTATCTGATCTGTAGTTTCCTGGCAGGTGTTGCCGGGTTGATGTTGACCGGTTTCCAAGGATTGGCGGACAACTGGTTGGGGCGCGGCTATGAACTGGACTCGATAGCAGCGGTGGTGATCGGGGGGACGGCGCTTTCCGGCGGTAGAGGCAGCGTGATTGGCTCGGTTGCCGGGGTGCTCATCCTCACTATTCTTTACAACCTGGTCCTGTTGCTTGGTTTCGATGTTGAAACGCAGCGCATCATCAAGGGTTTTGTCATCATCATTGCTGTGGCTTTGTATGCACGCGCCCAGCGTCAGGTGTCCTGATTGAGATTCAAATCAAGATTGATGACCGATGAAAGGAGGAGAACTAAAAAGAGGATTGAGCCAGCCAGTGATGATCGTAAACAATTCAACAAAATCCAGTCTAAATTGAGTTCGGAGGAGTAGAGACATGTATAAAAAAGTGAATCTCTTGTGGGTTATTCTGGCAATAGCCCTGATTGCTCTCCTGGCTGCGGGTTGTCAGCCAAAAGCTCCCGCTACCCAACCGGCGGAGCAACCGCCAGCTGTAGAGCCTACCAAGGCGCCGGCAGTCGAACCGACAAAGGCGCCCAGCCTGCCCGAGGGCATGATTGACACGACGCAATACAAGAAGGAAGCGCCGTACACGGTATGCTTCAGCAATGCGTCGGTGTCGAACTCGTGGCGGGTGGCGATGAATGCGCATGTAGACTATCAGATCAACCTGTTCAAAGAGCAGGGGTTGATCAAGGATTACATCTACACGGATGCGAACGACGACCCGAACAAGCAGATCAGCGATATTGAGGATCTGATGACGAAGGGCTGCGATGTGATGATCGTCTCAGCGGCGACGGGAGAAGCGCTGACGCCGGTGGTGGAGAAGGTGATGGATGCGGGGATACCGGTGGTGACGCTGGATCGGAACATAGTGAGCGACAAGTATGTGACCTTCGTGGAGCAGAACTCGTGTGACATGGGAGCGACGCAGGCGAAGTGGCTGGCGGATAAGCTGGGCGGCAAGGGGAAGATCGTATTGCTGTCTGGACTGGCGGGAGCGACGCCGGCGGAGGATCGTTTGCGCTGTGCGAAGGAGGAGTTTGCCAAGTATCCGGAGATAGAGGTGCTGGCGCAGGAGTATGCGCAGTGGTCGCCGGTGGAAGGCAAGAAGATCATGGCGAACTGGCTGGTGACCTTCCCGCAGATTGATGGGGTATGGGCGGACTCTGGGTTGCAGGCGTCTGGGGCGATAGAAGCGTTCCAGGAGGCTGGCAAGGAAGTGCCGCCGATCACGGGCGAGGACTGGAACCGCTATCTGAAGTTGTGGAAGCAGCTTGGCTTCCCCGGGTATGCGGTGAGCTTCAATGCGCAGATGGGCGCCGAGGCGGTGAAGGTGGCGTTGGACATCGTCCAGGGCAAGCCGGTGCCGCATTATGTCAACCTGCCGAAGCTGATCATCACCAGCGAGAACCTTGATCAGTACGTGCGGATGGACCTGCCGGATGACTACTGGGCAGCCTCCCTGCCTGAAGTGGCAGCCATCATGTTCCCTGAAGGCTCCTTTGAGAAGCCTACTGAGGAAGCGCCGGCTGAAGCTATGGTGGACACGACGCAATACAAGAAGGAAGCGCCGTACACGGTATGCTTCAGCAATGCGTCGGTGTCGAACTCGTGGCGGGTGGCGATGAATGCGCATGTAGACTATCAGATCAACCTGTTCAAAGAGCAGGGGTTGATCAAGGATTACATCTACACGGATGCGAACGACGACCCGAACAAGCAGATCAGCGATATTGAGGATCTGATGACGAAGGGCTGCGATGTGATGATCGTCTCAGCGGCGACGGGAGAAGCGCTGACGCCGGTGGTGGAGAAGGTGATGGATGCGGGGATACCGGTGGTGACGCTGGATCGGAACATAGTGAGCGACAAGTATGTGACCTTCGTGGAGCAGAACTCGTGTGACATGGGAGCGACGCAGGCGAAGTGGCTGGCGGATAAGCTGGGCGGCAAGGGGAAGATCGTATTGCTGTCTGGACTGGCGGGAGCGACGCCGGCGGAGGATCGTTTGCGCTGTGCGAAGGAGGAGTTTGCCAAGTATCCGGAGATAGAGGTGCTGGCGCAGGAGTATGCGCAGTGGTCGCCGGTGGAAGGCAAGAAGATCATGGCGAACTGGCTGGTGACCTTCCCGCAGATTGATGGGGTATGGGCGGACTCTGGGTTGCAGGCGTCTGGGGCGATAGAAGCGTTCCAGGAGGCTGGCAAGGAAGTGCCGCCGATCACGGGCGAGGACTGGAACCGCTATCTGAAGTTGTGGAAGCAGCTTGGCTTCCCCGGGTATGCGGTGAGCTTCAATGCGCAGATGGGCGCCGAGGCGGTGAAGGTGGCGTTGGACATCGTCCAGGGCAAGCCGGTGCCGCATTATGTCAACCTGCCGAAGCTGATCATCACCAGCGAGAACCTTGATCAGTACGTGCGGATGGACCTGCCGGATGACTACTGGGCAGCCTCCCTGCCTGAAGTGGCAGCCATCATGTTCCCGTAGTCAAGCGTGCGGAAAACCATCTAAGTTCAATTGGGTGTAAATTGTGGGTGAACAACCCACAATTTACACCCTCTCGGAGGACAGGCGTTCAATGAGTGAATATGCCGTCGAAATGCGCAATATCACCAAGGTCTTTCCTGGCGTGGTGGCGCTGGATAACGTTGATTTTGCCTGTATTCCTGGCGAAGTTCACGCTGTGGTGGGGGAAAACGGGGCGGGAAAGTCCACTCTAATGAAAATCCTTTCCGGTGTGTACCAGCCAGATGAAGGGGAGATCCTGATCAATGGCAAAGAGGTGCGCATCGCCAGTCCATACGACGCCCAACATCTCGGCATCAGCATTATCTATCAAGAACTGAACCTGCTACCCGATCTCAACGTGGCTCAGAATGTATTTCTTGGTCGTGAACCGCGCAATTATTTAGGATTTTTGGATGCTCGTTTGTTGGAAAAGCAAGCTCAGGATGTGCTGCACCGCTTAGGTGTGGATATTCACCCCCGCACGCCGCTGCGGCGTTTGAATGTCGCCCAGCAGCAGATGGTGGAGATCGCCAAGGCTCTCTCGCTCAACGCGCAGATCGTCATCATGGACGAACCCTCCGCAACGTTGGGTGGACAGGATTTGCAGCACCTGTTCGATGTCATCGCAGCCTTGAAAAAGCAAGGCGTAACGGTCATCTATATCTCCCACCGCCTGGTAGAGATTTACCAGGTGGCAGATCGGGTGACAGTCTTCAAAGATGGCAAGGTGGTCGGCACTGCTCCTGTCTCGGAGATTGATCGTACTACCCTGGTGCGGATGATGATTGGGCGCACTTTCTCAGAGACCTTCCCACCCCGAGGAGAAAAGGTTGGTGAAGAGGTCCTCTCGGTTCATAATCTCTCTTCCGGAGAGTTGCTTAAGGATATTAACCTTAAAATCCATCGTGGAGAGATTGTGAGCCTGGCTGGCTTGACCGGTTCTGGGCGCACCGAGCTGGCGCGGGCGATTTTTGGGGCGCGCAAAATCGACTCGGGTGAAATTCGCATCGCCGGCAAGGTGGTTCAGATACCCAGCCCGCAGGTCGCTATGCGGCATAATATCGGTTTCCTGACTGAAGATCGCAACCATGAAGGGCTGGTGCTGGGTCTCTCGGTCAAGCACAACGCTGCCCTGCCAAGCCTGAGGGATCGTCAGCGTTGGGGTATCGTCAATTTACAATTGGAAGAGCAGGTGGTTAACGAGAAAACCATCGAGCTTAATGTCCGCACGCCCAGCTTGAATCAAAGCGTCGAATACCTGAGCGGTGGCAACCGACAGAAAGTGGTGCTGGCGAAATGGTTGATCACCAAGCCAGATCTGTTGATTTTCGATGAACCAACCCGGGGAATTGATGTTGGTGCGAAAAACGAAATCTGGTGTTTGATGCGCGAATTAGCCAACCAGGGTAAGGCTATCCTGATGATCTCTTCCGAACTTCCAGAGGTGATTGGGATGAGCGACCGAATCTATGTCATGCACCGCGGGCGCATCGTGGGCGAGTTGCCGGGGGCGACTGCCACTGAGGAACAGGTGATGATGCTGGCGACATACGGTGAAGCTAATGTCTGAACAAAGCATTGCATCCGGTTACCAATCCCGGTCCATTAAGAACTTCTTCGAAGAGAACCGTGAGCTGGTGACGATTTTCGGCATCCTGCTGATCATCGCCGCGGTAGGGGCAATTGCCTCGCCGAAATTCCGCACCGAACAGAATACATTCAATGTTCTCCGTCAGGCGGTTGCCCTGGGGTTGGTCAGCATCGGGCAGACATTCGTCATCCTTTCAGGCGGGATTGATTTATCGGTGGGGGCGACGATCAGCCTGGTGGCGGTTTATACGGCTGGGCTGATGAAGCTCCATCCTGATATGACAGGTCCGATTGTTTTGCTGATGATATTTTTGGGTCTGGTCATTGGGTTATTTAACGGTTTTTTGATCACCCGTCTCAAGATTGTGCCTTTTATTGCCACCCTGGCGACCGGCTCGATCTTGCAAGGTTTTGTCTTGAATTACGCCAAAAAGCCGGTTGGTAAAATTGCCCCAGGCTGGAATTATCTAGCGGAGGGGATGGTCGGTCCGATCCCGTTTCCGGTCATCCTGCTTCTGGTGCTGATCATCCTGGCGGCGATTGTCATACACCGCACTGTGCTGGGACGTTACATTATCGCCACCGGCGGCAATGAGCGCATCGCCCGCTATTCCGGCATCCGCACCACCCTGGTGCTGCTGACTGCCTACGTCATCTGCGCCGTCACAGCGGTGTTCACCGGCTTGTTTCTGACCAGCCGAATGGCAATTGGCGACCCTCAAGTCGGCGGCTTGAATTACGACCGCTTTGACCTGGACTCGATCGCGGCTGTCCTGATCGGCGGGACCCGTTTGGGAGGCGGTAAAGGCACGGTGATTGGGACAGTCGCCGGTGTGTTAATCGTTTCGGTTTTGAATAACATATTCAATCTCGTGGGAATCAACACCTTTTATCAGTGGATTGTCAAAGGCTTGATCATTTTGATTGCGGTGGCGGCTTACTCCACCCGCCGATCAGCCGAGAGTTGATTGCCTGGAGAGTTGCATGCTTTCCTACGCGCCGAACGTGAGCTGGCTTTTCCCGGAAATTCCTTTTGGCGAGCGTCCGGCTCTGGTGGCTAAAGCCGGCTTCACTGCGATTGAATTTGGCTTTCCCAGCCATGCAAATTTGGAGGCGTTGGATGAAGCCCGAAAAGCCTTTGGCATGCAAATCGTCCTGTTCAATCAGGATGTGCCGGTGTGGGATGCGCAGAATCGCGGCTATCTGGTTGATCCCGGACGGCGGGATGAGTTCCGTCGTAAATTAGACGAGGCGTTGGCAATCGCCCGGCGCCTGGAGGTGCAGAAGATCATGCTCCCTGCCGGGGTTGTCTTGTGTGGTCTGGATCGTATGACACAGCGCGAATGTATGATCGACAACCTGGTGTATGCCGCTCCGCTGGCAGAAGATGCGGATGTTCTGCTCACAATCGAAGCGTTGAATCCGCATGACAACCCGGGCTATTTTCTCACCACCAGCCGAGAAGGGATTGAAATTGTGAAAAACGTGAATCACCCTCACGTTCGCTTCCAATTCGATACTTATCATATCCAGATGATGGAAGGCGGCTTGGCGCAGAAAATCCGAGATGAAATCGCCTGGATTGGGCATATCCAGTTCGCCGACTATCCCGGTCGCCATGAGCCGGGGAGCGGAGCGATTGATTTTGCCTCCGTGATAGCTGCAATTCGGCAATCAGGTTATGAAGGTTATATCGGTTTGGAGTATATCCCCAGTTTGGAAGGCGTTGAAACGTTAAACTGGGCGTTGTCTCAGTGGCGGTTATCCCCATAATCTCAATTTCTGGCAGGAGAGTGAAGGTATGATCAATAGATTTCGTGTCATGCCCGGAGAAGGGCACCAAACAGTCTTAAGAGTGGGCGATAATGATGCCTGGTTAGGCTTGGAAATCCTGCGTTTGGCGGCAGGTGAGCAGTGGCAGGGCGAGGCAAAAGAAGAAGAGGCAGCGTTGGTGGCTCTTGGCGGACGGTTCTCAGTGCAGATTGAAGGCGCACAAACCGCGCAGTGGCAGGCTGTCGGTGGTCGTCCTGATATTTTCAGCGGATTGCCTTTCATTGTGTACGTTCCCCGTCGTAGCCAGTTCAAGATCACGGCTGAGACCAAGCTGGAATTGGCGCTGGCTAAGGCGCCATGCGACAGCGACCGCGCCCCGGCTTTGATTAAGCCTGAAGAGGTCAAAGTGGTCTCCTCAGGCGTGGCAAACTGGCGACGGGATGTGCGTTTGCTGATTCCTCCCGGCTCCCCCTACAGCCAGAGGATGATCATCGGAGAGACCATCAACCCCCCGGGGAACTGGTCGGGCATACCCCCGCACAAGCACGATGAAATCTCAGGCTCGGAAAACATCCTGGAGGAGTTCTATCTGTTCAAGGTCAAACCCACCAACGGTTATGGCGTTCAGTTGGGCTATAAAGAGGGAAAGGAAGAGGCGTATCTGATTCACAACGATGATGTTTTTCTGATGGAAAACGGTTACCATCCAACGGTGGCTGCGCCGGGTGTGACCCTGGGCTATTTCTGGGTGCTCTCCGGGGATGATAAGGCTTACAACATCACCACCGATCCGCGCTTTGACTGGGTGACCAGCGCTGAGGCGGTTTTGCGGGAGATTCAGCGATAACCAACATCCTCGGTGGCAGGCTTGATAAAAACTTTTAGAGAATTTGTCCAATTACACCACTTATAGATAGCAAGGAGAGTTGGAAATGAGCACGAACGGAAGAGAATACAACGTGGATGATATCAAGATCGTTGGCGATGGTCGCGGCACGATGCAGGGAGATTACCTGCTCAACGTCGACCGCCCCATTGACCGCGTCCGGTGGATACTGGAGTGTTTCCCGGAATGGGGTCAATGGCTCAACCGAGAGATCGAAGAGACGGTGGTGCCGGAAGGCAATTATGCTTTCTGGTGGACGGGAGGCATGGGCTTTGTCCTCAAATCTCCTGGTGGAGCGGTTTTGCTGGTGGACAACTACGCCGGACCGGCGCATTACACCGAGTATGAGTACTGCGGTGTTTGTCGGACAAGCGGTTCCCCGACCATAGACTGGCTGCGTCTGAACCCCCAGGTGATTGACATCTTTGGCTTCAAAACCCTGGATGGGGTCTTCTGCAGCCATCAACATGCTGACCACACGGACATCTACACCCTCAAAGCCGCCACCCAGACCTCCGATTGCAAGTTCTACGGTCCGCTCTCGGCGGTAGAACGCATGCGCAAGTTCCAGGTGCCGGAGGAGCGCATCCAACTGGTGCGCCCGGGTCAGAGTTACCAAATCAAGGACGTCACCATTGATATCCTGCCCAACTACGACCGGATCGCCACCATGACCGGCGGTCCAGGTGTGGAGGTCAAGCCGGGCGTGCGCCGTCCCTTTGATGATGTCGCGGTGACCTTCTTCTTCAAGGTTGGCGGGGTCAATTTGTGCCACCTGGCAGATACGCTCTACCAGAATGCTTATGTCACTTTCCAGAAATACAACATTGATGTGGTTACATTTAATATCGGGTCGAATGCTCCTGGCGCTACGGACAAGATGACACCTTATGACGCGGTGCGGGCGACCGAACTGGTTGGCGCCAAACTAGCCTTGCCGCTGCACTGGGACAATTGGGGCAACACTCAGATTGATCCGAACGAGGTGGTGGAAATCGCTAAATGGCGTTTGCCCAATGCCAAGGTGGTCATCCCGCAATGGGGAGTCAAATGGCTCTATCCGTTGCAGGCAGATATCAAGAAGATGAAGTACAACGATTGGCGTGAGCGCTATCGTCCGGAGTACTCCTGGGAGTACGGCGAGCCTGCGCGCAAATCAGCGGAGGAGCGGGGTGAATTCATCCCCTATTAAATCGCGTCTGTTCTCGGGCGCGCAAGCATAGGACAGAGTCTGGTTGGCTCAGGCAGGTGACAATGAAAAAAGTTGGCTTCATTGGACTTGGTTTGATGGGCTCGCCGATGGCGGCGAATGTCGCTCGGGCGGGTTATCCCTTGACGGTTTATAACCGCACGCCATCCAAAGCTGAGGCGTTGGTTGCCCTGGGGGCAAAAGTGGCGGACTCGCCACGCCTGGTAGCCCAATCCAGCGAGGTGGTCATCACCATGTTGAGCGATGCGCAGGCGGTAAAAGCCGTCGCCTTCGGCGAAGATGGTCTGGTGCATGGGGCTCACCCGGGGTTGGTGGTCATTAACATGAGCACGATCAGCCCCGAAGAAACGCGAGAGATCGCCACCCAGTTTGCGGCATATCAAATCTCGATGTTGGATGCACCGGTAATGGGCAGCATCGGTCCGGCTACGGCGGGCACGTTGGAAATCCTAGTAGGAGGTGATGAAGCGGTTTTCCAGGATAATAAAGATTTGCTGGCTACCATGGGAAAGAATATCTATTATCTTGGTCCGCAGGGGAGCGGGGCGCAATTGAAATTGAGCATGAACTTGATGGTGGCTGCCCAACTGATGTGTCTCTCTGAGGCGATGGTGATGGCAGCCAAAGCAGGGCTGGATTTATCCCAGGTTGGGCAGATCATCTCTGCCAGCAACATCGCTTCCAACCTGATTGCGCGCAAAATCAACAACATCGTCAACGCTGATTTCCAGCCTGCCTTCTCGTTGAAGAACATGCAAAAAGACACCTCTCTCATTCTACAGAATGCCAATAGTCTGGGAGCAGCTCTACCTGCTACAAGTGTGATTCACTCCTTATTCACAGCCGCCAAAGAATGCGGCTATGGGGAGCAAGATTCGTCAGCAATCTATCGTATATTGGCTGAATTGGCAGGGTTGGGCTGATCACCCTGCCAACGGACAGCCGGGAGGTTACAAAGTGAAAGACGTTCTCTATTTTGCACCAGCAACCCTGGAAGAAGCTCTCCAGTTGCTGAATGAATATGGGTCGAGGCTCAGTGTCCTGGCTGGCGGCACTGACCTGGTTCGAGATATGAACCTGGAGTACAAAATTCCGGATGGCATCATGTGGATTGGCAGGCTCAACCTCGAATACATCATTGATGAAGGGGATGTGATTCGGATTGGTGCCGCCACCCGCATGCAAACTGCCGGCAGCTCGCCAGTGTTGCAGAAGAAAGCCAGCGCAGTGGCGCGGGCTGCAGGTAAGCTCGCCAGCCCACCTGTGCGTTCACTGGCAACCCTGGGAGGTAACCTGTGTACCGCCTCTCCTGCGGCTGATTGCGGTTGCGCGCTGCTAGGGTTGGGAGCTGAGGTTCTCTTGACCAGCAAGAATGGTCAGCGTGTGGTCCCGCTCGATCAGTTTTATCTGGGTCCCAATCAGACCGTCAGAGAGCCGGGAGAGTTGCTCACCGAAATCCGGGTCAAACCGCAGACGGAGGGAGAAGGTTCCTCGTATCTCAAGATTGGACGACGCCAGGCGATGACTCTGGCGGTGGTGAACGCCACCTCCCGCGTGCGGTTGGATGGTCAGGGCAATTGCCTGGCGGTGAATATCGCCGTCGGCGCGGCAGCTCCCACCTTGCTACGGATCACCTCGGCGGAGAATATGTTGGCAGGGAATCGCCTTACCGAGGAGGCAATTCGTGAAGCAGCCGAACTTGCAGTCCAGGAAATCAAGCCAATAGATGATGTCCACGGAACTGCCTGGTATCGGCGGAAGGTGACCCGTGTTTTAGTCGAACGCACCTTGCGAGAAGCAGCGCATATGAACGGAGGCAACTAGCCATGATTAAGTATCCGATCCATTTCACATTGAATGGACGCCCGGTGACGGTTGAAGCCCCGGCGACGGTCAATCTGCTCACTCTTTTAAGAGATTACCTGAATGTCACCAGCGTCAAATTTGGTTGCGAGCAGGGCAACTGCGGCGCCTGTACGATCATCCTGGACGATGAACCGGTGAATTCCTGCCTTGTGCTGGCGCAGACGGTCGAGGGTCGTCGTGTCACCACGGTCGAGGGTCTGGGCACGCCGGAGAATCCACACCCCTTGCAGGTGGCTTTCACCGAGCACTACGGCGCTCAGTGTGGTTACTGTACACCGGGCATGATTATGGCTGCTAAAGCCCTGTTAGATAAAAACCCTCATCCGACCCGCGATGAAGTAGTGGACGGGATTGTGGGAAATGTCTGTCGCTGTACCGGCTATCATAAGATAGTCGAGTCGATTCTGGCAGCGGCTGAAGCGATGGATTAGTCGGAGGTGGCAGTCATGGTTGACACAAATTATATTGGCAAGCGTATCCCCCGCTATGATGGGATGCAGCACGCTCTGGGAATGACGACCTTTGTCAATGACCTGCGTTTTCCCAACCTGCTGCATATCAAAGTCTGGCGTTCGCCAGTCATTTCAGCCAAGATTCTCAATATAGACACCAGTCAGGCGGAGAAGGTGCCAGGCGTGGTGGCGGTCTTGACCCACAAACATGTCCCCAACAACCGTTTTGAAGCTGGCGACTATCCTGTGCTGGCGGATGAGGAGATTCGTTACCTCGGACAGGAAGTGGTCGCTGTTGTGGCTGAGGATGTTGACACTGCCCGCGAGGCGGTGGAGCTGGTGAAGGTTGACCTGGAAGAAAGAGAGCCGGTGCTCGATCCCTTCAAGGCAATGGAACCCGATTCCCCGAAAGTCTCTCCTAACGGCAATCTGGTGCCTATCGGGGGCAAGTTTGTACGCGAAATTCGCAAAGGGGATTTCGACCGAGCCATTCAGCAAGCCGATTATGTGGTTGAGGGCTATTATCGCACTGCCGCCCAGGAACACAGCCCGATTGAAACCCAGGTGAGCGTCGCGCAAACGGATGGAATGGGCAGGACAACGGTCTGGTCGTGCATGCAGGCGCTCTTCCAAACCCAGGGCGGCGTGGCGGGCGTCCTGAAGAAACCGCTCTCCAGAGTGCATGTGGTTGGCGGTGTGGTTGGGGGCGGATTTGGCTCCAAAAACAATCTGCAGGCGGATCACATCACCGCAGTGGCGTCCCTCTACACCGGCGGCAGACCGGTCAAGTGGTTGTGGACGCGTGAGGAGGAGTTCATCGCCTCGACCCATCGCGGCGCCACGCACATGTTCTTCACCGATGGGGTGATGAAAGATGGGCGCATCATCGCTCGCGCGGTCCGCTCGATTCGCGATGGGGGCGCATACTATGGCTTCAATGATTATGTCGTCTCCAAGCATGCCTACGGCGTGGCAGGTCCATACAACATCCCCAATGTGAAAATCGATTCATACGGCGTTCTGACCAACAAGCGTCCGACCAGCTCGATGCGCGGCTTTGGTATCTTCCAGGCGTCCTTTGCCTGGGAAGTCCAGATTGAGCGCATTGCGAAAACCATCGGCATGGACTCGTGGCGCATTCGCTTCATTAACGCGGTGCGCGATGGAGACACATCTGCCACCCAGGCGGTTCTACATAACTGCGCCTTGATCGAGGTGATGAAGGCTGCCGCCGAGCAGGCTGGAATTAAGTTGGATAGCGATCTCTTGGCAATGTCGTCCAAGAGCAGATAGGAGGCTGTTATGGCTAAAAAACGTGGACAAGGAATTGCAGCCGTTTGGTATTCTACCGGGCAAAGCGGTGGCGGCGATCCGGCTCAGGCGATTGTCAAAATGGCGCCGGATGGCAGTGTGGATGTCATCATGGGAGCGGTTGATATCGGGCAGGGCGCTCGTTCCATCATGCGTCAGATCGCTGCAACCGAGCTGGGCGTTTCGATTGATAAGGTTTCGGTAAGCTTGATTGACACCAATGTTAACCCGGTGGATACCGGTACCTTCGCCAGCCGCGTGACCCACCAGATGGGCAATGCTGTTTTGCAGGCGGCGCGGGAAGCTCGACAGGTGCTGTTTGAGGTGGCAGCCAAACAACTGGGCGTGGAGCCAGACAAGCTTGAGGCGAAAGACGAGATGGTTGTTGTCCGTGATTTCCCCGAGCAGGCGATCCCCATTGCCGATATTGCCGGGGCAGCCACCTGGGGCGAGCGACGCTTGATCGCCGGGCGAGGCGCTTTTGGTTGGCCTGTTGCTGAAGTCGATCCGGATACCGGCAAGGGTGAACCTCTGCACACGATGGCGTATGGCGCAACCATTGCCGAGGTAGAAGTGGATACAGAGACCGGGGAGGTCAAAGTGCTCAAATTGGTCAGCGCTTATGATTGCGGTAAGGCGATCAACCCTCTCCTGGTCGAAGGTCAGATTGATGGAGGCGCGGCGGGCGGTTTGGGTTCTGCTCTGCTCGAAGAGCTGCATCCCTACTACCCCACCCTGGATCATTATCCGACCGGCTTCTTCTCTTACATGATACCCACTGCCAAAGATGTGCCTGAACTCAAAGCGGTGGTGGTGGAGATGAACTCCGATACCGGTCCTTATGGGGCGAAAGGCATCGGCGAGATGACAGCGAATTCGCAGGCGCCAGCCATCATCAATGCCATCTACGACGCGATTGGGGTCTGGATCACCGATTTACCGGCGACCCCAGAGAAAATCCTGCGCGCTCTGGAACAAAAGGAAGCCGCTTAGAGCGCGTGATTTCCGAGAGTTATGATGCGGGCGGACGTACCGCCCGCATCGTTCACTAAGTAACCGATGGGGATGTTCAGCCAGCAGCCTTTTGCTAAGCCTTAAATTGTCGTTATAATCATAGATGATGATGGAAGATGTAAAACTTACCGACAGAGAGTTCATTGTGGGTTCGGTGCGGGTGCCGGTCAACCTCAACAATACCAGTCAGTATATCCCGCGCGAGCAATTTTATATCCCGCCACCCCAGGGTTATCTGGAGAAGCTTGCCTATGCGGTTGCGAGCAATTTACCGGTGCTTCTGATTGGTGAGACCGGCGTGGGGAAGACGATGAGTGTGCGTTACCTGGCGGCAAAGACCAACAATGGTTTGCGGCGGGTCAACCTCAATGGCGCAACCACCGTGGACGAATTCCTGGGGAAGTTGCTCATCAATGAGCAGGGCACCTATTGGGTGAACGGCGTTCTGGTTGACGCCATGCTGGCGGGGGATTGGATCTTATTGGACGAAATCAACGCCTGCCTGCCGGAGATCGCCTTCAGCCTGCATTCTTTATTGGACGATGACCGCATGGTGGTTTTGATGGAATATGACGGCAGGATTGTCCGTCCTCATCCAAATTTCCGCCTCTTCGCCAGCATGAACCCCAGTGAAGAAGGTCGCTATGGCGGCACCAAGACCCTCAACGAAGCCTTGTTGGATCGCTTCCCGGTGGTGATACGCATGGAATACCTGCCGGAAGAAGAGGAGATCGAGGCGGTCATCTCTCAGAGCGGAAATACCGATCGAGAGATGGTCCAACGCATGGTGCGGGTTGCGCGAGATGTGCGCGAAGCCATTCATCATGAAAAGGTGTTCGGCTCTTTCAGCACACGGCGGGTTGTTGATTGGGCGCGCATGTCGCTGATATTCGATGTTCACGAGAGCGCCTACTATACCGTCTTGAGTAAGTTGAGCAAATACGACGCACAGGTGGTGGAAGATATTATTGACCTCTACTTCTGAGCCTGCTCCCGAGACGTTGTTGATTGAAAATCGGCGGGTTCGCCTGGAACGGCTGCTCCAGATCACCTGCCACGACTTTGACCTGCGTTTTGATTTTGGCAACCGAGATTTGATCGGCGAAAGCCAGATTGTGCTCAAGGCAAGCTCACGCGAGGCGATCACTGCCAGCCTGTCCTTGCTTAAAGGGCGCGCCCTGAATCTGTTGGGTCATAGCCTGGCTAGAAGTTGGGAATGGTATGATGCCGCGATACGCCAGGAATCGCAAGGTAAGCACTACTTTGCCACCTTCTGGCATGCCCTGGAGGATGCCCGGGTGGAGAATTGGTTTCTCCGTCGTTATCCCGGGGCGCGCAAGCACTTCGAAGCGAACATGCTCCCCAATTTAGGGGGTAACTTCCTGCGTCGCATGCATTTCGGTGAGCAATGTGAGATTGGCTTGTATTTGCAGGGTCGTGGCTACACCGGCGCTCGTTATGCGGAGAAAGTGCGCCAGGTTTTAGATCAGGTGGCGGATGAAATTTATTGGGGAGCTCATGGCGAAAGCGCGAATGACTCCTACCAGGCGATGCTGAAAATCTTCCCCATTATCACAGACATTTTGAATATGGATGCGCCCTGGAATCCCAGGCGGCGCGGGGATGAGGCGCTTGAAGAGGGGCAAAATGGCGAGAAGGAAGAGAGACAAGGCGCGCCCACCCAAGGGTCTCCTGAATTCATTGAAGACGACGGTTTATTCAGCGTTGCAGTGCAGGGGGAAAGACGGGAGTTCCCCGAGTGGTTTCGCCCTGGCTCTGCCCCCTGGTTCGAGCGCGACCTGGGTAAGAAAGAGATCCATCCCAGCGCTATGCGCACCAGCCGTCAGACCATCGTTGAACCGCCCAAAGGTAATCTGGATGATTATCGCGCCTTACGTTCGGAGATTCGGAGCGAGGTGGGGTTTCTGGCAAACCGGCTGACCAATTTGATTCGGGAAGAGGTGTATTTGCGTTACGCCGGTTATTACCGCACAGGCAGGTTGAACAAAGCCAAGTTGTGGAAGCAGCGCATCGGGAATTACCGCCTCTTTCAGCGGATGGTTAGCGGGGTGAGCCAGGCTGTGGCTTTCTCCATCCTGGTGGACGAAAGCGCCAGCATGAAGGGGCAAGAGAAGTACAAACTGGCTACCAAAGCAGCGATTTTGTTGGGAGAAGCCCTGCACGCCATAGGTTCGCCCTTTGAGATCATCGGTTATACCACCGAAGATTATGAAGCTCGGGCAGCCATGCAACTGGGGTTGGTTCCGGCATATGAATATCGCACCACCCGCTGTAGTCCCTTGGAGCATCGCATTTACAAACGTTTCGACGAACCATTCCCGATTGCCCGTATCCGTTTGACCGGGATTGAACCGCGGCATAACAACTGGGATGAAGAGCATTTAATGTTCGCGTTTCAGCGTTTACAGGCTCGTCCTGAGCGACGCAAAGTGATCATCATCATCTGTGATGGTCAGCCGAACGGCGACGCAAACTATCTGCTTGAGACAGTTAAAAGGATAGAAAGCACTGGTTGCAACCTGGTAGGGGTCGGGATTGGGGCGGATTTTGTCAAGGAGATATACTCGCGCCCCATTGTCGGGACGGACTTTCGTCAATTAACGCAAGGGTTGTTCCAGGTCTTGGCGAGTGAATTTCGGTCGAGGTAAGTGACTGATTCCGGTAATCCCGGCTTTCATTTTGCCCACCAAAGTCAGCCAGTGATGGAGTCGAACCATGAAGTTTGGACCAGTCCCGATAGATGAGGCAGCAGGCAAAATCCTGGGACATAACCTGTATGCCCCGGGTGGACACCTGGTGTTGCACAAAGGCATAGTGCTGACGGCTGAGGATATCTCAAAATTGAAGGAGCTGGGACGGCAGAAGGTGTATGTGGCTGAGGTTGAGCAGGGGGATGTTGACGAAAACCGGGCTGCGCTGCGAATTTCCCAGGCTATTGCAGGCAAAGGCGTCCGTTTGTCCAAATCTGCCACAGGGCGTGTCAACCTGTTCGCCTCTTCGCCCGGGGTTCTGCGAGTGGACATCGCACGGCTGGAATCGATCAATTCGTTTGAAGGGATTACCCTGGCAACCCTGACCGGGGACCAATTTGTTGACGCCAATCAGATGCTGGCTACGGTTAAGATTATCCCCTTTGCCCTGCCGGAAGGGTTGCTCCTGCGGGCGGAGATGGCAGTGGCAGGGGATACACGGTTGATATGGGTGGATGCGCTTTTACCAAAAAAGGTGGGGCTTATCCTGTCGGGGTCGCGGGCAGCCCAGGAGAGATTGCGTAAATCTTTCGAAGAGCCTCTGCGCACACGGGTCGCTCGCTATGGCTCCCAGGTGGCATTGGTGGAGTACTTAACTCTGGACGATGAGGATGACGAAATCCACCTGACGCGCACCCTGCAATCCTTTATCGCTCAGGGCATGCAGTTGTTGATTCTGGCTGGCGATACCGCCGTGATGGACCGTTGGGATATTACCCCGCGAGCGATTGAGCGGGCTGGGGGGGTGGTTGAGTGTGTGGGTGTGCCGGTTGACCCGGGAAACCTGCTGATGCTTGGCTATGTGGGTGACGTGCCTGTGCTGGGGGCTCCAGGTTGCGCACGTAGTATGAAGACCAACGCCATTGACTGGGTGTTGCCGCGGCTTTTGGTTGGCGAGCGGCTCAGACAAGCTGATTTGACAAAGCTGGGTTACGGCGGGCTTTTAGAAGACACTTCGAAAAGACCTATGCCCCGGGGTAGAATTACACCTGAATCTGTTTAGGAGAGAGAAATGGTTAAAAAGACATCGCTATTCATTGCAATTCTGGTCATCTACGCCGGTTTGATTTTGTCGGCATGCCAGATGGTTTCCGGTCAAGAAGGGGGACAAGAGACCCCGACCGCGGTCCCTCTGGCGGTAGCTGATACCAATATCGTGGTAGATGGCATATTGGTGCCGCGAGAGACCGTCCGGTTGAGCTTTAACACCGCTGGCGAGGTGGCTGAGGTGCTGGTGGAGGAAGGGGATGTGGTCAAAGCAGGTGATGTGCTTGCCCGTCTGGGAAATCGCGAACCCCTTGAAGCGAACCTGGCGAATTCCAGGCTGGAACTGGCAGCCGCTCAACTGGAATTGCTAACCGCTCAGAATGCCAGGGAGCAGCTTTATAAAGATTTACCCCAACGTCAAACCCAGGCACTACAGGTCTTGACAAATGCCAGGGAAGAGTTGCGCAAGGCAAGAATCAAGGCAGATAATATCAACGCGCCTGCTTCACAGGCGGATCTCAACGAAGCCCGCGCCAATCTGGCTGTAGCCAGAGACCGATTGAAGAAGGCGCAGGATGATTTCAAGCCTTATGAGAACAAATCGGAGACAAACTTGCAGCGAGCATATTATCTGAGCCGTCTGGCGGATGCGCAGAGAAAGTATGAGGCTGCGGAGAAGAACCTGAACAAACTTCTGGGTGGCACGAGCGAGTTCTTTGCCTCTCAAGCCAATGATGAGTTGAGAATTGCCCAGGAACGCCTGGATCAGGCGCAGGAGGATTACGACACCTTGCAACAGGGTCCTGATCCAGATGAACTGGCTCTTGTGGATGGGCGCATTGCCACCGCGCAAAGGCGTATCGAAGCCGCTCAAGCAGCGATCGCCTCGGCTGAGGCTGCCCTGGCGGACCTGGAACTGATCGCCACGATTGATGGTACGGTTGTTGATATGAATCTGATCGAAGGGCAGCGGGTGAATCCAGCCCAGGAAGTTATCCAGTTAGCCGATTTCTCTCAGTGGTATGTGGAAACCGATAACCTGACCGAACTCGAGGTGATTAACATCGCTCCAGGCGATACCGCTACGATCACGCCTGATGCGCTTCCAGACTTTTCGATGAAGGGGGTTGTTGAATCGATCAGCAATGTATTCCAGGAAAAACGGGGCGACGTGACTTATACTGCGCGTATCCGGGTCGATGAGGTGGATCCAAGACTGCGCTGGGGTATGACTATGGCAGTGGTTTTCGATAATAAGTAACCTTAACCCTATGGAAGTCGTTTTGGGTGGAGGCGTCAGGCTTTGTGGATTGTGCAGAAGATGTCATCACAGCCTGCTTTCCGTCGCCTGTGGCTGATCACCTGGGTTGTGACCATCCCGACCATTTTGGCTTTTATTGGAGCAGTGCCGGCGTATGTCGGCGCTGCGCTATTTTCCACGCCGAACTATCTGCCCGCCGTGTTCCAGGATTGGCAAACCGCCACACCAACCCCTGTTCCGGGTTATCTGTTGATCACGGAGGTGATGGCTGACCCCGATGGCGATGAACCGGCAGGAGAATGGATTGAGATTTTCAATGCCGGGGAGACCACACTCGATTTATCTCTCTACAAAATCGGAGATGAAGAAGCCGCCGGAGGTCTGGAAGGTATGTTCCAGTTCCCACCCGGAGCCATGCTGCTTCCGGGCAAGGCGATTGTCATCGCCAACCAAACCGAGACATTTTACCGTTTGTTCAGATTGCTGCCTGATTATGAATTGTATGACACTCATCAGTTCATCCCCGATATGGTTAAGTATCTATCCTGGTCGAAAGGCTACATTGAACTATCCAATAGCGGCGATGAGGTTCTGATTCTGAATGAATTCGACCAGCGCGTGGACAGCCTCTCCTGGGGGACATCGCGCCTGGAGCTTGACCCTGCGCCTCCTGCTGTGGCTCAAGGGCATTCTCTTGAGCGTTACCCACCGAACCATGACACCGACAGCGCCCAGGATTGGCGCGACCAGGCGTCTCCTAACCCTAAGCGGGTCGATTTGACATTGCCTACCCCGACGCCTTCATCCACCCCAACCCCCGGCGTGACGCCCCTTCCCCTGTTAGTGATCAATGAAATCCATGCCGACCCTCATCCTGATTTGGGGGATGCCAATGGGGATGGCGTGGTGAATAGAAGTCAAGACGAATTTGTTGAGATTGTCAACATCACCGGTGTTCCAATCGATTTAAGCGGCTGGGGAATTTACGATGCAGTTGGCTTGCGCCATGCCTTCCCGTCGGGCAGCCTGGTCTTTGACCAATGCGCCATGGTGGTTTTTGGAGGTGGTCAACCGGCGGGTGATTTTGGGGGCAGCCTGGTGCAAACCGCTTCCACCGGCGGTTTGGGGTTGAACAATGATGGAGATACGCTAAAACTGCACCCTGTGGGTGGGGGTGACTTCATCTCTTACACTTATGGAGCAGAAGGTGGAGATGACCAGTCCCTCACCCGCGACCCGGATATCAGCGGCTTGGAGCCATTGGTGAAACATAGCACGGTGGAAGCCTCTGGTGGGGCGCTATTCTCTGCGGGGGTGAGATTGGATGGGAGCACTTTTACTGGCTGTGGAACAAGGAGTCAAATCACAGAATTTTTCTGGCGCGTTGTGGATTTGATATCCCTGAGTGATTGATCGCATGTGACCATGGTAGATAAAAAATCCTCCGGCTGAACATTTCAACCGGAGGAGAGCATTGCTATCTTGTGGTTTAGGAAGCCAGGTCCTGTACCCGGCGGATGACCATCACCACTTTACCCTGGATTTCCACCGTGCTGGGATCATCAATGTAGATTGGTCCCATGGTCGGGTTTGCCGGTTGCAGGCGGATGCGCCCCTCTTCCAGGTAGAAGTATTTCAGGGTGGTCTCGTCGCGATCGTTGAGCCATACGGCGACCATATCTCCGTTGCGCACCTCTTTGACGGCTTTCATGATGACGATGTCTCCCTCATTGACCATGGCATCGATCATAGAATTACCCTGGACTTCGAGAGCGAAGAGGTCATTCACCCGTTCTTTGGCTGGCAACAGGCTGCGAGCCACATCCACCATGGATTCTGCGTCGTAATACGAGAAGTCCGAAGCTGGCACTGGTACAGGCGCGCCAGCCACGATCCGTCCAAGTACCGGGATGTGCAGCACCTCTTCCACCACCTGGCGCACAGCCGCGGCTGATTTTCTCAGTTGAGCGCCCATAGAATCATGCGCCTCGGAAGGGGATATCTCTGATAAAGGCTTAACCAGACGGATACCGCGCGAAACTCGTCCATCTCTCTCGATATACCCCGACTCTTCAAGTTGATTCAGGTAATAATTCACAACGGAAGTTGAAGAGATACTGGTTTTATCGCATATCTCGCGAATTGATGGCGGGTATCCATACTGATTGTTGTATCGCTCTAATACTTCTAAAATTTTTATCTGGCGTTCACTCAAACCTTTAGCGCGTTTTCTAGCCATCATGGTTCTACTCCTTGGAGTGCGAAGAAACCCCACTCTTTACGGGTCGCCAACCTGGAATTATTCGTTCATTTGTTCTGGAAATATAATACCCGAACATTCGTTCTGTGTCAAGAGGGTTTTCCAAAATCGCTGCGTCCTGTGGCATAATTGGGGCGTGTATCTCCGGCATCGAGCCGGTATTGCACCGGGTTGGGAGAAAAACCCGGAGGAGTGTATATGAATTTCGAGAAGATTTGTGTCCTGGGTTTGGGCTACACCGGTTTGCCGACCGCCAGCACCTTTGCCACGCATGGGGTTAAGGTCGTCGGTGTGGATACCAACCCGACGATTGTGGATACTTTACGTCAGGGGAAATTACATATCTACGAGCCTGGTCTGCGCACTTTGGTGCAGGCTGCGATCGGTTCTGGCAATCTGACGATTTCGGAATCCCCGGAACCGGCAAATGCTTTCATTATCGAAGTTCCCACCCCTTTTTACGAGGACAAGCGCGCCGACATGCGAGCGGTTATCTCGGCTACTGAGGCGATTGTCTCCCATTTGCGCAGCGGCAATCTGGTTGTGCTCGAGTCGACCTCACCCCCGATGACCACCAGGGGTTTGTTGGCGCCAATTTTGGAACGCTCTGGTTTGCGAGCCGGCGTTGATTTTTATCTGGCTTATTCGCCCGAAAGGGTGATGCCGGGGCAGATCCTGCGGGAGCTGATTGAAAATGACCGGGTGATTGGGGGCATCAACCGGGTTTCGGCTGAGATGGGGCGCGATTTGTATTCCATTTTTGTCCGCGGTGAAATTGTTCTGACCGACTCCACCACCGCCGAGATGGTGAAGCTGATGGAAAACACCTATCGTGATGTCAATATCGCCCTGGCTAATGAATTCTCACGTCTGGCTGAGCGTTTTGGGATAGATGTCTGGGAAGCCATATCGATCGCAAATCGTCACCCCCGGGTCAAAATCCTGCGCCCCGGGGTGGGGGTGGGAGGGCATTGCATCGGCGTTGACCCCTGGTTTCTGGTCGAATCCGCGCCCGACCTGACAGCCTTGATCCGCACCGCCCGTCAGGTGAATGACGCCCAACCCGAGCATGTGGTGGGATTGATCCGCAAGGCTGCCGCTCAGTTGGGTACTGACCAAAATGAGCCGTTATCCGGGACGCCCATCACCGTATTAGGGCTGGCGTATAAGGAAGATGTGGATGATATCCGCGAAAGCCCCGCTATCGAGGTTGCCAGGTTGTTGTCCGAGGCTGGCGCGCAGGTCACCGCCTACGAGCCAAATCGCTTGGACGTTCGGCTAAATGGCGTACAGATAGCAGGCAAACTGGAGGAGGCGTTGGCGCGGGCGGTGATTGTCGTGTTGTTGGTCGGACACGGCGTTTTCAGAGGGCTGGAGCCGCAATGGATGGCATCATTAACTTCTGCTCGCCTCCTCGTTGACTGCGCCAATAGTTGGACAGCGCCCTCCTGGGAACAGGCAGGCTTCAAAGTATTTCGCCTGGGCGCTGATAAGACTGATCCTGCCGAAGCCTTTCCTCCAGCGTAGGAAGCCAGGCTGATATGAAGGTCCTCTCTGTCTTTGGAACCCGCCCAGAAGCGGTCAAAATGGCGCCGGTTGTCCAGGAACTGGCTCGCACGCCAGGCGTCATCTCAAAGGTTTGCGTCACCGCTCAACATCGCCAGATGTTAGATCAGGTGCTAAAGCTCTTTCAGATTATCCCGGATGTGGACCTGGATTTGATGCAGCCGGATCAATCTCTGGCTGAGGTGACAGCCGCAGTGTTCACCTATCTGGACCCGGTTTTGGCTGATTTGAAGCCGGATTGGGTGCTCGTCCAGGGGGATACAACCACCGTCATGGCGACTGCGTTGCTGGCTTATTATCACCACATCCGGGTAGGGCATGTGGAGGCGGGTTTACGCACAGGGGATAAATGGCAACCATTTCCTGAAGAGATCAACAGGCGAGTGGCGGGGGTGGTAGCCGACCTGCATTTCGCTCCAACCGAGTGGTCTCGCCAGAATTTGCTGCGCGAGAATGTGCCTGATGAGAAAATTATCGTGACGGGAAACCCGGTGATCGATGCCCTGCGTTCGGTGGCAAAGATGCCCGACCCTCCCGAAGTGTTGCAGATGCTCGACCGCCTGGGGTTATCACCTGATCAACCCGGTATGCCAGATAAGCGGCGTCTGGTAATGATCACTGCCCACCGGCGCGAGAATTTTGGCGAACCGTTGCTAAATATCTGCCGGGCGGTCCTTCGCCTGGCGAGCGATTATGGCGATCAGGTCCAATTTGTGTATCCGGTGCATTTGAATCCCAACGTGCAGGGACCGGTTTATCGTTTGCTGGATGGAGTGCCGAACATCACCTTGCTCCCACCCCTGGATTATCTTCCCCTCATCCATCTGATCAAACGCGCCGCTTTGGTGCTGACGGACTCGGGCGGGCTTCAGGAAGAAGCTCCGGGTTTGGGTGTGCCTGTCCTGGTGATGCGCGAGCTGACCGAGCGACCGGAAGGGGTGGAAGCCGGTACGGTGCGGCTGGTCGGCACCGACCCGGAGAGGATTTACAACCAGACCCGCCGACTGCTGGATGATCCCGTCGCCCATGCGGAGATGGCGCGGGCGGTCAATCCCTATGGGGATGGGCACGCTGCCCCCCGCATCGTCCGCGCCCTGCTCGAGCATCAGGCATCAAGTCGGGGAAGAATGCGGATTGACTGAGACGAGGGTTCAACCTCAACTGACCTGAAGCCATAAGGGATGATTATCGTATAATGTCCGATTTTTACACTCGTCTGGTATACGCTCGAAATGCGCCAGTTATTGGAAAGCTGGCGTATTATCTCCTTAAGGTTTTAGGGATTGAGATACCGCCCTCGGTGCCCATTGGGGAGGATTTTGAGCTGGCGCATGGTGGTTTTGGCGTGGTGATCCACTCGAAAACCCAGATTGGTTCACGGGTGAAGCTCTATCCGGGGGTTGGGATAGGAAGGGCGGATATTTATCGTCCCAGTCATCAATCTGCATTTGAGGGTGTGGTGATCGAGGACGATGTGATTATCTCACCTGGGGCAAAAGTGCTCTGCAAGCAAGGGGTGCTTCGGGTCAGGCGGGGCACGGTGGTCGGGGCGAACGCGGTCTTGTTGGAGTCCACCGGCGAGGACGAGATCTGGGCAGGGGTCCCGGCGAGGTGCATCGGTCGTCGCGATGACACAGATGGGGTCTCTCGAGCTGAGTGAAAGTCGTTTGCGGATCGTGATGGGATATGAATGCTGCTAAGTTGAGTCGGGTGTGTCTGGTGCCGCGACCGGCGGGCGTGGGGGGCATGGTTTCCTTTCAGCGCAGGCTCGCCCAGGGATTACAATCGCTCGGCATCCAGGTATCCTATGATTTGGCGGATAGCGCCTGTGAGGCAATCCTGGTGATTGGGGGAACCCGACATCTGGCGCAGTTGTGGCGCGCCCGCCGGCGAGGGGCGTTCATCGTGCAGCGCCTGGATGGGATGAACTGGTTGCACCGGCGCTTGAAAACCGGTTTGGCTCATTACCTGCGCGCCGAATACGGAAACCTGCTGCTTGCTACCATCCGTCGTCGCCTTGCGGATGTCATCGTTTACCAGAGCGCCTTTGCCCAAAAATGGTGGGAAGAGGTGCATGGTCCTGCCCCGGTGCCCGGTCGGGTTGTTTACAATGGGGTGGATCTGGCGCAATACTCGCCAGATGGCGCGCATACCCGACCTGAAGATCGGTATCGGGTTCTCTTGGTGGAAGGCAGCCTGATGGGCGGCTATGAAATCGGTCTGGATGTCGCCGTTAAGCTGGTCGAAAAGTTGTCTGAGGCGTTGGGTCATTCGCATAGCCATATCAATCAGAAAAATCATCCGCTTGAGTTGATGGTGGTTGGACGGGTAGCCGATCAGGTCAGAAAGCGTTGGGAACAGCGTTGTTCCATCCCCATCCACTGGGCTGGTCTGGTGCCGGGTGAGCAGATTCCGGAGGTGGATCGCTCTGCCCATCTGTTGTACTCAGCGGATGTGAACGCTGCCTGCCCCAATTCGGTGATCGAGGCGTTGGCGTGTGGATTACCGGTGCTAGCCTATGATACCGGCGCGCTGCCTGAAATGGTCACCGGCGATGCGGGCAGGGTTGTGCCTTACGGGGGCGACCCATGGCGCTTAGATTTGCCCAATCTGCAGCCTCTGGTGGAAGCGGCTGTGGATATGCTCCAAAATCAAGATGTATATCGCCCGGGGGCGCGCCGCCGCGCCGAACAGGCTTTCAGCCTGGAGCAAATGGTGCAAGGCTACCTGCGGGCATTCTTGGGGGGCTGAGATTGCGACGACGAGTGGGCTGGTGGTTGGTTGGGAGATTTGTTCTGAATGGCTAAGATGATGATGTCATTGGCAAGTGGGGCGGCGCGATTATTGCCGATGGGGGTTAAGCGGGCGATCTATCGCATCCCCTGGCTGGCGGGCTGGGTGCGGGGCGGCTTGAATCGCGCTGTGCCGGCGGGGTTGACCGAAGTTTCAGTCGCTGCCGGGGCGTTGGCTGGAATGCGTCTGTATCTTGATTTAAAGAGCGAAAAGGATTACTGGTTGGGCACTTATGAACCGGAACTGCAGTCCGGCATCAATGAGCTTGTCAAACCAGGGATGGTAGCTTATGATCTCGGGGCGAACATCGGTTACGTGAGCCTGATGTTGGCGAAGGCGGTGGGTTTGACCGGGGTGGTGTACGCTTTTGAGGCGTTTCCTACCAATGCCCAAAGGTTGGCACAGAACATTGCGCTCAACGGATTGCAAGAGCGGGTGCGAATAATCGAAGCAGCCGTAAGCGATCAGACCTCGCCGATGCGCTTTTGGATCGGTCCTTCTGACAATACCGGCAAGGCTGAGGGGTCAGCGGGTCGCCAGGACCTCACGTATTCGGATGCAATCATCGTTCAGGGATACGCGCTGGACGATTTCATCTTTCAGGAAGACCACCCGCAACCCGGGGTGATCAAGATGGATATTGAAGGAGGCGAAGTGCTGGCGCTGCCGGGGATGCGACGTGTCTTGACCCAGGCGCGCCCTCTGATTTTCCTGGAGTTGCACGGACCAGAATCCGCCAGGGTAGCCTGGGATGAGCTCACCTCCGCGAACTATCGGATAAGTTATCTGAAAACGGGCTACCCTCCTGTCGCCAGCCTGGACGACCTGGACTGGAAAGCCTACCTGGTGGCGTTCCCGCAAAGGGAGTGAATCCTTTGGCTGAGATGAATCTCATGGATGACCCCCAAAAGATCGCAGAACCGCCCATCTACCCCGGTCGTTTGGCGATTCAACAACGCGTCCTTCCCGCTTATCGGGCTGAGTTTTTCAATACCCTTGCCTTGAGTTGCCGGCAAGGTCTGTCTGTATTTGCCGGGCAACCGCGCCCGGACGAATCAATCCACGTGACCGGCTCTTTAGAGGTTGCCAGTTTTACCCCGGCGAAAAATATCCATTTTGGCAAGGTCGGCTCGCCTTATTATCTCTGCTGGCAAAGGGGGATGCTAGCCTGGCTGGAGAAATGGCAACCGGATGCTCTGATCCTGGAAGCCAATCCGCGCTATCTGAGCGCCTACCGGGCGGCTTCCTGGATGCACCGGCGGGGGCGACCGGTGCTGGGGTGGGGGTTGGGTTCCCCGAACACAGTTGGTGAGGCGAGTAAGGACTTTCTGGCGCGCCTGCTTTCCTTGACCCGCAGGCGGTTCTATCGCCTGTTCGACGGCATGATTGCCTACAGCCAGCAGGGCGCGGCTGAATATCGCGCCCTGGGATTCCCTGCAGAGCGGGTATTTGTCGCTCCGAACGCGGCAATTCACCGTAGCGCCAGCCTCCCGCCCTCTCGTCCGCCAACATATTCGGGGCGTCCCGTGGTTCTATTCGTGGGGCGTCTGCAAGCGCGAAAGCGGGTGGATCATTTGCTTTCAGCCTGCGCCAGCCTGCCGTCTTCCCTGCAACCCGATTTGGTGATTGTGGGGGATGGACCTGAGCGAGAACGCCTGCAATCCCTGGCACAGAGTATCTATCCCCAGGCGGAATTTCCAGGCGCGATCCATGGCTCAGACTTGTCTCGTTTTTTTGAGCGGGCAGATTTGTTCGTTCTGCCCGGGACAGGCGGGTTGGCTGTCCAGGAGGCGATGGGGTACGCTCTACCGGTGATTGTGGCTGAGGGCGATGGCACTCAAGACGACCTGGTTCAGCCTGGAAATGGTTGGCGGGTGCGCCCCAATGATTTGGATCAGCTCAAAGATGCGCTCGAGCAAGCCCTCTCTGACCCTGAAAGGTTGCGCAGGATGGGCAGGGAGTCGTACCGCATTGTGCAGGAAGAAGCCAATATCGAAACCATGGTGACAGGCTTCCTCACCGCTCTGGCAAAAATCCGGCTATCAACAGACATTTCTCATCTCAATGAAGATACTCTTCGTAGCTGACGGTCGCTCAGCGATTGCATTGAATTGGATTGCCTATTTTGTGTCCGCCGGTTGGGAGGTGCACCTGGCGTCCAGTTTTGAATGTTCTCCGTCTATCCCCCTGAGCTCTTTGCAGATTATCCCGGTGGCGATGAGCGGTGTACGCTCTGAACAAAGAGTCGGTCACACCGGCGGCAGAGCGATTAAGTGGCTGCCGGTAAATATGCGCACCTCTCTACGACGCTGGCTGGGACCGTTGACTCTCGGTCGAGCCGCCGATCGTTTGCGTGAATTAATCACTCGGCTTAAGCCAGACCTGGTGCATGCCATGCGCATCCCGTTTGAGGGCATGGCAGCAGCGCAAGCCCTTAAAGACACCCCTGCGCCCAGACTGGTTGTCTCGGTATGGGGCAATGATTTCACCTTGCACGCCCCTTCAACGCCGCTGATGCGCTATTACACGCGTCAGACGTTGCTCCGCGCCGACGCCCTGCATGCCGATTGCCAGCGCGATTTGCGCCTCGCCCGGTTTTGGGGTTTTGACCCTGAGAAGAGAGCGATTGTTCTACCCGGAGCCGGCGGTGTGCAAGTGGATGTCTTCTTTCCTGCGGAAGGCGCCCAGGATGCCATAAATCAGCCCCCATTTTTCCCGATTATCAATCCGCGGGGGGTGCGGGCTTACATTCGCAATGACACCTTCTTCCAGGCAGCCTCGCTCACCCGGCGGCAATACCCGCAAATCCGTTTGCTTTGCCCTGGGATGGCGGGCGAGCCTGAGATACTGAAAATGGTGGAGGAATTACAGCTTCAGGATATCACCGAGTTGCTCCCCGCTCAGACTCGCCCACAAATGGCTGAGCTTTTTCGCCGTTGCCCGGTGGCTGTCTCACCCAGCGAACATGACGGGACTCCGAACACCTTGCTGGAAGCGATGGCGAGCGGCTGTTTTCCCATCGCGGGCGATATTGAGTCGATTCGAGAGTGGATAGAACCCGGCATAAATGGGCTGTTATTCAGCCCCGATAACCCTCAAGAGCTGGCATCAGCCTTGAGGCGGGCTATCCAAGAACCAGGGTTGCGGCGCGCCGCCAGGGAACATAATTTACGCCTGGTGCGCGAGCGGGCTGAGTACACTCAAGTCATGCGTCAGGCTGAGTCTTTTTATCAGAGTCTGGTTTAGCCCGGTTTGGTTTTGTCTGTCTCGGTTTCGAGGCTGGGCTGGGCGAGTTGGAATAATCTCAAGCGTATTTTTTCTGCTAAATCGAGATAAGATTTCGAGACCGGGCGCGAGATGAGATTGCCTCTGAGCATAAATGGGACGCCTCGGTTGACGGAGGGCAGGACAACCTGAAGGTCCTTTGGAATCAACAGGTCAAATTCGCGTTTGATGCTTTTAGAGATCACTTCTGCAGCCAGTTCAGCATTTTTATCATATTGATTCAGGACAACCATGATCCGCTCAGGATTTATCTGCAGCAACTGCAGCGCATCAATGAATTTGCGGATGCGGGTGACAGTGGGGATATCCTGAATCAACGGCAGGATGATAATATCGGCAATTTCCAGGGCGGCGATGGTCGTATCGGATAACCTGCTGGTGGTGTTCACCAGGACATAGGGGTAGAGATCGCGCAAGAATTGCAAAACCTCGATCAATTGATCCGCCTGAATGTATTCGGCTTGCTCAGGACCCGGCGGGGCAAGGATGCGGATACCCGATTCATGGGTGGACAGGATTTCGTCCACGATCTGGTAATCCAGGTCTGAGACGCGCATCGCCAGGTCGAAAATTGTATAGGCGCTCTGCAGGTTGAAGAAATCGGTGACATCCCCGAACTCGAAATTGGCATCCACCACGACCACATTTGTCTCTTCATTGTGCAGGGTGGCTGCCAGATTCGTGGCGATCGTAGTGCAACCCACGCCACCTTTGGGGCTATAAACGGTGATGATCTTGCCCTGCGATGCTTTCGCAGGCATGTATCCGCCTGCTTTGAATTGTATCTGAGAGGCTTTCCATATTTCCTGGTGGGCAACCCTTCCGGCTTGCAGGACCGCATTCAGTAAATCATCCAGCCCTGGAGGTTTACTCAAGAAGTCGTGCGCGCCAGCCATCATCGCTTTGCGCAAATAATCGGGATCATTCTGGACGGTCAAGATGATCACCTGAACGTGGGGCACCTGACCCAGCACGCTGGCAGTGGCGCTGATGCCGTCCATGTCTGGCATATTGACGTCCATCAGGACCACATCGGGTTGCGTTTGTTTGGCTAAATCAATCGCCTGAGCGCCGTTCTCGGCTGTAGCGATGATCTCGATTTCGGGTTGAAAGCTGAGCGAGCGGGCGATGGTCTCGCGGGTCTGTGGCGTGTCATCTACGATAAGGACGCGTATCCTCTGGCTCATATCCCCCGAGATGGGACGGGGTAAAGGAGGGCTTCTTTTCTCGCTTGAAGGTTCAGGCAGACCGGGGGCTGGTATTTCGGCGATGGGCGCGGACGGCTGCTCCGGAACCGGCGGGCTTGTTTTAACTTCCAGCTCCATCCCTTCCATTGCAACCTTGCGTTCAATCGGGCGAGTGGGTGTATCCCCCGCAAAGGTGGGGCGATCAAGCTCGTCTGATGGTTCTCGCGGAGTTCCCGGGCTTTCTGGAGTGATCTCTCCCGCCTCGGAGCGAAGTGTGCGCCCGCGTGAAATCCGACTTAACCAGGAACGGCTCTCTACCGGGATGATGGGCTTCCCACCTGCCTCGCCGGTCAGAATATCTAGCTTATCGGGATAATATTGTTCGGTGAATTCTATCTGAAAGGTTTTGAACGGTTGCCCGCTGCCATATTCTTTGTATAACAACTTCCATGCGCCGCGATGGGTGTAATCCTGGCGCAAGATTTTATCTATCAGGTGCGCAGCAAGACCGCGGTCGCCGCTTTGATAAGCGCGCCGCGCCTTTTTCAGCAGTTTGCCTGGATTCTCTGGCACCTCAGTTACCCCCATCAACCTTTCGGTTGGGATTTACACTCATATGTGAATCGCGTGACCCACAGCCGCGTGGGCAGCTTCCATCAATGTCTCGCTCAATGTGGGGTGGGCATGGACGTTGCGGGCGATCTCTTCTGGGGTCAGTTCCATCATCTGGGCGATGGTCAGTTCAGGAAGCAGCTCGGTAACCTCCGGTCCGATCAGGTGCGCGCCCAGGATTTCACCATACCGGGCGTCGGTGATCAGCTTTACCCAGCCGGTGCTTTCCCCAAGACCCAGCGCCTTGCCGTTAGCCTGGAACGGAAAACGCCCCACCACAACCTCATAGCCGCGTTCTTTGGCTTGTTCCTCGGTCAAGCCAAACGAAGCCACCTGCGGCTGACAATAGGTCGCGCGTGGCATCATTTCATAGTTCAAGGTGATTGTCTCAACCCCGGCGATATTTTCAGCGCATACGATCCCCTGGGCAGAACCCACGTGCGCCAACATCAGCTTGCCGGTGACATCGCCTATTGCCCAGATGCCGGGTATGTTGGTTGCCATGCGCTCGTCAATCTCGATCATCCCCCGCGAGTTGGTCTTTACCCCCAGCTCTTCCAGCCCCAGATTTTTGCTGTTGGGGGTGAAACCGATGGCGATTAACGCCTGTTCTGCTTCAAGGAATTTCTCCTCGCCTTCGCTGGAGACCTTTACCCTTACCCCATCGGGGGTAGTTTCAAGGGCTTCGACTTTGTGATTCGTCTGGACTTTAATCCCGCGCTTCTTGAACGCTTTCTCAAGCTCGGCGCTGACCTCTGCATCCTCCAACGGGACAATCCTGGGCAGCATCTCGACGATTGTCACCTCGCTGCCATAAGAGTTCCAAATGGTGGAAAACTCAACCCCAATGGCTCCCGACCCGATGACGATGACTGATTTTGGCAGCTTTTCCTGCAGGATCGCTTCCCAATATGTCACGACTTTATCCCCATCCACAGACCAGCCGTTAGGCACGATAGCGCTTGCTCCGGTGGCGATGACGATGTTCCTGGTTTTGAGCTGCTGTTTTTCACCTTTCTCATCGCTGATTTCAACCGTGTCAGTTGAGGCGAGCCTGGCGGTGCCCATCAAGACGTCTATGTTGTTTTTCTTCATCAGGAAGCCCACGCCTTTGGTCAGGCGATTTGACACCTGACGGCTGCGTTTAACCGCCACGCTGAAGTCCAGGGAGAGATTATCGAATGAGAAACCGAATTCCTTGCCGCCCTCGCGCAGGATGCGGGCGACCTCAGCGTTCTTCAGCAGCGATTTGGATGGGATGCAGCCAACATTCAGGCAAACGCCACCCAGAAATTGTTTATCTACGATTGCTGTCTTCAGTCCTAATTGTGCCGCGCGGATGGCGCATACGTATCCCGCTGGTCCTGCCCCGATGACGATCACATCATATTCACTCATGTTTGCTCCTGAAAAGCCATATAATCGGTCAATAAGATTGGAGCCTCACGGATTTAGCTCCAGTTCTCCAAGGATTCTACCACCTTACCCAAGAAGTAGTCCGCGATCGCCCCATCCAGGATGCGGTGATCGAAAGTCAGGCTGAGGTATGCCATCGGGCGGATGGCGATTGCGTCACTGCCATCTGCGGCAGTGATGACTTTGACCCGCTTCTGGATCGCCCCCACACCGAGTATGGCGCATTGGGGCTGGTTGATAATCGGGCTGGCAAACAGAGAACCGCTGATGCCGTGATTGGTGATGGTGAAGGTGCCGCCTTTGACCTCATCCGGTTGCAATTTCTTTGCCCGGGCGCGGCTTGCCAGGTCGTTGATTTTGCGCGCCAACCCCAGAAGGGAAAGGCTGTCGGCGTTTTTGATCACAGGCACGATTAAACCCTCTTCGCCCAGCGAGGTCGCCATGCCGATATTAATATCCGAATGGAGCAAGATGCCCTCGTCCGTCCAGGAAGAATTGACAATGGGGTAGGCGCGCAGGGCGCTGACGGTGGCGGAGACAAAATAAGCCGTGAAGGTCAGGTTGACTCCATCTCGCTCGAAAGCGGCTTTGTTAGCCTGTCGGTGAGCGACAACCCGGTGTAAATCGGCTTCCATCACCGTGGTCACGTGGGGCGAGATGCGTTTGCTGCTCACCATGTGCTCGGCGATGGCGCGGCGGACAACTGACAGCGGCAGCAACTCCCCGGCTGGCGGTCGTGTGATGGTCTCCGCTGGCGGCAGGGTTACTGGCGGGGTTGGCGATGGGATCGCCTCGCCGGGTTCTATCTCAATTGTGGGTGCAGCAACTTTTTGCTGCGCCTCCAGGTATGCCAGAACGTCGTTCTTGGTAATGCGCCCTCCCTGACCGCTGCCCGAGACTTTGGTCAGGTCTATATTGTGTTCGCGGGCAATTCGGGAGACTACGGGAGAGATGAATCCCAGCTCTCGATCTTTGCCGGCTTCGACAACTCGGCGGGGAGAGGCTTGGATAGCAGGGATGGGTTCCTGCTTTTCTTCCGCAGCAACAATCTTTTCAGGTGGGGGCGATACTTTGGAAATCACCTCGCCGGCTTCGCCGATCCATGCCAGGACAGAGCCAGCCTGCACCGTGGCGCCTTCTGGTATCAGGATTTCGAGCAGCACGCCCGCTGATGGGCTGGGAATCTCGGTATCAACCTTATCGGTGTTCACCTCCACCAATGGCTCGTATTCCTGAACAGGATCGCCGACCGACTTTAACCAGCGGGTGATGGTGGCTTCGACGACGGATTCACCCATTTGGGGCATTAAGACTTCAACAGGCATGCGACCTCCGATACGCTTTGATCGAGCAAGGCGACAATCTTCACAACCTCATGACGGGTAAATCTGAGGGTATTTTTTGGGGTTGGATTCGCGCATCATCTCGTACACAGCTTCAAATATGGTTTCAACGTTGGGTTTCGACCAATAATCGCCATCTGAGCCATAGGCAGGGCGGTGAGCAGCCCCAGGCAGGGTGCGCGGCGGCGAGTCCAGCCAGTAGTAGCCGCCTTGTTTTTCAATCACTTCCTGGAGCATGTAGGCAGTTGTCCCACCGGGCACGTCTTCATCTACGAACAGGATGCGGCTGGTTTTCTTCAACGACTCGAGAATGCGCTGACGCAGGTCAAAAGGCAATAAGGACTGAACGTCAATCACCTCGGCGTCTATCCCCACCAGGCTCAACCGATCCGCCGCTTCCAAGGCGATGCGACAACATGCGCCGTAGGTGACGATGGTGATGTCGCGTCCGGAGCGGATCACCTCGGGCACCCCTAATGGCACGGTGAAATCACCGATATTCCGGGGCAGGTATTCCCGCAGGCGGTAACCGTTCAAAACTTCGACCACAATAGCAGGCTCGTCGGAACGCAGCAGAGTGTTGTAAAAGCCGGCTGCCTGAGTCATGTTGCGCGGCACCAGAACGAGCATCCCCCGCACCAGGTGGATAATGCCCGCCATCAGCGAGCCTGAATGCCAGATTCCCTCCAATCGGTGCCCGCGCGTGCGCACGATAACCGGCGCTTTTTGCCCTCCCTTGGTGCGCCAGTGCAGGGTCGCCAGGTCGTCTGATAGAATTTGCAACCCATAGAGGATGTAATCCAGGTACTGAATCTCGGCGATGGGACGCAACCCGCGCAGCGCCAGCCCAATTGCCTGCCCGATGATGGTCGTCTCCCGGATGCCGGTGTCGGAAACGCGCAGGCTCCCGTATTTTTCCTGCAGCCCGTGAAAACCCTGGTTGACGTCGCCCAGCTTGCCCACATCCTCGCCAAATGCGACCAGCTCTGGGTAGCGCGCCAACGCCGCGTCGAAGCAGGCATTGATCACTTCGTAGCCATACACCAGAGGCGAGCTTTCATTGTACTCGGCTTTAATCACCGGGACATTTAACGCGGACTGGACAGATTCGCTGTAAAGGTGAGAATGATAACGGTCATGGCTCTCTCTCTCCAGCTTTTCCCGCAGAGCGAGGAGGGCTTGTTTTTCAGGCAACGTTTCCTCTCGGGTGAATATCAGCGCTTCTTGCAGGGCTGCCATCAAATCCCGACGTATGGGGTTGGGATTCCTTCTCAACCGGTCTCTGATTTGAAGCAGCGCCGCCGACCGGGTGGATTTTTGCGCCAGGTCAGCCAGGGCGTGGATGACCCGTTGCGTTTCCTGCTGGATCGGGCTGTAATAAGCCTGCCAGGCTTTTTTTCTGGCTTCCTCAGCAATTGCTCGCTCCTCGGCTTCGATCTGACTTAACTCATCGTCCGTGGCAAATCCATTTTCGATAATCCAGGCGCGAAATTGCCTCAGACAGTCATACTCCGCTTCCCAGGCGAGTCTCTCTTTTGACTTGTAGCGTTCATGGCTGCCCGAGGTCGAGTGACCCTGAGGTTGGGTTAATTCCACCACATGAATAATCGCAGGCACATGCTCTTTTCGGGCTGTCGCCTCGGCATTGCGGTAGGTCATCAGCAATTCCGGATAATCCCAACCACGGGTGGTGTACAGGTCATAACCATCCTGTTCGCCTGGTGTGCGCTGAAAGCCTTTGAGCAACTCCGAAAGGTTGCTCTTGATCATCTGGTCCTCATTGGTGACCGAGATACCGTAGCCATCATCGTAGATGGTGATGATGGCGGGCGATTTCAACACGCCAATGGCGTTCAATGCCTCCCAGAACATGCCCTCAGCGGTGGAGGCGTTCCCAATTGTGCCGAAGGCGATTTCATTTCCGTTGTTGGAGAATTGGGTGAAGTTTTTCAGTTCCTCCAACTCGCGATAGAGACGGGAGGCGTAAGCCAATCCAACCAGACGCGGCATCTGGGAACCGGTGGGGGAGACATCCGCGGCTGAGTTATGGATATCCATCAGGTTTTTCCAGGAGCCGTCTGGATTCAGGCTGCGGGTGGCAAAATGGGCGTTCATGGCTCTGCCAGCGGTGGCTGGTTCAGCCGCCAAATCCGTATTGGCGTAAAGTTGGGCGTAAAATTCCTGGATTGATAACTCACCCAGGGCGAACATTAAGGTCTGATCGCGATAATAGCCAGAGCGAAAATCCCCCTTTTTGAACACCTTTGCCATGGCAATTTGAACCAACTCTTTTCCATCGCCGAATATGCCAAATTTCGCTTTTCCGCTCAAGACCTCCCTGCGACCGATCAGACTCACCTGGCGGCTGCGATATGCCAGCCGGTAATCCTGAAGCACACCTTCAGGGTGAAGGAGTAATTCGGGCTGATTTTCCCTCTCCAGAAGCAAATCGCTCATGTATCTCTCAACCTCCTTTAGCTTAGGAGAGCCTTGTTTTTCAAGGGTGTTTGTAGATTATATCGCCCTTTTTGGTGGACTTACTTAGAGATGCTGGAGTGGTGGGGATGATTGTAAGCGTTGATGTTTTTTACCCAGGTCTTAAGTCCTTTAAGGGGACAAATTATTCTTCGGCTATCAACCCCTGAGCGATGATTTCCGCCACGTCTAATACCTGAATCTCGCTGCCGGCGTCTTTTTTGGCGTCGTTGAACATCACCATGCAGAAGGGGCAGCCCAATGCCAGTATCTCTGCCCCGGTAGCCTGGGCTTCACGAAAGCGATGGAGGCTGACCCGCTCTGTGCCTTTTTCTTCTTCCTTCCACATCTGCCCGCCGCCTGCCCCACAACAGAAGGATTTTGCGGCGTGATTGGGCATCTCTACCAGCTTCACCCCAGAATTGTTCAACACCTGACGCGGCTCGGTGATGATCTGGTTCTGGCGTCCCAGGTAACATGGGTCATGATAGGTGATGAGGGCTTTCCCATTCCTGTTTAGTTTCAGCATGCCTGATACTAAAAGTTCATTGATCAATTGGGTGTGATGCACCACCTGATAATTGCCCCCAAACGCCGGATATTCGTTCTTCAGGGTGTGCAAGCAGTGCGGGCAGGTGGTGACAATCCGTTTTGGGGCGACCTCATTCAGAATTTCCACATTTGCGCTAGCCATTTCATTGAAGAGAAACTCATTGCCCGCCCGCCGGGCAGAATCGCCGGTGCATTGTTCCATCTCTCCCAGGACGGCGTAATTAACTCCGGCTGCGTTCAGGATTTGGGCGAACGCCCGAGCGGTTTTTTGCGCTCGCGCATCGGTCGCCGGCGCGCAACCCACCCACCAGAGTAAATCGGGTTCGGGATTTTCTTCAATCGTGGGCACTGCCAGACCTTCAGCCCATTTCAGGCGTTCGGTTGGGGGCACATTCCAGGGGTTAAGGCTGCGCTCCATGCCGCGGAAGGCGGTGGTGAGCTGTTCGGGAAACTCGTTTTCCATCAAAACCAGGCTGCGGCGGATATCCAGGATATCGCGCATGGGCTCATTTCCTACCGGGCAAATATCCACGCAAGCTCCGCAGGCTGTGCATGCCCATACCGCTTCGGGGGTAATGGCAAATTCCAATAGCGTTTGCTGGCTGGCTTCACCCTTCGCCAGCCTTGCTCCTTCGGCATTCAGAAAATAGCGTTTGTTGATTTCCAGGGCGGCGGGTGAGAGCACTTTGCCGGTATTGTAAGCCGGGCAGACTTCCTGGCAGCGATAGCACATGATGCAGGCGTACGCATCCATGATCTGTTCCCAGCCCAAATCTTCCAGCCGGGTGGCGCCGAATTGCTCGATGCTTTCGTCGTCAAAGTTCAATTTACTCAATTCGCCGATGGAGCGGCGCTCGGGCTTGAGCAGAAAATTGAGAGGCGCAAAGAAAAGATGGATGTGTTTGGAATAGAGAAAGTAGGGGACGAACGCCAGGATCGTGCCGATGGCAAGCCAGAAGAAAACATGCTCGCCGATGGTCAAAGCCATAGGACTCAAACCCATCCATAAATTCGACACCGCCGAAGCGAAGGGCTGCCATGCGTCCGCGCCTTCCGAGGCGATCAAGAAAGATTGACCGAGGAAGCGAGAGCCGACGTGTACCAGGATGAACCCCCCGACGATGGCTGAATCGCGCCGGATGCCCGAGCGCGCTCGGGGTTGGAGCAAGATGTCCTGGCGGGTGGTGAGGTTGGACGGTCGTAGCACAAACCTGCGGATGATCAGCGAAATCATCCCCACCAGCACGGCGACGCTCAATAAATCCCCGCCCAGGCGGTAGAGATTTCCAATGATGCCGGGAATGTGAAAGCCAGGGATGAAGCCAGCCAGTACATCGAACACATTAACCAGCAGGTAGTAGATAAAGCCCCAGGCGACGAAGCCGTGGAAAAGGCTGGTCCAAAAACGAAAGCGGAAGACGGGTTGGAAGGTGATGGTTTTATACACCACGGAGGCGACCCGTTTCTTAGCGATGTTCCAATCAACTTTGCCTTGACCACGGCGGATGATGCGGATGATACGCCTGGCAGTCAGGAAGGCGGCGTATGAAGAGGCAATGAGAGCGACGAAAAACAGAATTTTCTCGGGGAGAGTCAGCATGGCTCCTCCATCAATGGGTGTTGTCCACGATTACGTTTTCCATGCCGTATGGCGGAGCGTCAAGGTAGCAATGGTCCCTTCGCTAAGTTTGCAGGCGGTCGGTCAGGCGCCCCCGGCGGTGTATTGGGCTGGGTCAACCGGTGTCTTGCCTGAAGGATCCCAGACGTAAACCCAATCGCCCACGTCCGCCCAATCGAACAACCAACGGGCGTCGCCGACCGTCAGGTTGACGCAGCCGTGGGATTGGGGAAAGCCCAGGTTGGCGCGCCAGTAGGCTCCGTGCAAGGCGCGCGCCTGATCGAAGTACATCGTCCAGGGCACATCTTCGAGATAGTAAGCATCCGACCGGTCTGCCTCAAACGAGCCGCGCATCGGGGTCGTCTCCAGCTTTTGATAGATTTGGAACAACCCCGGGCGAGTCCAAAAAGGCTCAATCCCGCTGGCGATCAGCGTGGCAAATACCAGTTGACGGTTATCGTAGACTGCCAGGGTTTGTTCAAAGAGGTTCACCTCGATCCAACGGTCGCCGGTCACCCCCTCCGGCGGGACAGGGTTAGGGACCACCCGGGCAATGACTTTCTCGTTGACCCATTCGTCCGGACCGACCAGGTACCAGCTCTCTTCGCCTACTTTCTGTTCTGAGTACACCCGGACGATCTCATGATGGTTGAGGATATGCCCTGTGTAGTCTTGGGTCTGGTAGCCGGGGGTGCGCTTGGTTTCGATCGGACCGGGGCTGAGGAAGCCAAGCACCCAGCCAAAAGCCGTCTCTGGCGTGTGGGAGAAGGTCAGTCCCTGAAAGAGCGGCACCGTCCCCAGGCGGGAGACGTCATTGGCGGTCATCCAGGCGTTGGGTTCGATCATGTAGAAGCGTTTACCATCTATGACGGTCTCCTCGGTGTAGGAGATGTAGCTGAAGGGCGAGTCGATGCGCCTGGGAGCGGCTTTTTTGTTGCCTCTAAGAGCATCTTCAACTGATGAATATACCGGTGCGTTGGGTGTGCGCACGTAGCCATAGCGGTAATCCACTATGCTCAGAGATGGGTCCGGCTTGCTATAGGCGAGCGGGGTTTGGGGGAAAGTGATTCCCATCTCTCCCATGCGGGTCAGGTAAGCTGAAGGTCCCTGAGGGATACAATCACCCTGGTCGCCGTGATAGATTCCCGGCAGACACAAAACCCCTGCCTCCTGGTTGGGGTTCACAACCGGCAATGAGGAAACCGTCCCGGGTTCGGCTCTGACTGGGGAAATGTAAATGTATAAATTTGCGAACAGAAAGGTCACCACCAATAAGATTCGTTTCATCCTAAAAACCCTTTTCACGCCAGATACAGCGATCCCAGAATGGAGACAAACAGGGTAATGCTGATGTAGCTGTTGATGTTAAAAAACGCCAGGTCAATCCGGCTCAGGTCGTCTGGCTTCACCAGGCTGTGTTCCCAGATGAGCAGGACTGCCACAACCGCCAACCCAACCCAGTAGAGCCAGGCAAGCTGGGTGACAAATCCTAAGGCGACGAGCAGAACGACAGTGGCTACGTGGCATATTCGCGACAGCCTCAGAGCCAGGACGGGTCCAAATCGCGCCGGAATGGATTGCAAGCCATCCTGCAGGTCATATTGAATGTCCTGACAGGCATAGATTATATCAAATCCTCCAATCCACAGGGTTACGACCGCCAGCAAAATCCAGGCGGGTAAATCCTCGGCGGTAAAAAGCGAACCTCGGATCGCAGCCCAGGCTCCCATTGGAGCCAAACCATCGGTAAAGCCCAGGAAGAAGTGGGAAAGCCAGGTGAAGCGTTTGGTGTAGGAATAACCAAAAAGGAAGAGGTATGCCCCCGGGAGCAGTTTGAGGGTGAGGGGATTCAGGCGCCAGGCAGCCAGGAATAGCACTGCCGAAGCTATCAGTATGCCCACCCAGGCGGTCTTGATAGATATAGTCCCTTTGACAAGTGGTCGCTCGGCGGTGCGGGGATTATGGGCATCGTACCAGCGGTCGGCGATGCGGTTGAACCCCATCGCCACCGTGCGGGCGGCTGCCATGGCAACGGTGATCCAGAAAAATTGCCAAAACGCCGGGAAACCTTCAGCAGCCAGGAGCATCCCCAGATAGGCGAAGGGCAGGGCGAAGATTGTATGTTCAAACTTGATCAGTTCCAAAAAATCCCGCACAGATTTCATCGGATGGCATTATACCAGGGGAAAATCAATCATCCATCAGACGGATAAGAAACCGAACGCGCCCCTGGCAGGGGCGCAGTGGAAACGATGTTCAAGATGGGGCGCGATTACTTGATGATATGCCGAACGGTCTGGCAAATCAATGCGTTGTTGGTGCCGTTTTTCAAGCAAACCTGGATATAGGTCGCGCTCCTCAAGGCGCCCGGCAATAAATAACTGCTGGTCACTTTTTGATTGGCGGGAACCTTCATTTTGCCGATTTTGTACCATTGACCTGAACCGGCGGTGACATCCCTCGCCTTGACATAATAGCTGCCCCCATACTGAAATTCTGATGCCGTTATCTTAATGAGATTATTGATGCTTTGCACCGCCAGGTTGTTTTTCAGACTCACGCTCAACCGGAACGGGATACAAAGCTGCTGCCCCTCAACCAGCTTATAGGGCTTTTGCAGGCTGTTCGCCGCGGCAATTTCAATCCACTTCACGCCATAGGCGCTGGCGATTGTGCCGGTCTTGTCGCCCTTCTTGACTGTGTGGTACGCCTGGCAAGAGGCTGCCTGTGCAGGTTGGGGCAGGGTTGCCAGCACAACTGCGAATGCCAAGATCAGGCTGATGGATACCATGAGTATCCTTTGAATAGAAGTGTGCCGAAGTGGTTGTTTCATCAGGGACTCCTTTCGAGCGTCTATGCGACCAAACAGATTTAATTGACAGCGACTCCTGGATCGCGATTGCATTAAGGATTATACCCCATCCATTACAGGCGCTTTTCAGGGTCGCCAGGGGCAAATGGGCGATCAGGTTTGAAATTGCCAGCGACAAAGCCGCTTTTCCAGCCAGTCAACGCTGAAGTATAGCCCTAACCCAAGCAGGCTCATGGCGACTATCCCGGCGTACATAGCGGGATAATTGAACAGGGTGCTGCCGTTGAGATAGATGTAATAACCCAGACCGCGCTGGGTTGCGTACAACTCGGCGATATATAAAACCGCTACCGCTGTGCCAACCGATTGGCGCAAGGCGGTCAGGATGGCAGGCAGACTGGCGGGTAAATAGACAAATCGGAACAGGGCGCGCCGACCGGCACCCAGGCTACGCACGCTCTGAACCAGTTCCGGGCGCAGTCCTGCAGCCTGGTCTCGCACCAACACCAGAATCTGGAAGAATAAAATCAGGAATATGATCACAATTTTGGGCAAATCGCCCAAGCCCAAAAAGAGCAGGACGATGGGGACAAAGACCACCTTGGGGATAGGGTAAATGAGGTAAATGACCGGCGAAAAAATGCTGTTCATCCGTTTGGATTGACCCAGAATCAGCCCCGCCGGCGCTGCCAGGAGGATTGCCAGCAGGGTGCTGGCGACCACCCGCCATAAACTCACCAGAAAATGTCCCGCCAGATCGTTCTGCAAGCCCACAATGAATGCCCGGGCGACTTCGATGGGCGGCGGCAGGATGGGGCGCCTGATCAGCCAGGCAGCCAATTGCCATAATATCAACAAAGCCAGGATAGCCAAAAGCAAGTCGCGGCGCTTCATTCTGGTTGAATCTCTCAGGGGTTCTGCATCGGTTCTGCCAGCATACCACGCAACTCCTGGCATAGTTCCAGATATTGCGGGGTATGGCGGTAATCCGGCAACTCTGCCCCAGGGTTGTCAACGATCACCGTTTTGCGGTTTGGGGGTTGGTTGAGTATCAATATCTGTCGTCCCAGGATAGCGGCTTCTTCGATGGCGTGGGTGACGATCACCAGGGTCAGTTCCTGCTCGGCTTGCAGTTCCAGCGTCAGGCTTTGGAGATTCTCGCGGGTGGGGGCATCCAGGGACGAAAAAGGCTCATCCATCAGGAGCAGATCTGGTTTGAGAGCCAGCGTACGCGCAATGGCGGTCCGCTGGCGTTGCCCGCCAGAAATTTGCCCGGGATATTTATCCGCAATTTGGCTCAAGCCCAACCGTTCCAGCCAGGGTTCCACGTCAATGTCCGGGCGGAAATCCTCGGGCGTGTGTGTGCCATCCGGTCCGTAGAAGTTGCGGATACGAATGCCCAGCTCAGCGTTTTCGCGGACGGTTGCCCAGGGGAGCAAGCCGTAATCCTGCAGGATCAAACCGGTATAGGGTCTGGGGCGCAACAATGGTTGACCGTTGATCAGAATTTGACCGCTGTTGGGGAATCTCAAGCCGGCTAAGAGGTAGAGCAGGGTGGTTTTTCCGCATCCCGAAGGACCCAGCACTGCCCAGGCTTCACCTCGGTTTGCCTTCCAGTTAAAATCCTCAAAGATGGGATATCCCGGGGTATGGGCATAAGTCAGTGAAATAAGCTCGATCATTTCATCTTGATGCTGAGAGCGCCTGCCGCGATCCTGGCTGGCGCTCTCAACATGAACACACTCTACGGCAGGAAGGTGGGGTTAATTGAATCTGAGTATGACACATCCTTGCTCACCAGTCCCTTTTCCTTTGCCCAGGCAAGCGCATCCTGCCATTGGGCTTCAGTGGGCACGCTGGCTGGAGGGAAGGGCGGCACCTTGTACGACTCAAGCAGAGGTTCTGGCACTAATTTTTGTTCGCTGAGCAGGTTGGTGAATTTGGTGGGGTCGGCATTGATCAGATTGATCGCCTCATCAATGGCTGCCAGAAAGCCGCGGATGGCGTCGGGATTTTTCTCGATGAAGGGGATGAGGAAGGCGTAAGTGCTGTAGCCATACTCGGGATGACTGGTGTCATCTATCACCACTTTCGCCCCTTGCTGGATGGCGAGGGTCGAGAGGGGGTCTGGCAGTGTGGCTGCCTTCAACTCTCCAGAGGCGAGCAGAGCCATCCGATCGGCGATTTTGGGGACGGCGATGGTTTTAATCTCGTTTCCAGAGAGCCCCTCCGCCTCTAACAACCTGTTCGTGATGTATTCAATGATAGTGCCCTGAGAAACGCCAATTTCCACCCCGCTCAGGTCCTTGACTGTCTCAATTCCGCTCTTGGCGGATGCCAGCACAGAATATTGAGAAGCAGTGGAAGTTGCGGTGCGGGCAAAGCGCACAATCTGGACCTGGGGTTGGTCTTTGTTATAGAGCAAAGTGGAGATGGTCTCGTTGATCATGCCATCTGCTTGCCCGGCAACGATCACCTGATCGCGCTCGGCAGCCGAACCCACCGGGATAAGCTCGACGATCACATTGTGTTTTTCAAATATGCCTTCTTGCTGCGCCACATACATCGGCAGGTTATCCAGGATGGGCAAGATCGCCATTCTCACTTTAGCGGGTGTGGTTGCCGCTGCCTGGGTTGCCGCCGGAGTGGAGGGGGCAGCCTGGGCGCAGGAACTCAAGATCATGCCGGTAATGATCGCCAGAGCAAACAAGATAACAATAAAAGGCTTTTTGGGCATTGTGGGTTTTTCTCCTTTGGTTTTAGCTGTTAATATGGGAATTGATACGGATTGCACTGACCTGCCGGAGGCTATTATAGCTTAAGCTTATCCCAAATCGAGTCGATGCGCGCTCTGGTCTCGGCATCCATCAGAACTGGTTCGGGCCAGGTGCGATGATAGCCCTCTTCGGGAAGTTTGGCTGTGGCGTCAATCCCGATTTTACCCCCGAAAGAGTGGTGGCGGGAAGCGTGGTCGAGATGGTCAACCGGTCCGTCAGCGATGATCACGTCGTGCGACCAGTCCACGTTTCCCAACGCCTGCCATGCAACCCGAGACAGATTCTGCACATCCACCCATTCATCTACCACAACGATCGCCTTTGCCAGGGACATCAACGCCAACCCCCATAGCCCGTAAATGACCTTACGGGCATGCCCGGGATACCGTTTCTTGATTGAGACCAGCACCAGATTGTGAAAGACGCCTTCAGCCGGCATATTGACATCCACAATCTCCGGCAGGAACAGACGCATTAAGGGGAGAAAGAGCCGTTCTGTAGCTTTACCCATCCAGACATCCTCCATGGGCGGGATGCCAACGATGGTGGCTGGATAGACCGGTTTCTTTCGCTGGGTGATGGCGGTGACATGAAAAACCGGGAACAGCTCAACCGGGGTATAGTAACCGGTATGATCTCCGAAAGGACCCTCTGGGCGATGATCGTTGGGGTCAACGTACCCTTCAATCACGATTTCCGCCTGGGCTGGGACTTCCAAGGGTTGAGAGACGCAATCCACAAATGGCACGGGTGAGCCGCGCAGATAACCGGCTAAGAGATATTCGTCAATGTTGGGCGGGAGTGGGGCAGAGGCGCACCACATACTGGCTGGGTCTCCACCTAATACGATGGCAGCCGGGATGAGTGGTTTTGCACCTCTTTCGCCGCTTGTCTGGCGAGCCTTGCGCTCGTGCTCCGCGCCGCCCTTATGGCGTTGCCAGTGGACCAATAGCGTGCGTTGATCCAGAACCTGGAGGCGGTACATGCCCACATTGCGGATGCCTGTCTCAGGATCACGGGTGATGACCTGGGGCAGGGTAATGAAACGCCCTCCGTCTTTAGGCCAGCACTTCAGGACGGGCAGGCTATCCAGCGAAGCATCCTCCCTGTGGACCACCTGCTGGACCGGGGCGCGGCGCACTTTCTTGGGCTTCAACCCAATGGATTTGACCACGCTGGCGAGGTCGCGCCCGCGCTCCAGCACCTCGCCGATACCTTTCGGCAGCCGCAGGTCAATAATTTTTGCCAGATTGTGGTTTAACTCATCCAGATTGGAGACGCTTAAAGCCCAAGCCATCCGTTCTGCTGACCCAAAAGCGTTCATCAGAACAGGCATCTCGTAGCCGGTTACATTTTCGAATAGAAGGGCTTTGTTGGCGGTGGGCGATCCCTTGCTGACCCTGTCGGTGATTTCGGTGATTTCCAGTTCGGCTGAAACGGGGAGCTTAATCCGTGCCAGTTGTTTTCTTTTGTCCAGTAAATCAATATAATCGCCTAAATTTTCAAGTGCCATATCTTTACCCTGACTGACAAACCTGTTAATTATAGCATGTTAAGCTTGACACAGTCTTTTGCCTATGCTACATTTAGATTGCTTTCTTGGCTTGTCCTTCATGAAATTTTGTAAAAAATGAGAGGACGCTGCAGAGCCTTGCCTTTCAAGCTTTATATTATAAACAACGAGGAGTGGTTGCCTTGACAAAATCTCGTTCTCAACTCATGGTGGAGCGCTTGCGCGATCTGCAGGCTTCATCGCCCGATATTGAGGCGTCGGCTGTGGTCAGCGTGGATGGCTTAAGCATCGCTTCCGCTTTGCCTCAAGACGTGGAAGAAGATCGGGTGTCGGCGATGTCCGCAGCGATGCTCTCCCTGGGTGAGCGCATTGCGTCAGAGCTTGGTCGTGGCACCCTGGACCAGGTATATATTAAAGGCGAAAAAGGGTATGTTATCCTGATGTCAGTGGGCGAAGAAGCGGTATTGACAGCTTTAGCCAGGGAGCAAGCCAAGTTGGGGCTGATCTTCCTGGATATGCGGCGGGCAACCGAGGATCTGGCTAAATTGATCTGATGGATATTAAGCCATGGAGCCTATTCCGAAAAGCGGATATTATTACGCCAATAAAATTGTCCTGATCGCCCTCAATGCCCTGGAAGATGTCATGGGCAAGAATGGGGTCAACGCGATTTTAAATCTGGCGCATCTGCAGCACCTGATAGACAACTACCCCCCCAATAATCTCGAGCGAGAATTCGATTTCGCCGATTTTTCAGCCATTAATCTGGCATTGGAAGAGATGTATGGACCGCGCGGAGGTCGCGGGTTGGCGCTGCGCGCCGGGAGGGTGGCTTTTGCGGATTCGCTGCGCAATTTTGGCGCTTTAGCGGGCGTGGGAGATTTAGCGTTCAAAGTCCTGCCGCTCCAGACCAAGATGCGCATCGGCATTCCGGTGATGGCGAAGATCTTCAGCCAGATCAGCGACCAGTACAGTACGGTCCAGGAGCGAGAGCACGATTTTGTGTACACCATTCACCGCTGCCCGGTCTGCTGGGGACGCCACGATTCGGATAAGCCCGTTTGTTTTATCGCCATTGGCTTGCTGCAGGGCGGATTGAAGTGGCTTTCAGGTGGCAATGAATTTCGGGTGAATGAGTCAAAATGCGTCGCCATGAACGACGACGTGTGCGAGTTTATCATCGAAAAAACCCCCATGAGTTAGGTCGGCAAAGATGGCTGACGAGAAGCCGGCTTTATTGGTAGTGGAAGATGATGTTGATGTGGCGGATATGCTCAGCGCCTATTTTCACATCCAGGGTTATGCCGTTAAAACCGCTTATGGAGGGGAAGAGGCGCTGGCTGCCTGTCGCTCTGAACGACCCGACTTGATCATTTTAGACATCCGTTTGCCAGACATTGATGGTTATGAAGTCGCCCGTCGTCTGCGCAGCAACCGACGTTCAGGGGATATCCCGATTATATTCTTGACCGAAAAACGGGGGCGCGCCGACCGCCTGCAAGGCTTGGAACTTGGCGCTGATGATTACATCACCAAGCCTTTCGACATCCAGGAATTGCGCTTGCGGGTGCGCAATGCCCTGCGGCGCACTTCCCACGGTTCGCTTACCAACCCGGTGACAAACCTGCCAGAAGGTGCTCTGGTGGATGAGCGCCTGGCTGAATTGCTGGGCAACCAGGGCTGGGCGATTTTGAAAGTGGAATTGGAAAATCTCGAATACTTCCGGGATACTTATGGATTTGTCGCTTCGGACGACGTGGTGCGCGCGGTCAGCCTGATGATTCAGACCGTCGTCAGAGATATTGGCAACCCCAGTGACTTCTTGGGTCAATACTCACAGGCGGGCTTCATCCTGACGACCTCAGCAGAGGCGATGAAAGCCCTGGCTGAGCGGATTCAGGCGCGCCTTGAGCAGGTTCTGGATTATTTCTACCCTCTCAAAGACCGTGAGGCGGGCGTCGCAAATCCCATGCGGCTTAAGATCAAGGTGCTCCAGCATACCCCGCCTGAGTCAGGATTCCAGGATTTGGAGTCATTAAAGGCTGCCCTGGCTATATAATTGGATTGTCAGGATTGGCGATGCAAATTACCGTGGTCATTCCCACCTATAACGAAGTCGAGAACCTGCCCAGGTTGGTTTCGGAGCTTTTGGACTTGCCTCTGCCCGGTTTGCATGTTCTCGTTGTAGATGATAACAGTCCGGATGGCACCGGCAAAATCGCGGATGAGCTGGCTGCCAGCCAGCCGGGAAAGATCACTGTCCTGCATCGGGAAGGCAAACTCGGTCTCGGCTCTGCTTATATCCTCGGCTTTCAGCAGGCGCTGCTGATGGGCGCTGAAGCGATCGCCCAGATGGACGCCGATTTCTCTCATCCGCCGGCAAAGTTGGTGGAGTTGGAAGAGAAGCTGCGCCTGTGCGACGCCGCGTTCGGCTCGCGTTATGTCCCTGGTGGGGCGGTGGACGAGCGCTGGCCGCTCTGGCGGAAAGGATTATCTGGCTTTGGGAATTTCTACGCCAGGACCATCCTGCACCTGCCGGTTAAGGATGCCACCGGAGGCTACCGTTTGTGGCGCAGAGAGACTTTGCTGGGCATGCCGTTGGAGCGGGTGCGCTCCAATGGGTACGCTTTTCAGGTCGAGATGGCGTACATCGCCTATCGCCTGGGTTACTCCCTGATTGAAGTGCCGTTTTATTTCGCCGATCGCCGTTGGGGGCAATCCAAAATGTCGTTCAAGATTCAGCGCGAAGCCGCTGTGCGTGTCTGGCACATGTTGTTTGAATACCGGCACTTAACCAGGAATCATCCTGTTGTCGTCATCCCCAACCACTGATTGAATCAAGAACCCAACATCGGTGAATATGAAAGCCCGCCTCCATGGTGGGAGGCTTTGATGTTAATCATCAGGGAAAAATCAGATGGCTTGCCCGGCGGAGGCGGTTAAAGCTATCCATTCATCCAGGCTCAGCGTCTCAGCCCTGCGATTTGGATCGATTCCGGCGGTCTCTAAAACGCGGGTGGTCATCTCCCTGGTCCAAGCCATCCCACCCCCCAGCGAATTGCGCAGCGTCTTGCGCTTTTGGGAAAAACCGGCTTTCGCCAGGCGGAAGAACAGGTCCAGTTTATCCCGAGGGATCCAGGGATGTGGATACAGGTCTATTCGGATCACCGCCGAATCGACATTAGGGGGAGGGTAAAACGCCCCCGCCGGGATGACGGCTTTAATCTGGGGGCGCCCAAATACCTGCACGCTGAGCGCCAGCAGGCTCATTTCATTCGGCTCGGCGCAGATGCGTTCCGCCACCTCACGTTGCACGGTCAGGACCATGCGCAATGGCTGAGGCTCGTTCTCCAGCAACCGGCGGATCACCGCAGAGGTGATGTAATAAGGAATATTGGCGACCACCAGGTATGGCATCCCCTGAATTAGGTGGGGGATATTCAATTCCAGAATATCCCCATGGATGATGGTCACGTTGGAGAGGTTTTCGAGCGCTTCCCGCAAAGGAGGAAGCAGGCGTTGGTCCAGTTCCACCGCGATCACCCGGCGGGCATGTATTGCCAGACGGTGAGTCAGGTTGCCCACCCCAGCCCCGATTTCCAGAACATCATGCTCAGGGGTAATCTCCGCCGCAGCGATGATTTTGTCCAGGCTGGCTTCATCCAGCAGGAAATTTTGACCCAAACTGCGATCCGGATGTAGTCCGTATTTTTTCAATAACGTTGGGACATCAATTTGGGATTGTGATTTCATTTGGAATCAGAAGCCGGTGGGCTGATCAAGGGCAGGTTGGTTCGGAGGGTTGATTGGGGTATGTGCCTGCGACAAATTGGGAGATGTAATCCCGAACGACATTGAAATCGGCGTCCAGGACGTACACATAATTTTTTTGTTGGGGGCTGTACACCCGGCTTGGAGACAATATCTCCTGAGGCAGGCTGCCGAAGAGCAGGTTCTCCGGTGACAATTTGGGCACCAGACAGGCAAGCTGGGTGAGCTGTTCCAGGCTCAGGTCGGTCAATACCGAATCCTGAAATGAGGCGATGATCCTGGGTATTTTGGGCAAGACTGCCGGGCTGTTGATCTTCTCTTTCAGGGCGCAGATGACCATGTTTTGATGATCCATACGGGTGAAATCGTTGTATTTTTTGCGGATGCGGGAGAAACGCAAGGCTTCGTCGCCATTGAAGTGATGCTGACCGGCGGTGAAATAGCCCATGTCTTCGGTTTTATCGTCAATCGGACGACCGTCCACATCATAAGGCAGGTAAATATCTATCCCGCCGACCGCATCAACGATCTTGACAAAAGTGGACATATCAACCGCGCCGTAGTGGTCCACCCGCAGGTTGAAGTTTTTGTCCAGGGTGCGCGCCAACAGCCCCGGACCGCCGCCTGGTCCTTTGTAATACCCCATGCCCGGGCTGCCGTAGAAAAACGCCTGGTTGAGCTTTCCGTGATCAATGCCGTAAGGATTTTCGAGATCGGGGATTTCTACCCACAGGTCGCGGGGGATGGAGAGGACCGTCACCTTGGGGGTGACAAAATCCACCCGGACGATGCGAATGACATCTGCCAGCCCGTAGAGATAATCTGGATCGCTATCGGCGCCGATTGCCAGGACCAGCATCGTTTCTGGTCCGCCGCATAAGGGTTTGGGTTTTGGTAGGGCAGTCTCGGTAGGTGCTGCGGTATTGGGGACAGGGGTAGGCTGAGGCGTGGATGCCGGGAGTGCGCCGGATAACTCGGCTGGAGTGCTGCTTGGGGAATGCTCTAATTCCATCGTTGGCAGGGGTGAGGTGGGGGTGATGGTTGCCAACCCCAGGCTGGGTCCGAGAGGCTCTCGCCAATGTTGGCTGAGCGCCGGGTATATCAAGACGCCGGCAATGAAGATGACGATGAGAATGGCGCCGATAACGATAAGAATTCTTTTCATGAACCTTCTTCCCTGTCAGTTTTCGCTTCAGGAGCATGGGGTGAACATACACCGAGCCTGGCAACCGGGGATTATAACACCATGCGATGGATAACGCTTCTGCTTACGGGGCGCGATGACCACTGAGGTATAATTTCGCCATCCAAGATGACCAAACAGCAGACCAGTTTGATTAAAGATGTGACAAAATCTCCCTGGTGGCACGCCATCCGAGGGGGAGTCAGCCTGATTTGCGTGGTTGCATTGCTGACGATTGCAGGCTGGTTTGGGCGTCGGACGGTTGAAGCGGCACAAACCACCTTTGCAGGGGGGATGATTGTGTTTCTCCTCCAGGCGATCTGGGTGATTGTGGCGGAGCGTTGCCTGGCATTGGGCAACTTCCGCCTGGATTGGCGCCTGCGTCTGGCGTTCATTTTGCCTTCTCTGGCTTTCTTGATTGGGGGGATGATTATTCCAAACGATCTGTCCCTGTCGATTCCGGTCGGCTGGTATCTGATCGCCCTCGTAGGTGGTTTTACAGGAGCAATGCTCGCCACCGGCTTGAATATGCCTCTATGGGAAAACAACTTTCCGCCCTCCGCTCAGGTTGTGGAGGCAGTGCACCAACGTCACAATACCGTGATTGGCAAGCCTGCCCCCACCCCCATCGCTAAACGCATCTTCGATGTGCTCATCGCCTCTTTGGGCATTATCTTCTCAACTCCGTTATGGTTATTGATGTCTCTCTTGCTCTGGCTAGAAGATCCCGGACCGCTGTTTTTCGTCAAGAACTCGGTGGGCAAGGGTGGACTCAATTTTCACCAGTACAAATTTCGGACGATGGTCAGGAGCGCCGAGTTGGATACAGGTCCAATCCTGGCGAGCGAGGGGGATGAGCGGGTGTTGATTTCAGGTCGCTTGTTGCGTAAAACAGCCCTGGATGAGCTGCCCCAGTTGCTCAATATCTTAAAAGGTGAGATGAGCTTTGTCGGTCCCCGCCCGCAGCGCACCGTTCTGGTTCATGACTATTTGGAAAGGATCCCAACCTATGCGGAGCGGCATCGGGTGCTGCCCGGTCTGGCGGGTCTGGCGCAGGTCGCTGGCGATTATTACCTCACCCCCCGGCAAAAATTGCGTTTCGACCGATTATATATCCAGCACGCCAGCCTCGGTTTCGACATCAAGCTGCTCTGTCTGGCGTTCTTGATTGCCTTCTGGTACCGCTGGCAACCCGGCTGGAATGGCAGGTTGCCCAGACGTCTGCTCCACAGCAGAAAGTAAATCTAGTCGGTAGCTCATGGGTTGCGCTTGAAGATGTACCAGGCGCCCCACAAGATGAGATTGATGACCAGGGCGTTCAACGCCTGACCGGCGATTGTCCCGTATACGCCCCAACGCTGGATCATCAGAATCCCAACCGTGAACATGAGCAGGATGGCGCTCAGATTGGCGACGAAAATCGGTCTGGAAACGCGGGCTGCCTTGAGCGCCATTTGCAGGGGAAAGTAAAAGAACCATAAAGCGTAAAAGACAGCCATCAGCATCATCCCCGCGCTATATGGCAAGTAGGTATCTCCATAGAACAGGTGGAGCAGTTGTTCCGGGAAAAGAATCGCTGCTGCCAGAAAACCCAGAATTGGTACGCCGGTGACCGCATAAACCAGAAACAACACCCGCGTCAGGGCTTTTTCACCGCTTTGCGAGTAGACCTTAGACGCGCGGGGGGTGAAGAAGGTGTCGGTCGCTCGCAACAAAGCGTGGATAGGCGCCACCAGGTTTTGCAGGGCGCGATAAGCCCCGGCTGCGGCAAAGCTGATCATCCCCGCGGTAAGCACCGGGTAGAACTCGACCGAGACCCAATTGGCGATGGTGCCGCCCATCATCCAGCGCCCAAAGCTCCAGTTTCGCTGCCACGTCTCGCTCAGGTTGAGATAATCTCGCGTCCAATAAGCGCGGGTGAACCATAACCCCGGAATTAAGGCAGCAATTGCCCCCCAGGCGATTGCGTCTAAACCGGCGATACCGCTCAGTGTGTTATGCTTTGACCAATAGAACATCAGGGCGAGGCGCGCGAAATTTGCCAGGATGGTGTTGATGACCGCGTTCAAGACAGAGCCGCGGGTGTAAAGCATACGACGCACGTATTCCTGCAACTGCCAGCCCAGAAATGCGAACCACAAGGAATATAATGTGGGTCCGGCGATGTCGTTGCCCAGGCTTGTGACAATCCAGCCGCAGATGGCAACCGCCAGGGCGGTCCCGGTGGCGAGTATAATCTGGAGGATGCTGGTGCTGGTGGCATAGCGTTTGAAGCCCTCTTCATCCATTCCCGCGCCGTAAACGTTGAGAGGCTGGACGATGACGCCATCCTGGATGGAGCGCACCAGACGCAAGGTGACGAAACCAACGCCGTACACGCCCAATTGGGTTGGATCTACGTTGCGCGCCAGGATGATCGTCGCCAGGAAATTGGAAATGCTGATGACTCCCTGGTCTATGGCTGCCAGGTATCCTTCTCGGGCGCCTTGACCGGAGAACAATGCCAGCAGGCTTTGAGTTACTCGCTTAAGCGAGGTCGCTGGTGTGGCGTGGTCTTTCTCGATGCCGGTAGTTTCAGATTTAGATGCCACTCTTGGGTTATCTTCAGGCTGTATTTTGTCCTCAGACGGAGACTGATTCTATCAGAGATTCATTCTGAGCCGTATCTTTTTATCGCTTTTCACGTCATACAAGATGAGAAAAATGGTTACTGAACTGGCGTTGTTGCAGCGTGCGCGTGTATACGATCTTCAGGCGCTGACCGAGATTTATGATCTCTACAGCCCTGCTTTGTTCCGCTATGCAATGCGCCTGCTTGGGGATGAGGATTTGGCAGAGGAATGTGTGGCTGAGACGTTTAACCGTTTTCTGGCGACAGTCAAGGCGGGCAAAGGTCCAGAGCGTCACCTGCAGGCTTATCTGTATCGGGTTGCACACAACTGGATCACCGATCAATACCGCCGCCAGCCGCTTCTGCCGCTAGAGCAAGAGCATGCCAGCGATCTGCAGAATGATCCGTCAAAGGCTTACGTGGAGAAAGCGGATCAGGAGCGGGTGCGCAATGCGCTGCGCTTTTTAACCCCGGAACAGCGCCAGGTGGTTGTGCTTAAGTATCTTGAAAACTGGCGTAATCAACAGATAGCCGAGGCGCTCAATAAACCGGTTGGTGCGGTAAAAGCCCTGGAACAGAGAGCGCTACGCTCACTGGAGCGTCTATTGCGAAAGGAAGAGTTGGGATGAAGTCTGAAGACAAGGAATTAGAGCAGCAGGGATATCGCCTTTTGGAGCCTTTGCGCTATACACCGGCGCGTGATCCACAGAAGGCTAACGCCAGATGCAGGCAATTTATTGAACAGGCAAGCGCGGTTTTGGCTGAAATTTCGCCTACCTCACCCGTATCGGAATCGCCCTTTCGACGTCTTAATGGGTGGATATCAGGAATAATCAACCCATTCAATCGAAAGGAGCGTGTAAATATGTTCAGTATCCTGACAGCCGTGGTGATTACATTGTCCATCTTGTTTGGCGGAGCCGGTGCGACGGTTTACGCCGCTCAGGGTAGCCTTCCCACAGATACCCTCTATCCGGTGAAACTGTTCAGCGAAGAACTGCGAGTTGATCTGGCTTCTCAGCCCCAGGCGCGCATCAATGTGCTGCTGGATTTCGCCGACCGCAGGGTCAGTGAGATCGCCGATCTGCTGTCCAAGGGCGAGCCGGTGCCCGAAGCCGTGATGAACCGTTTCCAGGCGCAAATGGAAGCAGCTTACCAGATTGCCGCCGGGTTGGAGCAAGAGTCTCAAGTTAAAGCGATGGCGATGATCCAGCTCCGTGCTCGCAACCAGGAACGGATCATCAATATGGTGCAGCCGGTTTCGCCTGGTCAGGGATTGATGACCAAAGAACAGGTTCAGGCGATGCTCCGGGAGCAAATCCGGAAGGCTGAAAATGGTCTGGTTGACCCCACTCAATTGCAGCAGCAGTTTCGCCTCAGGCTCAACCAGGGCGGCGTCACCCCAACCATCACTTCAACCCTGACGATCACCGGCACGCCTCCCTTCACCACCCCGCCCGGTCTCCAGTATGGTCCTGGTCCGAGCTTCGGACCCGGTCCAGAGGCTGGTCCCGGTCCAAGCTATGGACCCGGTCCAGAAGCCGGTCCCGGTCCGAACGAGGGCGCGCCTCAGCCTGGTCCTGGACCTCAACCGACCGTTGATCCTGGTTCGACCAAACCCACCCACGAACAGGATGCCATGAATGCCAATGACAATGACAATGGGCAAAATGGCGGGAACGACACCAGCGGCACCTCGGGTGGCAATGGCGGTCAATCCGGCGGGACGAACGGCGGCGGTGGCGGTGGAGGTGGAGGCGGCGGCAACCATTGATCCACCAGCGAACCAATTGATCAGAACTCTCGAGGCAGGTGTCATCACCTGCCTTTTTTTACCTTCCAATTATGATAAGAACACTCTTTTACATTTGCCCAATCGGCAATCTTTGTTATGATATTAAGGCAAGCAGTGCGTAAAATGAATTCTGTTAAGCGTAACAGGTGACCGATCTCTGCGTTAATAAGGATAGCATTGGTGTCCGACTTACCCGTAGTTGATGATCATCAATTGCTGAAATCTGCAAAAGATGGTGATACGGAAGCCTTTGGCTTTCTATATGAGCGGTATGCCGAGCGTGTATTTCGCTTTTTGTTCGCTCATCTGGACAATCGTTTAGACGCGGAGGATTTGACCGAAGAAGTATTCTTGAGAGTCTGGCGCTCATTGCCGAATTTTCGCGAACAGGGTGTGCCATTCCTGGCTTTTATCTTTCGCATCGCGCGTAATGCTTTAATCGATCATTACCGCAGGTCAAGTCAGGTGAAAAATCAGGTCTCGATTGAAGAGATATCTTTACGAGATGGCAACCCGGGTCCTGGCGAATCGGCGTTATCCAGCCTGGAGCGGGAAGAGCTGCGGATTTCTCTTGAGCAATTACGAGAAGACTATCGAACCGTGCTGGTGCTGCGTTTCCTGAGCGAGCTATCTCCTGAAGAGACCGCTCAGGTGATGGGGCGCTCAACCGGGGCGGTGCGTGTGTTACAGCATCGGGCTTTGTTAGCTCTTCGAGAGATGCTGGATGGAGATGAAGGTTAACGGCATGGCGGGGCAACACGACGATATTGAAACGATCTTGCAGGATTGCCTGGAAAAGATCCAGAGCGGGCAAGAAACGCTGGATGGGATTTTGGAGAAATATCCTCATCTGGCGGATGAGCTGCGCCCGGCGTTGGAAGCTGCCCTCTGGTTCCGCATGCGCAAGGCGACCCTGGATGCCCGTCCTGGCTTTGTCAACGCTTCGCGTCGCCGCCTGGTGGATCGTATTCAGCAGGAGCAATCCAGTCAAGCCAGCCAGAAGAAACTGCCAGTATGGGAGGGTTTTACTCAATTTTGGCGGATGTTGCTCGGACAGCGCCGGCTGGCATTTCAAATCGCTATGGTGTTGCTGCTCGTCCTGGCTATGGTCACAGGGACCAGCGGTGTGGCGCGAGCGGCGCAGAGCTCTCTTCCCGGTGAGTTTCTCTACCATTTCAAAACCTCCCTTGAAAAAGCTTCAATTGCCGTGGCTGTGGGCGATGCGACGAAAGCCAGCCTTCACATTCGTTATGCTCAGCGCCGACTGATAGAAATCCAATCCCTGGTGCTTGAAAACCGGGATGATTTAGTTGCTGAAACCGAGTTGTTGTTCGAAAGTCATATCAATGCAGCCATCCGCCATCTGGTTGCGCTTCAGGCGCAGGATCCGGAAAGGGCGTTATCTCTGGCAGTTTCTCTCCGCTCGATAATAAAAGATCAGATTGGAACCCTGCGAGTGCTGGCGGCTACAGCCTCCCAACCCGCAAGGGAACACATCGAGCGCATCTTGATGTTTTCGGGCGGGGTCATCAGTCTGATGGACGAAACCATCCCCTCCCCAGGCGAGGCTGAGGTCGCCATTGAGACACCCGCTTTGGGACCCACTGCCACCAGGGAGCTGGTCTTTGCCACCCATACAGCCACATTAACAGTTGCCACCCAGACTCCCATACCATCGCCAACGATTTCCCTCACCCCAGTGGCACAGATCACCTCGCCAGTGGTGGAGACCTCAATTACCGAAACGGCAACATTGACCCCGACGGGCACCCCGGTGGTCAGCGCTGATGAGGAAGAGAAGAAACCGACCAAGACGCCGAAACCGACCAAGACCGAAAAAGTCAAGAAACCTTTGCCTGAACCCACCCGCCGACCGCCGCTACCTACGAAGGATAAATAAGAGCGAGATTTTTGCTCAATCCTCTTAACCATATTCTTGCCGCCCGGCACATCTCTTCCTTAACCTGAACTATCCAGATGGTCAGAAATTTTAATGGCGTTTTTACGCCATTTTTTTATCCCCTGTAACAAAATTAGGGGAGAAACGTTATAAATGATAAGCAGCAATGCTCTTTTATTGTGCTTGTCATCACAATATTTACTGTAAATAATAAAAGAAATGCAATATATAATGATGACGGCAAATGACTATGACAAGAAATCATTTTTTCAAGGATCATCGGGTCGAATCGGGTGAGCGAGCCCAGGGTATGGTGGAATTCGCCCTGGTGTTGCCGCTTCTCCTCCTGGTCGTGTTTGGCTTGATTGAAGCCGGACGCTTACTTTTCATTTATAGCGCGGTCTCCACAGCCAGCCGAGAAGCAGCGCGCTATGGGGCTGCAGCCGGCGACGTGGGTGCGGGCGTCCCACATTTCAAAGATTGCGTCGGCATCAAGGCAGCCGCCAAGCGCATTGGCAACCTGGTCGCCATCCAGGATGAAAATATCGCCATCACCTATGATCACGGTCCAAACACACCCGTTTTCGCCACTTCATGCGAGGGGCTCGATCCATCTGCGGTGAAAGGCGCGGATCGGATCATTGTGCAGATCACCGCTCCGTATCAACCGATTGTACCGCTGGTGAAATTCCCGCCTTTCCCGATCGTCTCGCAGACCTCGCGCACAATTATCAAAGATGTTTCAATTCAGGGAACGCCTGACGATTACCCCACCAACACGCCCACCCCGACGGTCACTTCCACTCCGACCCCCACCAACACACCGACGCCAACCTTTACGCCGACCAATACGCCCACCGATACCCCAACGCCTACGGAAACCCCGACTCCCACAGAGGGACCTTCACCCACCCCGACAAACACATTTACCCCCACGCCTACTTTTACATTCACTCCTACGCCTACCTACACGCCGACGCCTACGCCCTCCTGCCCGCAGGGAGCTTTGATCGCCCAGGTGGATAGCTCCAACCGTAAAAAACTGCGCTGGACGATCACCTATACCGATTACACCATACCCATCGGCGTGAACCAGATCAAGGTCGAGTGGCCCACCACCGGGAACAACCCGCTCAAGTCCATCACCTTTGTTGGCATCAGCGAGGCGCCCCCGGTCGGTCAATCCTGGTTGCCGCCTTCCATCACGCGTGATAACCTGGGGTGGTTTGGCACTTTCAGCCAACCACAAGAAGACTTAACTCTGACGTATCAGAACCCAATGTCCTCCGGTGTATATCACATCCAGATCACATTTGACCGTTGCCAGACGATCAGCATTGACTACCCCTATTACCCGTGAGGCTGGCATGATTGTTCAGAGATTGGCAATGAGTTGGATTAGATTGACCATCCCCCTGTTTCTGGCTCTGGGATTTGTCAGCAGCGCCCTGGCGGGAAAGACTCCTCCCGGCGTTCCTCCAGACCCCAGTGTACCGATTTATCCCGGCTCGCCCGCAGTAAAGACCGATTTTTCTGTGTTTCGGGCAGGTGTTTCTTCTGAACTTGTTGCCCATTCGGATCTGTATGGTTATACAGTTGATGATACGATCTCACCTGCCTGGTTAGACCTGACTACCGATGGTGTTGAGGTCCTCTTTTCAACCCCCAATGAGGACGATGAGGCAGTAGGACCTTTCAGCCTGGGGTTTGACTTCAATTTTTATGAGAATACTTATAACGAAGTCTATATCAGCACCAATGGGCTGATTACCTTTGGTAATGGCAGTGATCTGTACGACAATCAGTCTATCCCCCGAGATACTTACCCCAACAACTACATCACCCCCTTTTGGGATGACCTGATTTTATCGGTGGACAATAATGGTCAAAAAGTCAGCCAGGTCTTTTACAAATCTGGATCTGGGGTAAATGGCAAATACTTTGCGGTGGAGTGGTACCAGATCGCTCGCCTGGGAAGCCAGGATAAACTGACCTTTGAAGCCATACTATATGAAAACGGGGATATCGTCTTTCAATATCACGACTTGAACGGGATTTTGGATCAAGCCACAGTAGGCATAGAGGATGAGCATGGTGTTGATGGCTTGCTCTATTTGTATAATGCTTCTGGGTTGAGTACATCCAAAGCCATCAAATTTATTCGCCCATCTGCGCTTACCTGGCGCGCCAAGGTTTATCCGTTGTACCGCAGTGGTTTTGCGATAAGCAACCGGGTCAACCTGGATTTCACGGTGCGCAACTCAGGCAACCGAACCGAACCCGATATTTACGACCTGAATATATCCGGGATTGATCCTGGCTGGCAATTAACCCTGTTTGAGGCGGATGGCAAAACGCCCTTGCGGGATAATGATGGGGATGGCGTTGTTGACACTGGCAACATGCAGGCTGGGGCTGACTTTAAAATCATCCTGAAAGCTCTGGCGCCAGAGGATGCTCAGGCGGGCGATTACATTCAACCCATTGTGACCGCAGTATCCTCCCGGTTGCCCAGCAAGCAAGCTTCGGTGCGGATGCAGATTGCGGTTCCAGCGCCTTTTGCCCAAGCCTCTCTTGATATTTTTGTGGGACCAAATCTGCGCTTGATCTGGAAACATAATCTCTATGGCAACAACCTCAACCAGGGACAGCAATTTACCGGCAGCAATTTGTCGGTGATTGCTATGCCCGATAAAAGGTATTTCTACACCTGGGAGCATAACTTGAATGTAAATGGTAAAAGTTATGCTAATCTGGAATATACAATCCTTAACCGATTTGGAGTTGTGGTCAAGAATGTCAGCACATTGACCGACAATCACCTGGCAGAAAACGGTACGGAGGACCGCTTCCTATCTCTTGCCAGCACCCAGGGTGGACGAATTGGGACAATTTGGGTGCGCACACAGCGTCGGGTCAGCGATCAAAAGCTCAATCAGAATGTTTATTTTTCTGTTCTCGACTCAATGGGTCAGGTGGTGGTTAACCCGATTAACTTGACGCAGAATGACCAGTGGCGAGGGCAGGATGATTTTGATGTGCCGGTGTTTATCGCGCCTCGAATTGCGGTCACCAGCGATAACCGGTTTGTGCTTGCCTGGGGCGATGAGCGCAACCACCCGGAGGGCAGCTCAGCCAACTTGTTTTATGCGATCTTCAATGCTGATGGCGCTCTGTTGACGCCGGTTACTCGGTTGACAAACAGTATAGGCGGAGGAACTCGATATTCCACGCCTGCTCTGGTTGCCCTCCCAGGGAATAACATCTTGATGGCTTATGTGGTTCTTGACCCTGGCGATCCCCTGGACCCTTTAGATGATGTATCTCAAGCGGCTTACCTTGTTCTGAGTTCTGCTGGCAGTCAGGTAAAGAGCGAGACTATCATCCCGGGTTCTACCGGAGCCAGCCCGGATGGATACTTATTATCAGATGGATCGAGAGTCTTGTTGGGTTGGGGGGTGGTTGCCAGTTCCAATGTGCAATATGCGTTGGTGGATACAACCTCGTTTGAGGTATTAGGCGGGTTGGCGAGTCTGGAGACGCCCAAAGGTCGCATGCCCAGCGCGGTATCGGTCACTGGCAACGACCAGGGGCATGCCATCCTGACCTGGGGAGATGCAGAACAGAGCGATTATTTGTGTTATGCCCTGGTAGGCGCTGACGGTTCTACAGTCACGCCGCCCATGATATACACGACTGGTTTGGGTAACGATCCATTGATCAATACGAATTCCTACGGTCTGGGCAACGCGCCTTATGACGGTAGCTGGCAGGTTCAGCTTCCATATATAAATCGTTAATGGTGACAAGAACGAATCCTCAGAGATTTACTGCAAAGGAGGAAGTGGATATGAAACATACTGATCAATCCAACAAGCAAAAAGGACAAAGCCTGGTGGAGTTCTCGGTGGGTATGGTGCTGGTGCTCATCTTGTTGGGCAGCCTGGTGGATGCGGGGAGGGGTTTGTTCGCCTATATGGCGCTGCGGGATGCCGCCCAGGAAGGCTCGGCGTATGGCTCGCTCAACCCGACTGCGACGGCTGTCATCGAGGACCGCGTCTTCGGCAGTTCCACCATGCTTCAGGGTTTACAGGCTGGCGGTGGTGGGAGCAGCCCTATTGATGTGGATGTGAATATTATTGGCGCAGCCTGCACCGGCAATGGGATTGAGGTGAGAGTCACCTACAATGATTTCCCCTTGACCATGCCCTTTGTAGGCATTTTCCTTGGCTCGCAGAGTATTGATATCAGCGCTGTTGCGACAGACACAATCTTAAGCCCTAAATGCGAATGACCGCGTGAAAAGAGATGGAGGTGGGTCATGAAAAATAATCATTCAAGCGAACGTGGGCAGGCGATGGTCTTGCTGGTATTAGGGGTGGTGGTGCTGCTCGGCTTTACCGCCCTGGCAATTGATGGCGGGATGGTTTATTCCGATCGGCGCAATGCACAGATGGCGTCAGACGCTTCATCCCTCGCTGGAGGCGCCGCGGCTGCGTTATATATGGAAAACCACCATGTGATTTATGGTAACTTTAGCTGCAGCAGCACGGGGGTGATCAACGCCCAAAACAGCACCGATCCCAATAACCCCGGCGCCAAGCTGGCGGCAATCAACCGCGCCGCGGATAACGACTATATCATTGACGATGATGTCTCCGATAACCATGGCGTGACCACCGAATGTGGCATCGATGATCATGGCGGCTGGCTGGATAAGTATATTGACATCAAGACCTTTATCACCAAGGACACCCCAACCTCGTTTGCGCATTTCATTTACAGCGGATTGATGCGCAACCGGGTGGAAGCGGTGACGCGCGTGCGCCCGCGCAGCCCCGCCGCTTTTGGTCACGCCATCGTGGCGTTGAATCCGGCGGCTTGTGTGGGGAACCAGAACGGCGCCGGTTTTAGCGGAAACGTGAATACCTATGTCACCGGTGGGGGGATATTTTCCAACGGCTGTCTGCAAGTCAACGGTGGTTCTGGAGAAGTTACGGTGACCGATGGGACGATCAATTACGGTGGGCAGGTGCAGAACCCCGGGCAATTTAATCCCTACCCCGAGCCGACAGACCCGCTGCCGCCATCGGCTTATGAGATCCCAATGCCGGATTGCAGTCATCCCAATGCCTGGAACGGCTCCGGTAACCAACTTGAAGCGCGCAGCCCACTGACGCCGGGTCTGTATTGTGTCAGTGGAGACCTGAGGCTGAATGGGGGCACGTTCACCGGTAACGGGGTTACGATTGTGATGCTCAATGGAGAATTGAGGATTAACGGTAATGTCACAATTGATGTCAGGGCGCCTGGGTCTTATCCAGACCCTGCCCCGGCAGTCCCGGGTTTGCTGATTTATGTGCCAAAAACAAACACGAATCCGATCTTGCTCAACGGCACCTCCGACTCTTACTTTGAAGGGACGGTTTACGCGCCCGGCTCGACCATCACTTTCGAAGGCACCGGCGGCAGCGACAATTATCACACCCAGTTCATAGGCTGGAATGTCAAGGCAGGCGGTACCGCGGATATCAGCGTCGTTTTCAGCGAACCGCAACAGTACAGCCGCCCGGCGGTGCTGGAGCTTTATAAATAGTGGGTAATTTATCCTTGGGCAAATCTTACGGTGGGGAGACCAGGACGGCTCTCCACCGTATGATTTAAATCAAACGCCCAGGCAGGCTACCCGGCGGCACCCAGAATTTCCTCCTTACTGCTGCTTCCTCTCGGACCTGACAGGGTTCGAAGGTTTCCGCCGCGCCGGACCCACCTGGGCGCTTGGAATATACCTCAGGTGAGGACGATTGTCAATGAATTGCTAAAGCATGAAATGCTAAAGCATGAAATGCTAAAGCATGCTGCGCAGCACCGTGTGCAAGATGCCGCCGTTGCGGTAGTACTCCACCTCGATTGGGGTGTTCAGGCGGGCGATGACTTTGAATGTCACCTCCCGTTCGCCTTCGGCGCTGGCGCGCACGGTCACCTGACTGTTCGGCTGGATTTGGTCATCCAAACCTTCGATGTGATAAACCTCGTGTCCGCTCAATCCCAGGCTGTCGGCGTTTTCACCCGCTAAGAATTGCAACGGGAGCACACCCATCCCTACCAGATTGGAGCGATGGATGCGCTCGAACGACTCGGCAATTACGGCTTTGACGCCCAACAACAGGGTACCCTTTGCCGCCCAGTCGCGGCTGGAGCCGGTGCCGTATTCCTTGCCGGCTATCACAATCAGGGGTACACCCTCCTGTTTATACTGCATGGCAGCATCATAGATGCTCATCTGCACATTGTCGGGCATATGGATTGTCACACCACCTTCCACACCCGGCACCAGGCGGTTCTTCAGGCGGATGTTGCCAAAAGTGCCACGGGTCATCACCTGGTCGTTGCCGCGCCGCGAGCCGAAGGAGTTGAAATCTCGAACTGCCACACCGCGTTCGATCAGGTACCTGCCTGCGGGGCTGTCGGCGGGGATAGCCCCTGCAGGCGAGATATGGTCGGTGGTGATCGAATCGCCGAGGAACGCCAGGACGCGCGCGCCATGAATCTCGGAGATAGGGGGAACCTCCGGGGTCAAATCCAGGAAGAAAGGCGGTTCCTGGATGTATGTGGAGTGAGCATCCCAAGCGTACAGGTCGCCTTGAGCGCCTTGAATCGCGTTCCAGGTGGGGTTGCCGGTGAACACATCCCGGTATTTTTGGGCGAACATTTCCGGTCTCACCGCCTGACTGATTGCCTGGCGGATTTCTTCGTCCGAAGGCCAGATGTCCCGCAAGAATACGGGTCTACCATCTCTATCTGTGCCCAGAGGTTCGTTCACCAGGTCAATATCCACCGTGCCTGCCAGTGCGTACGCCACCACCAGCGGCGGAGATGCCAGATAATTTGCCCGCACGTATGGGTGGACGCGACCCTCGAAGTTGCGATTACCCGAGAGAACTGCCGCAGCGACCAGGTCCACGCTGGTGATGGCTTTCACCACCTCTGCCGGCAGCGGTCCAGAGTTGCCGATGCAGGTGGTGCAGCCATAGCCCACCACGTTGAAACCCAGTTGTGCCAGGGGTTCCAGCAAACCAGCTTGTTCCAGATAGGCGCTCACCACTCGCGACCCCGGCGCCAGACTGGTCTTGACGTACGGTTTCACCTGCAAGCCGCGCTCAATTGCCTTCTTTGCGACCAATCCCGCGCCCAACATGACCGAAGGGTTGGAGGTATTGGTGCAGGAGGTGATGGCGGCAATCACCACCGAGCCGTGTTTCATCTCCACTTTACCGCCGTTGGTGCCCATCATGGCGCTGCGCTGAACAGCCTCGGGTTTGAGCTCATAACCGCGCTCTTTGATGGGGGCGGTCAGCGCTTTCTGGAACGACTCTTTCATCTCCTGCAAGGCGACGCGATCCTGCGGGCGTTTGGGTCCCGCTAGGCTTGGTTCCACGCTGCTCAGGTCGAGTTCCAGCGTGTCGCTGAAAAGGGGGTCGGGTGTGGAGGCGGTGCGGAATAAGCCTTGCTCTTTACAATAACGCTCCACCCGCTCGATGACCTCTGCCGGACGCCCGGTCAGGCGCAGGTAACGCAGGGTTTCATCATCCACGGGGAAGAAGCCGATGGTCGCGCCGTATTCGGGCGCCATGTTGGCGATCGTCGCCCGGTCGGGTAAGGACATCGAATCCAACCCAGGACCGTAAAATTCCACAAATTTCTCCACCACCCCTTTTTTGCGCAGCATCTGAGTCACGGTCAGGGTCAGGTCGGTGGCGGTCACCCCCTCGCGAAGCTCGCCATAGAGCTTGAAACCGATAACATCTGGGGTGACCATGTCAATCGGTTGTCCCAACATGGCGGCTTCGGCTTCGATGCCGCCGACGCCCCAACCCACCACCCCCAGACCATTGATCATGGTGGTGTGCGAGTCGGTGCCGACGAGCGTGTCCGGAAATGCCAGGCGGATGCCGTCCTCCTCTTTGGCAAGCACAACCTGCGCCAGGTATTCCAGGTTGACTTGGTGGACGATGCCGGTGGCTGGCGGGACGACGCGGAAATTGTTGAAAGCTTTTTGACCCCAATGCAAAAATTCGTAACGCTCGCGGTTGCGCTGGAATTCCAGGTCGGCGTTGCGCTGTAAAGCATCTGGACTGGCGAAGAAATCCACCTGAACGGAGTGGTCAATCACCAGGTCAACCGGGGTGAGGGGATTGATTTTCTTGGGGTCGCCCCCCAGGCGCGCCATGGCAGCGCGCATGGCTGCCAGATCAACCACCGCGGGCACACCGGTGAAGTCCTGCATCACCACCCGGGCGGGCAGGAAGGGCAGGCTGGGGCGCTCGACCGCTCCAGGCGTCCACCCTGCCAGATTGATGACATCCCAGCTGGTGATTTCTTTTTCGTTGCACTGGCGCAAGACCGTCTCCAACATGATGCGAATCGAAAATGGCAGTCGCTCCAGGCTGATCTGACTGTATTTTTCCAGTTTTGTCAGGCGATAAAAGTGGTAGTCGCCATGGGCGGTTTTCAGGATGTCTAAAGCCCCAAAATAATCAACAGGCATGCGTTGCTCCTCGTTGTTCAGGATGGAGACCCGGCAGTCTGTGCAGACTTGCCGGGTCAGGGTTGTCTTTGTATCCCCGCCGCATGGGCGGGATGTCGCCTTGGGCGGGGATGATCACCTCCCGATCAAGGGAGGTATATTATAAACGATGGGAGAGTGCAATCCATATCACCCTGAACCGCGCCGGACGATGGCGTCGGTCATGCGCGCTACCCGCACCATCATCTCGACATCATGGACGCGGACGATGTCGGCGCCGCGATCGATGCCAATGGCGACCGCCGCGGCTGTGCCTTCCTGGCGTTGGTCGGGCGGCAGGTCAAGGGTGTAGCCGATGAACGATTTACGCGAGGGACCCAAAAGCACCGGGTAGCCCAGTTTGCGGATCTCGCCCAGGCGGTCAATCAATTCCAGATTTTGCTCAGTGGATTTCCCAAATCCGATTCCGGGGTCGAGGATGATCTTCTCATCGGGTATGCCGGCAGAGTGGGCGATTTCCACGCTTTCCAGCAACTCGGCGCGAATATCTTCCATCAGGTTCTTGTAGGGTATGCCCACATACCGACCGCCCAGCCGTTCTTTAATCTCCGCATGCGCCCATGAACTGCGGTTATGCATCAAGATGACCGGCGTCTGGTATCTGGCAGCCACTTTGGCATTATCTCGATCTGCCTCTCTTTCCCAAACATCATTGATCATACTCGCTCCGGCTTGCAGCGCGGCTTCCGCTACCGTCGCCCGATACGTATCCACCGAGATGGGGACATCCAGGTTAGCCGCCAGGGCGCGGATCACCGGCACAACCCGCTGAGCTTCCTCCTCCTCGCTGATGGGCAAAGAGCCTGGGCGGGTGCTCTCACCGCCCACATCCAGGATGTCCGCTCCGGCGCTGACGAAGCGGCGTGCCTGCTCCAGCGCCAGAGAGACGTAATCAACCTTTTCTCCCCCTGGCGCTGGCTGACGCGCGTCCATCAAGCCATCGCCCGAAAAGCTATCGGGGGTGATGTTCAGGATGCCCATGATATAGGTGCGGGCGCCCCAGATGAAGGTCTTCCCGTTGATGATCAATTGGCTGGCGTACATAGGCGCAGAGATACCGAGTTTGCCCTGTTGACGGCAATTTGTGGCAGACTGGCTGTCTCAGGCGACCAGGGTTAACGGTCGACTCAACCAGGCTTCGGCTTCGTCTATGTCCTTGAAGAGAGCCATCTCAACCCCGCCGGGCGCGGTGAGAGCGGCAATCTGGCGCAGGGCAGAGGCTACTTTTTCGCTGGTCGCCACCACAGCCAGGCGGATATTCCGCGATGAAGGGTCGTTGTTCACCTCCACCGCATACTGAATAGCCTGTTCCGGCAGGTCTTCGAGCTGTCTCAAGTCGTACAGGTTGCGGGTCAGGCGATCTGAATCATAGAGGTGTTCCAGGGAGAACTCGCGCCAGTGTTCCAGGGTTTTGGGGGAAGCATCGGTGAAGACGAAGTGCATGCCTCCATCCGCACGGCGGGTGACGGTGTAACCAATCCCCGGGACTGGATTCCAATTTAGGGGTTTCAATTCATCATCAGACATGCTTGCTCCTTTTGCCACGGTAAAGGCTCTGGTTTTAAATTTGGTAAGAGCCTGTATTTCAGGTTTGCTCCACAGTGGCTATATTTTATTCCATTTTTTATCCAGTTCGAAACCCATCACGCGGCAGAGTCTTGGGTAAATCAGAACTAAGGGTCTTCTGGCGGTCTTGATCGTTGCCCGCTAAGCCTCCTGATAAAGGTGAATCTGGCTGGCATCTACCTGCGCCAGCAGTTCACGGACGGTTTTTCCATTGACAGGGTGATGAAACTCGGGCGCGACGTCTGCCAGGGGCACCAACACAAATGCCCGCTCGTGCAGGTGGGGGTGGGGAATAGCCAGCTCTGGTCCCGCTAAGATCAGGTCATCATAGAATAGGATATCAATATCAATCAGTCGCGGACCATAGCGGATAGTCGGCGCTCGACCCATTTCCACCTCGAGTTGCTTCAAATGCTTGAGTAGCTTTTCGGGTTTAAGTTGTGTGCTGCCCTGGATAACCTGGTTCAAAAATGAAGGTTGATCCAGGTATCCCCAGGGCGGGGTTTCATAGACGGGCGATTGGGCGGATACGCTAACCTCGGGGGGCATGCGTTGGATGGCTGTCCTCAAGTTATTCAGGCGATCTCCAAGATTGCTGCCCAGGGCGAGGAAAATGGTATGTGTTGCTGATTTTCTCAAGATAACCTCGCCGGGGTGTGTTCTTACAGCCTTTCGATCACGGTGGCGGTTGCCATGCCATGACCGATGCACATCACCTGCAAGCCGTATTTGCCCCCGCTGCGCAACAATTCATGCACCAGTTTGGTCATCAGGACCGCTCCGGTAGCGCCCAGCGGATGTCCGAGGGCGATTGCGCCGCCATTGGGGTTGACTCTGGTCATATCGGGATCGAGTTCCTTCGCCCAGGCAAGCACAACCGAGGCGAATGCTTCATTTATTTCAATCACATCCATCTCGTCCAGCCTCAACCCCGCCCGCTTAAGCACCAGCCTGGTGGCAGGGATGGGGGCGTCGAGCATGAGCACCGGGTCTGATCCAACCACAGTCCGGGCGACAATCCGCGCCAGGGGGTTGAGATTATAGCGCCCCACGGCAGCCGCCGAAGCCACGACCAACGCCGCCGCGCCGTCGCTGATCTGGCTGGAGTTGCCGGCGGTGATCACCCCATCTGGCTTGAAGACCGGTTTCAAGGTTGCCATCTTCTGGCGGTCGGGGGGCATGCGCACCCCCTCATCCTGGGCAACCTGCACGCCATCCGAACGGGTGATGGGTAGGATTTGTTCAGAAAAATGACCGCTTTGAATGGCATGCATTGCCTTCAGGTGGCTCTGATAGGCGAAATCATCCAGCTCGTCCCGTCTCAAGCTCCATTTGGCAGCCATCATCTCAGCGCTGACCCCCTGATGCACCAGTTCGTAGGGAAAATCGGGAGGCCACTCTCGAGGCCAATCGCTGCCGATTGGCTGGTGCGACATCATCTCCGTCCCGCCGGCGACGACGATATCCATGTCGTCGGCGAGGATCGCCTGGGCGGCAAAGTGAAGCGACTGTTGCCCTGAACCGCACATGCGGTTCAGGGTGACTGCCGGCACCTCTACCGGCAAGCCGGCTTTCAATACCGCCAGGCGCGCCAGGTTGGCTCCCTGGTCGCCAATCGGGGTCACGCAACCCCAGATGACATCTTCCACCCGCTCGGGGTTCACCTTTGCGCGTCGGATCGCCTCATTGATGACGCTGCTGGTCAGGTCAACCGGCGCAATCGGGTAAAGCGCCCCGGTGGGCTTGCCCACTCCCACCGCAGTGCGCACTGCAGAAATGATGTAAGCTTCTTCACTCATGTTATTAAGGATACCATTAACCCTGCATTTTGTATTCAGGTTATCACGATTGCTCGGCTCAATTGCCAAATTCACTGCTGGCAGCTAAAATTATACGCGCTCATCAAATTCGACTCGTTGAAAGGGGTTGTCATGGCTCAGGCGACTTTTCACTTCCCGCGCGGTTTTCTTTGGGGCAGCGCCACCGCCGCCCATCAGGTGGAGGGGAATAATATCAACAATAACTGGTGGGTCTGGGAACAACAGCCCGGGCATGTCAGGAACGACGACAAATCCGGTCTGGCATGCGATTGGTGGGGTGGGCGCTGGAAGGAGGATTTCAACCGCGCCGTGGATGGCGCGCAGAATGCTCACCGCCTTTCGATTGAGTGGAGCCGGATTCAGCCTGCGCCCGATCGCTGGGATGAAGATGCCCTGGATCGCTATATCGAGATGATGCGCGGCTTACGCGAGCGCGATCTGACCCCACTGGTCACGCTGCATCATTTCACAGACCCCATCTGGCTTCACGAGCTGGGTGGTTGGGAAAACCCGAAAGTTGTCGAGTATTTTGAAGCGTACGTTGCCAAAGTGGTGGAGGCTTTACGGCAGTATGTCAGCCTGTGGGTGACCATCAACGAGCCAAACGTGCTGGCTGTCAGCGCCTATTGGATGGGTGTCTGGCCTCCGCAGAAAAAGAGCGCCTCTGCCACATTCCGGGTGATGACGAACATGGTGCGCGCCCATGCGGCAGCTTATCGGATGATACACCGCCTGCAACCTGAGGCGCGAGTTGGGGTCGCCTGCAATATTCGACCCTTCGTCCCGCGAGCATCCTGGTCGGTGTTGGATCGCTGGCTGGCGGGTTTGTCCAATTTGATTTTTAACGAGTTTTTCCCGCAGGTGTTGCACAGCGGTAAACTGCGTTACCCGGGTTTCACCCGACGCCTGCCAGAAGCCAAAGGCACACAGGATTACCTGGGGGTCAATTACTATCACCGCGATTATGTCTCGCTCAATATTCTGAATACCGCCGAAAGCGCTATGGCGCCAGCCTTTCCACCTGAACTTGAGGTCAGCCCCAGCAAAATGATGGCGAATGACCCACTGGGGTTCTTCCAGGCGCTCAAATGGGGGACGAAATTCGGCGTGCCCATCATCGTCACCGAGAATGGCATCGAGGACGCGGCGGATGCGCTGCGACCGCGCTATCTGATTCAACATGTACACCAGATGTGGCGGGCGGTTAATTTCAACCTCCCGATAAAGGGCTATTTTCACTGGACGCTGGTGGATAATTTCGAATGGGAGCGAGGTTGGTCGCATCGGTTCGGATTGTGGGAGTTGGATGTTGAATCCCAACGGCGGCGCAAACGTCCCAGCGCCGATTTGTACGCCGAAATCTGCCGCGAGAACGGGCTTTCATCGGATACGGTAAGCCGCTTTGCCCCGCAGCTTTTTGAAAAGATGTTCCCCTGAGTCTCTCCTGCGGGATCGTCGCTTATGGTTGACATGAGAGATGGTAATTTGACGCATCATTTTCAGAGTTTGCACGCCGTTGTCTGTCGCCCTGCGCTGCCCATGGATACCGCTGGCGTCATGGAATTGACCCGCGAAATTTGGGATGGGCATGATTATGTGCCGCATGTCTGGGCTGAGTGGCTAGCCGACCCTCAAGGCATCCTGGCGGTGGCTGAATACGCCGGGCAGGTGGTAGGGTTGGCAAAATTATCCTGCAAAGGCGCAGGAGAATGGTGGATGCAGGGCTTGCGCGTCCACCCGGCTTTTCAGGGGCGGGGCATTGCTTCTCGCCTGCATGATTACATCCTGGATTACTGGCAACGGCAACTGGATGGGGTGATACGCCTGGCGACCTCCTCCGCCCGCCTGCAGGTGCACCATCTTTGCGAGCGGAGCGGCTTCAACAAGGTGGGGGAGTATTTGTCTTACGTCGCCTCCGCCCTGGATGGAGGGGCGTACAGCTTCGTCCCTGTAGCAGTAGATGAGGCGCCCTCAGCCCTGGAATACATGCGAAAAAGCCCGATGTACCCGTTGTCTTTCGGCTTCATGGATTTATCCTGGTACTGGGGTGAGCCAACCCTGGAGCGAGTGTTGGCTGCGGTCCGGCGAGGGCAAGCCCTGTGGCGTCTTGACCATGATCGTCGGAGACAGGGGTTGCTTGTGTTTGATCTCGACGATGATGAGCAGGGTGATTATCCCTATATCCAGTTCCTGGCTTGCGATCTGGAGCGGTTGGAAGATACCCTGATGGATTATCGCCGCCTGGCTGGGAGGTTGGGCTACACGCGCTGCGCCTGGATGGCGCCCAACAGCTCTCAGGTATTGGTCGCTCTGGAGCGGGCTGGTTTTCAGTCCGATTGGGAGAACTCGCTCTATCTGTTCGAAAAGCGCTCAGCGGGCTAAGGCGCTCGAAGTTAATCGCTCTCGTGGTATAATCGCAGGCGCAATTGAGGCGAACAATCGAATATTTTATCTCGGAGAGGTTGCGTAGTCTGGCCTAACGCGCACGCCTGGAGAGCGTGTGAGCCGCAAGGCTCCGCGGGTTCGAATCCCGCCCTCTCCGCCAGAATAAGTGGCGGTCGTGATACCGCCACTTGGCATTTACAGGGATTTTTATTAAGGCTCTGCCACACCCTGAGCGGATATTTCTGACACATACTCTCCGCAAGCATTGATTCTAAAATCGGTCGTCTTGCCTGGGTTCAGGGTAGTAGACTCAAGGTCAGCTTCAAATTCCAACCAACAATCACTGGCTATCCATGTATGTCTTCACTAACAATACCTGCTACGCGTATGTCTACTAAAAAGTGACCGCACGAATGATATGTTCGTAATAATTGCGCTGCCAGACCGGAACGCCAGGGGTGCGGCGGAGATAGTTGATTCGCAGGGAGGTGGCAGATTTGTAGGATCGAATAATTGTTGGGAGAGAACCCGGGATCGGTTTCCCAAAATTTTCACCTGTAGGGGCACGGCGTGATGGTGACGGGCTTAATGGGTCTCCCGAATCCGCCGTGCCCCTACGATCGTCGGTGATAATAATTATTCCGTGGACGTGGTTGGGCATGATCACGAACGCATCCAGCGCGATATGAGGAAACCGATGCGACAATTTCTCCCATTCGCGTCGGGCAATTTCCCCAGCTGGTGTTAAATAAAATTCTCCTTCCAAGATATCCCCAAATAACGAATATCGTCCGTGCGTCACCATCGTCACGAAATACGCCCCGGGTTGGGTATAATCGTACCCCTTCAGCCGAATGGACCGGCGATGGTGGTAGTGAGGATCATAGGGTGACATCGAATTTCAATATTTCCTGTCGAGCCTAGATGGTCGCAGTACGGGCGGGGCAAGGGGCAATTACGATTTTGGATGATAGGCTCTTGCCCCTCTGGCAAAAATACTTCCCTATCCCGCGGTGGTGATTGCCCGGATGATCAGCAACGCGCCAATCAGGAGCGAGGCGGCGTAAATCAGCAGCACCTGGCGCTTCTCGTCGCCCCTGGTATAAGCGTACACCGCCGGGATGACCAGGGCGGTGATCACCCCGTAGAGGATGTGAATGGAGCGCGCCGGGCGTTCCCCGATCAGCCAGAGATATCCCCCGAATAATCCCTGGAACACGACCAGGATTTCTCCGATAATCAACGCCCCCCAGTAGTTACTGCTGACCCCTTGTTTGCGGATAAAACGCCATAGCCCCCAAACCCCCAGGATCAGAAAAAAATACAAGGCGGTCGTGCCCAAACGTCCATGGATTTCGCCCAGCGACATCGGTCCCTCCGAGGTAGAGCAATTGATGAAAGATCATTGCCTCGCATGATACCACAACCCCTGTCTCTGGCGGGCGAAATCTCCAGAGGGGTGATTAATGGATCACCCTTTTGGTCTGTCCAAAATCACACGATTTTATTTTTGCGGCGTATGACAGCCACCTGCTTTTTTGGTAGACTCTTTCCAAAATTGTGGAAAGTTGGGATATTACACCAAAAATCTCCAGATATTTTCCGCGATAAAACGCGCTGCGATCATCAACTACCAGTATCAATTCGCATCAGAGGAGAGGGTCTTTATGCCAGCAAAACCTGAAGAGTCAGCCCCCGAAGATAAAAAGCCGATCAACCGGCGCGAGTTCTTGAATCTCGCCTGGCTGGCATCCTTGGGTTTCCTGACCATCAGCCTGGGGGGTGTGACCTATCTTTTTGCCATGCCGCGCTTCAAAGCCGGAGAATTCGGCGGCGTTGTGCCGGTTGGACCTGCCTCCGAGCTGCCAACCACAGATGACCCGCCAGAAAATTTTGCCAAGGTCAAATTCTGGCTTTCGAACACCGATGCCGGCGTCCTGGCGCTGTATAAGGTCTGCACCCACTTGGGCTGCCTGTATAACTGGAACAGCCAGGAGAACAAGTTCATCTGTCCCTGCCATGGCTCGCAGTTCGATAAGGATGGAAATTACATTGCCGGTCCGGCGCCGCGCAGCCTCGACCGCTTCGTCATTCAGGCGGTTGACCCGACCACCGGTGAGGTCCTGGCTGAGACGGCTAACGGCGAGCCTTTGCCTGTCCCGGATAATCCCAATGTCTTGATTCAGGTGGATACCGGGAAGAAAATCAACGGTCAACAACACGCATAAATTGAGCATCTTCGAATGCAATTTTGGTCCGACGGGATAGCATATGAATAGAACTCTCGATCTTCAAGATTTACGCAAGAAAATCGGCGGGATGGTGGATAACCGGGTGCGGATCATCACCGCTGGTCTTGGTCTCAATGAGCTGCGCGCTATCCTGCGCGGCGATCCGCCAACCGAGAAACCCAATCCACGCTATCGCGTTCACACCACCAGTTTTCTCTTCCATATCCGCCCGCGCTACTACGAAAAGGGCGCGACGATTTTCACCAACACCTTTCGCCTGGGTTTTTTCACCGCCTTTTTCTTTTTTGTGGAGCTTTTTACCGGGCTGATCTTGATGATCTATTACACCCCTTCCCCGGAACATGCCTATAATTCGATCCTTAATCTGCTCAGCAATGTGCCTTTTGGCAAGATGCTGCGCGACATCCACCGCCTGGGCGCCGAAGCGATGGTGATCTTCACCTTCCTGCACATGATGCGCACGTATTTAACCGGTTCGTATAAAAAAGAGCGCTCTTTCACCTGGTTCACGGGCGTATTTTTATTGGGCATCACCCTCTTCCTGAGTTTTAGCGGCTACCTGCTGCCGTGGGATCAGTTGGCGTACTGGGCGGTCACCATCGGCACCAGCATGGCGGAGGCGGCTCCGCTGTTTGGACAGCAGGCAAACCTGATTTTGCGCGGCGCCCCAGACATTGGAGCGGGCGGTTTATTGCGTTTTTACCTGATGCACGTGGTGCTTCTGCCTCTCGCGGCGATCCTGGTGATCAGCATCCACTATTACAAAGTCTCGCGTGAGCACGGCATTTCGCTCCCGCCCCGCTATGAAGAAGGCGAATTACCCCCTGAGAAAAAGAAGGAAGTCAAGCAGCGTTTGGATTTCATCCCCGACCTGTTCACCCATGAGATGTTCCTGACGGCTCTTGGCTTGTTCTTGCTTATCGCCGGGACGGTTTTCTTCGGCTACGCTGCTCCTTTGGAACACATTGCCAATCCTCAGGTGACGCCCCTGGATACCGAAGCGCCCTGGTATTTCTGGTGGCTGCAGGGCATGCTCAAACTGGGCGATAAGACGCTGATGGGCATCATCATCCCGACGGTGATCGTGCTCTTGCTGTTTGCCATCCCTTACATTGACCGCAACCCATACCGCAGTCTGTATAAGCGTCCCTGGGCGGTGGGGGTTGGCATCTTCGCGGTCATCACGTTGATTGTGTTGAGCTACATGGGCTTGCCCCATTATGGCATCCAGACCCCAGCCGCTACCCGCATCATTCAGGATTTAGCCCCGGAGGAAGGTGTCGGTCCGCTGCGAGCGATCCCCTTTGAGCAGCTACAAACCGGGGTCTATGAAGTTGGGGCTGAGGTGCCGCGGGATTTGTGTCCCAACCTGGATTTTGGTTGCCCAGCCCTGACGAAAGTATTTAGGGAGTTTTCTGAGCGGGTTAATTTTGCAGCCACCCATGAGAAACTTCCAGATTATCAAAGGTTGCCCAACGCCAGAGCGGTGATGGTCATTGAGGACTGGCAGCAAGATTTGAAGAAGGTGACTTTACGCATCACCTGGAATGATCCGGCGACCGGGGATGAGAAGGTTTATGAGAAGACTTATTTCCTGCACCGCGAGCGTGAGCGGGGTTGAGATCGGTGAGAGTGGAGGGTTAAGATAACGATGTCTCGGGTCAATATCGAAATCACGCTGGGTGTACTGCTCGTTCTGCTGACTGCCAGTTTGATCGTCACCTACGGTTTGCGTGAAGAGGAGCGCATGCAACAGTTTGCCTTGCACCAGAAAGCGCAGGCAATCGAGGTGGGCGCCGGGTTATATGACAGCAATTGTTCGGGGTGTCACGGTAAGCAAGGGGAGGGGATACCGGGGTTGTGTCCACCCCTGAACGACCGTTATTTCTTTGACAGCCGAATAAAAGAGGTGGGGTGGAGCGGTTCTCTGGAGGATTACATCGTTGCCACCGTTTCCAGTGGTCGCCTGGTCTCCACCCGCCCGGAGCAATACGCCGGGCAGGGGAAACCCGCCATGCCTGCCTGGGGCGATACTTATGGCGGTCCGCTGCGGATTGACCAGATACGCGATATCGCTGCCTTTGTGATGAACTGGGAAGCTACCGCTCCTGATCGCGGGCAGGCGCCGGTTCTGGCGGGACCGCCGGTCGGCACGGATATCACGCTAGAATTACCCGAAGGCGACCCTGCCAACGGGCAA
>FWPV01000471.1_pt1 | contig 127153 bp, 107 predicted proteins | sample 2228371 | NCBI WGS metagenome assembly FWPV01 (sample SAMEA103939776, study PRJEB20133) | metagenome | reverse complement strand
CGTCGAATTCGGCAACCTCGGTCAACACATATTGGGTCAGTCTCCAAAACATGGCGCCGATATGATCGAGGTGGGCGCGCGTTTCGTCGAGGTTGATTTTGAGGCGCGAATGGACGTCGTAGTCAAAATGCTCGAGCAGCAGACGCTTGGTTTCGTTCATGCGTGTTTCGATCGACGATTCCATTTCGCGGCGCAACTCGTCGAAGGCGGCCTCGATTTCCTCCCGACTGCGGCAGGCCTGGTAGATGTCGAGAATGCGCCGCTCAAAGTCGATCTCGTTGTCCAACATGCCGAGAATCTCGTCCGAGGCGCCGAAGACGCCGTTGAAGAGATGAAATTTTTCGTCGAGAAGCTCATAGACGCGGCGATCGACCTGGTTGCGTTCATTGAGAAAGTTGATGACCACCACGTCGAATTTTTGCCCGTAGCGATGGCAGCGTCCGATGCGCTGCTCGATGCGCTGCGGATTCCACGGCAGATCGTAATTGATGACCAGCGAACAGAACTGCAGGTTGATGCCCTCGGCGGCGGCTTCGGTGGCGATCATGATTTCGGCGCGATCACGGAACGCCTCGACCAGCGCCGTGCGCATGTCCACGCTGCGCGAACCGCTGATTCTGCCGGAAAAGGCGTTCTCGGCCGCCCAGCGTTCATAGATCGAGCGCGACAGCGCGTCGTCGTTGCTGCCGTTGAACAGCACGATTTTGCCGGCAAAGCCGTTCTTTTCCAACAGCTCGGCCAGATAGGTCTGCGTGCGCCGCGATTCGGTGAAAATGATGGCCTTTTTTTCGGCGCCCATCTTTTCCAGCTCGGCAAAGCCCAGCCGCAGCGCCTTCAGCAGCATCTCCGACTTGGTGTCGGTTCGAATGCTCTGCGCCAAATCGACCAGCGAGGTCAGCTCGGCGATCTCCTGCCTGAGAAGCTTGGGGTCGACGGCACCGACCTCCTCATCGCCCGTTTCTTCTTCCTCGAGATACTCTTCTTCAATGGCGTCGTCAAAGAAAAACTGCTGCAGCGCCGATTCGACCGGTCGATTCTTCTGCAGCGCCTTTAAACGGGCCAGCATGCTCTTGAGCGTTTCGGCAATGGCATAGCGCGAAGAGGCGAGAATCTTGTGCAGCACCAAGGTCATCAGGTGGCGCTGCAGTTTCGGGATCGAGTAAGACTCTTCGCGCTGAATGAACTCGGCCACGCGGTCATAGAGCTCCTGCTCTTCATCCGAGTTGGCGTAACCCAGCGTCATGGAGCGGCGGTCGGTGTAGCGGATGTACTCGGTCACCTCGTTGCGCAGGGTGCGGCGGCAAAAGCTCGCCAGTCGCCGGCGCAGTTCGGCGTGACTCTCCTGCTGATGGACGTACTGCTTGCGGAACGATTCGGGGTCGCCGAAGAGATTATCGTCGATGATGGCCGCCAGGCCGTACAGCTCCATGAGTGAATTCTGCAGCGGCGTGGCCGTCAGCAGAATCTTTCTGCGGCCTTCCAGCGCCCATTTGATCTGTTGCGACAGTTTGTTGTTCTTCTTGTACACGTTGCGCAGCTTGTGCGCCTCGTCGATGACCACCAAGTCCCATTCGATGGTGCGCAGGCGGGCGCTGTACATGCCGGCAAAATGAATGGAGACGATAAAGACCTCGTTTTCATCGAAGGGGTTGGTGCGGCCGTTGCCGGCAAAGCTGCGGCTGTCGAGCACACGGTTGGGCAGGTGGAATTTTTCCGAAAGCTCGAGGCTCCACTGTTTGCGCAGCGACGCCGGACAGATGATCAGCAGCTTGCGGCGGCGCTCGGCCCAATACTGACACAGCAAAAGGCCGGCCTCAATCGTTTTACCCAAACCCACCTCGTCGGCCAGCAGCACCCCCTGCGACAACGGCGACAGCATGGCGAACAGCGCCGCCTCGATCTGGTGGGGATTGAGATCGACGCAGGCGTCGAACAGCGAATGGGTGAGCTGCTGCACGCCGCCGCTCCGGCGGCGACGGGAAATTTCATGGGCAAAATATTTGGCGTGATACGGCGTTACCACTGACTTCTCCGGAATTGAAAGCCTCGAATATACGGAAAATCGTCTTTGATCAAAAAGGAAAACTCGACGAAGCGGCTTATCCTGCCCTTCGCCGAGGAGGTCGAAAGAAGAAATGGTCCGTAAAGGTCTGCCCGCGAGCTTTAACCGAACAGCGTTGAAAGCCTTCGGGGGACGAAGAGGTCGATCGGCAGCTCATCGAGGGCGGAGCGGTCGAGTTGCGAAGACTCGGCAAAGACGCCGCCGCCAACGGCGCAGGTGCCGAAGAGGATCGCCGGCCGCTGCGCAGCGACCGTGTCGACGCCGAACCTTCCCTGTCGAAATTGACGTTTCCGCCGGCGTTGAACTCGAGCCCGGAAACCGCCGCCGTTCGAGCCAAAGCCGCCAACGACAGCGTCGATTTTCACATTCGCTTGAATTTCCCCAGCACGGTTTCATCCGGCTCTTCGGCCGAGGGCTTTGAATTGGGCGACAACCATCCCAACCCCTTCAACCCGACGACCGTCATCCCCTTTGCCTTGCCCGAAGCCGGTCATGCGGTGCTGCAGGTGTTCGACGTCAACGGCCGATTGATACGCACATTGATCGACGACTTTTTGCCCGCCGGCAGCGGGCAGGCCGTCTTTGACGCCGTCGATGATAAAGGCGAAGCCGTGCCTTCCGGCATCTACTACTACAGGCTGCTGTCGGGGAAGCACCAAAAGACCAAGCGGCTTTTGCTGTTGAAGTAACGTCGGTCCTTCCGAGAGATGCGGCCTTGAAGGGGGGCCGTCTCTTTTAGAAAAGGCCGCAACAGGCAGTTCAAGGCCCAAGGGGCTCGGCCCTTATTCAAACTGAATATCCCGGCGACGGTCGTGTATGCAGCGGCGAAAATCTTGGGAGAGCCGAAATGACTTTGACCGACCGTCGCAAACTGACATTGACGCGTTCTCAAGCCGAAGAGCTGATCGGCACCGCCGCCGTTCTCTCCTCGCGACTGGAACAAACGCCGCGGCAGATCTCGGTACGCATGGAGCTCGAGGGCCGAAAACGATTGGTTTTTACCTACGACCGCTGCAGCCGCGAAAAAAGCTACTATGTGGAGGAGAGCGGCGCATGAGCGTGTGCCGGCGCCTTTGTGTCCGACCCGCCGCCGGCTTTTCACCCGCACAAGGGCAGTTCAGGGCGACGGGCCGGGCGCTCTCCGCCTTTTACTCGCGGCCATCGCCCGTTGCTGTCGGCGCCGTGCAGCCGTTGCGGTTTAGAAATAGTACCAAATGGTTCGATAGTCATGAAGGTCTTCGCCGCGGCGGGCGAGTTCCTGGAGATAGTCATAAATGGGCACATCGACGTCGATATACGTGTCCGCCGGCGCCAGGTATTTTTCCCAGGGGTAGAACTCGTAAACCCGAGATCCGTTCGGCAGAATGGTCAGCAGGCAGTGGTGCTGAGCGGCCCGCAGATAATTTTTGCCCAATTTGGGGACATTATAAACCGGCTCGTCCGTGCGCACCAGGCCCGGCATGAGACGCGCCTCCTCCTTCACCTCCTGCTGCAGACGCGCCATCGGCACGCGGTAGTCTTTGGTTTCTTCCTTTCCCTTGGTGTTGAAGGTGTAATAGCTGTCCACGCCAATGAGCCTCAAACAACGGCGCAGCGCCGCCAGTTCGAACCTGCGGCTGTTTTCGACGGTATAGACCGCTTGGTTGTAGACGGAAATTCCTTGTCGTCGAACCTTCTGAACGGCTTCCATGGCCTCCGGCGTGACCTCATAGGCATGCTCAAAGTGCGTCACCAACGCCACCTCGCGACGGCCGGGGATATGATACCGGCCCAGCACACGGATCAAGTCGTCGGTGATTCGCTGCGGAAGAACCACGGGCACGCGGCTGCCGATACGGATTCGTTCGACGTGTTCAATCGAGGCCACGGCCTGCAGCACAAAATCCAGCCGATCATCGCTCATCACCAGCGGATCGCCGCCGGTTACAAGAACCTCGGTAATCGCCGGATGATCGCGCAGCCACTCCACCGCCGGCAGAACGGCGCTTTTTGAAGCCTGTGCCGTGGGCATCAGCACGTCATCGATCTCCCAATTGCGCTGGCAGTAGACGCAAATTTGACTGCAGGTGTTGTAAGGCTTGAGAATGGCGATATGCGGATACCGTCGAGTGACGAGGTCGATGGGCGATGTATCCTGTTCATGCATAAAGTCCAAGTCCTTGCCGGCGGCTCGGCGGGCCGCCAAAGTTTCCACATAATAAACCGTGGGGATCACCTGAGCGCGTACGGCATGATCGAAACGGCGGCCCGGCTCCGGATCCATCAATGACACATAGTAGGGGGTGATGCCGAAAGGAATGCGGTTTTTCTTGGCCAAGTCGATGGCGCGACGCTCCTCTTCCGTCAGGTCGATCAATTCCGCCAGTTGCCTGCCGGTGCGGATGACACGGCGCATGTGCCACCGATAATCATTCCACTCGGCTTCGCTTGCCCCCATCTTTTTCAGAATTCGGCTCTTGTTTTCCTTGCGCCTTTCGATCACCTCCTGCTGAAGACCGGTGGGATAGCGTTCCAAACGGCTAAGGGACGCCGAAGCCATTTTGTCCAGCTCGTCGGAGCGAGCGATCGCCGCTTCGCGCTTGGACAAATTGGAAAAGGTCGGGCTTTCGGCATTATCGTATACGCCGCTTTTTCCGCGCATGCCGATCATGATGTGATAAAGATCTTCGACAAAGGCAGCCGTCAAATCCGGCGACGCCTCATCAATCCTTTCCTGGGCGAGAAGCCACATTTCCTTCAGCAGGCTGTAACGGGTCAGCTTTTCACTTCGGATGGAAATGATTTCACGAAAGGCGTCGAGACAGGAGAGCTGCAGGTCATATTCGAGTCCTTTGTACCTTTGCCCCGATCGATGCAGATAGCGCGTCAGCTCTTCGATATATGACATCAAAAAGCTGCGCGCCGTCGGCAGCGAATCGGAATCCCTCAGGATGGTATAAATCACCGGATTGGCGGAAAACAAGCGGGAGATTTGTTCGCGATTTAGCATCGGCTCCTCCGACGGTTGACGTTGATTTTACATGCCCGTCTCTCCGAAAGTGGTCGTTGACGGTTTGCCGTCTTACGAAAAAGACGATGAAAGCAAGCTTTGCGAAGAGCCTCCCTTAAGGCAAGGCTCTTCGCTTCTATAAAGCTTTACACAATACAGCCGTAAAAGTCAAGGCATTTATTGCGCCGAGAGGCAGGATGGCCCGATGCTTCGCGTTGCGGTAATCGCCCGCGTCTATTTGATGAGCGCCGCCTTGCGGCTTTGCCGAACAGTGCCGGCGGCGCTCTTGAGCTCCAGCGTGCACAAATAGACGCCGCTTCCCACCTCGAGGCCGTCGTCGGCACGGCCGTCCCAAGGGACGCTGATTTCGCCGGCCTCGACCGGCGAAGCGAGCAGCGTGCGCACGGGGCGGCCGAGCAGATCGTGGACGGTCAGCCGCGCCTCCGCAGCCCGTACGGTTCGAAAGCGAAGCACGGTGGTCCGATTAAAGGGATTCGGATAATTCGGTAAGAGCATGCAGCCGTCGGGCAACGACCCATGTCTGTCCTCGAACTCGCGAATCGAGGAGGCGGCGGGTTTTAACGAAGAGCCGGCGCGCCAATCGGCGTCAGGGCCGCCGTACTCGTAGGCGCCGGCGTCCGGCTTGCCGTCGACTGCATCGTCGTTGATGCCGGGAATGAGCACGGCGCCGCGCGGCTTGTTCGGGTCGGGGTTCGGCGGCGGGGTGATCAAGGCGCAGTCGTCGATGTAGAGGTCGGGCAGCAGCTTATCGTTGGAGGTCATGAGCTCGAACACTGCCTCCTTCAGTTCGCCCTTCCAGTTGAGCGTCGTCTTGTAGCTCAGCTTGGTCCATGTTCCGGGCGTCAGGCGACGGGTGACGCCGGGGTAGCTTTCACCCGCCTCGTCGACCAGCTTGAAGCGCAGGTAACCGTCGATGGTTCCGGAGGCCGGCATCATCCACGCCTCGATGGTGTACGAGCCGCGGCCGCACTCCTTCAGCACCTCGGTGATGTTCTGCCGCACCCCTTCCCAGTAGTTGCGCCGATCGTAGGAACGGCAGGCGCGGAGGCCCGAATGCACCGGTTCGGTGATCGATTCGAGCGAGGAACCGGCGCCGCTCCAACCGCCGACGCCGCTTTCAAAACCGCCGTTGAGAAAGGCCGCCGCCAAAACGTAATCGTCGCGGGCGGGCGAATCGGCCTGCAGCCTGAAATCGCCTTTAAGCTCGTCGACAAAGCGCGCGTCGCCGACCACCGGGTTCTGCCTCACGTCGGTTCCGAACCAGCCGGCGGCGTTGGAAAGATTGTTGTAAACGCGGCAGTCCCGATGCACCGTACCGCCGCCGCCGCCCATGGCCTGCGCACAGTTCCAAATGGTGTTGTGATAGATCTGATGGTTGACCGCATCCAGGTTGGTTTGAATGCCCAGGTCATCGGTGTTCCAAACGACGTTGTGATGGACGATGAAATTGGACGAGCCGTTGTCGAGATAGATGCCCGCCGTGTGCGCTTTGGTGACCACGTCGTGCACCCAGTTGTGATGAATGACCGTGCCGCCGCCGTCGGTTTGCCAGCAATAGGTGGCGCCCAAGTCGGTGCACAGCAGGCCGCAGCGGTAGATGTCGTTGTAGGCGATCTCCAGGCCCTGCGACTTGCGGTGAACGATGCCGCACCGTGCGCCGTTATAGATCGAATTTCGGATGATCGTGTGATTTCTTCCCGACGTATGCACGCCGGCGGCGTCGGAGCAAACCCAGGCAAAGTCATGGATGAGGCAGTTTTCCACCGTGTTTTCTTGGCCGTAGACGGTAACGGCATCACCCCATGAATAGGCCACCTCGCAGTTGCGCAGCGTGTTGCCGCGGCCTCCCACCTTAACGCCGGCGCCGGGCGAATTCTGCGGATTCTCGGTGTAGGCCCAGCCGTCCGTGGGGAAGAAGGGCGTCGGGTAGAAAATGCGACAGTCCTCGACAAGGCAGTTTACGGCCGCCTCCATCAGAATCGAGGCGGCGAAAAAGCGGATTCCCTTGACCTCGATTTCCGAGCGGCCGCTGAGATCCAAGCCCCACTGTCGCGTGCGCACCTCGGCGTCTGCGGGGCCGGACGGCGGGTAAAAATAGAGACGCCGCGCCTTGGCGTCGAAAAACCACTCTTTTTCCGCGTCGACCAGGCTGAGCAGGCCGGTGACAAAGTATTCGCTCCCCGCCTGCGGCCGGTAGGCCTCTTCCACGTCGCCCGAAAAGACGAACTGCAGCCGATCGCCCTGGTGGTCGGTGATCGGTTGTGTAAAAGAAATCCATTTGAGGCCCGAGAGCAGCCACAGCTCGCCGCCCTTCAGATTCGGCGCCTGGGCGAGCAGCGGGTCCATCAGCTCCGAGAGCGAAGGCTTTTGTCGGGCAACCGCCGACGCCGCCACCCCCAGCGTCGGCGCCAGCAGATCGTCCGAGGTGTTGTTGGGAAAACGCGCCACCTCCATTTGCCGCCCATTGACGAAAAGCTGGGTGACCTTCTTGCCCGCCGCGATTTCGGCCGTTAGAATCGGCCCTTCGAAAGGCTTCCACTCGGCGGCGGAGATCCGTTCGGTGCCGGTAATCGTGACCTCTTCGCCGTTCCAGGCTTCGAAGCGCAGCGGCGCGCCCGGCGCGCCCGAACGCGGCGGCCGCACTGTCTCGCGGTAAATGCCCTCGTGCACCCGACAGACGTCGCCGGGCTGCATCACCTCCGCTGCCTTTTGAATGGTCGCAAAAGGGCGCTCCTTGGTGCCCGGATAGGCATCCGAACCGACGCGGGCATCCACATGGTATTCGGCCGCAAAAGCCGCCGACAGCCAGGCCGAAAGAATCACCGCGGCAAACCGCATTTTCACTTCTCCTAAAGCTTGCATTTCATCAGGCGGTCGTTCGAGCCGCCTCTTTTACAAAAAATTTCGATCGGCGCCACTCTGCCCAAGTTCGCCGCATGGGCACCTTTCAGCGGTGCTCCCGCTCGATCGCGGGCCGCTCGGCGGCGGAACCCCCGCCCATACCGATAGGCAAAGCGGCCGCCCCGCTCATCCGCCGTTCTCATTCACACCGAAAGGTCTTTGAACGAAAAAAACCATGGAACACCGCCGGGACGGCTGCCGCCTCGGCACACAGTGTTCGGTGGAAAATAGCGCTTCTTTGGGGAAAAACAAGCAGAACTTTAGTTTTTTTCGCGACCCTAAAAGCGACGTCCCGCAGCTTTCGGCAAACGCCGGCTTTACAACCGTCGAAAAAAAATTCGGAATCATTTCGAGCCGTGCAGCGTAAGAGCAGCAACCTTAAACGGAGGATCGATCATGAGTTCGGAAAAAGATTGTCACGCCGGCGGCTTCGGCGCGCTGTGGTTTGCCGGTTGGTTGTTCACTCTCGGCTTTTTGAAACTCGCCTTTTTCAAAGCCGTGCTCGCCCTGCTTTTCTGGCCCTACTACCTGGGGGTCCACTTTTCCGCCGTCAAGGCAATGACGCCCTGAGCCGAAAGGGCGGATCGATGAAATACGGCCGCCGGTGAGGCCGATCAATCGAAGCGGTGCATGTCCAGCGGCTGAACATAGAGCTCGGTGCCGGGGCCGAGCTGCAGCGAGCGGTATTTTTCCTGCGAAACCGCCGCCTGTACTCGGTCGCCCCATTCGCTTTCGAGCTCTATTTTGACCGTCGGGCCCGCGGGATTGACCGACAGCACCATGGCCTTGAAAAAGTTGCCGCTCGTCGGTTCCCGCGTCAGATCGAGCGCATGCGGCCGCACGAAGATGCGCTGCGTATCCGGACTTTGCGTGCCGCTGCCGACAATCTGCAGCCGTCCCTCCTCGATGCGGCAGCGGAAGAGGTTAAAGTCGCCCAAAAAATCAAAAACGAACTCGTTCGCCGGATGGTGATAGACCTCTTCCGGCGTACCGATCTGCTCGACGCGACCTTTGTTGAGAACGACCAGCCGATCTGCCAGCTCCAGCGCTTCTTCCTGGTCGTGGGTCACGAAAACCGTGGTCACGCCGAGTTCGTCGTGCAGCCGCCGCAGACGGCGGCGCAGCTCCTGCCGCACTCTGGCGTCCAGCGCGCCGAAGGGTTCATCGAGCAGCAGCATGCGCGGCTCGACGGCCAGGGCACGCGCCAACGCCACCCGCTGCCTTTGACCGCCCGAAAGCTCGGACGGACGGCGCCGAGCCAGCTCTTCCATTTTGACCAGGCGCAACAGTTCGGTCACTTTATCCCGAATCTGCTTCTCCGACGGCCGCTCCGAGCGCGGCTTGACGCGCAGACCGAAGGCAATGTTTTCGAAAACGGTCATGTGGGGAAAGAGCGCATAGTGCTGAAAGACGAACCCCACCCGCCGCGCGCGGACATCCTGAGCGCCGGCGTCCTGACCGTCGAAGCGGATGACGCCGCTCGTTTGCGGCTCCAATCCGGCAAGGATGCGCAGCAGCGTCGTTTTTCCGCATCCCGAAGGGCCCAACAGGGCGAGCAGCTCGCCGCTGCGCACGTCGAAATTGACGTCCGCCAGCGCAGTAAAGTCGCCGAATTTTTTCCACAAATTTCTCACTTCGATGTTCATCTGCGATTCTCCGCACGTTCGGCTCGCTTTTGCCGCTCGATTCGTCGACGAAAAAGATGCTTCACGACCAACGTCGCCAGGGCCGGCAGCGTCAGCAGCGAGGCGACGGCAAAGGCCGCGGCCGTTTGGTATTCGTTGTACAAAATTTCCACGTGAAGCGTGAGCGTGTTGGTCAATCCGCGGATGTGGCCGGACACCACGGACACGGCGCCGAACTCTCCCAGCGACCGAGCGGCGCACAGCATGACGCCGTAGAGCAGTCCCCACTTGATGTTCGGCAACGTGACGCGCAGAAAGGTCTGCAGACCGCCGGCGCCCAGCGAACGCGCCGCCTCTTCCTCCTCCCTGCCCTGCGCCTGCATCAGCGGAATCAATTCGCGGGCAACGAACGGCAGCGTAACAAAGAGCGTCGCCAGCACGATGCCCGGCCAGGCAAAGATGATGCGCACGTTGTGAGCCTCGAGCCACGAGCCCAACAGTCCGCGCTGCCCGTAAAGAAGCACGAAAATCAACCCCGAAACCACCGGCGACACCGAAAAGGGCAGATCGATGAAGGTGACGAGCAGGCTTTTGCCGCGAAAGTCGAATTTGGCTATGGCCCACGCCGCGGCGAGGCCGAAAAGGGTGTTGATCGGCACCACGACCAGAGCCGTCAGCAGGGTCAGGCGCAAGGCGGCCAGGGCTTCCGGTTCGAAGATCGCCTTGAAATAAAAGGCCGCGCCCTCGGCAAAAGCCGAAACAAAGACGACGACCAGCGGCAAAAAGATGAACAGCAGCAGAAAAAGAACGGCGACGGCGATGAGCACAAAGCGGACGGCGGCCGGCTCGCTGCAGCCCTTCCGTTCCGTAATCGGCCCGACCTTGTTGGAGATGATTCCGCCTCCGTTCATCCGCACACCCCTACCTGCGCCCAGTCTCGGCGTTCAGGCGCCGCTGCAGCGCGTTGATGGTCAACAGCAGGACAAAAGAGAGGATCAGCATCACCGACGCCAGGGCGGCGGCGCCGGTGTAATCGTACTGCTCCAGCTTGGTGACGATGAGCAGAGGAGTGATTTCGGTGCGCATGGGCATGTTGCCGGCGATGAAAATGACCGAGCCGTATTCGCCGACGCCGCGGGCGAAAGCCATGGTAAAGCCGGTGATCAACGCCGGTCGAATGGCGGGAAAGATGACGCGGCGGAAAACCTGCAGGCGGTCGGCGCCCAACGAGAGCGCCGCCTCTTCCAACTCCGGTTCCATGCCCTGCAGCACCGGCTGCACGGTGCGCACCACAAAGGGCAATCCGATAAAGATCAAGACGATGACGATGCCCAGCGGCGTAAAGGCCGCTTTAACGCCGAGGGCGGTCAAACGGCTTCCGATCCAGCCGTTGCTCGAATAGAGGGCGGTGTAGGCGATGCCGGCCACCGAGGTGGGCAGTGCGAAGGGCAGATCGACGACGGCGTCGAACAGCGTGCGGCCGGGGAAGCGGTAGCGCACCAGCACCCAGGCGACCAGCGTGCCGAAGAAAGCGTTGACGGCGGCGGCGATCAAGGCGGCGCCGAAGGTGAGGCGATAGGAAGCCACAGCCCGCGGCGAAGCGACCGCCTGCCAAAGCTGCCGCGCGTCGCCCGCCGTGGTTCGAAACAGCAGCCCCGCCAACGGAATAAGCACCACCAGCGCCAAATAGAGCACCGTGCTGCTTAGGGCCAAGCCGAACCCGGGAATGACCCTCCCTTGTTTGAAGGAACCTCTCACGCTTTTGCCGCCTCCGGCGGGCCTCCCCTTCTATTTGACCTGGTAGATTTGGTCGAACATGCCGCCGTCGGCAAAATGGCGGCGATGAGCTTCGCGCCAGCCGCCGAAAAGCTCCTCGATGGTGAACAGCTTTACCGGCGGAAACTGCGCGGCATAACGGGCGAGGACCTCCGGCAGCCGGGGACGGTAAAAGTTCCGCGCCGCAATCTCCTGCCCCTCTTCGCTGAAAAGATGCTCCAAATAGGCCTGCGCGACGGCGCGCGTCTTTTTTCGGTCGACGACCTTGTCCACCAAGGCGACCACCGGCTCGGCCAGAATGCTGATCGAAGGAACGACGATCTCGAATTCGTCGGGCTTGAGGCGTTTGATCAGCAGCAGCTCGTTTTCCCAGTTGATGAGCACGTCGCCGATGCCGCGCTCGACAAAGGTCGCGGCCGCGCCGCGGGCGCCGGAATCGAGCACCGGCACATGCCGGTAAAGCTCGCCGACAAAGCGCCGTGCCTGCCCCTCGTCACCGCCGCTCTTCAGCACATAGCCCCAGGCCGCCAGATAGGTCCACCGCGCCACGCCGGAGGTCTTGGGATTGGGGGTGATGACGGTCACGCCGGGACGAATGAGGTCGTTCCAATCCTTGATCCCCTTGGGGTTGCCGCGGCGCACCAAAAAGGCGGGCAAAGAGGTGTACGGCGAGCTGTTGAAAGGAAGCCGTTTCTGCCAATCGCTCGGCAAAAGGCCCGCCTGCTCGGCGATGGCGTCCACGTCGTAGGCCAAGGCCGGCGTCACCACGTCCGCCTGAAGGCCGTCGATGACGGCGCGCGCCTGTTTGCCCGAGCCGCCGTGGGACTGCTGCACGACCACGGTCTCGCCGCTCTTGGCCTTCCACCAGGCGGCAAAAGCCTTGTTGTACGCCTGATAGAGCTCGCGCGTGGGGTCGTAAGAGACGTTGAGCAGGGTCACCGTTTTTGCGAAAAGGCCGCCGACCAACAGCATCACGGCAGCCGCACCGATTCGGACGATCTTCATGGCTCTCCCTTTTCGAGCTGCGCGTGAACGGCCTACGGCCCCGGTCGCCGCCTCACGCTCCTCGGCTGCCGCAGACCGCTTCAATGTAGGAAAGCAGGGGGAAAATAACAATCGACTTTGCGGAAGAAAGGGCCGGCAAGGCTACAAAAGGTACGGCTGACTATTGCGCCCGGGTTTATACAAGAGCGCTTATCTGTCAAATAGCGCCGGCCACACGGCCAGGGGATAACACCGCAGCCCGTTCACCCGCTCGATTTAGGACGGCTTTTCATGACAATTTCTTCGATGACACTGAGCTATATGGAGCGGTGACGATAAATATGTTGACCGATTGGGCGAAATTTACGGTTCATTAAGCCACTGCTGCCATTTCATCCGGCAAAGGAAGGTTCCGATCAGGCTGAACATCAAGCCACCCTAACGACGCAAGATGCCGAATCGTCAACGCAATGTCCGCGGGGTCGATAGTGGGGCGACGTTTTTGTTTCCATTTAACGATGAAAGAAAACAGCTCGGACTCTGACGGAGGTGAGGATTTCAGTCGTTCGAGTTCTCGTGCTGCAAACAACACGGTCGCAACCAACTCTGAGCGTTTGGTGTCCAGCCGCAGGAAAAGGTCGACCGTTTTTTCGATCACAGACTCGAATTGCTTCAACTCCTTTTCGTAGGCCTTTCTGGCGTCTGCATAAGTGGCGCCGACACGTACATGGAACATATTGCCGAGTCGCTCTTCTCGTGTTAGACCGTGACTTTGAAGCCTTCCTATTAACGCCTTAAGGCCGGACGCAAACGGCCCGTAACTGCCGCGCTTGAATTCCAAGCCGGTATCGAGCCCCTCTTCCGTAGCCACAAAGGCGATTTTTTGAAAAGTTGTACGTCCGACCGGCCAGTGATAGGGCTGAGCTTCCAAACGAGCCAGTATCTCTACCAACGCAACCCACTCCGGTCGAATCCATTCCGGATCCGGCATTTGAGCCGCAGCAGCGCCCTGACCGCGGCTTTCCTGCAGGAATGACGGCTGCAATTCTTCATGCGGCGTTCCATAGGGCGCATAAAGTTCAATGGGAATGTCCAACCTATTCAGCAGGCGGTACAAGGTGGGACCGACGATGCGCCACTCCAACTGCCCTTGTCCGCAGCCGAGAGGCGGGACGGCCAACGACGTAATCCCCCATTTGCGGTAATGGTCATGAAGATATTCGAGCCCCGCAATAATCGCGTCCAGTTTGGCCACATCGCGCCAGTGATGCTTGGTCGGAAAATTTAGAATCCACGGCAAAATGGTCTGCTTGTAAAGATAGGGTCGGCCCAAGCGAACCTCTCCCCGCCTACATCGCAGTTCATAGTCTGCAAACATGTCCGGGAATCGCTTTTTGAACTCCAAAGCGACGCCTTTGCCCATCACGCCGACACAATTGACGGTGTTCACCCACGTCTGGGCTTGCGACTCGAACAAATTACCGATCAGCACTCGAATCATAACGCCTTCTCTCTTCTTAAAGAAAAAACAGGTGTGCGTCTATCTTAATCGGTTATTGAAAACCTAACGCCACCATCGCACGGCGCGCAGCGTCACTGGAAACATACGCACCCACAATGTACTCTGCGTTCACCATATCGGGTACAAGCAACTCTGCACATTTCTTGCGCTTTTTCGCCCACTCGACAAACGGATTTGCATCGGTCCACCATTCGGCAAAAATCTCATGAGAGTTTAAGTGAAGCAGTCCTTCCGGTGAAGGATAAAACGCCGTATAATCACTGGCGGCATTACCGTCGGTTATGATCACATCCGGCATGTCCAATACGGCAGCGCTGATCCGCAGGACAAACAGTTCCCCGTGTTGTTCTCGGCGCGTAAACAACATTGGGTTACGAGCGTGAAAGTACAAGTTCACATAATCATGCAACGGTCGCCCGCCGGGCACAACCTTGCGAGTGCGTCTCTGTTGAATCTCCGTCATCGCCACCGAGCAATGCGGAATTTTCCTCGCCTGGTTGTGCGATAACAGGCCGTGCTGCACGATTGACGCCACGTTGGCAATCGGCGCGATATAGTGCAGTTCTTTTACGTCTTCGCGCTTCATTCGCTCACACGCTTCTGGCTTTTTCCAACCGCGCGCGCACGAGGGCGACCACCGCCTCATACACCGCCTCACGCTCCCCCGCCGTCAACCCCAAGACGTCAAACACCACATCATCCAACGCACGACGGTCCGGTTGATCTCTTTCTGCAAAGATAGACATTGAAGGTCTTACCCGCATTTGTCGGTATGCTGCAATAAAACGATGCAGCATGGAGCTTGATAGTTGTCTAAAATCGAAAATGGGTACCTCTTTGACTACATAAACGTTTGTATCGGCTACTGCCTGGGCGCCCGTCAATTGACGCGTCATCAGCTCGATGTAGAGCCGTGTCCATGTACTATTCAGCGAAGCCAGAAACGCGTGCAAACTGAGAGAGGGGTCTATCCTTTTAATTCCAAATAACACGCAATCCTCGAGCACACCGTTTGCCTCGAAAACAGGCATTCGCTCACCTATTCGGCGAAGGATGACACCATCAGCAGGCTGTTTACCTCCAACGTCATACCACAATCTCCTACCTTTAACTGATGGGTTCTTATGAAATCCCTTCGATTCCCCCCACCGGATGTACTTTAATGCACTAGTCCCATGCAGTTCCTCTATAACCGAATGGCAAAAAAAGAGCTTTGTAGGCAATTTGGATGGCTCAATAAGAATTGACACTGAATCCTTGGCACTTTTGATCACCGGCTTCAAGAACTCCTCCTCGATGCCCCACTGGCGGATCTTCTCGTCGTCGAGGTAGAAGAATTCGTTGGCGCCGGTCTTGATGCCGAAGCGCACTTCGGCAATGTCCCCTAATCGCACGAGCTTGCCTTTCCCCTTTTCCAATATGGTGAAGAAGATATCCGGCGCTCGCAGGTATTTGCCGCCCCATTTGTTGGCCTCGTAGCGGGCGGTCTTGATGTGGACGGTCTTGAGTCTCTGAACGGTTGCATCGGCTTCGTCTTCGTCCTGGACCAGACCTTCTTCGAGCAGGTCGCGTTGGGGGCGGACGCAGATGCGCCACTTTTCGGTGCTCCGGCGATCGGTTGCCGCTTCCAGCGTCTTGAAGGTGTCGGCGTCGAGCACGTCCTCGAACGGGACTTTGAACATGACGAACCGGGCGGTCTTGTCGATGCCGCCGTCGTGTTTGTCATCGGGCGGGGCGAGTAAGGCGATGATCGTGTTGACGTCGGCTTGGGCAAAGGAGCGTTTCTTTTCGTTGTCGAGGATGAATTTGACATGGCTGTGTTTTAGAAGGAATTCCTGCAGGTCTGCGCCGTAGCCGACATCGAGCCAACTGTTGGAGGTGATGAAGCAGAAGCTGCCGCGCGGGTTCAGCAGCGAGAGGCCGTGCAGGTAGAAGTAGATGTAGAGGTCGCTTTTGCCGTCGGGTTTGCGGAAGGTGTCACTGCCGGGGCGGTAGCGGAAGAACTTGTGCCAAGCCGCTGCAACGGATTCTTGGAGTTTGGCTTTGTAGGTTTTCTTCTGTTCCTTCCAACGGTCGGAGGTTTCGCCGCCGAAGTCTTTCGGGTCGAGTGTGGGCGGGGCGATCATTTCTTGGCGCACGTAGGGCGGGTTGCCGAGCACGATGTCGAACCCGGCTTTGTCGCCCTCGAAGATTTCCACAAAGGCGATGTCCCAGACGAAGGGGACGGATTGGGTGGCGCACAGCGCGTCGAGGGCTTGTTTGATGCGCCGCAGTTCAGCTTGTTTTTCGTCGCGCCATTGGTCTTGGAGTTTGAGCCGTTCCTGTTTGGCGGCGGCAGGGGCGATGCCGGGCAGTTGGCCTTGTTCAGGCGGGCTTTCGATCTGGCGGGTGAGCGTGGCGATGTCCTTTTGCAATTCCAACCTTTTATGGGTGAGGATGTCGCGGAAGATGGCGAGTTCCTCGGTTTTGAGGTCGGCTTCCCGCAGACCGGGTTCGCCCTGATAGAAGCGAAGCTTTTTGCCTTTGAGTTGGGTGATGCGGCCTTTGAGCGGGCCGGGGATGTCGAGATGAGCGCGGTGGAGGCCGAAGTTGATGCCGCCGATTTCCTGCCGGAGGCTGTCGCCGCAGCGGACTTTGAAGGAGAGGTTGGGCAAGAGCGGGCGGAATTTCAGTTCGGCGGGTTGGAGTTCGGTTTCCACGACCAGTTGCAGCCAGAGACGCAGTTCTGCCACATGCACGGCCCAATCCATGACATCCACGCCGTAGAGTTGTTCGCCGATGATACGTCGGCGGCGTTCGTAGGGTGTCTCCTCATTTCCGAGTTGGGCGTTGGCGCGGGCTTGAAGGTCGTCGAGCACCAGCAGCATGCCGACCAGGAACGAACCGCTGCCGCAGGCGGGGTCGCAGATGGTGGTTTCGCGCAGGAGACGATTGAGGTCGGGCCAGAGGTTTTGCGCGGCGAGGGCGCGGTCGGCGGATTCCTTGTCGGCGGGGTCCAAGGCAAAGATGGCGTCGTAGAGGGACGGTTTTTTGTCCGAGCCGAGGCGATTGGCGAGCGCGTCGGCGAGGCTGAGGCGGCACATGAGGTCGATTTCGACGCGCGGGGTGTAAAAGATGCCGGCGGCGCCGCGTTGGTCGTCCTCGGTTATGCCCTCCAGGGTGATGTTGACGAGGCTTTCATAGACCTTGCCGATCATTTCCGGGTCTACGGCGACCTCGACGTCCAGGGGCGCGGATTCGGCGATGGTGAAGTTGTAACGTTCGAGGAAGCCGGGGCTGCTCTCGTTGAACCGGTCGAAGAGCGTCGTGAAGAAGTCGTCGGTCAACTGCGGGTCGTGTGCGTCGTCGAGTTTGTTTTGGGTAAACAGGCCGCCGTTGAGGTAGGGGGCTTGCGCCAGCGCGGTTCGGATGTGGTCGGGAAATTGGCGGTGGCCGCCATGGAATTTATTGTTAAAGGCTTCGAAGAACAGGACGGACAGCCAGCGGTCGAAGAAGGTGTCCTTGGGCTGCCCGGAGCTTTTGTAGGCGTGCCAGAAATCGGCGATAAAGTGCGGATTGTTGCCAAGCCAGCGTTTGCGCTGGATGAAGTAGAGAAACATCAGCCGATTGAGAAGCTGCAGGGCGTAATCGTGCGCCCAAACCTTGTCGGCAGCATTTTTAAAGAGTCTTTTTTGAAGTTCGTCAAAGACCCGCTTATAGTCCTCAAAAAACCGTTTGGTGACGGCTTCGACATCGAACGCTTTATTCAGCTTATCGGTGACGGCTGTGATGGGCGGTTGGCCTTTCGCGCCGAGCTCCTCGGGGCTAAAGGCCAATTCCGCCAGCCGTTCGATGGTAGTGCGCGCCGGCGAGCCGACCTCGTAGGGCAGGGTGCGCAGCTCGATCTTGTCGTCCGAGCGTTTGCGCGCCCAGGTAAAGGCGGCTTGGCTGCCGTCCTGCGTAACGCAGCAGAGCAAGTGTTCGGCGTGAACCGGTTTGAGGGCGCGCTGAATCGCCCGTCTGGCGGTGATGCCGGGCAAACGGTTCTCGGGCCACTTTAGGCAAAAAACCGGCAGGCCGCTCAAGTGAGCGACGGGGTCGAGAGTGAGAGACCGGTCTACCGGCGCGCCTATCTCTAACGTGCGGCTCTTTTCGTTCAGCTTGCCCCACAAAAAGGTTTCGCAGAACAGGTTCCGAAAGTTTTCGACCGTGAGGCCGTTGTTCAGCACGGAATCAATCTTTTGAGTGATTTGGTTCATGGCAGCTTTCCAGTTGAGTGAGATCGACCAGTCCCATTGAGCAGATCAACTGCGGTTCTTCGACTTCCGGGGGTTCTTGGGTCATTTCGCACAGGTTGCCGTCGGCGGCGCGTCGCTGCAGGAGTTCCAGCAGGGCGCCGTCGGTAATGCCCAGGCGCATTTGCCGGCTGACGGCCTCTTGGGCGGCGCGCTTGAGCGGATAGCGCCAGATCAAATCCAGCAACTCTTCCAAACTCGGCAGCGACGGATCGTTGCCGGCAGTCGGTTTTTTCGGCATCTGCCGGCGCATGAGGTCGAGCCGTTCGTAGAGCTTGCGCCGCACGCTGCGCATCGTGCCGAGTCGGCCGCCGAGAGTGCTCTGTTCTTCGGCAGCGATTTCGATGCAGCGGGCGACCAGCGCGTGGTGGTTCTCATTGCGCGGCAACGGAGGCTCATCCGGCGAGCAGGCTGCGGCTCGAAAGATGCCGGAAAGCGACTGCGAAACCAGCATGCCGTTTTCATCGACGCGCACCAGGGCATCGGTGCCGTCGGGGTAGCGCAGATAAGCGATGACGCCGGGCGGGTTGTTCCTGCCGTCCGCGTTGCTCAAGGCACGCGCTGCCGCCGTAATCGGCGGCAGCGCCTTGGCCTCCTCCTGATCCTTTTTCGAGGCGCTGTTCCACACCTGCAGCGCTTGGCTGGCGAGGTCGATATCCTCATCGTCGGCGTCGTCATCCAGGGTGCCGGCTTTTTCCGTATAGAGGTCGCGCAGCTTTTCCGCCGAGGCTTCGCCGAAGAACGACTCGTCGGTGCCGACGACCTCTTGATTCTGCTGCAGACGAGTGAACAGCCGCCGGCGCAGTTGAATGATTCGCTCCACGCCGTCTGCCGGCAGGAAAGAGTACACCGTGATGGTATCGTGCTTTTGTCCGATGCGGTCCACGCGGCCGGCGCGCTGGATGAGCCGAATGATGGCCCACGGAAGGTCAAAGTTGACGACGATGTGCGCGTCCTGCAAGTTTTGACCTTCGGCGAGGACGTCGGTGGCGATGAGCACGCGCAGCTCGGTCTCGTCTTTTTGCAGGCCGCCGTTGGCCGACGGGCTGAAACGTCGGGCGATGGAAAAGGGATCGGCGGTGTTGCCGGTCACCACTTCAAAGTCGGCCAGGCCCTGCTTTTCAAGTTGCCGACCCAAATAGTCGGCGGTATCAGAAAACTGAGTAAAGACCAGCACCTTTTCTCGGGGGTGCTGCTCGGTCAGCAGGCGGATCAGGGCGGCGAGCTTGGCATCTTTTTCCGGTTTCCAAGTGCCGGCCCAGTTGATAATGCCGAGCAGAGCCTCGGCGTCCTTGCGCAGCGAATCCGCAAGGTCGCTTCGAAAGAATTCGGCGGGCAACCAATCGAAACGGTTGTGATAAGGGCCGGCGAATGTTTGGTACACCCTTTCGGCTTGTCTCTTGAAGGCGTCAATGTTGTCTTGATTCGGCACCTCATCACAGCGGGCGAGGGAATTCTCCTTTTCGGTCTCATCGACAAACTCTTCATCGGCATCGTTCAGTCCGGCGTCGAACATGCCGATGTCCTGCGTTCCGATGGGAACAGGTTTCCCTGTCTCGAGCGCGTGCAGTGTAACAAGGTTTCGGAGAATGTGGCGCCGGACAGACTGCAGAAAACTGAACCCCTCGGATTCCAGGCGTTTGAAGAGATTGGTGCGGCAAAATCCGATGAGCCTTCTTCCGGCGCGATTCAAGTTTTCTAAAATGCGTTTTTCATCGTTTTTTGCCGATTGTTCGGCGTCATTGACCAGAAACTCCGCCAGACCGTAACGCGGGAGAATGAGTCCTTCGATGACTTGAAGTACTTTGTCGCTGAACAGGCGGGCGTACTGGTCCGCCGGATCATCCTCCCGTACTTCGAAAGAGAGCCGTTTCGGTTCTCGTACCGGCAGGTAGGCCGGACTGCCGTTGACCGTGACATAATGCCGCTTTTTCTTTTCGTCGAATTGGGCATAATGGCGAATGATGAATTGCCGTGTGCGCCGCACGAGAAACAGGCGCATCAGATCGCGCCAATCCTCGGCGTATCCGCTTTGTTCGAAGGCTCGAAGCGAAGAGGGCAAGGTTTGGTACTGTGAAATAAAGTCGGCTTCGTTCTTTCCCTCTTCGTACCAGTCGCGAAAATAGCGTTCGGGGCGCACCCGCATGTCCTGATCTTCACGCAGAAAGAGCCTCAGTTGGTTGCTCAAATCAGAGAACAATTTATTGTACGGCGTGGCGGTCAGGAGCATGACGCGGCAGTCGTTGCGCTCGATGTAATCGCGGATGGCTCGATAACGTTTGCCTTCACGATTGCGCAGGGTGTGGCTCTCGTCGATAATGACCAGTCGATAGCGCGGTGCATCCTGCTCACCCAGGAAATCCGCCGCTTTGCCGATGGAGAGAACCTTGCCGTTGATTTCATAGGACTGCAGATAGTGCTCCCACATCGGCTTCAGCTTGGGCGGCGTAATGATCAGCGTGTTGCTTTGGTCGTCCTCCTGCAGTATACGGGCCACGGCCGTGGCCATGATCGTTTTGCCCAAGCCGACGACGTCTCCCAACAGCACGCCGCCCCTGCGGTAGAGTCGGTGCGCGGCGAGAGAAACGGCCTTTTCTTGAAAGTCGAGCAGCGGTGTTCCCTTTTCTTTGAAAATGCGGGGCAGGCGGAACTCCCGCTCTCCTTGGCGCGCCTCTTCGCATAGATGGTAAGCGATCTTGAGATAAATGAGAAAGGGCCGAACGAGTTCGGTCCGTGCCCAACTGTTCTCGATGAGTTCGGCAAGCTGATCGCTCAGATCGATGGCCATCGTATCGTTCCAACGGTCGTCGAACCAGGCCTGCAGCTTCAAGGCGGCATCCTGCTCCACCACGTCCACGTTCAGTTCACCCTGGTTCACCAAACCGGCCAGCGTGAGATTGCTGCTGCCGACAAAACCGATGAGCGGCGTTACGCCATCCTTTCGACGTACAAGGTAGAGCTTGGCATGAAGAGGATAGCGCAGAAACGCCTTGACATAGACCTGGCGTTTACGGATCTGCTCCGCTAATCGGCGCAGCGTCTGCTCCGCCTGGTTCGAAGGCACGCCGAATTCCAATTGCTGCTTAAAGCTTCCGACGATTTTTGTCTTCAAGCGGACGAATGTCGGCCCATCGATAAGGGTGCTTTCTCTTTTAAGGCGGGCCAGCGCCTTCATGTCCTCTTCGGGCGGCCGCTGCATGCCCACCAACAGACGGCAGGCGTTTTCTTCTTTGCCTCCCGGCAGTGCATCGGCAAAATCGCCCAGTTGATCCCATCCTCGTAAATTGAGGTAGCCGACGCAAAAAGAACACGCCTCGGCATGGTTCAGCACCCCTGCTAATCCTTCGCAAAGTTGCAGAGTGATGTTGTCATAGATTTGCGGCATAGTTACCAACCCAGTTTTTCGGGCTCATGACGTTATCAAACCTGTTTGCCGACCGAACGATCGGTTGCGTGGATAGAGTTTGTAAAATTGCACGCCCTGCCTTCTCATTCAGCAAAGCATCGGCTTCAGCAAGTTTGGGGTTGCAATCAAGACGCTTAGACATCGGTCTTCCTTTGATGACTCTCACCTCTCCCCATACCCATGTCGCACGCAGCGGCAGAAGCCGTGATAGACGGCGCAGATGCCGCCAAAAATGGAGAACAGTCCCCAAAACAACGGTCGAAGGAGAATATAGGCCAATTCGGGTTTGCAGCCGGGCAAGAGATAGAGGCCCCAGGTCACCAGCCCGCAACCCAAAACGATGCACACATGCCCAAAAACCACCATGCTGGTCCGCCCGGGCACAAATCCCAGATAGTTCAACGAAGAGCCGACAAGAAAAAGAATGCAGCCGCCGATCCAAAGCTTGTTGACGAAAAAAAAAAGAGACTGCCCGACAACAACAGCATTCCCAGTCCGATGGTGATGCGGTTTCTTTTCATAAGACCCTCTCTTTGCGCCGGCAGGCGTAATTTCCCCTCTCCCCGAAAGGCTTTTTATGAAAACAGCCTCGGAGGGTCAGGCTCCGAGGCTGTTTCACGGCTTATTTTTTCGTAAACGCTTCGTCGAACACGCCGGCGGGCACCGGGTAGTTGAGCGATTTCAGATACTCGCAGGCGTCCTTGGCGCCGAACTCGCGGTCCATGAAGGGGTCTTCCCATTCGACGCTGAGCGGCCCCTGATAGCCGAGCTTGTTCAGCTTGCGGATGATGGCCTCGAAATCGACGTCGCCGCGGCCCAGCGAGCAGAACTCCCAGCCGCGACCGGGTTCGCCGAAGTTGAGGTGCGAGCCGAGGATGCCGTTGCTGCCGTTGAGCAGCACCACGCAGTCCTTCATGTGCACGTGAAAAACGCGGTCACCGAACTCGTCCAGGAAACGCACCGGATCGATGCCCTGCCACTGCAGATGGCTGGGATCAAAGTTGAAGCCGAAGGCCTCGTGATAGTTGATCGCCTTGAGCGCCTTGTGCGTGGTGGGGATGTCGTAGGCGATTTCCGTGGGATGCACCTCGAGCGCGAACTTGACGCCGTTGGCCTTGAACTCATCGAGAATGGGCAGAAAGAGCTCGGCAAAACGCTCGTAGCCGGCCTCGATCTCCTTCCAGTCGTTCGGCGGGAACGAGTAGAGATAGTGCCAGATGGGCGAGCCTGTAAAGCCGGGCACCACCTTGATGCCCATGTTCTTGGCCGCTTTGGCCGCCGCCTTCATGGACTTGATACCGAACTGGCGCTTCTTCTCCGGATCGCCGGCGCAGTCCGCGGGCGCAAAGCCGTCCGAGCGCTTGTCGTTGTTGGGATCGCAGATCAACTGACCGGCAAGGTGATTGCTGATCGCCCAGGTTTTGAGGCCGTATTTGGCCAGAAGCTTCTTTTTCTTCTCGCAGTACTCCACGCTTTCGGCGCCTTTAAAGACGTCGAAATGGTCGCCCCAGCAGGCCAATTCCAGACCGTCGTAGCCGAACTCGGCGGCCTTTTGACACATCACTTCCAGGGGCAGGTCAGCCCATTGACCGGTGAAAAGGGTGATAGGACGCGGCATTCTTTTCTCCTTCCGTTATTTGAACCAGACACTCCGAAAGCTTCGGCCCTTGGCGCGCGGCCGTCGAAACGCCGCACGCCGCCGAACGCTTCGGCCGGTTATCAAAAAGACAGGCCGACGGGGTTTTCCCGCCGGCCTTTTTCCCTACGGCTTATTTGTGAAATTTTTCCCACTTGCGGTCGCTCTTGGCGCTGGCCACAACGGTCTCGATGAACTGCATGCCGATCACGCCGTCGTCGACGTTGGGGAAATCGAGGTCGAGCTCGGTCGGCTGGGCGCCGGAGAGCTGCGCGCGCACCGTGGCGACAAAGTTCTGATAGATATTGGCGAAAGCTTCCAGAAAGGCTTCCGGATGACCCGAAGGCAGACGGGTGTGGCGCTTGGCGGCATCACACAGGTAGGCGCCGCCGCGGCGCAGAATCTGAACCGGTTCGCCCTGGCGATAGAAGTAGAGATAGTTGGGGTTTTCCTGATGCCATTCAATGGCGCCCTCGGTGCCCCAAACGCGGATGTTCAGGTTGTTCTCCTGGCCGGTGGAAATCTGGGACGAATGCAGAACGCCCTTGGCGCCGTTTTCATAGCGCAGCAGCACGTTGACGTCGTCGTCCAGCAGGCGTCCCTTGGCGAAGGTGGTCAGATCGGCGCACAGCTCGTCGATGTAGAGGCCGGTGATATAGTGCGCCAGGTTTTCGGCATGCGTGCCGATGTCGCCGAGGCAGCCGCCGGCGCCCGCCTGCTTGGGATCGGTGCGCCACGAGGCCTGCATCTGCCCTTCGAGCTCGATGCGTTTCAGCAGCCAGTCCTGCGGATACTCGACGACGATCTTTTGCACTTTGCCGAGCATTCCCTGCTTCACCATCCAACGGGCGTGTTTGACCATGGGATAGCCGGTGTAGTTGTGCAGCAGCGCGAACACCTTGCCGCTCTTTTTCACGACGTCGCGCAGCGCCAGCGCCTCCTCAACGTTCATGGTCATAGGCTTTTCGCACACCACATGAAAGCCGGCTTCTAAGAAGGCCTTGGCGATGGGATAATGCCAATTGTTGGGGGTGGTAATCGAAACGAAATCGATGCGCTCTTCGGGCGACAGCTTCAACTCGCCTTCGATCATCTTTTCATAGGTGTCGTAGGCGCGCTTCGGGTCCAGATTGAGAATACGGCCCATTTCGCGCGACTTGGCCGGGTCGATGTCGAACGCGCCGGCCACGATTTCAACATGACCGTCCATGCGCGCCGCCTTGCGGTGAACTTCACCGATGAACGCACCGGGCCCGCCGCCGACCATTCCCATGCGAAGCTTACGGGTCATGGCGTCGGTCTTGCTTCCTTCGATCATAACGCCTCCATGATTTGTTTCGTGTTGAAGGGTAGGACTGTTGGCTTTAAAAGCAAAGGAAACTATCGAAAAAAGCCTTAACTGTCAAGCTCAATGTTTTCTGCGACAGATCGCTCCAAAGCCGGAAAAGAGCTTGACTTTATGACTCCGATGGAATATATTTTTACGGTCCGTTACAGAAGAGCGGACGATCGCCGGCGCTCGCGGCAACGGTTTCGGATGCCGCCGAAAGAGACTTGACCTTACGGCTTCCGACCTTTTCACGAGTCCGACGAAATCACGTTTTAAGAATCAAATTAAGAAAGGGTTTTGCATGGAAACCGGCAAGGTCAAATGGTTCAGCAAGGCCAAAGGCTACGGCTTTATCACCCGTGAATCCGGCGAGGACATTTTCGTCCACTATTCCGGTATCGTCGGCGAAGGGTTCCGAACGCTCAACGAAAACGACCCTGTTCAGTTCGAAGTGGAAAAGACGGACAAGGGACTGCAAGCCGCCAAGGTCTCTGTCATAAAAAAATAGAACCGACCTTGCCCCGCCGCCCGGCGGGGTTTTTTTTTACCCCCTCGAAGGTCTTTGACGTTTGATTTTGCCCCCAAAGCGCGTCGTTTTTCAACGACCTCGGGGCTGAGCGCGATGAACGCTTTAGCGGCAAACCCGGCGCCTGAAAGAGGCACACCCGGCACCGATCCGCCGCCGGCCGTTCGGTGCGGAGGCCGCCGCGGTAAACTCAAGAGCGTCGGGCCGGCCTCCGCCGACGATAATGATGCGCCATCTCCATGAAAATCTCCAAATCCCCCTCAACACCGACGTTCTGGCCGTCAAAGTAAAAAACGCGAATCGGAAAGCCGCCCAGTTCGCGGCTGACGCGCGGATAGACCGACTCGGTGACGATGCCGTTCATGCAGGTGAACGGGCTGATGTCGATGACGCCCGCCGCGCCCTTTTCGTAATACCACAGGGTTTTTCCCATGCTGAGCACCATCTCGCCGTTGGCGCCCTCGCGCGGCAGGTAGGGTCGGGCGCGCTCGAGGATTTCGGTGACGTGCTCGGGTTCCTCAAAACCCTCGAAATCCTTCCGAAAGAGCGCCGTAAGGCGATGCTCGTCATGACGCATCACCGCCTGGCGCAATTTGCAGCCGAACATTTGGAACGACAGCGATTTGCCGTAGCGCTTCAGGCGCATCTCCTCTTCGTTGTTGGTGTACATCACCCATTCGGCAATGTCGGACACCCAAACCACGCCGCCGTGCTTTTCGATGAGACGAAAGAGGTCGTTGTTGGAAAAACCGTTGTGGCGGCAAAAGATTTCGCCGACGACGCCGATGACTATTCGGTGCTGCGAAAGATCGAGCGGCAGGCTGCGGAAGCGGTCGCGGGTTTCTTTGAGGGCGCGCAGCAGGCGCTTCATGCGTTCGCGGCCGGAAACGCCCGGCTCTTCGAGGACACGCAGCAGCCGCGCCAGCGACTCCTGATAGGCTTGATCGGCGGCGCCCGGATGCTTCTCGTAAGGGCGCGTCTTTAACAGCAGCTTGCGCAGGATGTCGGCGACCACCAGGGCGCGCCAGGCGGTGCGCACGAACTCTTGTGCCGCCTCGCCGATGCCGGCATAACCGTTCGAGCTGCTGGGCGCGGCGAACAGCACCGGCTCGCGGCGCAGTTCGTGAAAGACCTTCTGCGCCAGCGGCAAATAGTGACCGTAACGGCAGGGGCCGTTCGAGGTGGGCAGCATGAAGGCGGTCTTTTCCGGATCATAGTCGGGCGCTTCGGCCACCTGCAGAAAACCGCCCAGCGTTACCGCCTCCGGCAGGCATTCGTCGCCGGAAAGGTAACGTCGGGCGAGCTCGTAGGTGCGGCCGTTTTCCTCCGGGAGCGGCTCGGCGTCGATGCCCACGGAACGGAACGCCGCCGCCATGCAGGCCGCGCCTTCGTAGCTCATGCGCGGAATGTAGAGCTTTCTTCCGCGAAGCGGTGTGCTCATAGGGCTCCTCTGCTCAGGCTCGTCGGGCGGGGTCGGCTCATCGGCAGGCCTCCACAAAGGCGCCGAAAAGGGTGCGCCGGTGGGCTTCCTCCAGCCGCTCCGGATGCCATTGCACAAAAACGGCAAAGCGCTCGCCCGGCCGCTCCAGCGCCTCGACAATGCCGTCGTCGGCGCGGGCGGCGACCACAAGGCCGGCGCCCGTGCATTTCACCGCCTGATGGTGGTTGGAATTCACCGCCAGCCGTTCCCGCGCAAACAGACGGCGAAGACGCGAACCTTCGACAAGGGTCACCTCATGAGCAGCGCCGCCGGGCAGTCGATGCGTCAGGGGATTTTGCCACTGAGAGGGGATATCCTGAACGAGAGAGCCGCCGCACACGACGTTCGTGAACTGGCAGCCGAGACAGATGCCCAGAATCGGCTTGTCGCTCTTTTCGAGCCACGCTTTGATCAGGCGGCTTTCGAACCAGAAACGTTTTCCCTCCAGCGAGTCGACGGTGGGGTGAGGCTTTTCGCCGTAAGCGCTCGGCCATAGGTCCATTCCGCCGACCAGCAGCAGCCCGTCGAGGCGGTCGAGATAGTCGGCGATCGCCGCCTCGCTGCGGATCGGCGGCAGCACCACCGGAAGGCCGCCGCTTTCGAGCACGGCGTTCACATAGGACATTTGCGTCGTCGCCTGCCCGGTCGTGTCCCCCTCTGCCGGCTCGAAATCGGCGGTGATGCCGATCAACGGCCGTGAAGCATCCGCCGCCGCGGCGAGGGAAACGTTCAGCATCAGCAGGGCGGAGAAAAAGAGAAAAGGCTTCATGAATTCAATACCTCTCCGACGGATTCTTTTTCCAACGGTGCCGCCTCGAGCATCCCTTTGCTCTGTAGAAAGGCTTCGCAGCGCGTGAGGATGCCGGCGTCGTTACTGTGATCGTCGAACTGCAGGGTCAAATAGGGGGCGCCTAGGGCGTCGCGCATAAAGTGCTTGATGTAGGAATCGGGGCCGCACTTGAAATTGGAAAAATGGATGACGTGCAGATTTCCGCTGCGACGGGCAGAGAGGCACGCCTGCAGCATGCGCCGGCCGTAATTCCAAAACATGTTGGGATGAACAGCGCCGACGTCGATGCCGGCGAGCGGCAAAAAGTCCATGGGAATGACGTCGATGCCGTAGAGGTCGCGCAGCTTTTGCGGCACGTGCAGGTTCACACCGGGGTCGTAGACATTGTACGGCCTGCCGACGATGAGTACGGCGGGGCGATCGAGGGCCGCCAGCGCCTTTCGACCCGCCTCCTGAACGGCGCGGCGAAAGGCGTCCTGCGCGCGGTAGGCGGCTTCGACGGCGCGGTCGCTCTGCTTTTTCGAAACGCCGAGTTTGGCGGCTACGGCGTGAAGCTCCTTTTTAATGAACTCGGCGCCGTCGCGGAAATGGAGCACGGGCAGCAGCAGCTTTTCCTCGTGACGCTCCCCCAGCGGGTTGTTGCGCACCATGAGCGGCAGCGTTTGTCCCCAGGGGCAGGCCCAAGATTCGATCTGCGGAAGGTCGGTTTCGCTGTTGATGATCTGCGGCATAAAGACGAAATCGGCGTCCTTTTCCAGCAGCTCGGCGGCATGGCCGTGTCCCACGATGATGGGGAAACAGGGTTCGGCAATGCACACCTCGCGTCCCAGGGTCGCGGTGCGCAGGGAGCTCGGCTGCGAAAGAACCACCTCGGCGCCCAGGCAGCCGAAGTAGGTGCTCCAGAAGGGGAACCGATCCCAATAGTACATGGCGCGCGGAAAGCCGATGCGTACACTCAAGCCGTCGGCGCCGGGGATTTGTTCGTCCAGCCGCTCGCGGTAGAACGCAAATAGATCGGGAACCTGGGGTTTCCTGCCGCTCCGCCGCGGCTTGCGGTAGCGGTCGGAACACTTGTCGCCCCAGTAGGTGCGCTCCCCTTCGATGGTGATCTCTTGAATGTCGCAGTGATTCGTGCACCCTTTGCAGATGAACTGTCGCCTGGCGAACTCGACCTGGGACAAATCGAAGCCGCGGAAGCGCGAGGGGCGCGGAGAATGCAGGGTGTTTTGCTGCGCCAGCAGCGCGGCGCCGACCGCGCCGAGGACGCCGTTGTGCGGCGGAACCACGATCGGTCGATCGAGCACCTGCGAAAAAGCGGCGGCCACCGCTTCGTTGTAAGCGGTGCCGCCCTGAAAATAGATGCGCCGGCCTATGCGTCGGCCGCGCACCACGCGGTTAAGATAGTTGCTGACCACCGCATAAGCCAACCCGGCGCAGATGTCGCTCAGCTCGCGGCCTTGCTGCATAAAGGCGGCGACGTCCTTTTCCATGAAAACGGTGCAGCGTTCGCCCAAGCGGATGGGCTTTTGCGAGGCGAAGGCCAGTCGGGCAAAGTCCTTCTCGATGGAAATGCCGAGCCTTCCCGCCTGTTCTTCGAGAAAAGAGCCGGTGCCGGCGGCGCAGGCTTCGTTCATGGCGAAATCGACGACCACGCCGTCCTCAAGGGCGATGAACTTGGAGTCCTGACCGCCGATCTCGAAAATGGTGTCCACCTCTTCGTCGAAGAGACGTCGGGCCAAGGTGCAGGCGCCGGTTTTGTGAGCAGTGATTTCGTCATGGATCACGTCGGCGCCCACCAGCTCGCCGATGAGCTCGCGGCCCGAGCCGGTAGTACCGACGCCAAGCACCTCGACGCGGCCGCCCCACTTTACTCCCCAAGCCGCCAACTCGCGCTGCACCACTTGGATCGGCTTGCCCTCGGTACGCGTGTAGACCTCATCGATGACCTCGCCGCGCTCGTCGATGAGAACCAGGTTGGTGCTCACCGACCCCACGTCGATGCCCAGAAACGCGCGAAACCTGTCGGAGGGAACCGAAGCCGACGGCCGCCGATTCTCGAAACGGACGCGCTCGGCACTCAAAGGGGGTCTCGAGGAATCGCCGTCGGCCGATGCCGGAACCGCGGCGTCCAGCAGGCGGCGATCGAGGAGGGCGCCGCCGTTCAAAAGCAGGCAGCCCAAGGCGCCGACGTGGTGGAAAAATTCGGGGACGACCGGCTCATCTTCCCCAAGCTGAAAGATCCGTCGCACGGCATCGACGACGCCGCCGTTGGCGGCCACGCCGCCCGCCAGAACCACCCGCGGCAGCAGTTGCCGGTCGCGCACCACGGTTCCTTTAAAGTTGCGCACCACGGCCTCGCACAACCCTTTGAAAATAGCGCCGGGCGTGTAGCCGCGCTGCTGAGCGTGCACCATGTCGCTTTTGGCGAACACCGAGCAGCGGCCGGCGATGTTGGCGCAGCCGTCCGCGGCGCGCACCAAGGGACCGATGTTGTCGACGCGGTATTTCATGCGCGCCGCCTGCTGATCGATGAACGATCCGGTCCCTGCGGCGCAGTCGCCGTTGCGGTTGCAGTCGATAATGGTCAGCTCGGCGTGAGCGGGTTCCCAATCAATCTGCATGAAGCGCGTGCCGTCGCCGCCGATCTCGAGGATCGTTCGGGCGTCGGGCACCAATTCGACGCAGCCGCGCGCCGTTGCCTTGAACTCGTTGACCCAAGGGACGCTCAACTGCGCCGCGATGAGAGCCGCCTGCGAGCCGGTGAGCTGCAGCAGGATCGGCGCGTCACCCGCGTCGTCGAGCAGCCCGCGAAGCAGGCGGACGGCCGCCTCGCGGGGTCTTCCCTTCACCGCAACGGGTTCGTAGAAAACAATATCGCCCTGCCGGCCGCTTACCTTCAGGCTTCGGCCGGCGGAAGAGTGCGGCAGCTTTGCCGCCAATTTTGCGTAAACCGACCCCACATCTAGGCCGGCCATGACGGTCTTTTCCATTCCACCTTCAAAATAAAGTCCCGGCGTCGAAAATACGAAACGCCGGGGACTCTTTCAAGGTGTGTTTGCCGCTCTAAGGCCGCGGGACGGCGGCGACGGCGGCAGCCGCGTTGAGGCGCCCGCCGGACGCCGCCCGGCCGTTTAAGGATTCAAGAGGGTCCACGGTGGTGACCAGGAGGGTTCGGAGGTTGGCAACCGTCAAGTCGGGCTGCAGGGCGATCAGAAGAGCCGCTGCTCCCGAGACGTGCGGTGCCGCCATCGAGGTTCCGGAGAGCGCCGAGTAGCTGTTGCCCGGCACGGTGCTGAGGATGTCTTTGCCCGGCGCCGCCAGGTGGACGCTCTTTTTGCCGTAATTGGAACCGGGCACGGCCGCCAAAATGTTGCCGCAGACAAGGCCGCAGTCGTCGTCGCTCCCGCCGCCGCCTCCGCCCCACAGGGCCAGATTGTCGCCGTGATCGCTTGCGGCCACGGAAAGGACGTTCGCGACTTCATAGTTCGCCGGGTAAAAGGGAATCACGTCGTTGTCGGTGCCGTCGTTGCCGGCGGCGGCCACAAAGAGCACGCCTTTTTGGGCGGCATAGCGAACGGCGTTTTCGAGCGCGGTCGAATAGCCCCCTCCGCCCCAACTGGCGTTGAGCACCCGCGCCCCCATATCGGCGCCGTAAATGATGGCGTCTATCGCCTGGGACGTGGAGCCGCTGCCGCGGCTGTCGAGAAACTTGAGCGGCAGCAGACGAACGTTCCAGCACACGCCCACGACGCCGATGCCGTTGTTGCCCACGGCGCCGACAATGCCGGCGCAATGGGTGCCGTGCATGTTGTCGTCAAAGGGATTGTTGGTGTTGTTGATGAAATTCCACCCCTTCCAATCGTCGATTTTGCCGTTGCCGTCGTCGTCGATGCCGTTGCCGGTGGTCGGATCATTAGGGTCCGCCCACGGGTCTTCCCCCGGATTGGTGTGGATGTTGGCCGCCAGATCGGGGTGCTTAAAGTCGACGCCGGTGTCGACGATGCCGACGATCACCTCATCGCTGCCGGTGACCGTGTCCCATGCCGCGGACGCATCGATGTCGGCGTCGGCAAGGCCGCCCGTTTGTCCGATGTTTTCCATGCCCCATAGCCGGTCGTAGTAGGGGTCGTTCGGCCGCAGGGCGGTTCGATAGATATAGTTCGGCTCTGCAAATTCGACCAGATCGAGCGTCTGCAGCCGTTTCAAGGCATCGCTCACCTTTTCGCCCGCCGGCAGCTTTAACAGCAGAACATCGATGGGCTCGAAGCGACGCAAAAGGCGCAGGTCGTTCTGCGCCAAAAACTGTGCGGCGCCCTGTGCGCTCACCCCTTTGAGACGCAGGAGCACTTCTCCCTCTACATACTCGGGCTCGCTTTTTCCCTTGAAAGCCGTGCCGATCGCCAGGATCAGCAGGGCAAGCATCAAAAGTCGAAGAACTTTCATGGCGCGCACTCCTTTTTTGAGGGTTTACGGATCAATAACCCCGAAAGATTTCCGCCTTTATGTTTCGGGCGTCGACGGCGAGGTCACGGAGCATGTTCTGCACGGACTCGACAAAGCCGGGAGGGCCGCAGAGATAAAAAATCGGCCGCAGGTCGCCCGCGGCACGGCGGATGCGCTCGGCATCGATGCGTTTTGCCGCGTCGCCGCCGGTCAGAATGAGCTCGAAACGGAAGCGCGACGGATGCGAGCGAGCCGTTTCACCAAAGAGCGGCAGAAAGACGGCCGCGGCTTCGCGGCGTTCGGAATAGAGGAGCGTCATCGGCTGATCGGAGTCGCGATGCAGGACGTCCAGCACCATGCTGCGGAAAGGGCTTATTCCCACCCCGCCGGCGATGAACAGGGCCGGTTTCGAAGCGTCGAGGGTCATGTTGCCCAAGGGACCGAGCAGCTCCATATCCGTTCCGCCCTCGAAGAGGGTTCGTTTGAAGCCGCTGCCGCGGTTGCGCGTAACGAAAAGCAGCTCCGGCTCGTGCGGCGCCGAAGCGATGGTGAACGTTCTCCGCGGCCCGAGGGGGTCTTCGAACTTGAGCCGATCGAGTTTGATGCTCACGTGCTGTCCGGGGAGAAAGGCAAAGCCTTCGGGTCGTTCGAGCACAAACTCGACGGTGCCCTCGGCAATGTCGTTCGCTCTGAGCAGCCGGCTGCGGTAACGCGTCATCCCGATCGTCTCCTTTTTTTGCCGGCGCGGCCGTTCGACGTCTTTTTTCCGTCCGCAGCCGACGTGCGGCAAAGAACAAAGTCCACCAACCTTTCATTCCGGTCGATGCGCGTGAGGCGCACATGCACCGTGTCGCCGAGCGTAAAGGTGCGGCCGGTGCGTTGGCCGATGAGCCGCCGGCCTTCCTCCTCCAGTACGTAATAGTCGTCTTCCAGGGTGGTGACGTGCACCAGACCTTCGATGAGCATATCGGGCAGTTCCACGAAAAAGCCGAAATTGACCATGCGCACGATGATGCCCTCGAATTCTTCACCCATACGGCGCTCGAGATATTCGAGCTGCTTGAGCTTGATGCTGTCCCGCTCGGCCTCCTGGGCGCGGATTTCACATTCGGTGGCGTTGCGGCACAGGTCGGTCAGCCTTTTCACGGCGGCCTCGTTGCGGTCGAACCGTTCGGCGGCGTAGCGTTTCAGCAGCCGATGCACCAGCAGATCGGGATAGCGTCGGATCGGCGAGGTGAAATGAGTGTAATAGCGATAGGCCAAGCCGAAATGGCCGATGTTTTCGGGCGTGTACTGCGCCTTCATCATGGTGCGCAGAAGGGCCGTCTGCAGCACATAGGCGGCCGGGTGGCGACCGAAGGCCTGGGCCAAATGGGCGAAAAAGCGCGGCTGCAGCCGCTTCGGCTCTTCGACCTTGATGCCGAAGGCCGACGCCAGCCGCAGGAGCTGCTGAACGCTCTGCTGATCCGGCTTTTCATGAACGCGGTAGACGAAGGGGAGGTCATAGCCGAGTCGGTCCTTCAAAACGACGCCCACGTGCTTGGCGACGGTTTCGTTGGCCAGCAGCATGAACTCTTCGATGAGCCGGTTGGTCTCGAGGCGCAGCCGCGGTCGAATGTCGACGGCGTTGCCCTGCTCATCCAGAACGACCTCCACTTCCAGGCTGTCGAAATCGATGCTGCCGCGGCGGTTGCGCAGGGCGATGAGCTGCTGCGCCAGCGCCGCCATCTGCGCCAGGGGCTCGGCAAAAGGATGGCTCAGCTCGCCGTCCAAAATGCGCTGCGCTTCGCGATAGGTAAAGCGCTTGCTGCTGCGAATGACCGTCTCGCGCAACTCGTAGGAGAGCAGATTTCCCTGGGGCGAAAGGGTCATGAGCACGGAGTAGGCGAAACGATCGACGCCCTCGGCCAAACTGCACAGTCCGTTGGACAGCCGTTCCGGGAGCATGGGAATGACGCGGTCGACCAGATAGACCGAAGTTCCGCGCTCGGCGGCCGCCTCGTCCAAGGGCGAACCTTCCGGAACGTAATAGCTCACGTCGGCGATGTGCACGCCGAGGCGGCGGTTGCCGTCCGGCAGGAGTTCGAGCGATACGGCGTCGTCAAAGTCTTTGGCGTCGTCGGGGTCGATGGTGAACAGGGTCAGGTCGCGCAGATCGAGACGCCGGCGCACCTCTTCTTCGGGCAGTTCGCTCGGAAGCGCTTCGGCCTGGGCCAGCGCCGCCGCCGGGAACTTGAGCGGCAGCTCGTGCCCATGAACGATGGACAGAACGTCGACGCCGTGATCCTGAGGATACCCCAGCACTTCGATAATCTTGCCGGAGGGATTCAAGCCGTGATGTTCCCAATGCTCGATGAGGCAGACGACCTTTTGTCCCTCCTGGGCATCGCCGTGGTCGCCGGGCGGCACCAGGATGTCGCGCTGCAGCTTCAGGTCGTCGGGAACCACGTAGCCGAAGCGTCGGCCCCAGTGAAAGGTGCCGACCACGGTGCGCCGGGCGCGTTCGAGGACTTCGATGATCTGCCCTTCGACGTTCTTGCCGCCGGTTCGGGCGAACAGGCGCACCCGCACCTTGTCCTTATGGAGCGCCTGGCCCATATTCTTGCCGCCGATAAAGATGTCCATGCCGTCGGCGGTGACAAAGCCGTAGCCCTGCGAGTTGACGCGCAGCACCCCGACGGCCTCGTTGGGCTTGCGCGCCGGCGCATAGCGGTTGCCGCTCGTTTTGATCAGCAGACCGCTGTTCACCATACGGCGGAGCTCGCCGCGCAACGCCGCATAGCGGCCCTGCGGCACGGCCAGGCGCCGCTGGATTTCTTTGGCTTTTAAAGCACGAGAGGGTTCCGACGAAAACAAGTCGAGAACCCTCTGAGAAAATTCTTCCATACTGTTTCTTTCTATTTGAATGAACCCGGCGGAGCTTCCGCCGGGGGCGCGTCAAAACTGATCGCGCGAATAATGAATCTGGGGGTAACGATCAAAGTGATTCTTAAAGATCTCGATGATCTCCCGCAGTCTTTCGGTGGTTTTGGCCTCGAAGCGCACCACCAGGTTGGGTTCGGTGTTCGAGGCGCGCACCAAGCCCCAGCCGTCGCCGAAATCGACGCGCGCGCCGTCGACGTCGATCACGTGGTAGCGGGCGGAGAAATCCTTCACCAGGCCGGCCACAACGTCGAACTTTTGCTCGTCGGCGCAGTCGACGCGGATCTCCTCGGAGGCGGGATAGACCGGTATTTCGTCCATGATGTCGGAAAATTTCTTGTCTGCAGCGGCGACGATCTGCAGCAGCCGTCCCGAGGCGTAAATGCCGTCGTCAAAGCCGTAATAGTCGTCTTTGAAAAAGACGTGGCCGGACAGCTCGCCGGCGAAAGGCGAACCGGTCTCTTTCAATTTGGCCTTGGCCATCGAGTGGCCGGTCTTCCACATCAAGGGGCGGCCGCCGGCGTTTCGGATTGCCTCTTCCAGCACCATCGAGCATTTGACGTCGAAGATGATGGCCGAGCCGGGGCGGCGCGCCAGCACGTCGCGGGCAAAGAGCACCAGCAGACGGTCGGCGAAAATATAGCGGCCCTTGTCGTCCACGGCGCCGACGCGATCGGCGTCGCCGTCGTAGCCGATGCCGATGTCGGCGCCTTCGGCAACGACCCGCGCCGCCAAGTCCTCCATGTACTTGGGCACGCAGGGGTCGGGCAGGTGATGAGGAAAGTTGCCGTCCGGTTCGCAGTAGAGCTCGATCACCTCATGGCCGAAGCGGCGCCATAATTGAGGCGCAATCGGTCCGGCGGTGGCATTGCCGGCGTCCACTACGATCTTGAGCGGCCGCTTGAAAACGAACTTGCTCGTCAGCATGTCGAGATAAGCGGGAATGACGTCGCGCGTCTCTCGGCGGCCCAAGCCCGTCTCAAAGTCGTTCGCCTTGATCAGCTCCTTCAGCTTTTGAATTTCAGCGCCGTAAACTGAGTCGAGGCCTTCGCACAGCTTGAAGCCGTTGTACGGTTTGGGATTATGGCTGCCGGTGATCATCACCCCGCCGTCGGCCTGGTAGTGAACAACGCTGAAGTAGAGCGCCGGCGTTGTTATTCGACCGAGGAAAAGAACGTCCATGCCCGCAGCGTTAAGGCCGTCGGAAAAGCGGTCGGCGAGCCGCGGCGAAGAGAGCCGCAGGTCGTGACCGAGCGTCAGAAGGCGGTGTCCGCGGCGGCGCATGTAGGTTCCGAATGCACGACCTAGGTTATAGACCACGTCGTCGGGAAAGTCGCGTTCGACGATACCGCGAATATCATAGGCGCGAAAAATGGTTTCGTTCATAGATCAGTGCTCCTGTTCCATTCCATACTGATGACTCGGTTTCTGCCGGCCAAGTCGTCCGCGACCTGAAAGGCGGTAAAGCCGGCGTCGGCAAAGATGTTGCGCACGCTCACCGCCTGGCGTTCGCCGATTTCAAAAAAGGCGCGGCCGCGGGGTTTGATAAGAACGGCGCATTGGCTCGCAAATCGTCGATAGAACTCCAAGCCGTCGTTGCCGCCGAGCAGCGCCTGTTTGGGTTCGTGCCCCCGGATCTCCGGCTGCAGATGCTGGTATTCGGCAAAGCTGACGTAGGGCGGATTGGAAACGACGACGTCAAAGGCGGCGGTAAATTCCGGCGGCCAGGGTTTCAAGGCGTCATGCTCGAAAAAGCGTACCTCGACTTCGTTGAGCACGGCGTTGCCGCGCGCCACCGCCAGCGCCGCCGCGGAAACATCGACGGCGGTGAGCACGGCGTTCGGCAGGTTTTTGGCCAAGGCGACGGCGATGCAGCCGGAACCGGTCCCGACGTCGAGAATGTGGATCTCCTGCTGCTCGTCCGCGATTCGCCGGCAATGCTCGATCACCTTCTGCACCAGCACTTCGGTCTCGGGCCGAGGAATGAGTACGTCGGGGGTCAGGCGGAACGGCAACGAGTAGAACTCGGTGCCGCCGAGGATGTACTGCAGCGGCTCTCGGGCGGCCCGCCGACGAACCAAGGCGCGAAACGCGGCCAGTTCGTTTTCCATCACCGGTCGGTCGAACTGAAGGTAGAGGTCGAACCGTTTGATGCCGAGCACGTGGGCCAACATCCGTTCGCTGTTCAGGCGTGCGTCTTCGATGCCCTTCTGCTTCAAATAGTCGGTCGTGGTCTGCAGCAGCTCCTTGATGATCCACGTTTTCGCTCGACCGGCATCCACCTCGTTCAGTCCATGGCCTTGAGTTTTTCGGTACGATCCGCCAACTTGAGCTGTTCGATAAAGGGGTCCAGCTCCCCCTGAAGCACTTCGTCCAACTGATAGACCGTAAGCCCGATGCGATGATCGGTCACCCGTCCCTGCGGAAAATTGTAGGTTCGTATTTTGGCGCTGCGGTCGCCGGTGGACACCATGGAACGGCGTTCGGCGGCGATCTTTTCCCGTTCCTCCTCCAAAGCCCGCTCATAGAGCCGCGCCCGCAGCACTTTCAACGCCTTGGCTCGGTTCTTGTGCTGCGACTTTTCATCCTGACACGTGACCACCAGGCCGGTCGGAATGTGCGTGATGCGCACGGCCGAGTCCGTGGTGTTGACGCTTTGACCGCCCGGTCCGGAAGAACGGTAAACATCGATGCGCAGGTCGTTGGGATCGATTTCGACGTCGATCTCTTCGGCTTCGGGCAGCACCGCCACGGACACCGCCGACGTATGGATGCGGCCGCTCGCCTCGGTCACCGGCACCCGCTGCACGCGATGAACGCCGCCCTCATACTTGAGGTCGCCGTAGACATTGTTGCCGCTGACGCTAAAGATCACCTCGCGAAAGCCGCCGATCCCCTGCGGATTGGAAGACATGACCTCCACCTTCCAGCCCTTTTTCTCCGCGTAATGCTGATACATGCGGAACAGCTCCCCGGCGAACAGGCCTGCCTCTTCGCCGCCGGTGCCGGCGCGGATCTCGACGATGGCGTTGCGGGCGTCCTTCGGGTCCTTGGGAACGAGAAGCATCTTGAGCTCTTCTTCGACGGCGGCCCGCTTTTCCTTCAGCGCCTCGAGCTCGGCCTCGGCCAAGTCCTTGAGCTCAGGATCATGCGACTCCTGCAAAAGCTGCTCGGCCCCCTGCATGTCCGCCATCACCTTCTTCAGCCTGCCGATGCCTTCCACGATCGGCGCCAGTTCGGCTTCCTCTTTGGACAGCTCGCGGTACAAGGCCATGTTCTGCAGCGTATTGGGATCACCCAGCCTGGCTTCGATTTCGCGATATCGACTTTCGATTTTTTCCAGCTTTTCGATCACGGAGAAACCTCATCCTTTGCCCTGTCGCTGCGGGCACAGGGCAATACCCGCATTCGTTTCGATGAAGCAGCGGAAAATAAAAAACGGAATGGCTTTACCCCAAAAGATCCCATTCCGTTGTAAAAGTTGTGATGAATACAGACTACTTTTTGGCGGCGCCGTAGTTGGCATACTTTTTCATAAACTTGTCGACTCGACCGGCGGTATCGATCAGCTTCTGCTTGCCGGTGAAGAAGGGATGACAGTTCGAACAAATTTCGACTGTAATGTCGCCCAACGTCGAACGCGTTTGAAATGTATTGCCGCAGGCGCAGCGCACCGTTCCCAACTTGTATTCGGGATGAATGCCCTTTTTCAACGCACCTTCTCCTTTCGTTTGAGTGCCTTGTATAACCGACATGAAATTTACGGTTTATATCGCAAAGATGCAAGCTTTTTCAAACACTCATCGAATCGAGGAAGGCTTTGTTCGATTTAGTGCCCTGCATTTTGCTGAGCAGAAACTCCATGGCCTCGACGGTGGAGAGCTCGGAGAGCAGCTTGCGCAGAATCCAGACGCGATTGAGTTCTTTGGGATCCATGAGCAGCTCTTCCTTGCGCGTGCCGGAACGATTGACGTCGATGGCGGGGAAGATGCGGCGGTCAGACAGGCGGCGGTCGAGCACCAGCTCCATATTGCCGGTTCCCTTGAATTCTTCAAAGATCACCTCATCCATACGGCTGCCGGTGTCGATGAGCGCCGTGGCGATGATGGTGAGGCTGCCGCCTTCTTCGATGTTGCGGGCGGCGCCGAAAAAGCGCTTCGGCCGGTGCAGGGCGTTGGCGTCCACGCCGCCGGAGAGAATCTTGCCCGAATGCGGCACCACGGCGTTATGAGCGCGCGCCAAACGCGTGATGGAATCGAGCAGAATGACCACATCCCTGCCGTATTCGACCAGCCGCTTGGCCTTCTCCAGAACCATGTCGGCCACCTGCACGTGTCGCTCCGCCGGTTCGTCGAAGGTGGAGCTGATGACTTCGGCCTTGACCGAGCGCGCCATGTCGGTCACCTCCTCCGGACGTTCATCGATCAACAGCACGATGAGAATGATTTCCGGATGATTTTGGGTGATGCTGTTGGCGATCTGCTGCAGCAGCATGGTTTTTCCGGTCTTGGGCTGAGCGACGATGAGTCCGCGCTGTCCCTTGCCGATGGGCGTCAACAGGTTCATGATGCGCATGGAATAGTTCTTCGGATCCACTTCGAGGTTGATGCGCTCGTTCGGATAGAGCGGCGTCAGGTTGTCGAAGAGAATCTTGGCCTTGGCTTCGTCCGGATGTTCAAAGTTGATGGCTTCAACCTTGAGCAGAGCGAAAAAGCGCTCGTTCTCTTTGGGCGGGCGAATCTGGCCGGAGATGGTGTCGCCGGTGCGCATGCCGAAGCGTTTGATTTGCGAGGGCGAAACGTAAATGTCGTCCGGTCCCGGAAGATAGTTGTAATCGGGCGACCGCAGGAAGCCGTAGCCGTCCGGCAGCACTTCGAGCACGCCTTCGGCAAAGATCAGCCCCTCTTTTTCCGTCTGCTTTTCGATGATCTTGAAGATGAGCTCCGACTTGCGCAAGCCGGTAATGCCGGTCACTCCCATTTCCTGGGCCATTTTGGTGAGTTCGGCAATCTTTTTGGTTTTCAGTTCTGCAATATCCATGAGAATCCTCTTATAATAGAGCCCTTTCTTTCAATGTTTGCCGCCGTCGGCGGAAATACGTCCCTGTTTTCTGAAAGCCGGTAATGTCTTCGGCGGGAAATCATCGTGAGCGCGATTCCTTTCGCACCCCCATACCCGAATAAAACCTCCTCGGAAAAAAAGACGGCTGTTCATTCAATAACGTTTTCGCTCTCAGCATCGAAGTAATGCGCCTGCTGCAGATCAAAAGCCATGAGGCAAGGATCGCCGGGGCTCAGTTGTTCCTGCGGCGAAATGCGAGCCGTGATCGCTTCGTTTCCCGCCCGCAGATACACCACGGTTTCGTTGCCCATCGGTTCCACAACGTCGATGACGGCCGGGACGGCGTCCGACCGCGCCTCATCCGATGCCGGCAGGCAGCGAATATGCTCCGGCCGTATGCCCAAATCGACGGCCTTGCCGACGAAGTGGCGCAGCGCCGCCTTTGCCGAAGAAAGCGGCAGGCGAAAAGAGAACGCGGCGAAAACCAATCCCCCTTGCTCATCGATTCGGCCGCGGATAAAGTTCATGGCCGGGCTGCCGATGAATCCGGCGACGAATTTGTTTTTGGGGTTGTTGTACAGTTCCAGCGGCGCTCCCACCTGTTGGATGACGCCGTCGCGCAGCACGACGATTCGTTGACCGAGGGTCATGGCCTCCACCTGGTCATGGGTCACATAGATCATGGTCGTCTGCAGGCGGTTGTGCAGCCTGGCGATTTCGGTGCGCATCTGCACGCGCATTTTAGCGTCGAGATTCGAGAGCGGCTCATCGAATAAAAAGACCTTCGGTTTGCGCACAATGGCGCGGCCGACGGCCACGCGCTGCCGTTGGCCGCCGGAAAGCGCCTTCGGCTTGCGATCCAACAGCCTTTCAATCCCCAATATCTCCGCAGCCTCCCGCACCCGACGATCGATTTCATCCTTCGAAAAACGCCGCAGCTTGAGGCCGAAAGCCATGTTTTCGTATACGCTCATGTGCGGATAGAGCGCATAGTTCTGAAAAACCATGGCGATGTCGCGATCTTTGGGCGGCACCGAGTTGACCACCTGCCGGTCGATCAGCAGCTCACCCGAGGTGATCTCTTCCAGTCCCGCAATCATGCGCAGCAACGTGGATTTGCCGCAGCCGGAAGGACCGACCAGAACAACGAACTCTTTGTCGTGAATGAACAGATCGGCCGCCTTTACGGCAGTTACTTGGCCCTCGTAGACCTTGCTGACCTTCCTTAATTCAACGCTCGCCACTCAACATCCTGATATTGGAAGAGCATGGTTATTTTTCGGCCGTAGACGTGTTCTTGTCTATTATCATGAAGTGCTTGGAGACAAATCGGTGTGTTCTATGAGTTTGTTTTTCCGGGAGACTTGCGCTGCAACATACAGAAATTCTATTACTTTGTCAAGCCTTTTATTTCGGCAACGGCTTCTCCGACTATGTAATGAGAACCGGTTACGATAATGACCGTCTTGTCGTCGGCTCGGCTCATCAGCTCACGAAGCGCCGCAGCCGTCGAGGCGGGTTCGGCCGTCCGACGGCCGAGTTCTTCGAAAATCGCTCCGAGCGATTCCGCAGGCAGCGCGCGCTCCGAAGGCGGCGTCACCGGCATAACGAGATCAGCGAATTGTATCGCCTGGCGCGCCACTTCATAGGCGTCCTTGTCGCGCAACAGGCCGATGATAAGCAGCAGGCGTCGTCCGGGAAAAAGACTCTGCACCGTTTCCTTGAGCTTTTCCATGGAGGCGGGATTGTGCGCCGCGTCGGCTACGACCAGCGGCCGGCAATGAAGCACCTCCAAACGGCCGGGCCACCGGCAGGCGGCCATGCCGCGACGGAAGGCATCGACGGAAATCGGCAGGCCGACCTCGCCGAGCACATCGCAGACGGTCGCCGCAATCTCGAGATTATGCGCCTGCTGGCGTCCCGTCAGCCGCATCCTCACTGCTCCTGAGAAGCCTTTTCCGTTCAGCGCAACCGTCATGGCGCCGAGGCGCATTCTCACCACCTCGGCTCGATAATGCTCACCGGCGCGTAAAAGGGGAGCGTCCTTTTCGAGGCAGACGCGTTTGATCACCTCTTCCGCCTCCCGAGGCAATTCCCCAATGACGCAGGGTACCCTCTCCTTGATGATGCCCGCCTTTTCCGCAGCGATGGCAGCAGGCGTCGGCCCTAAATGTTCCGTATGATCGAGTGAGATCGAGGTGATGACCGAGACCAACGGCTTGACGACGTTGGTGGCATCCAAACGGCCGCCAAGGCCGACTTCAAGGCAGACGATGTCGACGGCCTGCCGTTCAAAATAAACCAGCGCTGCCGCGGTCAGCGTCTCGAAGTAGGTGGCGCCGTAGCGCTCCACCGTCGGCCGTATGCGGTCGATGACCTCGGCAAGCGCTTTTTTCGAAATCAACCGTCCGTTGACGCGGATCCGCTCGCGCACATCGACCAGATGGGGCGAGGTGTACAAACCCGTACGCAGACCTGCGGTGCGACAAACGCTTTCGAGCATAGCGGAAACCGAGCCCTTGCCGTTGGTGCCCGCCACGTGCACAAAACGAAGCCGTTGCTGCGGATCACCGAGCTCTTTCAGCATTCGATTCATGCTTTCCAGGCCGAGCTTCCAGCCGAGCGCAATGCGCGAATCGAGAAATCCGAGCGTTTCTTTGTAGGTCACGATGCGCTGCCTCAAGTGACGTTTTGCATCCGCCGTCGACAAAAAGCGCTTTCTTCCGCGACGCGATCGAGGGTTAGAATGAGCGCACGCCGTTGCTTGAAGAGGGTTTGAGTCCGTACTGCTTGAGTTTTTTGTGAAGGTTCGCGCGGTCCGTGCGCAGCATCTGTGCCGTTCGGCTCACGTTCCCGTTGCACCGCTGCAGCGCCTCTTCGATCAGGCGGCGCTCATATGCCTCCACCTGCTCCCGCAACGGTGCATCGGAAAGGACAACCGAACGGGCTTTGGGGGCGGCCGTTCCCAGTACAAGCTGCACGTGCTCTTCGTCGATCTCGTCGTCGGCGATCAGAATGCAGAGCCGCTCCATTACATTGCGCAGCTCACGGACGTTGCCGGGCCATGAATAGAGCATGAGCCGCTGCAGCGCCGCCGGTTTGAGGCGTTTGACTCTTTTGCCGTTTCTCAGCGCATAGAGGCGGAAAAAATGTTCCGCCAGTTCGGGAATGTCGCCCGCTCGTTCGCGCAACGGCGGCACGGTGATGGGAATGACGTTGAGCCGATAGTAGAGATCGCGGCGGAAGCGGCCGCACTCGATCTCCTCTTCCAGGCGCTTGTTGGTGGCGCTGATGATGCGCACGTTGAAGCGGACCGGTTTGGTGCTGCCGATAGGGGTGAACTCGTTTTCCTGAAGCACGCGCAGCAACTTGGCCTGAGTTTCGGGCGACATGTCGCCGACCTCATCCAGAAAAAGCGTGCCGCCCTCCGCCTCTTCGATGAGGCCGCTTTTACGACGCACGGCGCCGGTAAAGGCTCCCTTCTCGTAACCGAACAGCTCGCTTTCGATAAGCTCCTTCGGCAGGGCGGCGCAGTTGAGCTGCACAAAGCGGCCGCTGCGACCGCTGAGGCGATGAATTTCGCGCGCCGCCGGCTCCTTGCCGCTGCCGTTCTCGCCGTAAATGAGCACGCGGCCGTCGGTCGGCGCCACCCGCGCGATCAGCTCGCGAAGCTGCTGCATGGCCGGTGAAGAGCCGACCATCTCTTCTTCCAAATCGAGACGGCTTTTCAAACTCGCCATTTCGGCTTCGGCGCGGCGACGGGCCGCAATCTTTTCGAGCTCCAACAGCACGCGCTCGGGATTGAGCGGCTTTTCCATAAAATCGTAGGCGCCCAATTTGGTCGCCTGAACCGCCGCCGGAATATCGGCATGACCGGAGATCATGATGACCGTCAAATCCGGCTGCAGGCGCCGGGCGACTTCGAGGGTCTGCAGCCCGTCCATGACCGGCATCATCAGATCGCAGAACATCACGTCGAAACCGTTCTCTTCGAGCGCTGCCTGCGCTTCGGCGCCGTCGCGGCAAAGGACGACGCTGTGACCCTCCTTTTCCAAAAGCCGGTGCAAGGCGTCGAGAATTCCCGGATCATCGTCCACGGCCAGAATCTTCACAAGACCTCTCCGTCGTGCTGCAGCACCAATCGTTCGATGCGTTCTCGGTTTTCCGCCGTCGTTTTGACGACGGCCGTAATTTTTTCATCTTCGTAGGCGATCTTTTGCACCTCGGCCAGCTCGTAGAGCTGCGCCGCGGCATCGGCGGCGCTGTAGGGCAGAGCCAGCTTCAGGAGGCGGGTTCGGCTTTCGATGAACTCGGATATTCTGCGCAGCAGTTCCCCGAGAAAGATGCCGTGCGCCGCCGAAATGAACACGCAGGGCTGCTGCGTCTGCGACAATTCGGCGAGAAGCGACCGTTCTTCCACAAGATCGATTTTGTTAAAGACTTTGATGGTCGGACGCTCGTGAAGGCCGAGCTGCTCCAGCACCTCTTCGACCGTCCGCATTTGATCGCGGAAGAACGGATGACTGACGTCGATGACGTGCAGCAGCAGGTCGGCGTCGGCGGTTTCTTCCAAAGTGCTTTTGAAGGAGGCGACCAGGTGAGGCGGCAGTTTGCGAATGAATCCGACGGTATCGATAAAGAGAATCCGCTTGGCGGTGTCGCCGTCGAAGGCGCGGACGGTGGCGTCGAGGGTGGCGAACAGCCGATCTTCGACCGTTACGTCGGCGTGGGTGAGGGCGTTGAGGAGGGTGGACTTGCCGACGTTGGTATAGCCGACCAGCGCCGCCTTGAACAGGTCGCGTCGGCCTTTGCGGCGGTTCTGTCGCTGCTCGGCGATTTTGTCCAGCTCCTTCTGCAGCAGTTTGATGCGGGCGCGGATGAGGCGTCGGTCGGTTTCCAACTGCGTTTCGCCCGGGCCGCGCACGCCGATGCCGCCCACCTGTCGCGACAGGTGCCTCCACCGGCCGGTGAGGCGCGGCAAAAGGTAGTTGAGTTGCGCCAGTTCCACCTGGGTGCGCGCCTCGCGAGTGCGGGCGTGTTTGGCAAAGATGTCGAGAATGAGCCCGCTGCGGTCGACGATTTTGGTGCCGCACAAGGCTTCCAAATTGCGAACCTGGGCCGGCGTCAGATCGTCGTCGAAAATAATGAGATCGACGTCGAGATATTTGGCGGCGGCGGCCAGTTCCTGCGCTTTGCCGCGGCCGATCAGGTAAGCCGGATCGATGCGCGGCCGCTCCTGCACGATGCGCTCGAGCACCTCGGCGCCGGCGGTGTCGGCCAACAATTCGAGCTCGTCGAGGTACTCGTTGACCAGTTCACGGCTCTGGTCGGCGCGAACCATGCCGACCACAAGCGCGCGCTCGGTTCTTTCACGCTCCACAACAGGCAAATCGGTTATCCTCCGTCGGGTTGGGGAAGAACCTCTCCTTTTTCACGATAAAGGATCATCTCCGCAACTAACAACAACAACGCCGCGCCAAGGAATCCCTTTCGCAGCTCGATGCCTCGCCGCTGGGCGCTCGCAAATTCGGCCAAATCCTGATTCGGCGGAACAAGCCGGGCGCCGCAGAGGTCTTGCAGAGCCGCGGATTCGATCGGCGTCAACAGCGATTCCTCGGCCGGCAAATGGACCGCCCAATGCTGCAGCAGCCGGCGGTCGGCGTAGAGACGGTAGATTCCGGGAAGATCCGTCTGCGCATAATGGAGGGCCGCCCCCTCGGGCGTAAGGCGGGCCACGAGCCGATCCTCCTGTTCGTCCGGCCGTCGCATGACGAACGTAGAGCCCGCCTGCGAAGGGGGAACGACGTAGTGCAGCTCTTCGCCGATCATGGCCGGCGGCGAGACCGCTTCGGCTGCGGAAGCGGCGCGGAACATGATGCCGGTCATTAACGGCGCAAAGAGCGTTTGCCGAACGATGTCGCTCAGCCTCGGATCAAAAGGCGCCGTGAGCACGAGGATGCGGCCGTCGCCCAGCTTTTTTTCCAAGAGGTAGGGGTCGCCGCTGCTGAAGCGGAGGATGGGGTCGATGCCGGCGGCCGGAGGCACGCGAAAGGCAAAGCGGAAGCGCGGCCTCACCAAATCGCTGCGCTCGGATTCAAAGATGCCGCTGAAGAGCGGATGCGTCAGATCGACGGCGCCGAGGGTAAAATCCCCTGCGCCGGCGGAGGTCAAGGACTCTGAGATCGGCGGCAGCTCCAGTCGCGGCAGCAGAATGTCGTTGAGGGCGGTGTCGACGGCCGGCCCGAGAACGAGCAGCAGGCCGCCGCCGCGACGAACGAAAAGGCGCAGCGATTCTGCGGCCGAGTCGTCGATGTCGGCGGGTTCGTCAAGGATGACCGCATCGAGCTCCGGCAGTCGACGCAGGTCCGCGGCCGAAAGATGGCGCAGCCGGAAAAAGCCCGTTCCGTTCTCGTCGCTCTGCAGCGCCGCCTGAAGGTAAAAGGTGCCGGCGGAGTTTCTCGAAAACAACCCGATCCGCAGTGAATCGGGCACGCGGAAGGCCAGCTCGCGGCGGTTGTCTTCCAAAAGATCATCGTCTTCGAGGATGACCCGCGCAACCGTAAAGCCCGGCCTTTCCAGCATGAAGCGCAGCTGCACGGTTACGGTTCCGCCCGGCGCCGCGTCAACAGCTTCCTGGGCGGTAGGCGTGTCGTTCACAAAAAGGCGAAGCACGGCCCCGCTGACCGGCCTGCTGCCGCTGTTGTGCACCGTCGTCTCCAGCAGGGCCGTCTTGCCCCGCTGCAGAATCGTGGTTTTGAGGGCGAGCTCCTGGACGGCCAGGTTGACGTTTTCGGCCGGCGGCAGAGCGGCCGCGTAGACGGGCACATTCGGCGCCTCCGCAGGCGGCATGTCGGTGCGAAAACCCGTTCGCTGCAGGTCTGAAAAATGATAGATTTCTTTGTGAGCAGCCGACGAGGCGGCCAGTCGGCGCAGAGCGGCGGCAACGGCTCCGCTCAGATCGGTTCGTCCGTAGCGAATTTCGGCGCGGTGGATCGCTTCTGCCGCGGCAAGAGGATCGAGAAACGGCCGATCGACGGCGGCGGTGTCGACGGGGCTCAACAGGACCACACGATCGTTCGGCTGCAGGGTGCTCAGCAGTCGGAGGGCGCGGCGCTTGGCTTCGTCGAACAGAACATCGCCGTCAGCGCCGCGGCGGTTCATGCTGAAGGAATCGTCGAGGATGACAGCGGAGGCCGTTTCGGACAGGCCGGGCGTTGCAGGGCCGCGGCGCAGGGTGGGTCGGGCAAAGGCAAGCACCAGCAGCAGGATCACCAGCGTACGCAGAATGAGCAGCAGCATCTGCCTCAGCCGCAGACGACGCCTTTGCCGATTCTCCAACTCTTTGAGAAAACGGAGGGTGCTGAAGGGAATGATCCGCCGTTTGCTGCGGGTCAACAGGTGGATCAGAAGCGGTACGGCCGCCGCAGCCAGGCCGTACAATATGACGGGGTTGAGAAAACTCAAGGTTTGCTGCTGCTCGTGTAGGGAAAGAGTTCGTTTTCGATCAGCGCACACCAGGCATGAATAACCGTGATGTGAACCTCTTGAATACGCTGCGTGTTGTGCGCCGGAACGATGACCGCTTTATCAACCATCGACTTTAGTCGTCCGCCGTCGCGCCCGAGGAGTCCGACGACGCTCATTCGCAGCTTGCGGGCGGCAAGCGCAGCCTGCACCACGTTTTCCGAGTTGCCGCTGGTGGAGACGGCCACCAGCACATCGCCCGGGCGGCCCAGTCCTTCAACCTGACGGCGAAAAACCTGATCGATGGAGTAATCGTTGGCCACGGCGGTCAGAATGGACGTGTCGGTCGTCAGTGCGACGGCGGCAATGGCGCCGCGCTCGCGGCCCAGGCGGCCGATCAGTTCGGCAGCAAAATGCTGCGCATCGGCGGCGCTGCCGCCGTTGCCGCAGATCAGCAGTTTACCGCCGGAACGAAGCGAGGCGATCATCATCTCGGCTGCTGCGTCCACATCGGCGGCGTGCTGTTCGGCAAAGGCGACTTTTAGAGCGGCGCTTTCCTGAAACTCGCGAATAACGGCATCCAAACGGTTCAAAGCACCCTCTATTTGCGAAGATAGTTTCTCAGTTTATCACGGAAGGAGATGCGCGGTTCCTCGAAAGGCCGAAGCGGCTCAAAATCGCCGCGCTCCACTTCTTCTCCGGCAATGACCTTGCGGGGATTTTTGCGAAAGAGTCGATCGGCGCGGTCCGGCCCCCATTTGTCGCACACCATGTCGAAGGCGGCGCGCAGCTTCAGGCGACGGCGGGTGAGGTCGTGGGCGTCTGTGGCGATGAGCTGCACCAGATCGGCATCCATGAGCATGGCCGCGGTCTGCGCCACTTGGCTTCCAAAGACGCCCAAAAGGCTGCCGGCGGTCACCTGCAGCAGCGCTCCTTTGACGACGAATTGATAAGCTTTGTCGGGGTCTTTGAGAATCGAGCCGTTGCGTTCAGGATGAGCGATGATGGGGACATATTGAGTGCCGAAAAGAGAGAAAAAGTGCTTTTCAGCAAAGGCGGGAATGGTTCCCATGGGGAATTCGATGAGAAAATAGCGGCCGTTCTGCGCCAAAGTGGCCATTCGTTGCGAAAAATCGTATTCCGGCTGAATGTACAGCTCACTGCCCAGATGCAGCTTGATCTTGAGGCCGGCGTCGGCTGCCCGCTGTTTCAGTTCCTCGAACGTTTGCACATACTTGTCGTCGTCGATCAGATCCTTGTTCGCCAGAACGTGCGGCGTGCAGACCAATTCCGTGATGCCGTCGGCTTCGGCCTCCTGCAACATGCCGATGGCGACCTCCCAATCCTCAGCGCCGTCGTCGACGAAGGGGATGACATGATTATGGGTATCGATCAATTGCATCTCTTTCTTTTGTTCACCGTTTAACCCGCCTCGTGCCGTGACTATTCCGGGCGAGTTCAGTCCTCCTTAACGTGGACGGCATCGGCGAAAGCCCTAATGAGCGCCGGGTTCGGGTCCTTTTCGATGACCGTGCCGGTGACGATGAAATCGGCGCCGGCCTGCACCTTTTCGCGCGCCTCGTCGGGCGTGCGGATGCCGCCGCCGCAGATGATGGGAATCTCGGTGTAATGGCGCACGGCCGAAATTACCCGCGTGGGCACGGACATTTTGGCGCCGCTGCCGGCTTCAAGATAGACCCACTGCATGCCCAGATACTGCGCGGCAAGGGCGTGGGCGGCCGCAATGTCGGGTTTTTCATGGGGAATCGGTCGTGTATCGCTCATGAACAGCGCCGAGGTCACGGTGCCGGATTCGATGAACATGTAGCCGGTGGAAATCGGCTCCAGCTTGATCGATTTGATGATCGGCGCCGCCATCACCTGACCGCCGATCAACGACTCGGGATTGCGGCCCGAGATCAGGGAAAGGAAAAGGATGGCGTCGGCGTGTCGGGAGATCTGTTTTGTACTGCCGGGGAAAAGGATGACGGGCAGCCGGCAGGCGCGTTTGACCGCCGCGACGGTCTCGTCGAATACATTGGCCAGCAACAAACTGCCGCCGATCAGCAGCGCGTCGACGCTGGCCTTTTCGCAGGTTTCAGCCAGGGCCGCCGCCTGCTTGACGTCCTGCTTGTCGGGATCGATGAGCACAAAGTATCCCGCCCCCCGTTTCTCCTTGATGTCCAACAGCCTCTCAAAGACCTTCACGAGCGAACATTTTCCTTTCACGTTAAGGGTAAAGGCTTATGTTGCCGACTCGGCAATGATCTGTTCCGCCTGTGCAAGGGCGTCGGCCAAGCGATCGACCTGCTTGGCGCCGGCGGCGGCCATGTGCGGGGCGCCGCCGCCGCTGCCGCCGGCCGGTGCCGCCACTTTTTTAACGATCTCGCCCGCCTTCAGCCCGCGGGCAATCAGGTCCTGGGTGACGATGCAGACAAAGGCGCCCTTGTCGCCCGTCTTTGCCGCCAAAATGCCGACGCCGGACTTGAGGCCGTCGCGCAGCAGATCGCCCATGCGCCTGAGCTCGTCGACCGATTCGGCCTCCACCAGCTCGGCCACAAGCTGAATGTCGCCCACACGGCGCACGCGGCTCAACAGTCTGCCGATGATGTCCTTCGAATCGGCCTCCTTTCGCTGCCTGAGCTCGGCCTCCAATGCCTTACGCTCGGCGAGCAGCGCCTGCAGCCGCTTGGGCAGCTCTTCCACGGGACACCCGATCGTCTGCGCCGCCGCTTCGGCCGCCGCCGCCCGAGCGCGTAGATGCTCGAAAGCCCTGCGTCCGGTCAGACATTCGACGCGGCGCACTCCCGCCGCCACCGAGCTTTCAGCGGTGATGACGAACAGCCCGATTTCGCCGGTGGCGCGCACATGGGTGCCGCCGCACAGTTCGCGCGAATAGCCGTCGACTTCGACCATGCGCACGGTCTCGCCGTACTTTTCGCCGAAAAGCGCCACGGCGCCCGCCGCCTTGGCCTCCTCAAGCGGCAGAATCTTCCAGCGCACGGCGCGATCGGCACGAATCTGGGCGTTCACCTCCGCCTCGATTTGCGGCAGGGCGTCGCCGAGACGCTCGAAATGGGTAAAGTCAAAACGCATGTAATCGGGATGCACCAGCGAGCCGGCCTGATGGATGTGGTCGCCGACGATGCTTCGCAGCGCCTTATGCAGCAGGTGAGTAACGGTATGATTCCGTTCGGTCGCCCGCCGGCGTTCGACGTCGATGACGGCCTCCACCCTGTCCCCCCGCCGAGGCGCGGAACCGACGGCAAGCCGACCGAGGTGCACGATGTGCTCACCGATGCGTTTGGTGTCTTCAACAACGAACTCGAAACCTTCGCCGCGGATGACGCCGGTATCGCCCACCTGTCCGCCGGATTCGGCGTAAAAGGGCGTTCGGTCGAGAACCAGCCGCCCGTCTTCATAAAGCACCACTTCCGCCTCGGTTCGGTCCTCAGTGTAGCCGACGAATTGGGTGGCCGCCGTCGATTCGTCGACGGCGATGCTCTGGTAACGCACATCCCGAGCGCGGGCGGAGCGGTCGCGCTGCTTTTCCATTTCGCGGTCAAAGGCCTCGGTGTCCACCGTCAGGCCCTTTTCCTGGGCCATGAGCTGGGTCAAATCGAGGGGAAAGCCGTAGGTGTCGTGCAGCAGGAAAGCGTCACGGCCGGGGAAAACGGTTCCGCCGCTCTGCATTACTTCGGCGGCCTTTTCTTCAAAGAGCTCGATGCCGCGGTCCAGCGTGCGGCCAAAGCTCTCCTCTTCGGAGCGGATGACGCGCTGAATATAGTCGCGGCGCCGGCGGATTTCCGGATAGGCGTCGCCCATGACGGCGACTAGCGAATCGAGGAGGCGGTAGATAAACGGCTCGTGCATGTCGAGGAGGCGGCCGAAACGGGCGGCGCGGCGCAGAATGCGGCGCAGCACATAGCCTCGCCCCTCGTTGCCGGGCACGGCGCCGTCGGCAACGGCGAAAGAAAGCGCCCTCACATGATCGGCGATGACGCGAAAGGCGACGCCCTCTTCGCCTTCGCTGTAGGGCTTGCCAGTAATTTCTGAAATCTGCGCCAGGATGGGGGCAAAGAGGTCGGTGTCATAGTTCGAACGTTTGCCTTGAATGACCGAAAGCAATCGTTCAAAGCCGGCGCCGGTATCGACGTGCTTGGCCGGCAGTTGGTGCAGGCGGCCGTTCTGGTCGCGGTTATATTGAATAAAGACCAGGTTCCACAGTTCGATAAAGCGGGCGCAGCCGGCGTTGACGCCGCACACGTGGCCCGGGGTCTTTACGTCGCAGAACTCCGGGCCGCGGTCGATGTGGATCTCGGAGCAGGGGCCGCAGGGGCCGGTGTCGCCCATTTCCCAAAAGTTGTCTTTTTTGCCGAACTGCATGATGTGCGTCGGGTCGATGTCGGTGCGGCGGCGCCAGTATTCCGCCGCCTCGTCGTCCCGCGGCACGCCGTCCGCCTCGTCGCCGGCGAAAACGGTGGCATAGAGCCGCTCTTTGGGAAGCTTCCACACCTCGGTGAGCAGTTCCCACGCCCATTCGATCGCCTCGGCCTTGAAATAGTCGCCGAACGACCAATTGCCGAGCATTTCGAAAAAGGTGTGGTGGTAGGTGTCGCGACCGACCTCTTCGAGGTCATTGTGCTTGCCGGAGACGCGGATGCATTTCTGCGAATCGGCCACGCGGGGGTAGGGCGCCTTTCCCGTTCCGAGAAAAACATCTTTGAATTGATTCATGCCCGCATTGGTGAACAACAGCGTGGGGTCGTTCTGAGGCACCACGGGCGCGCTGGGAACGATGCGGTGATCTTTTGAGCGGAAAAAATCGAGGAATGATTGTCGTAGTTGGGCAGAGGTCATGAGCGTGGTTTGTCCTTCTCTTCCTTTGTTTCGGTTGCGAACCTATTCCTTTTGCGGAAATGTACAAATTTTTTAAATGCTATCCAAAGCCTGACGCAGATCGTTGCGCAGGTCGTCGATGTCTTCGATGCCGACCGAAAGGCGAAGCAGCCCTTCGCTGATGCCGAGGGCGGCCCGTTCTTGGGGCGAAAGGCTGACGTGCGACGTGGACGCCGGATGAATGATGAGGGTGTCGATTTCGCCCAAGCTGGTGGTGAAGCTGCACACCCGCACGCCGTCCATCACTTTTTTACCCGCTTCAAGCCCGCCGCGAACCTCGAACGCCAGCATACCGCCGAAGCCGTTCAGTTGCTCGGCCGCCAATTCATGCTGAGGGTGCGACTCGAGTCCGGGATAGTGAACGCGGGCGACCTGGGGATGATTTTGCAGAAAACGGGCGAGGGCCAAGGCGTTGCCGCAGTGACGCTCCAGGCGCAGAGAAAGCGTTTTCAGGCCGCGTATTCCCAGCCAGGCGTTGAAGGGACTGATGACGCCGCCGTAGAGCTTGATGGCGCCGCGGATCCGGTCGATCAACTCCGCCTTCCCCACGACCACCCCGCCGATGGCGTCGCCGTGCCCGTTGATGTATTTGGTGGTGCTGTGAATCACCAGGTGAGCGCCGAACTTGAGCGGCTGCACGATGGGCGGCGGCGAAAAGGTGTTGTCGACGACAAAGGTCAACCCCTTTTCCTCTGCGAGTGCGGCCAACCGGGCCAAATCGGCGACTTCCAGGTTGGGGCTTCCCAGCACTTCGGTGTAAAGAACCTTGCAGCGCGGCGAGACGGCGTTGCGCACGGCCTCCAAATTGGTGATGTCGACAAAGCGGGTGGTTATGCCGAGAGGCGCCAGGCGCGAAGTAAGCCACGCCTTGGTTCCGCCGTAGATGTTGGTCGAAGAGACGATTTCGTCGCCGGGGGCTGTGAGCGTGAGCAGGGTGCTGGAGATGGCGGCCATGCCGGAGGCGGCGGCGAGCCCCGCCTCGCCCTCCTCGAGCAGCGCCGTGAGGTGAGCGAACAGATCGGAGGTAGGGTTGCCGTCGCGGGTGTAAAAGTAGCCCTTTTTTTCGCCGAGGAACACCGCCAGCCCCTCTTCAACGTCCTCGTAATCAAAGTTGACCGTTTGAAAAATGGGGGGAATATGAGAGGAAACGCGGTTGAAAGGCGAACGGGCGGAGGCGCGGATCATGCGCGTTCCGAGCGCCAGTTTTTTCAACTCTTCCGTAGTCATTCGTTCAAATGCTCCCAATCTCGCAGGATTTCCGCTATCAAGTCGCCGGAAAAGCCGCGCCGCAGCAGGAACTGGCCGACGCGCTGTTTGGCCTTTTCCTCATCCAGGCGCATCTGCTTTTTCTTGGCGCGGGCGGCCAGGGCGCGCGCCAGTTCGGCTTCGCTTTTCTCTTCAAAAGCCGCCGCCACCGCCGCTTCGATTTCCGCCTCGCCGATGCCGCGGCGGCGCAGTTCGAAACGCAAAAGCCCGGCGCCCACCGGCCGAACCGCCGTCTGCGTGCGGCCGTAAAGGCGGGCAAACTCGCCGTCGTTTACAAGCTGCAGCCGCTCCAACTCCTGCAGCGTCCATTCCACCGCCTTAGGCGAGAACCCCGCCTGCTGCAGGCGCGTCGCGATCTCACGTCGGCTGCGGGCACGATGGGCAAGAAGACGAAACGCCTTCTCTTTGGCCGCGCGTCTCTCTTCGAGCTGTTTTACTCGCTCGATCTGCTCGTCGTTCAACGTGTCGCCGGCGGCAATACCGGCCTCCAACAGAACGTCCTGGTGAAGGCCGAAGGCGAACTCGCCGTCCAAAAAGACGGCGACGCGGTCGCGGCGTTTCTGCTGCGGCCGAATGTCGGTGATTTTATGCGCGCTTTCCATGGAAAAGCGCAGCCTCATCGCTTATCGGCGCTTACTCGACGAACTGCGCGCCGTTGTTTTCCTTGGCGGCGGGAATGGCGTCTTTGTTGAGCGACAACTCCTGCCGCACCCGGTCTTCGATGACCCTCAGCAACTCGGGATTCTGTTCGAGAAAGCGCTTGACGTTTTCGCGACCTTGTCCCAGGCGCTCCTGGCCGAAAGAGAACCAGGCGCCCGACTTGTCGATGATCTTGAAATTCACCGCCTGGTCAAGGATATCGCCGATGCGCGAGATGCCTTTGCCGTAGATGATGTCGAACTCGACCTCTTTGAACGGCGGCGCCACTTTGTTCTTCACCACCTTCACCTTAGTGCGGCTGCCGACGACCTCCTCGCCCTCCTTAATGGAGGCGACGCGACGAATGTCCAGACGAACCGAGGCGTAGAACTTTAAGGCACGGCCGCCGGTGGTGGTTTCGGGGTTGCCGAAGACAATGCCGATCTTTTCGCGAATCTGGTTGATGAAAATGACGCAGCACTTAGACTTGCTGATGGCGGCGGTCAGCTTGCGCATGGCCTGGGACATGAGGCGGGCCTGAAGCCCCATCTGCGCGTCGCCCATCTCGCCCTCGATCTCGGCGCGCGGCACCAGAGCCGCCACCGAGTCGATGACGACGACGTCGATGGCGCCGCTGCGCACCAGCGTTTCGGTGATCTCGAGGGCCTGCTCGCCGGTGTCCGGCTGCGAAATCAGCAGATTGTCGGTGTCCACGCCGAGCGCCTTGGCATAAACGGCGTCAAGGGCGTGCTCGGCATCGACAAAGGCCGCCAGGCCGCCGAGCTTTTGCGCCTCGGCCACGATGTGCAGCGCCAAGGTCGTTTTGCCGGAAGACTCCGGACCGAAGATTTCGATGATGCGGCCGCGCGGCACGCCGCCCACGCCCAGCGCCGCATCCAGCGACACCGAGCCGGTCGGGATCACTTCGATGTCCAATCGCCGGTTGTCGCCCAGCCACATGATGGAGCCCTTGCCGAATTGACGGTCGATTTGCGACATGGCCAATTCAACGGCCCGTCTGCGTTCATTCATTTCGTCTGCCATATGGATTCCTATGTTAAGTTTCGATGCTCGTTTGCAACCTATTTCGACTGCAGAGCGACGCGGCGCAGAGGCGTGTACACGGCGCCGCTGGGGCGCAGGTCGCTCTTCATCAACACCGCATCCGCCGGCGTAAAAGAAATCGTTTCGAGACGACAGCCGGCCAATGCTTCACGGCCCAAGTTCGCCTCCGGCCGTTTCACGCGTCCCAGCGTAAGGTGCGGCGAAAAGGGGCGCGCTTCGCGCTCAAAGCCCAGCTCGGCAAGCGCCCCGTCGAGCTTTTTCTGCAGCGCCGAAAGCCTCCCGCTCGGCTCCTCGATGCCCGCCCAATAGACGCGCGGCCGCTTGAGATTGGGAAAGGCGCCCAGTTCCGACAACGTCATTGTCATCGGCGATTCTCCGCGGCAGGCGCCTTCCATGGCGGCGGCTGTCTCGTCGATCCGCTCAACGGGGATGTCGCCGAGAAACTTGAGCGTCAAATGAATGCCCTCAGGCCGCACCCAGGATACGCCGTCGATCCGCGCTTTGAGCAGGTTCTGCACCCGCTTCAGCTCTTCCTTCACCTCTTCCGGCAATTCGAAACAGATAAAGGCGCGCACCTCAGCCATTCAGCTCTCCTTTCATGCGTCGGCGCAGAAGGTTCAATGCCGCCTGCGCGGATCGGTGCTTGTTGCCGATGCGATCATCCGCAAAGACATGCCTCTCCCACACCATTCCGCTGCGATCGGCACAGGCGACGAACACCAGGCCGACCGGTTTTTCCGGCGTGCCGCCGCTCGGCCCGGCGATGCCGGTGACGGAGAGACCGTAATCGGTTCCGGCCAGGCGTCGAACGCCCTCGGCCATGGCGGTCGCGGTTTCGGCGCTCACCGCACCGAAGCGGGCGATGGTCTCCTCGGGCACACCGAGCAGCTCGGTTTTGGCGCGGTTGCTGTAGGCGATCACGCCGCGCTCGAAAAACTCGGAGCTTCCGGGAATGTTGGTGAAGAGGTTGCAGATCAGCCCGCCGGTGCACGATTCAGCCACAGCAAGGTGAGCGCGGCCGGCAAGCAGCAGTCGGGCAACGGCCGCTTCCAGGGGAATTTCTTCGTCGGCATAGATCCATGCGCCGATTTCGGCGCGGACTCGGGCCTCCGCCCGTGCGAGACGCTCCTGCGCCTCACTTTCGTTCTCGCCGGCGGCGGTCAGGCGAACCTGAACGCCGTAGAGATCCGGCAAAAAAGCCACTTGAACGTCCTTTAGAATCTCCTCCAAATCCTCGAGTTTGCTGTAGAGCGTGCTTTCGGGAATACCGGTGGTCATCAGATTACGCACAAGCAGCGCTCTGCCGCCGGCGCGTTCCTTCAGCTCGGGCAAAACGCGGCTCAGCATCATCTCCTTCATTTCGAAGGGAACGCCGGGCATGAAAAAGAACATTCGGCCGTTGCGGCGAAAGATCATACCGGGGGCCGTGCCGCGGCGGTTGGGGATGATCTCGGCGGTGTCCGGCACCCAGGCCTGCTCTTCGTTCACCGGCGCCGGTTCGATGCCGCGGTAGCGGAAGCGCGCGCGAACCTGATCCAACACCTCCTGGTTGAGCACCAATTTGCCGCCGAAATGGGCAAGAGCGGCCCGCTTGGTCACGTCGTCGTGCGTGGGGCCGAGGCCGCCGGTGACCAGTACGGCATCGGCGCGCTCCTCGGCGATGCGCAGCGCCTGCAGCATGTCGTTCAGGTCGTCGCCCACGGCCGTCACCCAGCGAGGAGAAAGCCCGATGGTCGTCAACTGTTTGCCCATCCACGAGGCGTTAGTGTTGACCGTACGGCCGTTCAACAGCTCGTTGCCAATGGAAAGAATCTCGATCTTCATGACCCGTGCACCACCCTAAGGACGATTTGCAGGACAAGGTTGGCGTAAAGGCCGGCGACCACGTCGTCGATCATGATGCCCCACCCACCGGGCAGCCGTTCGGCGCGGTTGACGGGAAACGGCTTGACGACGTCGAAAAGACGGAAGAGTAAAAATGCGGCGGCGAACCAGACGTGGGCGTCCGGCAGAGCAACCACGGAGACCATCATGCCGACGGTTTCGTCCCAGTTGACGCGGCCGGGGTCGCGGCCCCAGCGCTGTTCGCAGACTCCGGCGGCCCACACGCCGATGAAAAAGAAGAGGGCAATGATGTGAACGAACACGAGCATCGAAGGCAGCGGCAGCAACCGCAGGGCAACGACGGTGATCAGCGCGCCGACGGTTCCCGGCGCAACGGGCGAAAAGCCGCTTCCGAAGGTGGTTCCGATAACGAGAGCAGTTCGATTCATAGAGCTCCTTTGCCTTCAGGGTGCCGGTCGGCGGTGTCAGTAATCGCGCCGGCCTTCGATGGCGCGCGTGAGGGTGATTTCGTCAGCATATTCGAGATCGGCGCCCACGGGAATGCCGCGGGCGATGCGCGTGACGCGGACGTTCAGCGGTTTGATCAGGCGCGCCAAGTAGAGCGCCGTTGCTTCGCCCTCGGTGTTGGGGTTCGTGGCGATGATGACCTCGCGTACGCTTTCGTCGAGCCGCGCCAACAGCTCCTTGATGTGGAGGTCGTCGGGGCCGATGCCGTCCAGCGGCGACAGCGCACCGCCGAGCACGTGATAAAGGCCGTTATAGCCGCCGGTCTTTTCGAGCGCCAAAACGTCGTTGGCTTCTTCAACCACGCAGATGAGCGACCGATCGCGCTTGGCGCCGCTGCAGATTCGGCAGGGATCCTCTTCGGTCAGGTTGAAGCAAATTGAGCAGCGGCCCACCTTTTTCTTCAGCTCGGCCAGGGCTTCTACGAGACGGGTCACCTCGTCGTCGGGCTGTTTGAGAAGGTAAAAGACCTGCCTTTGGGCCATTTTTCGGCCGATGCCGGGCAGACGGCTCAGCTCATGGATCGCCCGTTCGACCGCTTCCGACGAATACTTCACCGATCAAAGTCCCGGTATTTTCATGCCGCCCAAGTTGGGCATCAGACCGCCGGTCGCCTTGGCCATTTCCGCTTCGGCCCGGGCCTTGGCGTTCGACAACGCCTGATTGACGGCGGCCACCACCAGATCTTCCAGCATCTCCACGTCCTGCGGATCGACGACTTCGGGATCGATCTTGATCTCCAAAAGCTCCTGTTGACCGCTGGCGACCGCCCTCACCATGCCGCCTCCCGCGCTGCCTTCGATCCTGAGTTCCGCCAATTCATTCTGGATGCGCTCTATCTCCTGCTGCATCTTTTGCGCCTGCTTGAGCAGCCCGCCGATTCCGCCTTTCATATGCTCTCCTATAGTACCGATCACTCAACGGATTCCTGCGTGATAACAGGTTCTCTCCGTCTTTTTATCCACTTGATTGGAATCTCAAACAAGTTTTGCCTTTTGCTCCCGACCAACGACCCGCAGGAACGAATAAAAAGGCATTGTCTTGCTATTTGACAAACTCCAAGTCGAAACGCCTGACGAGCTCCGCCGCCAACTCGTTTTCCTGCTGCAATTTCAGGAACTCCTGGCGCTTATCCGTTGCAGGTGCAAGCTTACGCACCTCCTGCAGCCGCTCGTCGCTGATCTGTACGCAGCGCAGCCGCAGTTTGACGCCGATCACCTCGGCCATTGCCGCCTCAACGTCGCCGGCGTTGCGCTCCACCGACGCCTGGTGAAAACCGTTCCTGCCGCTGAAACCGACCTCGAGATAGGGGCCCGAGATCCGCAGGGGCCATCCTTCCGCAAGCACGGCCGCCAGCGCCACTTTGTCGCGCTTGAGGTGCTGCAGCACTTCGGGCCACCGCCGTTCGACCTCTTCAAAGGAAACGGCTGCTGCGGACTCGGAGGGACGGGGTTCGCGGGATTTAGAAGCAGAATCGGCGGGCGGAACGGTTTTCAGGGGAGTCGATGAGACGACGTGTTCACGGCTTTTTTTTTTGATCTCTTCGATTTGAGTCAAGAGCTGTGAAAGCTGCACGCTTTGGGGCATGGAAGCCATTTTGAGCAGCGCGGCTTCGAGGTGGATGCGGGCGTTGCTGCTGCGACGAATGAGCGCCTCGGTTTCGGCGGCGATCTTGATCAGGCGCAGCAGATCCTCGGTTTCGAAATCCCGAGCAGATTCGAGGTAGCGGCGGGCGAATTCCTCGCTCACGTTGAGTTCGTCGGTACTGCCGGAAGCGCTGACGATCAAAAGGTTGCGCAAATGTTCCGTCAGTCCGTTGAGAAAGGCGCTGAAATCGTAGCCTTCGGCAAAGATGCGCTGCACCAGTTCCACCATGCCGCGGCGGTCATGGGCGCGGATCAAATCGGTGGTCGAAAACATGATCGGCAGACCGATGACGCCCAGCAGGTCGGCGGCGGCCGAGGCCGAAATCGTGTTTCCGGCAAAGGCGATGATTTGGTCGAGGATGCTTTCCGCATCGCGCATGCTGCCGTCGGCTTTTTCGGCGATCAGGCGAAGCGCCTCTTCTTCTGCGGCTACGGCTTCGCGCTTGCAAAGCGTCTTGAGTTGTTCAATGATGCGTCCGGCGGCAATTCGCTTAAAGTCGAACCGCTGGCAGCGCGAGACGATGGTGGCGGGGACTTTTTGCGGCTCGGTGGTGGCGAAAATGAAATGGACGCGCGGCGGCGGCTCCTCGAGCGTCTTCAACAGAGCATTAAAGGCCGGTTCGGTGAGCATATGGACTTCATCGATGATGAAGACGCGGCTTTTGCCGGGATTCGGTGAGTAGCGCAGGCTTTCGCGCAGGTTGCGCACTTCGTCAATGCCGCGGTTGGAGGCGCCGTCGATTTCGAGCACGTCGAGGCTGCGGCTTTCGTTGACTTCGATACACGAGGAGCAGACGTTGCAGGGATGAGGGGTGGGGCCTTGATCGCAGTTGAGCGCTTTGGCCAGCAGTCGTGCTACGGTTGTTTTGCCCACCCCGCGGGGACCGCAGAACAGATAGGCGCCCGCAATGCGGTTCTGAACCACGGCATTTTGAAGCGTTTGGGTAACATGCTCCTGCCCCAAAACCTCCTCAAAAGCCATCGGGCGATATTTTCTCGCCAGAACCTGGTAGGACATGCACGGCTCTCTTTAAGCTCAAGTCGTCTGCTGCGCCAATCTCGAAAATGGCTGTGCACCCATCTTCGATCTCTCTTTTTCCATGCGTCTTGAACAGCCGACTCGAACCAAGGGATCCTGCGGCACATGGATTTTGTACTTACCGCTGCTACCTTCCGGTCCTGACGGGGTTGGGCACTCCTCCATTGCGTAGGGCTTGGTTCATCAACGCCGCTTTTCCAGGACGGCATGAAAACGAGCAAACCTCGGTATGGGAATTCCATCCTGCTATAGCGGATTGCAGGTTACAGGGCACCGCTAGCTCCCCATCTAGCACAGCCATTTTGGTGGAGCCGATGGGATTCGAACCCACGGCCTGTACGTTGCGAACGTACCGCTCTCCCAACTGAGCTACGGCCCCAAAACGTCGTCTTTGCATCGGTCGACCCTGTATCCGGCAAGGCTGCGGAGAGAGCGGGATTCGAACCCGCGGCAGCGAAACGCTGCACACGCTTTCCAAGCGTGCTCCTTCAGCCACTCGGACATCTCTCCTTGATTCGACGGCCCCTCGAGCCGTCTCCCGTGCGGAGAGGCAGGGATTCGAACCCTGGGTACCCGGTAAGGGCACAACGGTTTTCGAGACCGCCCGATTCAGCCGCTCTCGCACCTCTCCGAAAAAAAACTTCGTCATCGTTTCCGCTGACGAAGTTCGGCAAAAAAACATTGAAGCAGCGTGCCGCATTCCGCCGCCAACACACCGCCGATGACCTCGACATGAACGTCCAATCCGTTGTTCAAGGCGAGATCTAGGCGCGTGCCGCAAGAACCGTATCGCGGATCGGAGGCGCCGTAAATAATCCTCGACACTCGCGATAAAAGCGCCGCCCCCGTGCACATCATACACGGTTCCAATGTCACATAGAGCTCAGCGCCGTCCAAACGCCACGACGCCAACCGGTTGGAGGCGGCATTTATGGCCAACATTTCGGCGTGCGCGGCCGCATCCTGAAGGGTTTCAACCAAATTGTGACCGCTGCCGATGACTTCGCCCTCGTAAACAACGACAGCGCCCACCGGCACTTCCTCCTTGGTGAAAGCCTTCTGCGCCTCCTGCAGTGCCAACCGCATCCAGCGTTCGCGGTCGATCTGCCGCTCTTCAACCGTCATTCGTACGCCCGAAGGGAATCGAACCCCTAACCTTCTGGTCCGTAGCCAGACGCTCTATCCAATTGAGCTACGGGCGCATATTTCATCGTAGCGCGTACGGGACTCGAACCCGTGTTACCGACGTGAGAGGCCGGTGTCCTGGACCGCTAGACGAACGCGCCATGGCGGCGGAAAATATACAAAGAATCGCTCACAATGTCAACGTTTTTATCCGGTTCGCGCGGTTTGCATCGCGCACCGGTCCGCAGCGCCTACGAAATGACGCCTCGATTTCGAAGAAAGTCCAGGACCCGCTGCGCCCCTTCCTCGACGGTCAGCTTTTCGGTGTCGATCACCAGTTCCGCCTGCTCCGGCTCTTCGTAAGGGGCCGAAATACCGGTGAACTCTTTGATTTCGCCGGCGCGCGCCTTTTTGTAGAGTCCTTTCGGGTCCCGTGCTTCGGCGCCTTCGAGCGAAACTTTGCAGTAAATTTCAAAAAACTCACCTTCCGCCATCAGGCTGCGGGCGCGCCGTCGGTCTTCACGATAGGGAGAAATAAATGCGGTGATCGTAATGAGGCCTGCGTCGGCAAACAGTTTGGCCACTTCGCCGATACGGCGGATGTTTTCCATCCGATCCTCGGGAGAAAACCCGAGATTCTTATTGAGACCGCTGCGAATGTTGTCGCCGTCGAGCACATAGCAAAGGTTGCCGTTTTCGAAAAGGCGCTTCTCAACCTCGTGGGCCAGCGTCGATTTTCCCGATGCCGGCAGACCGGTGAACCAAAGCACGACGCCGCGCTGCTGTAAGAGTCGTTCGCGATCCTTTTTGCCGACCCATCCCTGGTAGGGCGTGATGTTCGTCGCCTTTTGTTCGCTCACCGAGAACCTTCCTTTTCCGCCCGCTTCGAAGCATAATAGTTCCGCAAAACCGCCGCCACCTCCGGTCGACTGATCTCATGCGGCAGATCGAGACCGGCAAGCAGCATCTCCCTCATTTTTGTTCCGCTGATGGTCACATGGTCTTCGTTTCCATGAGGACAGGTTTTTGAGGAAGCCATGCCCTCGCAGCGGCGACACCAAAAGGTCCAGTCGATGTTCAGCGGCTTGATTTTCAAATCACCCTCGTCGATCTCCTCAAAGATTCGCTGCGCGTCGAAAGGGCCGTAATAGTTGCCCACGCCGGCATGGTCGCGGCCGACAATGAGGTGAGAGCAGCCGTAGTTCTGCCGCAGCACGGCATGGAGCAGCGCCTCTCGCGGACCGGCGTAGCGCATCTCCAGAGGATAAACCCTCAGCAGCACCCGCTCCGACGGATAGTAGTTGTCGATCAGAACCCGGTAGCACTCCATGCGAACCTCGGCGGGAATGTCGTCGGCTTTCAATTTACCCACCAAGGGATGGATGAGCAGACCGTCGCACACTTCGAGGGCGATCTTGGTGCAGTATTCGTGCGACCGGTGAATGGGGTTGCGGGTTTGAAAGGCTGCCACCGTTCGCCACCCTCGCTCGACAAAGATCGCCCGCGTCTCTTCAGGGCGCGCATAGTTTTCGCCGTATAGAGCGGGATAGGGGCCTTCGCTCAAAACCTCAGCAGGGCCGCCGAGCAGAACGTCGTGCTGAGCATAGAGCTTGGCCACGCCCGGATGCGCTTCGTCCTCGGTGCGGAAGACGTTGCGCGCCTCGGTCCGCTTGTCGTAGGTGAACTTGTCCTCGACGGTCATGACGCCCATGAGCTCGCCGCTCTCGTCGTCGACCAGAGCCGCTCGGCTGCCGAGAGGCAACGCCGCGGCCTGTTCCGCAGACACGGCCAACGTAACGGGAATGGGCCACAAAAGTCCGTTGCTCAGCCGCATGTTGCGGACGACGCCTTCATAGTCGTCACGACGCATAAAGCCGTCCAGCGGGCTGAAGGCGCCGCAACCGAGCATAATCAGGTCGGACGTTTCCCGCGAGGTGAGGCGTACAATCGGGAGCGACTCGGCCTCGCGCCGCGCTTCAGCCAGTGCCTCGCCTCTCAACAGCAGAGGTTTTAAACGGCCGCCGTGCGGCGGCACCGGTGATTCCATCAATCCTGCCCTAGAATGATTTTCTTGATAACGTTAAACAGCCGCCTATTTTCCCGGATAGGCCGCGCCTTCCGTTTCCGCAACGTACTTTTCCGCCTCGATGGCCGCCTGGCAGCCGCTGCCCGCAGCGGTTATCGCCTGTCTGTAAATCGAGTCCTGCACGTCGCCGCAGGCAAAGACGCCGGGCACGTTGGTGCGCGTGCGCCGGTCGGTTTTTATGGTCCGGCCTTCGGCCAGCTCGACCTGACCTTCGAAAAGCGCCACGTTCGGCGAATGGCCGATGAACACAAAAACGCCGTCCACAGGAAAATCGCTGACTTCGCCGGTGCGCACGTTCTTGACCTTGAGCGCTCGAACCGCCTGGTCGCCGACGATCTCTTCGACGACGTGTTCCAGAAGAAAATCGATCTTTTCGTTGCTGCGGGCGCGCTGCTGCAGAACGGCGTCGGCGCGCAGCCGGTCGCGCCGGTGGATGATGGTCACCTTTCGAGCAAAGCGAGTGAGAAAGAGGCCCTCGTCCAGGGCGCTGTTGCCTCCGCCGATCACCGCCACGTCCTTGCCGGTGAAGAAAAAGCCGTCGCAGGTGGCGCAATAGGAGACGCCTCGGCCGATAAATTCGTTTTCGCCCGGAACGCCGAGCCGCTTGGGCGTGGAACCGGTGGCGATGATGACCGTTTTGGCCTCGAACTCTTCGGTCGCGGTTCGGACTTTTTTCACCTCGCCCGCAAGATCGACGGAAGTGACGACGTCGTACAGCATTTCGGCGCCGAACTTGACGGCCTGTTTTTCCAAAAGCTGATAGAGTTCAAAGCCGCCGATGCCGTCCGGAAAGCCGGGGAAATTCTCCAAATCATTGGTAAGAGTGACTTGACCGCCGCGCTCCATACCGGCGATGACCAGAGGCTTCAGGTTCGCGCGCGCCGCATACACGGCCGCCGTCAGCCCGGCAGGACCCGAGCCGATGATGATGGTATTTCTCATAAGCACCTCTTGTTTGTTTGCATCCGTTTCTCAGTCGCTTTTTGATGCTGAGAATGTCAAGAGGATGCAGCAAGACCCCTCTTAGCTGCCTCCAGGGGTCTATTGGACGGAAAGGATTCGGTAGCGCAGCACGCCGGCCGGCACTTTGATTTCCACGATCTCGTCGGCCTTTTTCCCGATCAAGGCCTTGCCTACCGGCGAGTCGATCGAAATCGCTTCTTCGGAAGGGGAAAACTCGGCCGAGGGAATGATCTCGTATTCGAACTCTTCCTGCGTCTTCAAATCAACCAGCTTGACGCGGCTGCCGACATGCACTGCCTCATTGGCCATCATCTCGGACGTCATGATGCGAGCCCGCGACAACGTTTCTTCGAGGCGGGCGATTTTTCCTTCGATAAGCCGCTGTTTCTCCTTCGCGGCGGCATATTCGGCATTCTCGCGCAGGTCGCCGTGCTCACGCGCCGCCGCTATATCGCGCACAACCTTCGGCCGCTCGACCGTTTTCAGGTGCTTGAGCTCGGCGCTCAACTTGTCGTACTGTTCTTGGGTCAAATACATGGCCTTCATGTGAAACCTCGTGATGATTCATGGAAAAAGACAACTGCACGGTCGGCCGCGGTGCAAAAACCGGCGGCAAAAAACCCGCAAAAAAAGGCAAACCGAATCGAAGGTCGCCTCCGGTCCGGTTTGCCTGCGACAAGCTACTAAAAAATGCCGTTTATGTCAAGCGGAAACTTGATTGATGGAAAGGATGAGCCGGCGAATCACGCTCCGCGGCATGAGGCGGACGGCGAAAACGCCGAAGCGATTGAGCAAGCCGGGCACGGTCAGCACTTTTCCGCGCCGAAAGCCTCGATACGCGAGTCTGGCGGCTCGTTCGGCGCTCATGATGCTCATCAGTCGAAGCGCGCCTCGGCGGCGCAGGCCGGCGGTCTCCATGAATTCGGTCTCCACAGGCCCGGGCGCGAAACAGCACACCTTGACCGATGAACGGCTCAATTCGGCCGCCAAAGCTTCGCTGAAGGAAAGGACGAATGCTTTGGTGGCATAGTAAACCGCCATAAAAGGGCCCGGCTGGAAAGCCGCCGTGGAAGCGACGTTGAGAACGCCGCCCCTGCCGCGGGCCGTCATTTCGGCGAGAAAGAGGTGCGAAAGCTTTACCAGCGAAACGACGTTGACTTGAATCATCCGCAGTTGCCGTTCAAGGTCTGCAGCGAGAAAGGCGTCGTTGAGGCCGAAGCCGGCGTTGTTGACCAGCACGTCGATCTCGAGGCCGCGGCGCCGACATTCATCGAAAAGCTGCTGCGCTCCTTCGGGCGCGCCAAGGTCTGCAGGGATTACTGTGCAGGAAATGCCGAACGATTCGGTCAGGCGGCGGCTGTGCTCTTCCAAACGGTCCAGGCGGCGGGCCGTGAGAACGAGATTCGAGCCGTCGCGTGCAAAACATACGGCCAATTCCCTGCCGATTCCGGAGGAAGCACCGGTAATGAGAACCGTTTGCGCGGACATGGAGTCATTCTACCTTTCATGAATTGTTCGACGCGAACCGCCGAAAAATAGGACTTTCTCTTGCTTTTTCAAATCAATCTTTTTACGTTGCACAAAAACAGGGAGAGCTTATGGCAACGGTATTACCCTTTCGCGGACTGAGACCCAATCCCGCGCACGTCGAGCAGCTCGCCGCGCTGCCTTATGATGTCGTCGATTCCGAAGAAGCACGGCAATTGGCTGAAGGCAACTCGTATTCGTTCTGGCACATCACCAAGCCGGAAATCGACCTTCCGCCGGATATCGATCCGTACAGCGATGCGGTTTACCAAAAGGGAGCGGAGAACCTGGCGCGCTTCCGCCGAGAGCACATCCTTCTGCAGGATCAGGAGCCGTTTTTCTACCTGTATCAGCAAATCATGGGGAACCATGTACAGACCGGCTATGCGGCGGTGGTTTCGGTCGACGAATATGCCGCCGGCATCATCAAGAAACACGAGAACACGCGGCCGGAAAAGGTGCGGGACCGCGTGCGGCTGATGGAAACGCTGAACGCACAAACAGGGCCGGTCTTTCTCGCCTATCGGCAAACAGCGGAAATGGAGCGTTTGACCGCCGAAATGCTGGACAAGAGCCTGCCGCTTTACGATTTCGTCAGCTTTTACGGGGTCAGACACCGCTTTTTCAAGATCGATCACCGGCCTTATTGCGAAATGGTTCAAGAAGCCTTTCGCCGTTTGTCGGCGCTGTACATTGCCGACGGGCATCATCGCTCCGAAGGGGCGGCGGAGTTGTGCTTCAAAAAGCGGCGCGAACGAGGCACCTACAGCGGTCGGGAGCCTTTCAACTTTTTTCTCAGCGTCATCTTTCCGCACACCGATCTGCAGATTCTTCCCTACAACCGTGTAGTCAAAGACCTGAACGGCCGGACGGCGGAGCAATTTATGGAGGCCCTTAGGTCGGCCTTTGACATTTTCCCTGCAGCCGACGCCTTCAAAGGAGTTCAAGAGCCGCGCCGTTTCGGCCTTTATCTGGGCGGCCGTTGGTATCTTTTGCAGCCGAAAGAGCCGCCTGCAGGCGACGCCGTCGAGCAGTTGGACGTCTCGATTCTGCAGAACCGAGTATTGCAGCCGCTTTTGGGCATCAACGACCCGCGAACGGACAAACGCATTGCCTTTATCGGCGGCATTCGCGGCACGGAGGAATTGGAACGCCTGGTGGACGGCGGAGAGTACGCCGCCGCCTTCGCCCTCTATCCCACACAGATGGAGCAGGTGATGGCCGTGGCCGATTCGGGCAACGTTATGCCGCCCAAATCGACCTGGTTCGAACCCAAGCTTCTCAGCGGCCTGGTGACGCACCTGCTGGAGGAATAACGGCAGCGGCAGCGGCCGCCGTTTCCTTCACCCGGTTCTCTATGAAGATCAGCGTCATCATTCCGGTTTACAACCGCGCCGAGCTGGTGCGTGAGGCGGTCGATTCGGTGCTGAGGCAGGTTTCTCCTGCCGACGAAATCATCGTTGTCGATGACGGCTCGACCGACCCCCCGGAACGCGGACTCGACGGCGTGACGGTTCACCGTCGGCCGCACGGCGGCGTATCGGCGGCGCGCAACAGCGGCATTCGTTCGGCCCGCTATGACTGGTTGGCTTTTCTCGATTCGGATGACCTTTGGAAACCGAAAAAGCTGCTGCGGCAACGGCAGGCGCTGGCCGAAAGCGACTGTTTGGTCTGTTTCACCGACGAAGAGTGGCGCAAGAACGGCCTTTGGAAGAACCAAAAGCTCATCCACCGCAAGTTCGGCGGCTTTATTTTTGAGAAATGTCTGCCCCGCTGCATCATCAGCCCCTCTTCGGTCGTCATTCACCGCAGCGTCTTCGATAAAGTGGGGCTGTTCAACGAAGATTATCCCGCCTGCGAAGATTACGAGCTGTGGCTGCGCATATGCGCCCGAATGCCGGTGCTCTACCTTCCCGAAAAGCTGATCGTCAAGCGCGCCGGAAGCTGGGAGCAGCTTTCGCAGCAGCACAGCTTGGACAAATACCGTATCCGCGCGCTGGTCGAGCGGCTGAGATCGGGCGATTTGACGTCCGAGCAGGCTCAGGCGGCGGCGGTTGAATTGCGGAAAAAACTCGGCCTCTATGTCACCGGCTGCCGAAAACACGGCAGAGACGATGAGGCGGAAGAAATACTTCGCCTTGCGGCAACGGTGATCGAAATCGTCGAAAACGAAGACAAGGCCTGAGGATGAGAAAACCCTACTCACGATATACGGCTCCACGGCTGCCGAGCTGGGCCGAAAGCGGCATCATCTACGAAGTCAACACGCGCCAATATACCGCTGAAGGAACCTTCCGCGCTTTTGCAGCCCATCTGCCGCGGTTGAAAAACCTCGGCGTGAACATTCTTTGGTTCATGCCCATCCATCCCATCGGCCTGGAGAGGCGCAAGGGAACGCTGGGGAGCTATTACTCGGTCAAAGACTATTTCGCCGTCAACCCCGAATTCGGCACCCTGGAAGACTTTAAAGAGCTGGTGCGTGAGGCCCATCGGATGGGGATGTTCGTGATCATCGACCTGGTGGCCGATCATACCGCAAGAGACCATCCGTGGACGGCGGAGCATCCCGAGTGGTACGTCCGCGACAAGAGCGGCGAAATCCGCTCCCCGCTGCCGGATTGGACCGATACGGCCGAACTCGATTATACGAATCGAGAGCTGTGGCGTCAAATGACCGAAGTGATGCTCTACTGGGTTCGCGAGGCGGACATCGACGGCTACCGCTGCGACGTGGCCGAGATGACGCCCGCGTCCTTTTGGCGCCGCGCCATTGCGGAGCTGCGCCGCGTCAAACCCGTGCTGATGCTGGCCGAGGGGCAGCACCCCTGGCTGCACGCCGCCGGATTTCATCTCAGCTACAGCTTTAACTTGTGCGCGCTGTTCAACGACATTGCCGCCGGGCGGCGAAGCCCTCAGGAAATCGACTGGATTCTGGAACTCGACAGCCGCTGCTATCCCCGCGGCGCTCGGCGCCTTCGCTACACGGACAACCACGATCTGAACTCCTGGATCGATCCCGCGGCGGTACGTCTCGGCGACGCCGCCCGCGCTCTGGCCGTGCTCACCTTCACCCTTCCGGGGACGCCGCTCATTTACAGCGGACAGGAAATCGGCTGCGAAAAGCGCCTCCCCTTTTTCGAAAAGGACGAAATCGTTTGGTGCGAAAGCCCGTGGTTCACCTTTTACCGCACCTTATGCCGCGCCCACAAACGACCCGCACTAAGCCGCGGCCTCTTTCAGCGCCTCAAAGGCGACCAGCCGTCTGTTTACGGCTTTATCCGCAGCCGGCGAAAAGACCAAGCCGTCGTTCTCGTCAATCTCGGGCCCGAAGACGTGCAGGGCCTCGCAAGCTCCGCGGAGCTTTCCGGCCACTATCGCGAGCTGTTCGACTGCCGTGTCGTCACCATCGAAAAAGAGCTTCCCTATCATTTGCCTCCGTGGGGTTTTCGCATTTATTTTAAGGAGAGTTGAAAATGAAAAGCATCGGATTCATCGGACTGGGCATTATGGGCCGCCCGATGTGCACGAATCTTCTGAAGGCCGGCTTTTCGCTGACGGTGTGGAACCGAACGCCGGAAAAGGCGGCGCCGTTAACGGCACTGGGAGCCGAAGCCGCGGCTTCGCCGAAAGCGGTCGCCGAACGCAGCGAGGTGATCATCACCATGGTCAGCGACTCGGCGGATGTGGAAGAGGTGATCTTGGGAGCGGAAGGAGTCATACACGGCGCTCGTCCCGGCAGCGTGGTGATCGATATGAGCACCATTTCGCCGGCCGTGACCCGCCATATAGCAGACCGCCTCGATAAAGTCGGTGTGGACATGCTCGACGCGCCGGTAAGCGGCGGCGACAAAGGAGCAGCCGAAGGAACCTTGGCCATTATGGTGGGCGGCAAGGCCGAAGTGCTGGAGCGATGTCGGTCGGTGCTGGCGGCCATGGGCAAGACCATCACCCATGTCGGCGGGCACGGCATGGGGCAGACCGTCAAGTTGTGCAATCAAATTTTAGTGGCCGTGACCAACCTGGCCGTCTGCGAAGCGATTTCACTGGCCGCCGCCGCCGGAGTGGACCCGCTGGTCATGATTTCGGCCGTCCGCAACGGCGCCGCCGGTTCCTGGCAGTTGACGAACCTGGGGCCGAAAATGGTGCAGCGCGATTTTCAGCCGGGTTTCATGATCGACCTGCAGCTCAAGGATCTGCGCCTGGCGCTGGAAGCCGCTCGAGCGGCCGGTCAGCCGTTGCCGGCCACGGCGCTGGTGCAGCAGCTTTTCATCGGCTGCGTTGCGGCCGGCGAAGGGCGGGAAGGCACTCAAGCCCTCGTCAAAGCTCTGGAACGACTTGCGGCAAAATCCCGCCTTTGAGCGCGGCCGAAGCCGTGATGTGTGAAAACGTAAATTTCACTTGACTTTTTAGCAGAAAAATAATAAGCTTGGCCGTAAAAAAGTGTCACTGAAGCGGAAACCGGAACGCTCAAAAGGAAAGGAGGAACCGTTAAATTTTTCGGACGGTAAAAGTTTGCGTGAAAAAATTCGCATAAAGCTAACCAAAGGGAGAAGTGCCATGCGTACGCGAAAGTTTCTGATCTTTGCGCTGTTGGCTTCGATGATGGTATTTTGCGGTAAAAAGGAGAAAACGGTCGTCGGTCCGCCTCCCATTGATGAAAACGGCGACACCGGCACTCCGACAGCGTTCATGATGAAAAAGCACGCCATCCTCGAGCAGCTGCCGAACGCGGTCGTCACCCTCTTTCAAGTGACCGATATGGATCGTAAGGGCGTCACCTTCCTCACGGTTGATCGTTTTCAGATCATCGAGCAGAACGTTCCCATTGACCTGGTCAAGGCCAACGCCTATCTGCTGAAACGCTCCGACGTAAATTACCGCATGAAAACCCGCCTCATTATCGACAACAGCGCGGGCAGCAATTTGGCGCTGCTCAAAAAAGGCGCCGTCGAATATATCAAAAAGATCGACTACCAGCAGCAGATCGCCGTTTATTCGCTGTCGGACAAGCTGGAGAAGGTGCTTGACTTCACCAATAACACCAACGCGCTGATCGCCGCCGTCGAGAGCATCGGCGAAGGGGCTAATGCGTTGGACCTCTACGGCGCCGTTCTGGAGGTCAACCGCGAAGACAAAGAGGTCTATACCCTCGATGAAATTCAGCAGAACTCGGTGGTCATCTTTCTCGACAGCAACGATACCGTCGGCAGCTATCCCATCGACGTCGTCAAATACGCCACCATCGACCGCCAGATCTACACGGTCGGCTACGGCAGCAACCTAAAGACGGCCGATTTGAGTCAAATCGGTGTCAAATCCTTCTATCAGGCCACAACGGAAGAACAGTTCTTGGCCAACGCCGTCAAAGCGCAGACCATGCTGATCCGCTATGCGGACGGTTTCTATTGGCTCGCCTACCGTACCGCCAAGCGCAACGCCAAGGGTCACTCGCTCAAGATCACCATCTCGGGCAACACCAACAGCGGCGAAGGCTCGGAAATCATCGGTACTTTCAACAGCGACGCCTTTGTGGACGTAGCCGACGGTTTGTACGTCAACTGGTCTTATTCCAACCCCCAGGGTGTGGACCTGATCCTGGTGCAGGTCAATAATCAGCGCAACGTTCAGGTGCTGTCCATGGGCGGCAGCAAGATGCCGACTTTCAGCTACACGGCGGATCCGCCCAACGTCGTTACATTGCTGCCCGGCGGCGGCGGTCGCTTGACCATCGTGGCCAAGGGCGCCGACGGCGACTCCTGCAAGCTGATCATTCGTGACACCGCCAACGGCCTAACAAAAGAAATCACCGTCAAGCTCGTCGCCTTCCAAATGGGCACCGTTCTCTACGAGTGGTGGGACAATATTACCGGCACATCGGTCGGCGACCTGACCAAGAACCCGCGTTTCCCCGCCAACCCTTCGGGCCGCGCCGAATTGACCAAGTGGGAGATCGATCCGGACAAGAAGGACAATTACGGCACGCGCATCCGCGGTTACGTCCATCCGCCGCAGACAGGCAAGTACATCTTTTGGATCTCCAGCGACGACCAGTCCGAGCTGTGGTTGAGCACCGACGGCAACCCGGCCAATAAAGTGAGAATCTGCAACGTCTCGTCGTGGACCGGCACCCGTGAATGGACGAAGGAAACCAACCAAAAATCGGCGCCGATTACCCTCGAGGCCGGCAAGCACTACTATATGGAAAGCCTGCACAAAGAGGGCACGGGCGGCGACAACCTGGCCGTGGCCTGGCAGAGCGAAACCGGCAAGCGGGAAGTCATCACCGGAGACTTTCTGTCGCTCTATATCGGCGACTGATCCTCCTCGAAAAGTCATAAAAAAAAGCCCGAGTGCAATCACTCGGGCTTTTTTCTTCCTATTTTTTAGCGGATCAGGCCAGCGCTTCCAGCAGCGCCAGAACGTGGCGATAGAACAGATCCACCGACTCGATATCGACGCGCTCCTCCGGCGAATGCGGATTCTTGATGGTAGGGCCGATAGAAATCATGTCCATGCCCGGAAAGCGCTCGCCGATGATGCCGCATTCCAAACCGGCGTGAATGGCTTCATAACGCGCCTCTTTTCCGGTGGTTTGTTTGAAGGTCTCCAAAGCCTTTTTCAACAGCGGAGAATGGGGATTGGGCATCCATCCCGGATACCCCGGCGGCTGATCGGCGGCCGCGCCTGCCAGGTCGGCTATTGCCTTTAGTTTATCGACCGTGGCCTGCAGCGCGTTCATGTTGGAGCTGCGGCTGCTGCAGAGAATCTTGATTTCCGCATCGGCGGTGTGAACCGCGGCCACGTTGTTCGACGTCTCGACCAGATTTTCCATCACGCGACTCATGGCCAGAACGCCGTGCGGCAAGGCAAAAAGAAGGGCGAACAAGGTCTTTTTATCTTCCGGCACGAGCACCTGCGGCAGCGCGCCGTCGATTTTCTGCATGGAAAAGGTGATCTCGGTTTCGACGGGTGCGAACTCGGCTTTGATGTCCTCGATCGCCTTGGCGAACCACGCCTGCAGCGCCTGCAAGTGCGCCGCCGAGGTGACGACCTTTGCGAAAGCTTCCCGAGGAATGGCGTTGTGCTTATCGCCGCCCTCCACGGAGACGAGCTCGAGCGGCCACTGTTTGTCGGCCTGGTAGAGCAGCCGATTGAGAATCTTGATGGCGTTGCCGCGGCCGGTGTTGATGTCGACGCCGGAATGGCCGCCGCGCAGGCCGGAAAGACGGAGGTCGAGCAGCGTATCGCCCTGGGGGCGGCACCGCTCTACGGCGAGCGTAAGATTGGTGTCGCGGCCGCCCGCGCATCCGATGGAAAAGACGCCGAGGTCTTCGCTGTCGAGGTTGATCATGATCCTCCCTTTGAGGGCATCGGCGGGAATCGTGCGCGCGCCGACCAGGCCTCGCTCCTCGTCGACCGTGAACAGCCCCTCCAACGGGCCGTGCACCAAAGAGTCGTCCTCGAAAATGGCGAGCATGGCGGCCACGCCGATGCCGTTGTCGGCACCCAGGGTGGTGCCGTCGGCGGTCAGCCAGTTGTCCTTCCGCTTCAGCTCGATGGCATCCCGCTTAAAGTCGAAGGTTTTATCCGCATTTTTTTCGCACACCATGTCCAAGTGGCTCTGAAGAACGACGGTCGGAGCCTTTTTATGACCGGGGCTTGCAGGCTTGCGCACGACCACATTTCCGGTTGCGTCTTTCATGGCTTCCAAACCCAAGCGCCGAGCCGTTTCCAATACATAGTCGGCGGCTTTGCCTTCATCGCCGGAAGGCCTGGGAATGCGGCGTAGGGCGTCGAAATGCTTCCACAAAAGCGCAGGTTCAAGGCCGTTGAGAATGGACATAAGACCTCCAAGGATGGATTCGACATGAGGAATTCAAGCGAATATACAACCCCGCGCCAAGAATAACAAGCAAAGAGTGGCGGTCTCTGTTCAAAGACCTACGGCTTTTCCAAGGAGATGTTGCCGTTTACGGTCTCTAAATCGATACTTGGGCCGCCCCCATGAAGGCGACCGCGAAGGCTTCCCGAGCTCCACTCCCCCTCCACCTCGACGGGTACGGCGGTACGAATGCGGCCGTTGACCGTCGTGAGGCGCAGATCGGCGCCGATATCGGGCGGAAGAACAACGACCATGCTGCCGTTGACGGTGCGCAGGCGAACCTCCTCATGAACGCCGAGTTCCGAAAGATCGACTCTTACGGCGCCGTTGGTCGTGCCGCCGCGAATCGGGCCGCGGCACTGTTCCGCGTTGAGCGAACCGTTCGTCGACGACATTTTCACGCTTCCATGTACGCCGACCACACTCACCGAACCGTTGACGGCGGCCGCTTCAACGCTCATCAGTTGCGGCACTTTGACGGAAAAGTCGACGGTCACGTCGACGCGGCTGCCGAACAGAAAATTCAGGAAACCGCCGACGCGGGACGGCTGCTCCACACCGATGCTCAGCTCGTCGCCGACCTGCTCGGCAACAATTTGGATGTTCTCCAAGCATCGCCGAGCCTCGGCCCGACTGCCCGAACGCACCTTAATATCGGCCTCAACTGTAACCCGACTCTGCTTGGTTCCTTGAACCAGAACCGTTCCGTTTGTCGTCTTGACCTTTACGATTGATCCGTTGAAATCATAACTTCGGGAAAACTCCTTCACCACCGTTCCTGCAAAAGCAGCGGCCGTGACCGCCGTCGACAGCAGCAATTGAGCGATAACAACGATGCGCCGCATAAGTCTTTCTCCTTCATTGGGCCAAATCACAAGGCGGGCTTTCCTACGGAAAAGCAGGGTGAATGTTCCATAGAGGCCTCGTTCGGCAGAAACACTGCGGAATGAATTGCAGGAGGGAGATGTTGACACTTTCCGTTATAATTGCTAAATTGAAAAAAGCATAAGCTTTGTGCTCAACAACAATTAAACAACCCTCCGAAGGCCTTGCACGTGGAAATTGCCGAACTTGCCGCACCGGTTCGTGACTATTTTGATCGCTTTGAAACAGAGTTTGAAAACCGATTTCGGGCCTCCATTCCTCTTGCCGACAAGGTGGTCGGCTATTTGGCGGCCAAAAAGGGAAAAAGGCTGAGGCCGCTGATGGTTTTCCTGTGCGCCGCTCTTCATGGCCGCCTCAATTCCCGCACCATGAGCGCCGCCGTTGTTATTGAACTCTTTCATACCGCCACTTTAGTGCACGACGACGTCGTCGACGAATCCGATCTGCGCCGCGGTGCGCCGACCGTCAACGGCATTTGGGGCAATAAAATCTCCATCCTCATCGGCGATCTTTTGTTCAGCAAGACCTTGGCGGCGATCGTCGAGCTGCAGGACAATGAGGCCGTGGACGTTCTGGCGAAAACGGCTGAGCGCATTACCGAGGGTGAACTATTGCAGATCGCCTATGCACGCCGGCCGCTGCTTTCCGAGCAAAACTACTTGGACCTTATCGGAAAAAAGACGGCGGCCCTCTTCAACGCCTCCTGCCGGCTGGGCGCCATGACTGCGGGCGGTAAAGACGCAGAACTGACGGCCATGGCCGATTTCGGCGAAAACTACGGCCTCGCCTTTCAGATCATGGACGATCTGCTCGACTACAGCGGCGATCCCTCGGAGCTGGGCAAACCGACCGGCAGCGACCTGCGCGAGGGCAAGGTGACCCTGCCGCTGATCCACGCGCTCGAACACGCCGACGAATCTCAGCGTCAACAAATCCTGCAGGCCCTCAACCGTGGCGTACAAAGCGACGACGAAGCACAGCAGATCGTCCGGTTTGCGGAAGATCACGGCGGGTTCGAATACGCGCGCGACAAAGCCCGGTCGTATGCGGAAAAGGCTCTGGCAGTCCTTGAGAGCTATCCCGATAGTTTAAGCCGACGCAGCCTCGCGTCGTTGGTCGGCCGCTCGCTCGACCGCCGCCGCTGACCGAACCATTCCATCCTACACCGTTCATGCCATTCAAGGAGAAAACGATGCAACCCAGATCGTTGGTCACCGGAGGAGCGGGATTTTTGGGCTCCCATCTGTGCGAATACCTGCTGAAAAAAGGCCACTACGTCATCGCCATGGACAACCTGTTGACCGGCACCGTGGCCAACATCGAGCACCTTCAGGGCCATCACTTCAAGTTCATCAAACACGACGTGACCGAATACATCTTTATCGCCGGCCGGGTCGATTACATTTGGCATTTCGCTTCGCCCGCCAGCCCGCTCGATTACCTGCAGTTGCCCATTCAAACGCTGAAGGTGGGAGCCTTGGGCACTCACAAGGCGTTGGGGCTGGCGCTGGAAAAAAAGGCGGCCTTTCTCTTGGCCTCCACATCCGAAGTGTACGGCGATCCGTTGGAGCATCCGCAGAAAGAAACCTATTGGGGCAACGTCAATCCCGTGGGGCCGCGCGGCGTGTACGACGAAGCCAAGCGCTTCGCCGAGGCGCTGACCATGGCCTACCATCGCTACAAAGGCGTGGACACCAAAATCGTCCGCATCTTCAACACCTACGGGCCGCGCATGCGGCCGAACGACGGTCGCGCCATTCCCACCTTCATCCCGCAGGCGCTGCGAAACGAGCCTTTGACCGTCTTTGGCAACGGCTCACAAACGCGCAGCTTCTGCTATGTCGATGACCTGATCGAGGGCATCTATCGTCTCATGATGTCCGATTATCACGAACCGGTCAACATCGGCAATCCCCATGAAATGACGGTGCGCGAAATGGCCGAGCTGGTGATCAAACTCTCGGGAAGCAAAAGCGCGATCGTCGAAAAGCCGCTGCCGGAAAACGACCCCAAAGTGCGGCAGCCGGACGTGACGTTGGCGAAAGAGCTGCTGGGCTGGGAGGCGCGCGTGCCCATCGAAGAGGGCTTGAAACGAACCATCGAGTGGTACCGAGAGCTTTTTTCCCGCACAAAGGCCTGATGCATATCAAGGGAAAATCGGCCGAGCCCGGTCGCATCCTCGTGCTGCGCCTGAGCTCGATCGGCGACATCCTCCTCACCTCGGCCGCAGTTCGTCTGCTGCGCCGCCGCTTCCCGCAGGCGCGCATCGATTTCGTCGTCAAATCGCAGTTCGTCGACCTGGTGCGCACCAACCCGTACATCGATCACGTTCTGCCCTTTGCCGCGGAAAAAGGCTTCGGCGAGCTGCGGGCGCTGAAACGGCGGCTCAAAGCGCAGGGCTACGATCTGATCGTGGACCTGCACAACAATCTGCGCACCATCTATCTTCGCCGTCTCGGCGCACCGGTGGTTCGGCTGAGAAAGTACAAGTTCAAGCGCTTTGTGCTGGTCAAATTGGGCATCGATCTGTACGGTCGGCCTCGACCGGTGCTGCAGCGCTGCATCGACCTGTTGGCCGCGTGGGGCGTTCACGACGACGGCCTTGGTCCGGACTTTTTTCTCGACCCCGAAGCGGCGCGCCGCGTCGAAGCACTGGTGCCGCGCAACGGTCTGACCATTGCCGTCGCCCCGGGAGCAGGATTTGCTGCCAAACGTTGGCCTCAGGACTATTTCGTGGAACTCATTCGCCGGCTGATGGCCGAGCTCAAAGCGCAGGTCCTTCTGCTGGGAGACCGAAAGGAACAGGACATCTGCGCCGAGGTCGCCGCCGCTACCGGCGCCGCCGATCTTTGCGGCCGCCTCTCGCTCATGGAGGCGGCGGCGGTTCTGAACGACTGCGATCTTCTCGTCTGCAACGACACCGGCCTCATGCACATGGCCTCGGCGCTGAAAAAACCGCTGGTCGCCGTCTTCGGCCCCACGGCGCGGCAACTCGGATTTTACCCCTTCGGCGAACAAAGCCGCGTCGTCGAAAACAACCGACTGCGTTGTCGCCCCTGTACACACATGGGCCGCGACCGCTGCCCTAAGAAGCATTTCCGCTGCATGCGCGACATCTTGCCGCAACAGGTGTTCGACGCCGTCGTCGAGCTGATCGGCCAATCTGCGCCTTGAATGTTGGGGAAAAAAAGGATATATTCTTTCGAAAGAGAAAATCATAAAGGCACAACGTGAAGTCGGATGAATTGGCGCAGCGCGTCGGGCGGCTGATGCTCGACAAGAAGGGACATGACATCGTCATCCTCGATCTGCGCACGCTGACGTCGATGACCGATTTTTTCGTCATCTGCACCGTGGACGCCGACGTGCAGGCCAAAGCCGTAGTCGAGCATATCCGCGACGAGCTGCGGCCGCTGAACATCCGGCCGTGGCACATCGAGGGGCTGGGCCGCAGCAGTTGGGTGCTGATGGATTTCGTGGACATTGTCGTCCACGTTTTTCTGCGTGAAACGCGTCTCTACTACAATTTGGAACGGCTGTGGGGCGACGCCCCGCGAATCGACATCAAGGATGAGCATGACGCCGCAGCAATATCTCCAAGAAAGCCTGAAGGAAACGCTCGTTGACCTGGGGTACGCGACCGGCGACGAGCGGCTCTTTAATCTTGAAAAGCCGAAGCAGGAGGGCTTCGGCGACGCCGCTTCCACGGCGGCGCTTTCGCTGGCCAAGGCCGTCGGGCGGCCGCCGCGGCAAATCGCTGCCGAAATCGTCGCCCGCTTTCCCCGCGACCCTTTTTATTTGGAAAAAATCGAGATCGCCGGTCCGGGCTTTATCAACTTTACCTTTGCCGCCGGCTGCCTGCAGCAGGCGGTTCTGGAGATCGTCAGGGCCGGCGACGCCTACGGCCGCAGCAGCCGCGGCCGCGGTCGGCGGGTGCAGCTCGAGTTCGTCAGCGCCAACCCCACGGGTCCGCTGAACATCGTCAGCGCCCGTGCCGCCGCCGTCGGCGACGTGCTGACCAACCTGATGAACGCCTGCGGTTATAATGCGGCGCGCGAGTTTTACATCAACGACGCCGGTCGCCAGATTGACCTTTTGGGCGCCTCGCTGGCCGCGCGCTATCTTTCGGAACTGGGCCGCGAAACCCCCGTTCCCGAAGAGGGCTACCACGGCGACTATCTGCGCGACCTGGCGCGCCTCATCATCGAGCAGGAAGGCAACGCTTACCTGAACATGGGCGACGAGGAACGCAACCGCCTCTTCAGCCGCAAAGCGCTGCAGCACATGCTCGAACGCCAACGCCGCAGCATGGACGCCTTCGGCGTGCAGTTCGACGTGTGGTTCTCGGAAAGCACGCTTCGTCAAAGCGAAGAACATCTGAAAGTGCTGGCAAAGCTGCGCGACAGCGGCTTCACGTATGAAAGCGACGGCGCCGTCTGGTTCAAATCGTCGGCTTTCGGCGATGAAAAGGACCGCGTGCTGATGACCCAGGACGGCCGCCCCACCTATTTTCTCGTCGACATCGCCTATCACGAAAACAAGTTTGCCCGAGGCTTCGAGCGGCTCATCGACTTTTGGGGGCCGGATCATCACGGCTACATCGCCCGCATGAGCGCGGCGCTGCAGGCCTTGGGGCATCCGAAAGAAGCCTTCCAGGTGTGCATCATTCAGCAGGTGAACCTGCTGCGCGACGGACGGCCGGTGAAAATGAGCAAACGGGCGGGGGAAATCATCGAAATGGACGAACTGCTCGAGGAGGTCGGCAAAGACCCGGCGCGATACTTTTTCGTCGACCGCCGCATTTCACAGCCCATGGACTTTGACATTGAAATCGCCAAAAAGCAGTCCGAGGACAACCCCTGCTACTATGTTCAGTACGCCCACGCCCGCATCTGCAGCGTGCTGGCCCATGCCGAGGGGCGCGGTCGTTCGCTTGCCGAACCCGTGTTCCCAGCGGCGCTGGTCGAAGAACCGGCCCTCGCGGCTGCGAAAAAGCTGCTCGATTTTCCCGAGGTCATCGTCAAGGCCGCCGAAGAACTGGAGCCGCACCGCCTCACCGGCTACCTGACCGAAACGGCGACTCTTTATCACAAGTTCTATCACGAGCTGCAGATCGTCACCGACGATGCGGAACAGACCGCCTCCCGCCTGATGCTCTGTCTGGCCGTTCGTCAGGTGCTGGCCAACGGGCTGCGCCTCCTCGGCGTCAGCGCTCCGACCCGGATGTAGCGCGGCAACGCTTCACCATGAACCCTTGCCTATGAGGAAACGCGCATGAGTCTTTTAGTCGTCGGCTCCATGGCTTACGACGTCATCGAAACGCCTTTCGCCAAAACGGACAAAGCTCTGGGCGGCTCGGCCATGTTCTTTTCCGCCGCCGCGGGCTATTTTACGCACGTTAACCTGGTCGCCGTGGTCGGCGACGATTTCGACCGCCGCGAAATCGACTTCCTGGCGCAAAACAACGTCGCTTTGGAGGGCTTGACCGTTGAACACGGCGAAACCTTCGTGTGGTCCGGCCGCTATTTCGACAACATGATGGATCGAGAGACCCTCTTTACCAAGCTGGGGGTGTTCGAAACGTTCAAACCCCATCTGCCGGCAAGCTACCGCAACTCCGAATTCGTCTTTCTGGCCAACATCCAGCCGTCGCTGCAGTTCGACGTCATGCGGCAAGTGCAGCGGCCCCGCTTTACGGCCATGGACACCATGAACTTTTGGATCTCCGGCACTCCGGATGACCTAAAGCGCGTGCTGTCTTTGGTCGACGCCCTGATCATCAACGAATCGGAGGTGCGCCAGCTTTCAGGGGAAAACAACCTGTTCCTCGGCGCGAAAAAGATACGGGCCATGGGGCCTTCGGTGCTGATCATCAAAAAGGGCGAGCACGGTTCTCTTCTCATTTGCGATGACTCTGTTTTCGCCTGCCCGGCACTTCCTTTGGAGACGGTCTTTGACCCCACCGGTGCCGGCGACACCTTTGCGGGCGGCTTTATGGGCTACCTGGCTCAGTGCGGAGAGGTCAACGACGCCTCGCTGAGGCGCGCCATGGTTATGGGCACGGTCATGGCTTCCTTTTGCGTAGAAAGTTTCAGCGCCGATCGACTGAAAGGTCTTACGCCGGCCGACATCCGCAGCCGCGCGGCGCAGCTTCTGCAAATGATTCATGTGGAAGAAGACAACCGCTGGGTCTGCAGATGCGCATAGTCAGCGAAAAAATCACCGTAAGCACCCGCGGCCACGCTCATATCATCAATCTCACCGACGAGGCGGCGCGAAAATTGGCCGAAAGCGGGGTGCGCGACGGCATCATCACCTTCTTTGTGCCGGGAGCAACGGCCGCGATCACCACGCTGGAGTTCGAACCCGGTCTGCAGAAAGACCTTCCGGAACTGTACGACCGCCTGGCGCCGGAAAACGCCCGCTATCATCACGACGACACCTGGGGGGACGGCAACGGAGCCGCTCATCTGCGCGCGGCGCTCCAAGGGCCGTCTTTGACGGTTCCCTTCAACAGCGGCCGGATGCAATTGGGCACCTGGCAGCAGGTGGTGCTCATCGATTTCGACAATCGACCGCGGCAACGAACCGTGCTCCTGCAGATCATGGGCGCTTAAAACGGCGGTATGATCCGGGTCGAACACATCAGTTTTTTTTACCCAGATGAAGAAGGCCGACCGCGGAAGGTTTTGGACGACGTGTCGCTCCGAATCGGCGAGGGCGAAACGGTCGCCGTCATGGGACGCAACGGCTCCGGCAAGACCACCTTTGCCCGCTGCCTCAACGGGCTGTTGCTGCCCGGCTCCGGGCGAGTCTGCGTCGACGAGCTGTGCACCGCTTCGCCGGGCGATCTTGCGGAAATTCGGCGCCGAGTGGGCATGGTGTTTCAAAACCCTGACAATCAGATCGTTTCGGCAACGGTGGAGCGCGAAATCGCCTTCGGACTGGAAAACCTCGGCGTTCCCTACGAGCGCATGCACGAGATCGTCGACGAAATGCTGGTCAAGTTCAACCTGCAGGCGCATCGGCACCGGCCGCCGCATCATCTTTCGGGCGGTGAAAAACAGCGCCTGGCTCTGGCGGCGGTAAGCGCCATGGAACCGCGCTGCCTCGTCCTGGATGAACCGACGTCGCTGCTCGACCCGAAAAGCCGACGCGAGGTTCTGCAGTACGTTCAGGAGCTGCGCCGCCATGACCTGCGGATGACCGTCATCCTCATCACGCAGTTCCCCGACGAAGCTCTTTTGGCCGACCGGCTCATCATTTTTCATGAGGGACGCGTTGCCGCGGACGGACGCCCCGAGGCCGTCTTTTCCTCGGATCTTGAGCGCTTCGGCCTGGAAGCGCCGATCAGTTTTCAGGCCCTCGCCCTGTTGCGCGAGTACGGCATTGACATTGACATAGAATTGAAATAAATTGATTCGCCGCAGCGGCAGCAGCAAAGGAAAATGCTGATGGCCTATCATCTCCACGACCTTGTTTCGCCGGAAATATGGGAAGAGACTCGGCGGTCGTTCGCGCAAAAACATGACGTTGCTCTCTGTTTCTATGACGATCGGGGCGTTGCTCTCACCGCCGGCGAAGTCGATCTTGCCGCTTTGTCTTCCTTGCCGGCCGGCCGGCGACGCTTGATGCGCCTCTTCTTCAAACTCGGCCGTCTGGACACCGAGTTTACCTTTGCCGACGGCCGTCCCATCTGCCGGTCCTATGTCCGCGGATTGATTACGCGCAGCATCCTGCCGCTCATGGCCGGGAACGCTCCCCTGGGCTACGCCTGTCTGGTCCATTTCAGCCGGCCGCTGGATCAGGAAACCGATGCGGACCTGCTCGCCTGGCTGGAGCGACACGAGGGCGAACCGCAGCGGTTGGCCGATCTCCTCGATTCAGCTCCGGTTCCGCCGAGCCACGAAATCTTTCGCCGAACCGGCGAACTGCAGGACATGATGCAGCTGCTATTCGAAGCAGGACTTGCACGGCTGCGGCTTTCCGAACAGGCCCCGGCCGTAGAGACACCACAAGCGTCTCATTCCGAGGAGGAAACCCTGCCGGCGCTCTTTTTCTGTACCGTCGAAGGACGCATCTTCGACGCGCAGGCGCGGGCGGCGGCGCTCCTGGGCTTCTCTTCGGCCGACGAACTCTACGATCTCAGCCTTTGTGACGATCTGCCCTTCCTTGAAGGCGACAAGTCACGCCTTTGCGCCGCTCTGCAAAACCGTCTGAGCGAACCCTTCGAATTGACCATCCGGCGCACCGATTACCGACAACTGCGGCTGCTGCTGCTCCCACAGCAGAGCGGCCCAGCCGTTTTGGGTTACGAGTGCCGCGTCTATCCCGCCGATGCCGCTGAATCGCAACGGGATCAGAATGCCGTTGAGTTGCTTGCCGATCGGGACGATTGGGGTGAAGAAACGATTTCCGACCGCCTGTTGACGTTGAACGACGACGCTTCCCGCCGCTCGCCGGCGGACGCGGCGCCGATCAGTAACCATTCGACCGCCGCAACGGCCGCCCTTGCGCGGCTGACGGCCAATCTGTCTCAGCCGGTTATCGTTACGGATGAGCAAGACCGCATCGTGCTCTGCAACGCCGCCATGGCCGATCTGATCGGAACCCCTTCCGAAGGGCTGGTCGGCACCCCTTTCACCGAGCGGTTGCTTAGCCACATTCACACAATATGGTTGCGGTGGAAGGAAGAACTGCGCAGCGCCGAAAACGGCGAGGTGGAGCCGAAAACGCTGTTGCCGTTGTTGCGCTTCGACCGAACGATCGTGACCGTCAAGGTCCGGCTGCTGCGGCTCGATCTGGAACCGCCGTTGGTCGCCGTATTAGCCGAAGGAGCGACGGCGCGAGAGGCGGCACAAACCGAGGTTACGCCGGATCTTGAGCTGCTGCAGAAGGCCTTCAAAAAAGTGAGACACCAGTTCGCCGAGCTGAGCGAGCGTCTCAACGACAGCGTGGCCAAAACTTACATCGACAGTCTGGGCGACGATGAAGCCAAACGCCGCTACAACGCCATCCGCCGCGCGGCGCATGCGGCGCAGTACATCGAGCACCAGTTGATGTACTTTACCGGAGACTTTACACCGCGAATCAAGGCCACGGACATCAACGCCGTCATTCGCGACATCTCCTCCAAGCTTCAACAACTGCTCTCACCGCGCATCGAGCTGCAGACCGTGTACACCGGCCACCTGCCGCCGGTGCAGGTGGACCCCGATCTGTTAGTGCAAATGCTCGGCACCTTGTGCCGCAACGCCGCCGAAGCCATGCCCAACGGCGGCACGTTGACGCTCAAAACCGCACTCGTCGACAACGCCGTAGAGCTCACGGTCATCGACACCGGAAAAGGACTGCCCGACTCTATTCGACGTAACCTCTTTCTGCCCTTTTTCTCGACCAAACGCAGCGCGCTGGGCACCGGCCTCGGCTTATGCACGGTGTACGGCATTGCCAAGGCGCACGGCGCACGGACGATCTTTCGTCCCAACCCCGGCGGCGGCACCGCCGTCACCTTGAGTTTTCCGGTGGAAGGAACAGAGAAACATCGCCGGCAAACGATTTTGATCATCGACGATTCCTTGGACTTGGCGGAAGCGGCCGCCGAAGCGCTGCAGAGGGCGGGCTACGAGACCATCGTCTGCGGCAGTTGCGAAGAAGGCCTGCAGGCCTTGTCCGCCCCTCGTCCCATCGACCTGGTCATTCTCGACCGCCATTTCGCCTCCGGCTCCGGCATGGAGTGCGCCCGCCGCATTCGCCTTTCCCTGCCGAAGATGCCCATCCTTTTCTGCAGCGGAGATTGCGATGAACAGCTCATGCGATTCGTGAGGGAGAGCGGCAGCCGTCTTTTGGAAAAGCCTTTCAAAATACATGATCTTCTGATTCTTGTCGAAACGATTCTGAAAAACAAATCTTGACGATATAAGCGGAAAGTCCATGAACCCTGCACGTCTGCGCAAAGTGATGCGCATTCTACTGCCTCTTGCCGCTCTTTATCTCTTTTTTTACAGCATTGATCTCATCGGTCACTCCTTCAAGCTGTTCGGAAAAGGGTTTGCGGAACGGCTGCTGAGCACCACGTCGGATCCCTTTCTCGGACTGTTTATCGGTCTGGTCACCACCAGCGTCATCCAGTCTTCGAGCGCCACCACGTCGATCATTGTAGGGCTGGTTGCGGCAGGCTCTCTATCGATTTCCGCCGCCATCCCCATGATTATGGGTGCCAACATCGGTACAACGGTGACCAATTTGATCGTCTCTCTGGGGCACGCCGCAAGACGCTTCGAATTCAACCGCGCTTTTTCCTGCGCCGTCGTACACGACATTTTTAACGTCCTTACCGTCATCGTCTTATTCCCCATCGAATTGGTCTTACATCCTCTGCAGAAAAGCGCCGTCTTTCTGGCCGAAGCATTCTCCGACGCCGGAGGTTTATCGATGTCCAGGCCGCTGAAGCATGCGGTCGAGCCGCTCATTCATCTCACGGACCGTGTGTGGGCTGCGCTTAACCTCAGCACCTTGTGGATGGCGGTCTTGGCGCTGGTGGTCCTCTTTTTTTCCTTGGCGATGCTGGTAAAAGCGCTGCGCCGTTTGGCGCTCTGCCGCGCCGAGGTGTTCATCGACCGTTATCTCTTCGGCAACCCCCTTGCCTCATTGCTTCTGGGTCTGCTGTTGACCATCGCCGTGCAAAGCAGCTCGGTGACCACGTCGCTCATCGTTCCTTTGGCCGGGGCAGGAATCGTCAACGTGCGGCAGGTCTTTCCTTACGTGTTGGGCGCCAACGTCGGCACCACCACGACGGCCGTCTTGGCCTCTTTGGCTACCGGAAGCAGCGTCGCCGTCACCGTGGCATTTGCCCACATGATGTTCAATATCTTTGGAATTGCTGTTTTCTATCCGTTGCGCGTCATCCCCATTACCATCGCATCCAAGATAGGGGAATTTATCGGCAGAAGCGACCGCAACGTCGTCATCGTGGTCGGCTGTTTCTTGTTGCTCTACTTTTTGCCCATTATTCTCTTTGTAGCTGAATATTAACCGGTACGGAGGCAACGATGCTGGAAGGACTTTGGACCAGCGAGCTTCTTCGCGAGGCGGAGAATGAATTTATGACCATGCTGGCCTTAGGTTACGATATGTTCGAAGCGGTTACGGCGCCGCTCTGCATGGAGGCGACGCTTGAGCGGGAAACGGACGTCGAAATGCTCGACAAACAGGTCAATCAACTGCATCGCGACATTCGACGCAAAGTATTCGAACACTTGGCCATAGCGCCGACCAAGAACCTCTTTCTCTCGCTGGTGCTGCTGTCGGTAGTGGACGATTCGGAGCGTATCGGAGACTTGTGCAAAAACATCGCTCATGTTCTGTCGTTGACGCGGCTTGATGTAGGTGCAGAACGACGGCGGGAACTTGCAGACCTGCAGCAGATCACACGCGAGGCCTACAAACGCGCGCTGACCTGTTTTCGCAAAGGCGACGCGGAGACGGCGGCCGAGTTGGTACGCTCATATGCCGACATCGCCAAGCGCTGCCGAAGCGATATCGATGAGGTATTGGTGAAGGAGAAAGAATACATCAAAAAGGACGCCGCCGCCTTTGTCCTTCTGATCCGCCTGCTGCAGCGGTTGAATGCTCACCTGAAGAACATTGCCTCTTCGGTCGTCAACCCCTATCACCGCATCGGTTACAAAGTCAAAGACGACGAGAGGTAGGAAAAATCACAGGGCGCCACGCTCGACAGCCACGGCAAAGCCGATCATTTTGTACACCAGCCGCGCCGCCGCAAAGGAAGAATTTCGGTCGCGCGGATCGGGGGCCAGCTCCACAACGTCGAAACCGACCACCCGCTTTGAGGCGAAAATGCGGCGCAGCAGCGCCAATGCTTCATACCAGCCGAAGCCGCCCGGCTCCGGCGTGCCGGTGCTCCAAATGACGCTCCAGTCGAACGCATCGACGTCAAAAGTCACATACACGTCCGCCGGCAGTTGGTCAAGGGCCTTTTCCACGTCGAATCCGCCGCTGCGCCATCGCTGCATGGTGCAGAGCGGCAAGGCTTCGGCCGTTTTCGCCTCTTCTTCGGAGAGCGCCCGAATGCCGAGCTGCAGCGTGTACGGCGTCATCTCGCGAATGCGCGCCATAACCGAGGCGTGGCTGTAGATACTGCCTTCGTACGAGGGCCTCAGGTCGGCGTGAGCGTCGAACTGAATGCAGCCGAGCTTCGGGTAATTCGCCTTCAGGGCGCGAAAAGCGCCGCTGCTGATCGAATGATCTCCGCCCAACAGAACGGGGATTTTCCCTGCTTGAACGATTTCACGCGTGTGCTGATAAACGATTTCATGCATCTCGGCGTGATCGTCCGAAACCGGCGTCGGAGCGGCCGCGGCGATGCCGACCTCATGCGGGCAGAAGCGCAGCTCCTCGTCGTAGAATTCCACAAAGCAGGACGCGTCGAGAATGGCCTGCGGGCCGGCGGCGGCGCCGCGGCCGTAGGACACGGCGCCTTCGTAAGGTACCGGCAAAACGACGAAACGCGCCGCCTCCCAAGCAAAGTAATCGTTCTCTTCGCCCAAAAACTTTTGCCGATGCAGTTTCATCTCGCCTCCTCCAGCCTGCGGCGGAACGCCGCCATCCGTTCGACCGTCCGCCGCGGCGGCCGCGGACGACATTCGTCGATGACAAAGGCCGCCAGCAGCGGAAAGATGATGCTGTATTCGCCCCAAATCTGCACCAGTTTTTCGTCATCGGCCTCTTTGTATTTGCCCCAAGTGACCGCTTCGCTGAAGGTGCAGCTCGACAGGCTGCCTTCACGCTCAACGGCCGTGGTAATTTGCAGCCCGCGTTCGGCGCCTTCGAATTCGATGCCGAGAATCTGGCTGATGGTGGGGCCGGTCTGCTGGATAAAGTTCTTCGGACCGCCGCCGCCCAGCTCGACGAAACCGGTCTGTGGACAACTGAAGGTTATGGCGGCAGAATCGAATATGTCGGCCTGGGCCGAAAGGGTCAGGGGATACCCTTCGCGATCGGTTCGCGTCAGGTTCATGGCGATCGAATGGTTGGAGAGCGAGTCCCAAAAGACCGGTACCCCTTTTTCGGCGGCGGCGACCAGAAAGCTGCGTTGGGGATGCGGGGCGTTTTCGGCGACCCAGCGGCCGAGGCGATCGTTGAACTCCCAGCTTGCCAACGGCCGACCGGTAAGTTCACGATGACAGCTTTTGACGAAACGTCGAATGATCTCGTCCTGAGCCTCGAGCGTCTCCTTTTCGCGAATGCCGATGTCGTAAATGCGCGTGTCTCCGTGGCGGCGCAGCAGGTTGTCGTCGGCCGGCAGATTGACGGCCTTGACCGGAAGTCCGAAGGCGAAATGAAGATCGTGGTAAACCTGTGCGCCGGTGGAGCAAATGACGTCGATAAAACCGGCGTCGATGAGCGACTTGACGATGCCGCCCATGCCTCCGGCAATGCCGGCGCCGGCAATGCCCAGCCAGATGGTGTCGCCGCCGTCGATCATCCGCTTGAACAAACGGGCCCCTGCGGCCGTCCGGCGCGCTTCAAACGAGGTGGCGCCCATCAGTTCGATCAACTGAGGCAGCGACATGCCCGCCTTTAGAAGCGGCGGAACAATATCCGGCGCCCCCTCGAAGAGAGAACTCGAATGTGACATGATGATCCGCCCCCTATTCCAGAAGCATAACGGCCATGGCGACGACCGTGGTGTAAAGGCCGTCCTTATGGCCGCGAGCCGTCTGAGCGATGCTGCGGCTCACGAATTGGTTTTTATGGTCCACTTTGTAGAGTTTCTTGCGCTCGTCCCAAGCTTTCTCCGGATCGAGGTCGATTCCCAAAGTCGAAGCCAGCATGGTGGCCGCCAAGTCCTCGGCAAAATCTGCCGCTTTCTGCTGCGTCTGCCCGAACGCATGATGCTCGCTGATGTAGCCGTACTGCTCCTTGTTCTTCGGCTGCGCCAGCCCAATGGCGGCGGAAATGATGCGCCCCGGCTCATTGGTGCTCATACGCGCCATGACCACGAACGTGATTTGCCCCGGCCGCAGCAGCTTGAGCCCCTCTTCCTTGGTGATGATTTTACAGCTCGGAGGAAAAATACTCGACACGCTGACCAAGTTGCAGATCTCGGTTCCGGCCGATCGTAGTGCTAATTCAAAGCTTTGAAGTTCATTTTTGTGGCAGCCCACCCCCTTGGTGAAGAACATCCGCTTAGGGACCAGTCTGTTCAACTCACAAATCCTCCTCTAACTGGGTGAAAAGATGCTGATGTTGGATCGATCAACCATTCGTTGCCGCAGAAGAAAGCTGCTGCGTCGAATTCTTTTTCGGTTCAAAGGCGCCGCCGTTCATTCGTCTGCAGCACGCAACAGGCGCCGAGGGCAACCCTTTTCCTCCGAACTCGACTGAACCGATGCCGCCTTTGCAGGACGAAATTTATCGAAAATATTGGTCATTCACAACGTTATTTTCTCGCGAACCACGGGCAGACGCGTCGACAACAAGCGATGCATAAAAAGGGCAGCCGCTCCGCCGGCCAAAGCCGTAATCCATTGCGGCAGCGACATGGCGTAGAGCATCTGCGGCGGCAGTACGCGACCGAACAGCAGCGGTACCAGCAGGCGCGCCGACAGGAAAAGAAAGCCGAACTTGACGGATGCACCGAACAGCAAGCCCAACCACGCCGCCGGGGACTCTATGGCGACGGTGCTTCGGCCCGCCGAGTTCAAAAGGCGCCGCACCAACGCAAAAACGAGCACGAAAAGCGCATTGGCGACAACGATAAAAGGAACCATGGGGATCAACAACGGCGGCAATTGACCGCGCAAAGCCGCCGCCGCCGGCGTGACGACGCCCAAGCCGGCGCCGTAGGCAGGCCCCAGAATCAGCGCCGTCAACAAAAGCATCATGTTCACCAGCGGGCCGGTGAACGGCTGCGGCAGGCCGAGCATTTCGATGACAAGCGTCAATGAGGTGAGAAAAACAAAGCGCGCCATTTTGCGGTTGCGACTGCGCATCACTTCGACTCCATCAATTGATTCGCGCAATAATAGGCGATCTGAATGTGAAAAACAACGAATTTATCTTGCCGAATTGCGGGAATCGGCTAAATTAGATCGTCAAAAATCAGCCGAGCGGGAGGCCTTATGGATGATGTGGGGATCATTTCGCAAGCGCTCATGGAAGCGCGGAAGAACATGTTGCGCAAAGCCAATGTCGTGGGATTGGGTGCGGGGTGGAAAGAGACGGCGAACCGCCGCACAAACGATCTGTCCATCAAAGTGCTGGTGCGCGAAAAGCTGCCGCTGACGGCGCTGGATGCTCGCGACGTCGTGCCGAAGGAGTGGAACGGCATTCCCACCGATGTAACTGCCGTGGGGCATATCCATGCTCATTCTTCGCCGCGCGAGCGCGTGCGCCCGGCCGTTCCCGGCGTCAGCATCGGTCACTATGCCGTGACCGCCGGAACCTTCGGCGCCGTGGTGCGCGACGCCCGCAGCGGCCGAAGATTCATTCTCTCCAACAATCACGTGCTTGCCGACAGCAACCATGCCGCGGCCGGGGATCTGATTCTGCAGCCGGCCGCTTCGGACGGCGGCCGCCGCTCCAATGACGGCATCGCCGCGCTCGAGCGCTTTGTAAAGCTTCAATTCAAAGGCGGCACCGGCGAAAACGGCGGCTCTTCCTGCTTTGCGGCGCGTTTTGCCGCCTCATTCCTCAACATGCTGGCGTCGCTTTTCGGCTCGAAAACACGCCTCGCCGCGATCCAATCCTTTGCCGCCAACTTGGTCGACGCCGCCGTCGCCTCCCCTTTTGCAGAAAACCTGATCAGCGACGAAATAGCGGGCATCGGCAAGGTGCAGGGCACCGCCCAAGGCGCGCTGGGCATGAGGGTGAAGAAAAGCGGCCGAACCACCGGCCTGACCGAAGGCGAAATTACCGTCCTCGACGCCACCGTGGAAATCGGCTACGGCGGTCCGTCTGCGGTCTTTGAGCATCAGCTGGTGGCCACGGCCATGTCCGAGCCGGGCGATTCGGGATCACTGGTGCTCGACGAACAGAACCGCGCCGTGGGCCTGCTCTTCGCCGGCTCCGAATCCGTCACCGTCATCAATCCCATCGACGCCGTGCTCACGGCGCTCAACCTGACGTTCTGAGCCGCCATGCCGCTTTTCGACATTCTGACCCTGATCGGCTTCGGCTTCGGCACCGCCCTGGCGGTCGTGCTTCTCATCCTGTCGCTGCAGTACAGACCCAAACGAGCGGTGGACGCGGGTTTCGCCGTCCTCTTTCTTTCGATTATTCTGTGGTTCGGCGGCAACTTTATCGCCGTCTGCTCCACTCTGCTCTTCGGAACCGTGGCCGCCGGTGCGGCTAAACTATTCAACGCTACAGCCTATTTGGGACTGGCCTTCGCCCCTTCTGCTTTGCTGCACATTCAAGTGGTCGCTCGGTACTCGGGCCGCATCCGCCGCCTCGCCGTCGCCGCCCTTTACGCCCCGGCCCTCGCCTTCACCGTGCATTATGCCGAACCGTTCCTGCGCCGCATCGAAGCGGTCCCCGGCCGCACTGCCCTGGTCAGCGTCCCTTTTCTGCTGTGGCTTCTGTTCTGCATCGGCGCCTCCGTCGCTTTTTCTTTCAAGCTCTCGCAAAGGCAGCAACGCGAATCCGACCGCAACTTTTACCGCGACATCAGCCGCGTTCTTGCGCTTGCCGGCGTGGGAGTGCTGCTCATCCACCTCCTCTCCTTCCGGCGCCTGCCCTACGTAGGCCAGTACCTTGACCTGATCGTGCTGCTCTCGCCGGCACTGCCCCTCGCCGTGCTCCTCTATTACGTTTATCGCTACAATTTCTACCGCCTGATCATCAAGCCGAGCTTTGTCCATTCCATCCTCTACGGCCTGTTGATGGCGGCTTATCTGCTCGGCATCCGCCGCATCGGCAACTATCTGCAGCAATTTCCTGAAGTCAACGCCGATCTGATCGAAGCGCTGCTGCTGGTGGCGCTGGTGTTCGCCTTCCAGCCTTTTCGCGCCGCCTTTCAGGCGCGCCTGGACAAGCTGTTCTTTCGCGATCGCTACTACTACCAGCTTTTTCTGCGCGAGCTTTCGGACAGCATCAGCAGCATCGTGGACTTGGACGAGCTGACCCGCACCCTGCGGCGCTCGCTCAAGGCCGCCCTCAAGGTGAAAGAGTGCGCCATCGTCATTTTCAGCAACGAGAAGGAAGAGCCGGAGATTCTCAAGGGCAGCGACGAGGCCGAGGTCGCCGATCTTTCGCTGCTGGTTCAGGCGCTCCGTTCGACGCGTCACTTCAGCCTGCGGCGCCAGATGCGTGATCCGCGCGTGCAGGCGGCTCTGGAAGGGAGTCGCTTGGCGCTGACGGTCCCCATTTTTTTCCGCGAGGAACTGCGCGGCCTCATCTGCCTGGGCGGCAAAGAGAGCGGCAACGTCTTCAGCGATGAAGAGCTCGACGTGCTGCAGACCTTTGCCAATCAGATCGGGTTGGCGTTCGAAAACGCCCGCCTGGTTCAGGAACGCCTCGAGCTCATCGCCCGCATCCATCAGGCGGAAAAACTCAATTCGCTGGGACAACTGGCGGCGACCATGTCGCACGAAATCAAGAACCCCCTTTCTTCCATCAAAGCCATCGTTCAGGTCATGTACGAAAACAGCGGCAGCAGCGACCGCGCCGATCTGGCGCTGGTGCTGGAGGAGGTCGATCGTCTGCAGCAGATTCTGCAAAAGCTCCTTTCTTTTGCGCGGCCGTCGGCAGCGGCGGCGGAAGAGGTCGACATGGCGCAGACCGTGCGCGATGTGTTGTCGCTTCTCGCCCATCAGGCGCGCCAGGCGGGCGTGGAGCTGAACGCAGAGCTTGCCGAGGTTCCTCACCTGATGGCCAAGCTGCAGGCGGTGCGCGAGATCGTCTTCAATTTGGTGCTCAACGCCGTGCAGGCCTGTCCCTCGGGCGGCCGCGTGGACGTCGGCCTGTCGCTGAACCGTCTGCCGGCCCGGCGTCGCGGCCGAAACGCCAAGCCGACCATCACCCTCACAGTCTCGGACAGCGGCGAAGGAGTGCCGGAGGCGCTGCGCAGCCGCATATTCGAACCCTTTTACACATCGAAAACCATCGGCGCCGGACTGGGCCTGGCGATCGTCAAACGCAACGTGGAAGAGTTGGGCGGAAGCATCACGGTCTCTGAAAGCCCCCAGGGCGGCGCCTTGTTCACCGTTCATCTGCCCGTCAAGGAACCGACGCCCTCCGTGCATCGAGGTGAGCCATGAATGATTTTCCCGAAGGAAAGATTCTTTTGATCGATGATGAGCGCACCGCCCGCTACGGCATGCGCAAGGCGCTGGCCCTGCTGGGCGCCGACATTCAGGAGGCTGCCGACGGCGAAGAAGGGTGGCGACGCATCGTCGATTTTCGACCCGATGTGGCGGTGTGCGACGTCAACATGCCGCGCATGAACGGCCTCGAGCTGTTGCATCGTCTGAGCGAATTGCCGGCGTCCGAAAGACCGCTGGTCATCGTCATCACCGCTTACGGCTCCGAAAAAGTGGCCGTGCAGGCGATGAAGGCCGGCGCCTACGACTATATCAGCAAGCCGTACGACATCGACGAGTTACGGATCACCGTGAGCAAGGCGCTGGAAAAGGTATGCCTCGAGAAAGAAAACCGACGCCTGCGGCAGCAAGTCGGCGGTTCGCCCCTGCTGGGCAACAGCGCCGCCATGCAGCGCGTCCGTCGCCTGATCGAAAAGGCGGCCCCCACCGACGTCACCATTCTGCTCACCGGCCCGACCGGCGCCGGAAAAGAGCTCGCCGCCCGCACGATTCACGCCCTCAGCAGCCGCTCTTCCGGCCCCTTTGTGACCATGAACTGCGCCGCCATTCCCCGCGATCTGGTCGAAAGCGAGCTCTTCGGCCACGAAAAGGGCGCCTTTACCGGCGCCGGCGCTCAACGCCAAGGAAAATTCGAACTGGCGCACGGCGGCACCCTCTTTCTCGATGAGATCGCCGACATGAGCCTGGAAACGCAGGCCAAAATTCTGCGGGTTCTCGAGGATAAAACCTTCACCCGTCTCGGCGGCAAAGAATCGATTACCGCCGACGTGCGGTTGATCAGCGCCACCAACAAAGACCTGGAAAAGGAGATGGAGCAGGGCAGCTTCCGAGCCGATCTCTACTATCGGCTGAAGGTTTTCGAGATCAGCCTGCCCACACTGGCCGAGCGCCGCGAAGACATTCCCCTATTAGTCGATCACTACATTCGGCACTTCGCCGAACGCCACCGACGACCGGTGCGCGGCATCGAGCCGGCGGCCATGCGAATGCTTATCGAGTACGACTGGCCCGGAAACGTGCGCGAGCTGATTCACGTGATCGAACAGAGCTTGGTGCTGGCCGAAGGAGATCTGATCACGGCGGCCGACCTGCCGGCGGAACTCCTCCTTGCCGCGGACGACCGAACGCCGCTGCCCCTTGGCGAAAGCTCTCTGTCGGAGCTGAAGGAACGCTATGTGGAAAAGTTCGAGCGCCGTCTCATTCTTTCGGCGCTGGCGCAGAGCGGCGGCAACATCAGCGCGGCGGCGCGGCTGCTCAAAATCAAAAGGCAGAATCTGCAGCTCAAAATGAAGACGCTGGGAATTGCGGCGGAAAAAACGCGGCGCCCCTGAACGCTTCAGCCGACGCGGTGAAAAACAAAGGGCACATTAACGGTAACGCTGCCCTCTTGGATCGCCGGAAAGCGCAGGCTTTTCAGAATCGAGATCAGCTCGGCGATAAACTCGGCGCTTTCGACCGACGTTTCGACCACCCGCACGTCGGTCACGCGGCCGTCGGCGGCAATGGTGACATCAAAGCTTACCTTGCCGCCCAAATCGGGGTTGAGGCGCAGATATTTGTTGTAGGCATACATGACCCGGCCGCGCTGAGCGTTAATGACCGCCATCACCGATTCGGCCGAGCGGCGGCCGCGCGCCTCTTCGCTGCCGCGCACCGCCTGCAGCGCCTGAATGGAGACGCTTCCCTGCTTCTGCAGCTCTACGCCGCTGACCCCGCCTTTGTCGATCAGATCGTCGATGCCTGCGGGCAGCGAGGGCAGCGCCGACGCTTCCGCTGTCGCCGCCGCCGACGCCGTCCTTCCGCCGCCCCGCTGAAGCACCGTGGTCGTCCCCATGATCTCGTCCAATTGTTTGATCAGCCCCTGATCGATCAAAAAGTCGGCCGCCGCGCTCGGTCCGCCGCCCTTGGCACCGATGAGTCCCAACAGGCCGGTCGACGCAACGCCTCCGCCCCCCTGTCGCGGGGCGGAAGAGCGTGGGCTGCCTTCACCGCCCGAAGGCGCGGCGTTCGCTTCCGTGTTCGAAACGACGGCGGGCGGCGGCTGCGGTGCACGCACCACAAAGCGGGCGAAACGCTGCGGCACCTTTTCGATCGGCGGCGGCGTCTCGGGCGGAAGGCTGATGCCGCGCAGACGCAGCGCCAAAAAGCCTTCGACGGACAGCAGCAGCAATAGCACCGTCTTGAAGAGGAGGTCGCGGCGCCACGCCTTGCCGAGGGCGGCGCGCCAATCATAAGGCGGAAGCGTCGGGACGGCCGCTTCGCCGAAAAGAAAAGCCACCTCCGCCTCGCCGATCTTTACAGCGCCGCGACGTCCGGGCAGCAGCGTGAACAGAAAATAACCTTTGCGGGACGGCAGGAGGTCATGGTTCATCAAATCGCGGAAGGTCAGCGTCGACTCGCGAAAGACGACGGCTCCCGTCATTTTGGGATGAAGGTAGAGCCGAGCCTTGTCGCCGAGGTTTTCGATCAGAACCGTCGAACCGGGAAATTCGCCGTCGAAGAGCTGAACGTCGTTGGTGGGAGCGGTGCCGAACCGCAGGCATTCGCCGCGGCGCAGCGTGCGACGAAAGACGCCGCGTCGATCGCTGATTTTAAGATGAAGCAACGGTTGGTTCGATCGGCCCATCGACGCCCGCCTATTGTTCTTTTTCCAAAACAGCCAAGTGAAGGTTGACATACCCCACCTGGCCGGCGGTCAGCATAATGCGCTTCAACACCTCGAAGGGGATCTCGCGGTCGCCCTGCACGGCAATGCTGCCGCGAAATCCCTTCAGGTCGGCCGAAAGCGAACCGAGTCCCTCGGAAACGGCCCGCAGCCGCAAAAGCTCCTCTTTGAGCGGCTGCACGATCAAGGGAGACTGCGGCGTAATCGTTTCGAGGCGGACGATCGGTCGGCCGTCGACCAGCACCCACTCGCTGGTGAGGGCGATCACCGACAGCACCTTGGGCGCCTGTTGCGACGAAGACTCGGGAAGGCGCAGATCGCGCGTCACGGTCACCATCTGTCCTTCGGCACTGAAGCTCTTCAACAAAAAAACGAGGAGAATCGTGAACATGTCGATCATGGAGGTAAGCTGCAGGGTAACGGTCGGCTTGCGCTCGCGGCGCACCCTGCGCATCAAATCGAGGCGATTGTCGTCGCCCATGTCGGTCCGCAACGTCATGCCGCGCCTTATCCGGATATCGAAACGGCCGGAAAGCCGCTCTCACGACACACGTCCATCGCCGAAATGATCACCTGATAACGAATGGTGCTCTCGGGCGCAATGATGATCTCTTCGACGTCGGGATACCTTTCCTTGACCGCCGTCAGTTGGCGTCTCAGGGCTTCCCAATCATAGTCGTCGCCTTTGGGCAGTTCGGGAAAAGTAAAGCCCGGGCTTTTCAGCACGAGGCCGTTTCGGCTGATGGTGAGCAGGTTGACGACGGCGCGTTCGCCCGCGGTGCCGCCGGGTTCGAGATTCGGCAGCGTCATCTCCAGAACCGCCAGGCGCACAAAGGAGGCGGTCAGCAGCAGAAACGGAATGAGGATGAGAAAGATGTTCATCACCGCCGTCAAATTGAGGTCGCCGCTGCGGTCGCCGCGCCTACGGTTTTGTAATGCATTCTTGAGGTTCACCCGCTACCTCTTGGAAGTCATAAAGCGGTAAAGACGCGCGGCGTTTTCGTTGATTTCGTCGACCAGCTCGTTGGTCTTTTCCAGCAGGAACGTGTAGCCCACCAGGCACGGCAGGGCCGAGATGATGCCGAAGGCGGTGGTGTTCATGGCGACCGAAATGCCGGCGGTCAGCAGCGAAGCCTTATCAGCGGCGTCGGCATGAGCGACGGCTGCAAAAGCGCTGATGAGGCCGAGAATGGTTCCCAAGAGGCCTAAAAGGGTGGACACGTTGGCCAACATGGCCAAATAGTGGGTTCTCTTTGGCGGCAAGCTCCATGGCGTTCTGCACGTCGCGTTCGGAGCGGTTGAGTTCCAGGAGACCGGCGCGCACGATGCGCGGAAGCGCGGCCTTGGAGCGGCTGCAGTACTCGACGGCCTGATCGACGGCGCCGTTTTTGAGAAACTGCATGAGTGTCGCCGCGAACGCCTCGGTGTCGATGCGGTTCTTAAAGCGGATGACCACAAAGCGGTCGATGATGACGGCAAGGCCGCACAGAAGCACGAAGAGGATGGCGTACATCAACGGCCCGCCTTGGACAAAGAAGCGGATGATCGACTGCAAAACTCCTCCTTTTTCAAGTAAACCGTTGCCGAAAGGCGCGGGCAAATGTAGCGAAAAAGCGGCGGCGATGCAAGAGCGATTAGGGCTGCGCCGGCGGCCGCTTTTCCACCGGCCGAAAGAGCTCGTTGAAAAACGAGCGGCTGAGAACAATGTCGTCGATTTCCGGCGACCGACCCGGCAGAATAAAGACCGCCTGCGGCTTTTCCAACGTGCCTTCCACCTCGATCTTTTCGATGAACAGTTTTACGCCGGCGTGGAGCGAATCCGGGGGCGCGGCGGCCGAATCGGGCGCCCCCTGTTGAGCGGCGAGCGGGGCAACCGTCAGCAAAAAGAAAAGAAAAAGCCTCATGGTTCCTCCGAAGATGCAGAGGGAGCTCCGTTCAACGCGTGCCGCAATTCTTCGGCGCGGAGACGGCTTTCCTCGATCCAGTGATTGTCGATTTGATTGACCTCAGCCTGAGCCAGGTTTCGTTCGTAAGCTTCGAGCGCTTTCTCGCGGTAAGGGCGCGCGCGTTCCGCCAGCATGTTTCGGTAAACGAGCTGCTGTTCTTCGGTCAGATTTTCGGGAAGCGGCGCCTCGAGCAGGGCGCGCACCAGTTCTTCGAAGGACTCGCCGATGCGGAACAGCGCCGCCGTCGTCCAATCGGCGATCTGATACTTGGCCGCGTCGCTGTAGGCGCGCACGACCTCGGTAAAGGCAGCCGTTTTGCGCCGCAAACGGCTTTCGAAGGGCGGCGCCAAGTCGAGCGCTTTGAAGCGTTCGAAGAGCAGCTCGCCGATCATGAACTGCGCCTGGGCGGCAAAGTAAGGGTCAGCATCCCGGCCGAGGCGACGTTCTTTTTCGAACCGTTCCACCGCCTGGCGGTAAAAGCGCTCCGCCTCTTCGATTCGGCCGAGGCGCTGCGCCGTTTCGCCGGCACGGCACGCCGTTTCCACGCCGCAATCGCCGCAGAGTTCGAGCATTCGCCGCCTTACGTCGAGCGCCGCCTCGAGCTCTTCGGCGTTCTCGAAGCATCGCGCCGCCTCGGCAAAGGCCTGCAGGCGCAGCGGCGAAGCCGGATAGTTATCGGCGACTTTTCGATAGTCTGCGGCGGCCGACGGCCAGTCGCCGAGCCTTTCGCGCAGCGCGGCCGCTTGAAAGAGTGCTTGATCGGCAAGTTCCGAACGCGGCAGCCGCAACGCAAGCTGTTCGAAGGTTCGCGCCGCGAAGAGCAGGCTGTCGGCTTGTTGAAAACGCAGAGCGGCCTCGAAGAACGCCCGTGCCTGCAGCGTCGTGTCTTTGGCCGCCGCGGCAGTCTTGAGCAGCTCTACGGCCGCATCGACATGACGCCCCTCGCGGCTGAGATTTTCGGCGATCTTGAACTGTGCCGAAGCCGTCATTCGCCTCGCCTTTTCAGCCTCTTCCTGGTCATCGGTCGTCTTGGCCGCTTCGAGAAAGAACTCCTGCGCCCGACGGAAATGGCCGGCGTCGAAATAGGCGCGGCCCGTGTTCATGATCGCCGCTGTTCGGTAGGGGCTGTTCGGCGTTCGCTCGATCAGGGTTTGGTAGACCTTGGCCGCGGAAAGAAAGGCGCCGCGTTCATAGAGTACCTGACCGAAGGTCATCAGCACCTGGTCGAGCAGGTCGCTGTCGGAGAAAAAGCGGTAAAAGTCGTTGCAGGCTATGAGAACCTGCGCATCGGCGGCAGGGATTTCGGGCAGCAGGAGGGTCTCTTCGCCGTCGAGGAACTGGGGCAGTCGAAGCGTATCCGGATCGGCGTCGCTGCGCAACTTCAGGCGGCTGAAAATGCGGTTAAAGGCCGCCTTTTCCCGCCAAGGAGAGTCGGGGTAGCGCATAGCCGCCTCGCGGTAGGCCTCGGCGGCGGCGCCAAAGTCGGTGCAGGCGAAATGGCATTCCGCCAAATAGTAGTGTATTTCGCCGCTGTTTTCGGCGTCGGGAAAGTGTTCAAGATAACGCCGGTAAGCGTCGACGGCGCGGCGATACTCTTCCGGCGAAGCGGAAACCTGTCCCCGAGCCTGATGATATTGACCGATAAAGGCCAAAGATTCACGCGCCGCTTCTCGAGCCGAGCGATGAACCTCGTCCTGCCCCGCGTGTTGCGCCCAGTTTTTGTCGGTCAGAAAGTAGGCGACCAGCTCTTCGCGCGCGGCGCAGGCGGCCTCGGGGTCCACGGCATCGAGGTTTCGGACGATGGCGCGGTAATAATCCGGCGCTTGGGCCGAAAAGGGATAAAAGGCCAACAGGCGGCGGTAAGCGTCGACGGCCTGCAGATGAAGGGCGCGCCCCTCGTAGAGCTGCGCCATTTTTTCCAGAACCGCGCGCACGTACGACCGTTCGCGGCGCGGTGCCAACATGTCTTCGGCAAAGGCCGTTCCGCCGCCTTCGATGAACGAATCCGCAAGATAGTGAACGGCTTCGGCAGTGAGATCGGCGGCTGCGGACGAACGTCGGTCGGCGGTTTTGTCGAGCAGGCGGAGGAAGGCATCGACAGCCTCGGAATAGCGCTGCAGGTTGAAGCAAGACCATCCCAGTTTGTAAAAGGCCATGGTACCATAGGGTTCGTCGCCGTCGATCAGCAGGCGATAATTCGCCGCCGCCTGTTCGAAAAGCCGGCGATCGAACAGGATCTCGGCCAGGCGGAAACGCGTCTCGGCATAGAGGGGCGATTGCGGAAGCTCGGTCGTCAACTGTTCGAAGCGGCGCTGCGCGTCCTCGATCAGGCCGGCGTCCAGATAAGCGGTCGCCGCCAGATAGAGCACCTTGTCGCGAAAAGCGAGATCGGGGTACTTTTCGAGCAGAAGGAGGCAGAGGTCGATCGTTCGGCGCATGTCCGGCGCGCTCTGCGTCGAGTCCTTTTCAGCCGCCGACTGCCGGAAGAGGAGATGCGCCTGCTCGTAGTAGAGCTCGGCGAGCTGCATCATGGTCTGGGCGGCAAATTCGCCGTCGGGATACTTTTGCAGCAGCGCCTCATGTTCGGCAATGATGCGGTTGAGCGCTTCCAGGCCGTCATTCGGTGTTTCCGAGGTGAAAAGGGCCTGCAGCGGAAGCATCAAAAGCAGCGCAGCCCGGACAAACGGTTTCACGGCGCCGTTCCTCCTACGCTGCTGCGGCGCCTGTGCTGCAGGTAAAGGGCGCGCATACGGCCGTATTCGGCGTAAGCGCGCCAGTTGCGCCGCTCCTCCTTCACCGCGGTTTCGGCGGCCAAGGCATTCAACCGCTCCAGTCGCGCGTTCAATTCGCTGCGCCGACGCGTCAAATCCTTCAGCAGTTCGACCTGTTGCGGTTTCAGCGTTTTCAACTCGTCGCCGTTCAGCGCCGACTCGTCGAGCAGCCGGCTCTCGGCCACGAGCAGCTCCATCTGCTGCTTTTCGATGCGCTTCCGCTCGCGCTCGATGTTTTCGTTCACCTTGGCAACCGTGCTCACGACCTCTTTCTGTTCAGGCGAGAGGGCGATCAATTGATCGTAAACTTTGACGGCCTCATCGTAGCGTTCCAAATTGACCAAACAGCGGCCGAGAAGAAAGCGCCCCTCCTGCGACTCCGGGTGTCCGGGAAAACGGCGGATCAGTTCGCTCAGCGCCGCCGCCGCTCCGCTCCAATCGGCCGTCTGCGACAACGCCCATCCTTTGGCAAGCAGAGCCTGCGCATAGAGCGAACCGCCAGGATTCACCCGGTCGAACTGCTGCACCGCCGCAGCATAGTTTCCCAGCTCGTAATAAAGATAACCCAGCGACAAGCGGCCCTCTTCGATGACGCGCCGCCGATCTTCACTGTTCGGCGGCAGTTCGAAAAGGCGCTCGAAGGTGCGAACGGCGCCGTCGATGTCCTTCATGCGCAGCCGCGCCAGGGCGTCGTTGTAGAGGATGTAGGGGTAGAATGGGCTCTTTTCGTCCGCAGCGGCAAAGGCGGTCAAACAGCGGGGATAGTCGCCGATTTTGTAATAGGCCATGCCCGCGAAATAGGCGGCCCGATTGATCACCTCCTGGGGCGGCTCGCCGCGCATCAACGCCTGATAGAACGTAAGACTCTCCTGCAGCTCTCCGCGGTCGTAGGCGATTCGCTGCAGGCCCCAAAGCGCATCCGCCAGGCGGGAGCCGGCGATGTGTTTTTCCAACACCCTTTTATAGACGCGCTGCGCCGCGGCGCTCATTCCCAATTCGTAAAAATTATCGCCCAACAGCGTCAGAGCCTCATCCATGCGACCGTAGGCGGGATAAAAGCTGATCAAGGAAAGCAGCGTTCGCGAGCTCGCCCAAAAATCCCCGGACCGGTGCGCGGAACGCGCCTCTTCGAGCAGTCGATCCGCCTTTTCCCGTTTGGCACTCGACGTCTGCAGTTTGAAGGGATTCAGCTCATCCGCCGCAGCATCCCAAAAGAGACCTGCCGCAACGATGATGAAAAGGCAGAGTGCTTTATTCAATCGTCCTTCTGTCGTCAAAACTCTTTCCTTTTGGAAGAAAAGCGCTTCCTTTTCCGGCGGTCAATGCCTGATTAGGACATTCAACCGGTTCAAACCGAGCATGCGATGAAAAAGCCGCCTCGAAAGCGCAAACTGAACGGCACGGCGCTCGTCCGCTTTGATGCGGCTGAATCGTTCCGATACCGAACGCGCACAGCCCCGCGCGCAAAACGGGCGGCGGGCGTTCGCTGCCGTCTGCCGCTCAAAAATCATACCGCTCTTTTCTTCGGCAGCCGCCACAACAAACCCTCGCATCCCCCCGCGGGTTTCCGGCTTTTTCTTCAGGCTTGAAGCGAAATTACGCGACGCTCACTCAGCGAGCGCTTTTCTGCAAGGGCGATTTCGATGCTCAACCGAGCGCTTTCCGGCTCCATGCGAAGAAGCGGTTCGCCGGAAAGAAGGCAGCGGATGAAATAGCGGTATTGCCGCTCATAACCGTCGCCGGGCGCCGTTTGCGGCGTCTGCGGTTCATCCGCCTTCTCGGAGAACAGCCGAATGCTCGGCGAGGCGGCGGAGTCATAGTCGAGTTGGCCTTTTTCGAACACCGCCGAATAGCCCATGCGGAAACCGCTCCGGCACAGCCAGCTCGCTTCGGCGCTGCAGACGAGCCCGTTGCCGTAATCGTATTGAGCCAGTACGGCGGCATTGACGCCGGCGGCGGTTGCGCCCTGAGCAAAGACGGCGCGCGGCTTGCCCAGCAGCGACTGGATGAAATCGAGGTCATGCACATGAAGGTCGAAGAGACAACCGCCGCTTCGGCTTTCATCGAAAAACCAGGGACTGGGGCCGCCCCAGCTCGGCATGCCGCTGAGCCGCTGCAGGCGCAGGGTCATCAGAGGCCCAAGTTCGCCGCGGCGAACGAAATCGGCCAACAGCTCGTATTCCGGCCAAAAACGGATGCATTGCGCGATGAAAAGCCGCCGATCAACGGCGCGCGCCGCGGCAATCATGGCGTCGCAGTCCTCGAGCGAAAGCGCCATGGGCTTTTCGCAGACGACGTGCAGGCCCGCTTCCAGCGCTCGAACCGTCGCCGCCCGATGCAGATGAGTCGGCAGACAGACGGCGACGGCGTCTACTGTTCGACTTTCGAGGAGCTGCTCCCACGATTTAAAAAACGGCGCATCGACGGGCTGTTCCGCCCCTTCGACGCTCAAGTTTCCCTCGGTTGCACGGCGCCATTTGCTTTTGTCCGGCTCCATAACACCGACCAATTCAACCTCTTCCATTTTTCGCAGCACCGCGGCGTGAACCGTGCCGATGAAACCGTAGCCCAAAACGGCAAAGCGAATCATCATGACACCTCGCTTTTCGAGTATGTTCTGCAGAGTGATTTACACAGCGGAAAAGTAAGCATTGCCGCAACTGATTTGCAAGCATATTTCCAATGCTTAAGCGTCATTGTTCACGCGGCCGCGTCTATAGGTGCGCCCTTTCCAACGAAAGCTGCCGATGTTGGCCCAAACGCCGACGATTAGGATAGTAACCGTCTGCAGGATTTCGGCCGACAGCAGCCGGTCAAGCCGGAGAGAAATGCCGAATTGCCGTACGCGAGGGTAAAGAAAGGCGGTGTCGGCGGCGATTTTCGCGGCCCAAATGAGCGCAAGCCGCGGAGCCGCTGCAATCAAGGGCAGCGACGCAAAGAGAAGCAGATGGAAGAGGTAGAGAACAACCTCTGCCGCCACAAGGGCGACGGGGTAGCCGGCGGTTTTGGAAGCCCAGCGAAGCCGTTGCGAGAAAAAGCTGCGCAGGTCTGGCGTGGCCGACGTAACGACAGGTTCGCCGTCGATGAAGCGGCAGGAACGGCGATCGAACTTTTGCACCAGCAGATCATCGTCGCCCGAGGCAAAGCGGTGAATGCCGTCATAGCCGCCGGCTTTGAGGTAGCTTTCTTTTCGGAAGGCGAGGTTGGCGCCGTTTGCCAAGAACGGTCGGCCCAAACCGAAGGCGGCCGCGCCCACGGCAGCATAGCCGAAAGAGTCGAGCCGTTCGATACGGCTGAGCCGCCGACCGTCGTCCGCAACAAGCAACCACGAGGCGACGAGTTCGACGCCCTCTTCGAAGCCCGCAACCATGGTCTCCACCCATCGCCTGGGCACGCGACAGTCGGCGTCGGTCGTCAGAATGATTTCTCCACGTGCCGCCGCGATGCCCGTGTGGAGGGCCGCCTTTTTCGGCGAAACGCCCGGCGTCCTCATCGCGCTCAAAACCGTCACCCCGGCCTGCTCGGCCGCTTGACGCGTCCCGTCCTCCGAGTCATCGTCGACGACAATGATCTCGAACAGCTCCAAGGGATAAGATTGATTCAGCAAAGAGAGCAGGCAGTCGCCGAGCCGTTGCTCTTCATTGCGGGCAGGCACGACCACCGAGACAAACGGTCTTTGGTCGGCCATGCCGCGCTTCAAACGCCGTAGGCCCCGTGAAAGCCGCCACAGCGCCGCCGCATACATTGCCGTCGCGGGCCACAGCAGCAGCCTTAAAAGATCAGCCGTCCCCTGAAGGTTCATCTGTCTCGGCCGTTGCGTCGTTTAATCAAAAAAAGCACCAGCCCGATTACCGCGGGGGCTAGGACGTTGACACAGAAAAGTAAAAAGGAGCCGTCGAATGCGGCTTCGGCCGTTGCCCCTGCTTTGCCGAAGAAAAAGACGGCGGCGCTTTCGCGCACGCCCAGGTCGCCGAAAGAGATCGGCAGCAACGACTTGGCGAACATAACCGCGGCGGCCGCAGGGTAGGCGAGCGGCAGGCGAAGCGGAGCGGCGGCTGCGACAAAAAGTACGAATTGGCTGCAGTAGGTGAAAAAATGAAGAACCGAATACAACACCAGTTTTCTTAGCATGGAGGGCGTGGCCGTTTCGGCTCCTTTTAACAAACGAACGGAAACGCCCGTCCCTCGCCGCTCCAATCGCCGGCGCAGCGGCCTCGGACAGACGATCAGAAACAGACCGGCGGCGATGACGGCCGCGGCAGCAAAAAGCGTAAAAGCAAGAACGAGGGGGGTCATCTCAAAGAGAACGGCAAACCCGGCCAGTCCGAAAACATAAAGGATGGTCAAGGTGATCACCTTGTCGATCAGCAGCCGGCCCGTCAACCGAGCCCAGTCGCATTGGGGCACCCATGCGGAGCGACCCAAGTCCCCGATGCGACCCGGCGTAACAAGCCCCAACGCCGAGCCCACCAGCAGAGAATAAAAGATCGTGCCCGCAGGAACGCGGGGGCATTCATGACGCACGAGAAGAGCCCATTTCACGTACTGCAGATAGAGATTGGGGAGCAACAACAAAGCTCCTAAAAGCAGACGGCCGGTGTCCGCGCACGAAAGGGCGGCAACCAGCCGATCTGCCTGAATTTTTCGCACCAAAAAAAGAACGATAAGCGCCGCCGTGGCGGCCTTGGCCGCGGCAAGCACCGCGGTTTTCCGATCCGTGATCAGATCCATCCCTTTCCGCTTGCGTTCGGCACAAAATAGAGCAGACAAGGCAAAAAACCAAGCGGAAATGCACCCGCACAAAGCCGCCTACACTCGAGGGCGAAGGACGGATCGATTCGATCCTTAATGCTGAACGATGAGAAGGCCGAAAATAACGTTTGCATAAGTCTCACGATATGCCGATAATATTGTGCGGTCACAGTTCGGCTCCACTGCTTCCCCCCGACCGGCTGCACACAAGCAACAACAAGCAGCGAGGTTTGTCATGAAAAAATCGTTGTTCGTTCTTTTTACTATCGCAGTGGCGATTGCAGCGGTGCTGGTCTTTAAAAAGCGTTTGGAACAGACAAGGACCGACTCCGCTGAGCAAGCGTGGCGAGTGGTCGGCACCGACACCTCGTCCGAGTCGCTGCGTCGATTCATCGAACGCTATCCGCACAGTCGCCAGGCGGCCAAGGCTCAGGCGCGCTTGGACAGTTTAACCATGGAACGCGAATGGGAAAGGGTTCTGGCGTCCGGGTCTGCTGAGGACGTAGAGCGTTTCTTGGTCGCCTATCCGACCAGCTCTCGCAGAGCGGAAGCTTCGGAACTGCTGGAACGGCTCAAGATGGATAGCGATTGGCAGCGGACGCTGCAGAGCAACACGCCGGAGGCCTTTCGCGACTTTTTCAGCAAATACCCGCAGTCGCCTTATACCGCCAAAGCGGAATCGCTTGCCATTGCCGCCGAAGTTGCGGGCATCATGAGGGGAGTCCACGACGAGCTGCCGGCCCCTAAACGCGTTGACGGGAGCGAAGGCGAAACGAGCATTGTAGAAATCGAGAACCAGACGCGCTACACGCTGACCGTCCGCTACAGCGGTCCCACGAGCACGCGGCTGACCATCAAACCGAAGGGACACACTGTGGTAACGCTCAAGAACGGCCGTTACAAGGTCGCCGCCTCGGTCGACAACAAGCAGGTCATCCCCTTTGCGGGTGAAAACCTTCTCGAGGGCGGCCAATACACGAGCAGATACTTTATTCGCGGGGAATAGTAAAAAAAAACCGCTGCCGTGCGGCAGCGGTCGAACTCAGGTGCGCTGCTTAAAAATGGGGTGCAGATGGCGGATCGGGCACGGGTACCCGCCTTCCTGATAGTCGCAGTCGCCCCAATAAAAGCAATTGACCGAGCAGATCGTCTCGCTGTCCGCCAAAGGCGCCTCGGGATAGTCGGCAGCCTGGGCACTGAACTGCTTGATCAGCTTTCGTCGCTCCTTAAAACCCGCCCAGCCGGTCTTTTGCAGCAACCCGACGGTTACCAGTTTGGCAAGGCTTTTCGAAGCTTTCGATTTGGGGTGATCGAGAACAAAGGGGCGCAGCTCTTTTACAGAGCGACGCACCGTTTCATCATACTCAATGTATCCGAGGTAATTGACTTCGACGTTAAGCAGATCATGGGCGGCGGTTCGCAGCGCATCTCCTTCTTCGATTTCACCGCTGGTGTGAACCATGTTGAGGATAAGATGCGGCCGATAGCTTTCGAGAAAATCGACCATGGCGGCAGCCGCCTTCTCGTCCACCTGCCGAACATCGGTGAGGATGTCGTCCATTACGGCGTGCATCTTTCCGGGTTCGGAATAGACGTGATGTTCGAGCACGGCGAGCGCTTCGGGGTGTTTGCGGATAACCCGAAGCAATTGCCTCATAACGGCCATTTTTAAAAAGTTGAACGTCTCCTGAACCGCCATGGGCTCCGGCGTGGTCACCAGAATGCCTTGGTCGGCGGCGAGGAAAAAGTCGATGACATTGTATGAAGACCCGGCGCCGAGGTCGAGCAGAATAAAGTCGGCATTAAGGCGCCGCAGTTGATTAATAAAACGCACCTTCTGCTGGTAGCGCGGATTGGCGAGGCCCAGCGTGCCGCAGGCACCGCTGATCAGCTTGAGGTTTTTCACCGGCGTTTCCAAACAGATGTCCTCCAGCGAATCGCGCTGAAGGGTGTAGAAGTGATAAAATGTGGCCTCCGGTTCCAAGATGCCCATGCAGGTATGCAGATTTGCGCCGCCGAAATCGGCATCGACGATAATCACCTCATGATCGTGCGATGCCAGAGCGATTCCCAACGAGGCGGTGAGCACGGTCTTGCCTACGCCGCCTTTGCCGCCTCCCACGGCAAAAACCGTCTTACGACCGCCCCCTCGCCTTTCGTCGGCAAACAGGTGTCGAAGCTCTTCCATTTCGCCGGCTTCGACCCAACGCTGAAGCTCCTCATCGTAAACGAGGTCGTTGCGCGTAAACTCACCGCGCTTGACCAGCGTGCGAAGCTCGGCGGCATTGAAAGGCCCCATTTGCCTGTCTTTAACCTTCACAAAAACATCCATGTCCGTTCCCGTCGCAATCATTTCTTTGTCCTTACGCCGCCGGTATCTGCGGTTTACTATGCACGTCGCACATTGACCGCCTTGTCGCCCTTCATGTCGCTTTTCACGTCGAACTTGACGCGCAGCCCTTCGCTCACCTTGCGAGCATCGAGCGAAACAGCCAAATCGCTGACATGCACAAAGTACTCTTCGCCTTCATCATCGGTGATAAAGCCGAAACCTTTTACCGCGTCCCAGCGCGTAACCGTTCCCAGTTTCATGGCAATATATACCTCCAATACCTGTTTTTGCGTAGAAAAGACTATGCCGGCAGCTTTGAAAAACCTTCGGCATAGAGCGCGATTTCCCCTGGTAAAAGCACGCATGAAAAAGGCCGGCGGCTTTGCGTCCGCCGGCCGGGATACCTCAAGCCGAAGGCTCTTCCTTCTTTTCAGGCGCTTCTTTCTTCTCCTGCTCGTTTACATTCTGCCCGCTATCCGAGGACTCTTCGCTTTCTTCCTCGGCATCCTTACGCTCCAACAGGTTTTCGTCGTCTTTGTGCTTCTTGATGACCAAAAAGAGCAGCGTGTTGCCGGATGAAAATGTCGCCAGAGCGTACGAAACCGCCCATCCGGCGGCGAACAGAAGGCTGAAAGCATACAGATAAGAGGCAATGACCACGCTGGTCGGCAGCTCGCCGGGCGGTATCATGACGAACTCGCGACGGAAAAAGAAGAGCGTGCTGTAGTCGCCGTAGATTCGATTGAGAAGCGTTTGTGCGGGCAACAACCAGCCCTGCAGCATCGCCTGGCCGTTGTTGGCCAGGTTGACGTAATCGGTTCCCATAAAAGTCGAAAGGAGGCGGTTCATGATGAGCACGGCCTCTTTGAAGAAGAAGCCGAGCCCGGCCAGCGCGGCCAGCGACAGCGCAACGTTGAGCGCTTCATAGAAAAGAAACCGCCACGGTCGGCTCCAGGCGATCGAAAAGGACTGGAAAACGGCTTCAAAGGCGTCTTCGTCCGTGGTTGCCAGAACAGCCGGCGCCAGGAGCGCGGAGACCCCGCAGACCAAGGCCAGGAAAAAGAGCAGCAGGGCGCTCAAAATCCAAACAAAAGTGAAAAGGCCGACGCCCACTTCGCCGATGATGGGAATCCTGCCCAGCAGTCCGACCACCAACGCCCCCAGCACCATCAGACCGATGAGAACGGCCAGAGAAATCGGCGTCATCAAAACGGAGACCGCCTTTTTGAAGGCGAAGGCATAGGCTTCCGTCCAGGTGTAGAAGGAATTGCCTTTTGCGGACATGTAAACGGCGCGCGCTGCGGCGGTGGAGGAGATCATAAGGGCCGCGAAAAGAATCAGGCAGCCGAGGCCGTAAAGCAGCCAAGCCGTCCACGGCGCTTTTTCGCCGACGGCGAACAGGCAGGGCAGCAGGCCGTGCTCCAGCCAGGCGTTTATAAGCGGCAAACCCTGCACGGCAAAGGCGGCATAAGTGAAAAGCAAGTAAAAGAAGTAGCCGATCGTAAGGCCGACGAGCCTGATCCACATCCGCTGCAGGCTGAGGGCCAGACGCGGAGCGCGGAACATGTCGCGCCAGCAAAAGCCGAGTTTCAACATAGAGGTTCTCCTTCTCAGTTATTCCGTTGTCTGCAAACCACCAAAGCGATCAGGAACGTGCTATTCGACTTTTTCATCGGTCGTCTGCTGTTGCAGACGAACCAGGACGATGCGGTTTTGTTCAACCTTTTCGATCGTCAGTACAAAACGGCCGTAAATCAAGGTATCGTTCGGCTGCGGCAGCGTACCGGTCATTTCCAGGATAAAGCCGCCGAGGGTGTCGTAAGCCTCGCTTTCGGGCACATCGATCGGCACGGATTCGTTGAGGGTATCGATGTCGATTTTTGCGTTCACCAAGTAGACGCCCGGTTCGACCTCGCGGAGGAGCGGCGGCTCGTCGTCGTATTCGTCGTGAATTTCGCCGACCAGCTCCTCGATAATGTCCTCAAGCGTGACGATGCCGGAGGTTCCGCCGTACTCGTCCACCACGATCGCCATGTGCTGGCTCTTCTTTTGGAACAGCCGCAACAGGTCATCGATCTTTTTGCTTTCGGGTACAAAGATCGCCTCGCGGATATGGTTTAACACATAGAACGTGCTCGGCGGCTGCGCCATCAGCGGCAGCAGGTCTTTGATGTTCAGAATACCTTTTATTTTGTCAATAGTTCCCTCGTAAACCGGCATTCGCGTATGGCCGTTCTCTTTGATCAGCTCCAACAGCTCCGGGAAGGAAATGTCCGCGGGCACGCACACCACTTCGGTACGGGGAATCATGATCTCGCGCACCGAGGTGTCGCCGAACGTAAAGACCGAGTGGAGCATCTCCCGCTCTTCCTCCTCAATGGCTCCCTCTTCTTCACCGATTTCGAGCAGCGCCTGGAACTCATCCACATCGAGGTACTTTTCGTGGGGCGGCTCTTTGAAGCGGACGAACTGCAAAAGTCGGCTGATGAGCTTGTCGAACAGAAAAGCGAGCGGCAGAAAAAGGTAATAGACGGCTTCGGCGAACAGCGACAACCGTTCGGCGGCCCGCCGCGGATCGCGTACGGCGGTCACTTTGGGAATGACTTCGGCGAAAACCAGGATCAAAAAAGTGACGAGGATAATGTTGATCGCCACGACAAGGCTTTCCGGCCAGCCGTAGGAGTCCCCCAGCTTAAGAATGTAGAGGGCGGCCAGCGACGCGGCGCTGACATTGACCAGCGTGTTTCCGATGAGGACGGAAATCAGCAGACGGCGCGGATGCTGCAAAAGGCGGAGGACGCGACGTGCGGAGCGGCGCTCTTCCCCCTGCAGCCTTTTCATAATGAGTTTGTTGATCGAAAAAAAGGCGGATTCCGAGGCGGATAAGAGCCCGGAAAAAATCAGCAGGATAAAAAAGAGCGTTACGGGGGTGTTGTCGGGATCAAGCTCCAAGCATTCCTCCGTAGATTCCGACAAAATTATAAAGATGAGCCGATATTTTCAAGCGCTTTGTTTTCCCTTTCCGTCATCATTCGTCGCTGATCGTCGGTTGCATCGTCGTAGCCGACCAAATGGAGTACGCCGTGGACGGCCAGTCGGCACAGCTCGTTCTCCCACGTTACGCCGTATTGGGAAGCATTCGCCATCGCCGTATCCACGGAAATGTAGATTTCGCCCTCACGATGCCGTTCGTCATCGCTCAAGTCGAAAGAGATGACGTCGGTGGGGCGGTCTTTGGCGAAAAACTGCCGGTTCAAGTCGGTGATCCGGAGGTCGTCGGTAAAAATGAGCGTGATATGCCAGGGCGCGGTCTGGTTTTCCTCCTGAAGCAGGCGGCGGAGCATGGCGGCCGTTTGTCTCACCTTAAGAGGGCAGGCCTTCAAGCGGACGATGTTGATACGATGCTTAGGCTGACTCATTGCCGTTTACCGTAGTCGGATAGTCTATGCGACCGTGGAAACGCCCCAGAAGCACTTTGTGAAAAGCGGAAGCAATTTTGGACAGGTCGCTCAGCGTCAAGGGCGCCTCGTCGAGCTCGCCGCCTTTGAAGCGTTCATCGATGATTTGCTCGATGAGGTTGCGGATACGGCTGGGGGGCGGATCCTTGAGCGTCCGCGAGGCGGCTTCCACCGAATCGGCCAGCATAACCACGGCCGTCTCGCGGGTCCGAGGCCGCGGCCCCGGGTACCGGAACTCGTTTGGCGACACCGAATCGCCGCCGAGTTCAACCGCCTTTTGGTAAAAATAGCTCATCAGCGAAGTGCCGTGATGCTCCCTAATGAACGCCTCCAGCTCTTTAGGCAGACCGTGTTCTCGGGCAATCTCCACCCCCTTGCGCACATGATTGGCAAGAATAAGGGCGCTCATCGTCGGCGTCAGTTTTTCCTGGGGATTTCGGCCGCGGATTTGATTTTCGATAAAGTATTCGGGTTTTTCCAATTTGCCGATGTCGTGGTAATAGGCGCCCACGCGCGCCAACAGTGCGTTTCCGTTCACCGCTTCGGCCGCCGATTCGGCCAACAGGCCGGTCAAGTAGCTGTGATGATAGGTGCCCGGCGCTTCAAGGAGCAGTTGCCGCAGCAGCGGGTGATTGAAATCGGACAACTCCAGCAGCGTCATGTCGGTGGTCATGTCGAAAAGCGACTCGAGGATGACGATCAGCAGATAGGCCAGACCGGGCGAAAGAAAGCCGTTGAGCACGCCGATACCTGCTTGGCCGAGCGCTTTGGGAAAGGGAGTATAGGCCACCAGGCTGATGATGACGACCGCGATAAGGTAAACCAGGCTGATCCAGGCGCCGGAATGGATGATCCAGTTGCGGTTGCGCACTTTGCGCACCGTTTGAACGGCTGCGGTACCCGCCAAGAAAGAGATGAAAACCACGGAAAACTCGTTGCCGCGCATGGCGCCGATCATCAGCGAAGCGATGAGCGTCGTCAACAGACCGATGCGGGCGTCCATGAAAATGGTGACGATCATGGAAAAGGCGGTGACCGGAATAATCAAAGGCGAAAGGGAGAGTCGAAAAACCAAATGGCTGATCAAAGCGATGAGCAGAAAACTCAGACCGATAAGCGCCAGCTTTCGATCGTTGAAAAAGACGTCGCGATGATCCTGATAGAGGTAAAAAAGCAGCAGGATCAGCAGCGCAAACATCATGAGAAACTTGCCTGCGGTCGGCGCCAGGACGGCAGCCGCCCCCGTCGCTTCAAGCCGCTCGGCTTTGGCCACGGCTAAAGAATGGAGTTTTTCCAAATGCTGCTTCGTCAGCCGTTGATGACCGGCAATGATGCTTTCACCCGCCAAAACCTGGTCTTTGGCCAACGGCACTTTGGCCACTCGATCAGCAATGCGCGCCTCGGTTTCCTTTTTATCAAAAATCATGTTGGGGGTCAAAAAAGCGGCGGCAATATTAAAGGCGACCTTGACCTGACGTTCCGTCAAATCGTTGCCGCGCAGCGCCTGCAGCAAAGCGTTTTGCGCCTGCGCCCGATCGGGAAAATAGTTTACCGACTCGACATATTCACGCTCATTCCTCCGAACCGAAATCTCCTCGTAGCCTTGGAGCTCCGCCTTGGTCACATCAATGATGCCGATCGTATAGCGTTCCCTGACCAGTTTTAATCCCTGCGCGGCGATTTGCTTGAAAGCAGCAACGCGACGACCTTCGCCGGAGCGGCCCGTGCCGTCCGGGACGGTGAAACCGTTCAACAGCAAAAGCACATCCTCGTCGGAATAGGGGACTTTATAACTGTCGAACAGTTCCTTCACCCGCTCCGGTGCGCTCGTCTTTCCCTTCAACAACAGGTCCATCCGATCGAGGAAGAGCTGAAGCTGTTCGAGGCGTTCGGCGGCAATATTGTCGTTCCATTCGAACACCGGTCGAACCGATTTATGCGCCGCCGCCACGTCCCGCTGATACTCTTCGGCCGTCTTGAGCACCGGAAAGGAAAAGGGCGCAATGATCTCATCGCCGATATAGACTTGTCCCTCTTTGAGGTCGGCGAATTCGAAGGATTTTCCCCGCGGGAAAAAAAGCGTAATGATCAAAGCGAGAGCCGCCGCAACACCAATCCGAAGGATGATCGGACGCTGCACTTGCTCTTTCTCGGAGGCGGACCCGTTGGTGTTTTTGTGAAATATACTTTTTAGAAACCTCACGGTTCGTTGTCCTTGACAGAGGAATTCGCCTCGCTCCGGCCGTTATAGCTTTCATAGGCCTTGATGATGCGCCGCACCAAACGGTGCCTTACCACGTCGCGATCGTTCAGATAGACAAAGGCGATGCCTTCGATGCCTTTCAAGATATCCTGGATCTCGACCAAGCCGGACGACGCCTTGTTCGGCAAGTCGATCTGCGTAATGTCGCCGGTGATGATGGCGCGCGAGTTAGGGCCGAGCCGTGTAAGAAACATTTTCATTTGGGAAGAGGTGCTGTTCTGCGCCTCGTCGAGGATGACGAAGCTGCTGTTGAGTGTGCGGCCGCGCATATAGGCCAACGGCACGATCTCGATGATCTGATCCTGCATCATTTTGCGCAGCTTCTCGCCGGGGACCATCTCGAAAAGCGCATCATACAGCGGCCGCAGGTAGGGATCGACTTTTTCGCGCAGATCGCCGGGCAGATAGCCGAGGCTTTCACCCGCCTCGACCGCCGGCCGGCAGAGGATAATTCGGTCGACGTCCTTGTCGCGCAGGGCGGCCAGCGCCATGGCCACGGCAAGGTATGTTTTACCGGTACCGGCCGGTCCGATGGCGAAAACAATGTCGTTTTTCAGAACCGCCTGCCGGTAGGCTTCCTGCCCAGCCGTTTTGGGCCGAATGACGCCGCTTCTGGTAAAATAGATCGCCTGATCACGCTCCTCGACCGACCGCTCCCTCCAGTCGGACAATCTGGCGACGGTTTCGATGTCGTCGGCGGTCACCGCGCCCTTGCGGTTGATGAGAAAGATCAGCTCGTTGACCACTTTTTCGGCCAAGTCAACGTCCTCGGCCGCTCCGCGCAGAACGATTTCACTGCCCCGGGCGGTAATGCGCGCGTTGAGGAATTGCTCCAAAAAGATGAGGTTGGCGTCCTGCGCGCCGTAGAACTGCAGGGGATCGATTCCCTTTAGAATGATTCTCTTTTCCGTTACGCTGTTGTTTGTCGGCAATAAACGTCTCTCCAATAAAAAAACTCTCAGCCTGACAAAACATCATCAAGCTGAGAGTTACAACATCGTCAAAAAAAGGCGTCAGTTCTTCGGGATCACCAGAACCGTGTGCGGGAAAATCAGGTTCGGATCTGCGCCGATGATGTCTTTGTTCTTTTCGTAAATCTTGGTCCACGAAGTCGGATCACCGAGTACCTGCGGATTGGCGGCGATCTTCTGCAGATAGTCGCCTTTGGCCACCAGATATTCATCGGGACCGCACTCGCGCTGAATCTTCAGGATCCAGTTCGGATAGATGAGATCCGGGTTCTTGATCTGGTCTCTGTTGTAAGAGTAGATGCGCATCCACTGCATCGGGTCGTTGTAGATGTCCTTCTTGCCCGAAATCTTCCACAGATAATCGCCGACGACCACGGTGTAAGTGTCGTAGATGGCCTTCGGCATTTTGCTCTTGATCTGCGCCAGTTTGCCCTCGATCTGGGCGATAGGCTTCTGCATTTCGCTCAGAGCGGCGATGCGGTTCTTCTTGGCCTCGGCCAGTTTCGCCTCAATGGCTTTGACGTCGTCGCGCTTCTTAAACAGCTCTTCGGGGCTCAGCGCCAGCAAAGCATCGCATTGCTGATCCAGAGCTTTCAGTTCAGCGCGGAAAGCATCCACGGCCGCCTGATCCACACCGATCATCGCCAGGATCTCTTTCCACACTTGGTCGATTTTTGCCTGCTCGGCATCGATCTGCTTCTGCAGTTCTTCGTTCTTGGCGCCGCATTCAGCCTTGCCCTTTTCGGCAGCCGCTAAACGCTGCTGCCACTCGGCCAGTTGCTTGTTGTACTCGTCCATCGTCATTTTCACCTGAGCGAAGGAGAGAGAAGCACCCAGCGTCAGAGCAAGAACAAGAACGACGGCAACGATCACGCTTTTCGAATTTCTCATGGATTTGCTCCAACAGGTTTCAGGTTAATGACTCGACTACATCTCGGCAAGACGCTTGGCGACCGTCTCCTTTTCGGCTTTCATGTCCTCCAGCGCCTGCTTCTTTGCCGCCAACTGACCTTCGAGTTTCGCGGTTTCCGCTTTGCAGTCGTTCAACGACTTTTCCGCCGCCAACGCGGCCGATTTGGTTTCTTCCAGCTTCTGCAGTTGTTCCTGCTTGGCGTACTTTGTACAGCCGGTAACCAAAAACGACGCGACCAGCAGGACAACCACAAACCAGCCCATGCTCCTCATCGCTTTTTTCATCTAGGCTACACCTCCTTCCACCTTTTGAGTTTGCCTTCGAAAACGCTACAGCCTATTATTTATATTTCATATTAATAAAAGCCTTATTCATTGTCAAGTAGAAAAATGGTTTTTGTCACCAATTGACAAGCGGCGTCTCACATTTTTCTCAGTTTCAAGCCCAGTTCCACCAACTGCCGCGGGTCGACCTCGGATGGCGCCCCGTCCATGAGCGACGACGCAGTCGTGGTTTTGGGGAAGGCGATCACGTCGCGGATCGAAGATCGACCCGCCAAAATCATGATCAGCCGGTCGAAACCGAAGGCGATGCCGCCGTGAGGCGGCGCACCGTACTGCAGCGCTTCGAGCAGAAATCCGAATTTTTCCTGCGCTTCCTGATCGGATATCTTTAAGGCCGCAAACATCTTTTTTTGAAGCTCGGGTTTGGAAATACGGATGCTGCCGCCGGCGACTTCCATGCCGTTGAGCACCAGGTCGTAGGCGCGCGCCCGAACGTGCCCGGGGTCGGTCTCCAACTTTTCTTCATCCTCCGGTACCGGTGAGGTAAACGGATGATGCAGCGCCGCCCATCGCCCTTCTTCCGGGCTCCATTCCAACAACGGAAAATCGACAACCCAAGTGAAATGCATCTGATTCGGATCGATCAGCTTCAGTCGGGCCGCCATTTCGCCGCGCAGCTCCGAAAGCAGTTGGCGCGCGGTATCGCGTTCCTCGGCACACAACAGCAGCAGGTCGCCGCCGGACGCATGAAAAGCCTCGATCAGCGCCGCGCTCTGCGCTTCGTTGAAGAACTTGGCCAGTGAACCTTCCAGCTTACCCTCGACGACCTTGAGCGCGGCCAACCCGGAGGCTCCGCGCTTCTTCGCCCATTCAGTCAGCTCATCCGTCTGCTTGCGCGAATAGTCGGCGCAACCCGGTGCGCAAATTCCCGCAACGATCTTTCCCGCCTTCACGGCCTCGGAAAAAACCTTGAACTCGCAATCGCGAACAATCTCAGAGACGGTCACGATTTCCATGCCGAAACGAAGGTCGGGTCGGTCGCTGCCGTATTTCTCCATGGCCTCGGCATACTTGAGCCGCGGAAAAGGCACGGAAATCTCGCGACCGAGGACCTCGCGGTAAACGGTCTGCATCAGGCCCTCCATCACCGACATCACGTCTTCTTCGTCGACAAAGGACATCTCGACGTCGATTTGCGTGAATTCGGGCTGGCGGTCGGCGCGCAGGTCTTCATCGCGGAAGCAGCGGACGATCTGGAAATAGCGGTCGAATCCCGAGATCATGAGGAGCTGCTTGTAGGTTTGCGGCGATTGCGGCAGCGCGTAAAATTTTCCGTGCCAAATACGGCTGGGGACCAAAAAGTCGCGCGCCCCCTCCGGCGTACTTTTCATCAGAAACGGCGTTTCGATCTCCAGAAAATCGAGGTCGCTGAAATAGCGGCGGACGACCTGAGCCGTCCTATGGCGCAGAATAAGGTTCGCCTGCATTTCCGGCCGACGCAGGTCGAGATAGCGGTACTTGAGCCGCAGGTCTTCCGAAGCCGGCGTTTCGCCGATCACGGCGAAAGGAGGAGTCAGCGAAGCGTTGAGAATCTCCAGCTCTTCCGCAATCACCTCGACGGCCCCCGTTTTGAGGTTGGGATTCACCATTCCTTCGGGACGAAAAGCCACCATTCCTTTGAAGGCAGCCACCCATTCGTTGCGCAGCCGTTTCGCCTGCTCGTACGCCGCAGAGTCGGGCCGTACGTTGACCTGCACGGTTCCCCAACGATCGCGCAGATCGATGAAAATAATGCCGCCGTGATCGCGTCGGGTGGACACCCAGCCCATAACCACGACCTGCCGGCCGACTTGCTGCGGCCCCAATTCGCCGCAGCGATGTGTTCTCTTCCATTTCATAACGTTATAGACCTCTGCGCTTTGTTATCTGTTCGGCGAAAGCATAAATATCAAACGGATTGATGACCCAAAAAAAAGAGCGGCGGCAGTGCGCGCCGACGACATTCGGCGCTACATCAGCGCCTCCAAATAGCGAAGCAGTTCACTGTAGGCCGTTTCGGGAGCCGTTTCGGAATGGGGGCGGAACAAAAAGCTGTAAAAGGGTTCGCGCCGGGGGTCATGAAAACCGACGCGCAGCTCGGCGTCGATGCTCCAAATAAGCGCCAGCAAGGTGAAATCGTAAGGGATGCTGAGATCGATGGCCAGGTCGTACCGTTGCCGCGCCGCGCGCTGTACGGCGACCGCCTTGGGTTTTCCATACCAGTTCAATTCCTCAGGGGAAATGGAAATCACCTCGCTGCTGCTGTTCAGCGACGGTGTTTCGCCGAACGCTACAACCGTCGTCTTCCAGTCCGCATGAGAGCGGCAAAAGTGCTCGATCAGTCGGCGGGCTGCATCGGGCGCTGAGGCCGGCAGGCAAAAGAGCACCGACTTGCCCTTACGGATGGTTTCACAAATGTCGAGCGCTTTGATCTTATGCCGATAACTTTTCAGCTTGAGATACGCTTTAAGCTGCAGCGATCTCGCTTTTTCGATCATCCAATTCATCACAACCGCCAATTTTTTCAATTTAATATAAATATCAAGCCGGATATATTCAAGGTCAATTTGCGGTTGCTGCTATCGCCGCCAGTCCACTTGAAGCGAAAAATCGGCCTCGCTGCCGGGGCCGTCCGTCGGCCGGAATTCGTAAACGGTTTGTCCCGCCTTAGCGGAAAGCTGCAGGTGTCTCCCGACTCTGATGCTGCCTCCGACGCTGCATCGAACGCCGCGGCCGTACAGCAGTTTCAACGTGAGGGCGCCGGGCCCGTCGCTCTCGATCTGATAAAGGCGCAGCGGATAAGCGGGAGCGTCAAAGACCGTCCAGCGGAGGTTAAGACGGGAGCTTTTGCCCGCCACATCGGCTTGTTGTGAAAGTAGAACGCCGGCCCCTTTGTTCAAGGCGAGCCCGCCTGCAGGGGCGCGCGTCCACTCGAGGCGGCTGCGCAGAGACAGCATCCGATTCGGCCTGAAATCGGCCTGCAGACGAACGCTGTTCCGCTGTTCGACGGTCTGCCGCAGGAGGCGGTTGCCGAAAGTGTCGGCGGCAGCGGCATAAAAGGCTTTTCGTTTCGCCTTGAGGCGCAGCGACAAGACAAGCCGCGGCGACAAACGTTCCTGAAAAGAAAGCCCCAGCTCGTTTCCTGCGGAGGCTCGACCCGTTTCGGGAAAGATCGGCTCGAAGAGATCGGCGTAAAAGGAAAAGACCGAACGCTTGATGCGGCAACGGCCGCCGATATAAAAGCCGCGTTCGTTGGTCGCCTCATCGCCGGCGCCGAACGCCGAGGCGTAAAGGCTGTAAAAATCGGGCGCATAGCGGCGGTAAAGCATAACCCAATGCAATGGGTCGACGGCCAGCGACGTGCCGATGATCCCGGCCTTGGCCCGCTGATCATCCGCGGCGTATTCGCCGAACAGAGTCATTTCTCCAAGCGAAACAGAGCCGAACATGGCGGACACCATGTGACTGCCTCCTTCGAAAGCGAAAGGGGTTCGGCTTTTCAGCGCCAATTCATGGTCGAAGCGGTTTCTCAGCCAAGCGGCGCCTGCCTTAAAGGTTCGGCCTCTCCATTCCACGACCGCACCATCTGAAAACTCCCGCAGCCGATTTCGAGTCTCGCGTTCGGAAGGCGTGCGGTGCAGACCGTCGTTCGGCAATGCGCGCACCGTTCCGTCCACGATGCGCGCATCGCGACGCTTGTCGCTGTGCAGCAGAGACAGGCGAAGGGGACCGCGCTCCCAGGCAAGTCCGACGCCGCGAAAAGGCAAATTCTCGTTTGCCGAACGGTTCGGAAAAAGGCCGGAGCGTCGGCAAAGGGCGGCGGCAATCGGGTCAGCGCTTTTACCGAAGAAATAGGGGCCGCCGAAAACCAATTGACGGCCGAACTCGGCGGTAAAATCCCCGAGGATCAGCCTTGCCTTTAGGGGCAATTCCAGCAGAATCGAGCCGCTCAGCCGATCGGCGGGGAGCGCTTCGCCCGCATCTTTTTCCAGCAAAAGGTTTCCTTCTCCCAAACCGGCCCGCTTTACCGTCAGACGATGATAGATCTTGCTGTTCACAAACGTTGTCCCATCCGCCTGTCGAGCGGGCGGCAGCCACCGTCCTCTTAGCGAGAGCTCGGGCGCCGGGGGGACAGGTTCAGCGGTCAGGTACGGTCGGACCTCCTCGAAGACAGGACGCACTCCTTTGACCTTCTTGAGCTCTTCGAGGCTGCGGAACGCGCCGTTTTTTCGCCGATAAGCGACGATTTCGGCGGCAGCCGCAGCCAGCGTCGGCAAGGAACGCAGTTGCGCCTCGTCGGCGCGATTGACGTCGAGCGGACGCAGCAAAAACTCTTGTAGGCGGTCCAGGGCAACTTCCGTGTCGGTCTCTTTCTCATCGTCGAACAGCGCGTCCGGTTCGATCGAATCCTGCGCAACACCGACCAAGGCGGCAGCGAAAATCGCCAGCATAAAAAGTTTCTTCATCGCATCACCTCACCGCAAGGTAATGCCCGCCCAATGGGTTCCGCCGAGTTCGAAATGGTGGACGTATGAATAATCGAATCGGCAAAAGAGCTTTTGCAGAGAAAAGCCTAGCGCGAATCGCTGCGGCTCGGTGCCTATGCCGCAGCGCAGGGTGACGGCTTCGAGGGGACGGTAAGCGAGGCCGCCGCGGAGATCGAGAGGAAAGCGAACGTCTTTATTGAGCTCCGCCATCAGGTTGATGTTGTCCTGCGGCCGCCAAACCAGCCCGAAGGAGAAGGTGTGCGGCAGTGCCTCGCGAGTACGACCGATGGCGGCGCGATTGACATTTCGGAGGCTCATCCCCCACGAGAGGGTTCGGCCCCAATCCGCCTGCAGCCCCGCATCGATCATCAGTGCGGCGGCGTGGCCGTAGTTTTTCACGGCAAGCTGTCCCCAGCGGAAAGCGATTCCCGCGCGGATGCCCGCCCAAGCCCGACCGAAGGCAAGCGTCGGCTGTGTTTCGGTGTACAGCGAATTTCCAAAACGGCCGGCCGCCGCGGCCATGTGCAGTCCAGCGAGGGGAAAAGCAACGGCAACCTGCCCGGCGGACAGCTCCGTCAAGCCATAGGGCCTTCCGACGGCAAAAGACGCCTCGGCACGGTTTACGAGACCGATGCCGGCGGGATTGCTCCAAACGCTCTCGGCGCCGGCCGTAGAAGCGACCGCAGCGCCGCAATGGGCCGCGGAGCTTCCGCCGTAGAATTCCTCAAAGGCAGCCGGAAGCGGAAGCGCCGTCAACATCAACAGGGAACACAGGAACAGCTCGCGCCGTTCTTGCAGGCGAAAGATTTTCTTGATAAAGTGAAGAAAAAAGGCAATATTATTATGTCGGCCCCTCGCCGACGGCGGTTGAATGCGGAGATGGTTATGCATTTTGTTCTCCCCCGAAATATGTCCAAGGCAGTCCTCTGCCTATGTCTTCTGTCGGCCTCGGGAGCGGCGCAGCGCATCGAGTCCAAAGTGGAGCTCGATCTGCGCACGTTGCCCCAGGAGCGACGAGAAAAAATGTCGGATTTTGCCGACCGCGTCACCCATTTTCTCGACAGTTCGCCGTGGTGCAACGACCAATGGAACACGCCGGTTTACCTCACGGTCACCCTTCAGCTCGAAGACATGAGCCAGGGCGCGGAACAGCGCTTTAAAGGCAGCCTGATCATCAGCAACAGCTACGACATCCAGTTCTCCGATCAGCGCTGGCGCTTCGCCTACCAAAGCGGCGACCCCATTCAATTCGTCAACGACAATTTTGACTCCTTTACCAGCGTTCTGGCCTTCTACGTCTACATGATCCTGGGCGGTGAGTTCGACAAATGGGGGACGCTGGCCGGCACCCCCTACTATGAAAAAGCGCGCAACGTAGCGGAGCAGAGCAAGTTCGGTCTCGGCCGTTTCATCGAAGGATGGGACCGCCGTCTCGACTTGGTCAACTATTTCCTCAGCGACCGTCATCGGCCGTTCCGCGAGATGGTCGACTATTACTTTTACGGCCTTTCCTACGTCAGAGAAGACAACGACAAGGCGCGGCGGCACTGCGCCACGGCCATCAAAATGCTCGATGCCATTCTGGCCAAGGAACCCGAAAACCAGTACGCGCGCAACTTTATCAAAGCCCATTATCAAGAGATCGTCGAGATTTATCGACGCGCGAAAGTAAAGGATCCCCTGCGCACCATGCTGGTGCTCGATCCCGACCACGAGCGCATCTATCGAGATATTTTGGAGCGCTGATCCCCCTTATTATTTTCCCCGAACTCCCCTAATAGAGTGCCCGAAGCCTTCCCTCCGGAAGGCTCGGTGCGTTGAACGATTTAGGGTTCTATTTTGCGACTCCCCGGCTTGACCAAAGGCATGCCTTGGTCGCACAAGGGGCAGTTTTCCGGTGAATAGGTGACCACTTCCATGCTGAAAACCGAGTAGGCGGGGATATCGAACAACCGTTTGCCGTTGCTTCGATCGACGATAAAGCCGACGCCGATCGGCTCCGCTCCGGCGCCGCGCACCAGTTCGATGATTTCCTGAACCGAACCGCCTGTGGTCACCACGTCTTCAACGATCAAAACCCGTTCGTCATGGCGAAGCTCGAAGCCGCGGCGAAGGCTCATCACGCCGTTCTCGCGCTCGGCAAACATGGCCCGGCAGCCGATGATGCGCGCACATTCATGGCCCACGATGATGCCGCCGACGGCCGGCGAAATGACGCAGTCGATATGCTCGCCCTTGAAATTCTTGACGATTTCCAAACAGAACAATTCGGCGGTTGCAGGATACTGCAGAACCTTGGCACATTGAAAGTATTGCGGACTGTGCAAACCCGACGTCAACAAAAAATGACCGTTGAGCAACGCCCCCGACTGCTCAAAGATTTCCAGAGCCTTTTCTTTCCTCATTGTCGTTTTCACCTCTGATGGTAGCTTTAGCTGTGTTCAATTGATCTCGCGTAAGTTGCGCCGCGGCGGCGGCCGCTTCGGCAAAATCCGGCCCGGACGAGGCATAGATAACGGCGCGGCTGGAATTGAAAATGACAGGCGCCCTGCCTACACAAGCAGCGGCAACCGCCGCCTCGAGGTCCCCGCCTTGAGCGCCGATTCCCGGAATTAAAAGCGGCAGCTCGGGCACCAACCGGCGAACCGTCGCCAGTTCTTCGGGCTGCGAAGCGCCGACAACCAAGCCGCAGTTGCCCCGCTCATTCCACTCATTCACTTTGAGCGCCACCCGTTCATAAAGCCGCACCGTGCCGTCGGAAAAAAACTGAAAGTCGCGGCGACCGGAATTCGAGGTCAGGCAGAGAACAAAGACGCCCTTTTCCGGATCGTTTAGAAAGGGTTCGATCGAATCGTACCCCATGTAGGGACTCACGGTGACGGCGTCGGCCTTCAGGCCGTCGAACAGGGCGCGGGCGTACTGCTGCGCCGTGTTGCCGATGTCGCCGCGCTTGGCGTCGGCAATGGCGACGACGTCGTCGGGCAGCATTTCGAACGTCTGCTCCAATACCCGCCATCCTTGAACGCCCAGAGCTTCATAAAAGGCCAGGTTGATTTTGAACGCGGCGGCGAACGGCGCCGTGGCGTCGATGATCGCTCGGTTGAAAGCAAGAAGCGATCCCTCGTTTTTGCCCAGAAAGGGAGGAAGCTTCTGCATATCACTGTCGAGGCCAACGCACAGCATCGAGTTCTTTTTTTGAATGATTTCCCCGAGACGATCGCTAAAGTTCATCCGCTGTTCTCCAGGAAAATGATTTCCGCCTGCGGCTCCATCTCTCTTTGCAGACGGAGAATGGCGGCGCTTCCCGGCTGTCCCTGAGGCGGGCGGCTTGCCGAGCCGGGGTTGATGATCAGCCGGTTTTCGCGGCGTTCGATCAACGGTTGATGCGTATGGCCCGAAATGCAGATCGTAAAGCGAGGGTCATCATCGCACACGCAGTCGATGTGATTGACCAGAATTCTCACCCCGGCACGATCGAGCTCCAAACGTCGCGGGCAGGCAAGGCGCATGGGCCAGTCGTCCATGTTGCCGTAGACCGCCTGAACCGGCGCAATCATGCGAAGCTCCTGCAGAACATCATTCGAGCCGATGTCTCCCGCATGAATAATTTCCTGAACGCCGGAAAAAACGGCCTTGACGGCGGCGGGAAGCATGCCGTGGGTATCGGATATGATGCCGATGACTATCCTCGAGTCCTCCATGGCCGCCTTCACTTGATCAGGTCAACACCGAGATAGGGTTTCAGGACTTTGGGCACCCTTACCGTGCTCTCGTCGGTCTGATAGTTTTCCAAGATGGCGATGACGGTTCGCGGCAGCGCCAGCCCCGACCCATTGAGGGTATGCACGTATTCGGGCTTGGCGCCTTTCTCGCGGCGGAACCGGATTTCGGCGCGCCTGGCCTGAAAGTCGAGAAAGTTGCTGCACGAAGAGACTTCGAGCCACTTGCCCAGACCTGCCGCCCACACCTCGATGTCGTAGCATTTCGCCGCGGCGAAGCTCAGGTCGCCGGTCGCCAATGTCACCACGCGATACGGCAACTCTAAAAGCTGCAGCACCTCTTCGGCGTTCTGCAGCAGCGATTCCAGCTCGTCCCACGAGGTCTCGGGCTTGACGAACTTGACCATCTCCACCTTGTCGAACTGATGGATGCGTACCAAGCCGCGGGTGTCTTTGCCGTAGGCGCCCGCTTCGCGGCGGAAACAGGGCGTGTAGGCGGTATATTTGATGGGCAGCTCATCGCCGTCCAATGTCTCTTCGCGGTGAAGGTTGGTCACCGGCACTTCGGCGGTGGGGATGAGAAAGAGATCGTCGAGTTCGCAGCGGTACATGTCTTCCTCCAGCTTGGGAAGCTGGCCGGTGCCGAACATGGCCTCGCGCTTGGTGACGAACGGCGGAAAGATCTCGGTATAACCGTGTTTTTCAACATGAAGGTCGATCATGAAATTGATCAGCGCCCGTTCCAGCTTGGCGCCCAAGCCGCGGTAACTGACGAAAAAGGAGCCGGACATGCGCGCCGCCCTGGAAAAATCGATCAGCTTGAGTTTCTCGGCGATTTCGTAATGCGGCAGAGGGGTAAAATCGAACTCGGGCTTTTCTCCCCAGGTTTTGACCACCACATTGTCCTTTTCAGTCCCCACCGGCACGGAAGGATGGGGAACGTTGGGAATGCGGATATGCATCTCATAAAGCTCGGCTTCGACGCGCCGGAGCTCTTCGTTCATCCGCTTGATTTCTTCGGAAAGTCTTCCCATTTCGGCAATGAGGGCCGAAGCGTCGCCGCCGGATTTCTTTAGAGCGCTGATGTTCTGCGTGGTGCGGTTTTGTTCGGCGCGGGCGGCTTCAACCCGGCCGATCAAAGAGCGCCGCTCGGCGTCCAAAGCCAGGAAGGCATCGAGATCGATCGACGCCCGTTTGTCGCGAATCGCCCGACGTACCGCTTCGGGATTTTCTCGGATGAATTTCAAGTCCAGCATGGCGTCCTCATTTCATTGTCCTTTGAAGCGGAGCATGACGTAGATGGTATAAAACATGATGCGAAAATCCAAGCGAAGCGAAATGTTGTCGATGTAGTAGAGATCATAATCGAGCTTTTCCTTGGCCTCTTCGATGGTCGAATCGTACTTTCCCTTAACCTGCGCCCAGCCGGTGATGCCCGGCTTGACGCGAAAGCGGCGCGTGTACAGCGGGTAACGCCGTTTCAGCTTGTCGACAAAATAGGGCCGCTCGGGCCTGGGGCCCACAAGGCTCATGTCGCCTAACAGCACGTTGAACAATTGCGGCAGCTCGTCGATCCGGGTCTTGCGCATGAAACGGCCGACACGCGTAACGCGCGGGTCTTCCTTGCCCGCCCATATCGGGCCGGTGTAGCGTTCCGCGTCCTTGATCATGGAGCGGAACTTGTAAATCACAAAGATTTTGCCGTTTTTTCCGACCCGCTTCTGCTTGAAAAAGACCGGTCCCGGCGAATCCAGTTTAATAAGAATGGCGAACAAAATCAAGAGCGGCGACAAAACCAACAGGCCGACGGCGGCAAAGGTAAAGTCGATGAGACGCTTGATTTTCTTTTCCCACGGCGGCATGAGCTCGGGATGAATTTCGATGAGCGGAAAGCCGTAGATCTGCTGGGTGCGCGCTTGACCGAGAATGATGCTGTAAAGATCCGGCTCGATTTTGATGTGCACCGGCAGTTCTTCACAGGCGCCGATCGCCTCGCTCACCCGTTTAGGCGACGTCTTTCCCAGCGCCAAGATCGTCTCGCTGACGCCGTAGCGCGCCACGATCTCGGGAAGCTGCTTGATGTTCCCCAAAAGCGGCAGCCCGTTTACGCTGCCGCGTTCCTCCTTCTTTTCCGGATTCACAAAGCCGACGACCCGATAGCCCAGCGCCGGATACTTTTTGATCCTTTCCGCCAGCTCCCACGCCTTGGGATTCCAGCCGATGATGAGCGTATTGCGCAGACCGTAGCCGGCCTCGAGCAGTTTGCGCTGCAGCGTATGCAGCAGCATGCGTCCGCCGCCGACAAAGGCCATCATCAGCAGCCAGTAGCTGAGAATCAGCATTCGACCGAGCGTCGGCCTTGAGGTTAAATCCTGTTCCGGCTCAAGCGTGAGAAGAAAGATGACGATGACACCAAAGCTGACGGTCTTGAACACGGCGATCAGCTCGTCGAACCTGGATTTGGTGTACCACGACTGATAGAGACCGGCGAAGAGAAAAAGGAGAAGCCAAAAAAGGTAGAGCAAAAAGGAAAGTTGCATGAGGAAAATAAAGTCACGCTCAATGAAGAGCCTCGCCGCGCTCCGCAGATTAATAAAGGCGAAAAAGGCAAGATGGATGGATATGAAATCAACCGCGACAAGAAAGGTTTTTTCAAGCGTCTTGGACATAGACCCGCTTATTTATACGTTTTAAACAAGCCGATCCAAAAACCGCACGCCCAGCTTAGATGCATAACGGCAAAAATAATAGGGTACAAAGGCAAATAGGACCAAGCCGCAAACTTGCGGGACGTATGGATCGCTCCCCAGACCAGGTAGGCCGAATAGACGAATCCGATAATCTTCAGGTATGTACACCAGCGGGTATCGAAAAACGAAGCCGCAATTAAAGAAATCACCGCCAAAAGAAAAATAGGCGGAATAAGGTGCAGCGCCTTCAGCGCATCGCGATGCTTCTTGATGACATTGACCCGAAGAATACCGTAATTAAAGAATTGACGAAACAGCCGGCCCAGCGTTTTTCGCGGATAATAATAGGACACGATCTCCGGGGTATAGAATATTCGGTGGCCTGCCTTTCTAATACGCCAATTGAACTCGGCGTCTTCGGAAATATGGAGCTCTTCGTCGAAATAGCCGACTTGATCGAACAGCTCTTTCTTATAGGCCGCATAAACGACGGTATCCACGAAACACTTCTTGTCGAAAAATCGATAGGGAGCGCTTGGAATGCCGAAAACAGAGCCCATAGCATGGCCGATGGCCTTTTGCAGGGTCGTTTCACCGACATTTAGCTGAGTTCCGCCGACGCATTTGACGCCCAGCTTGTTCATGTAATGAATGTTTAAGCGGACAAAGTCCTCTTTGATCTTTGTATGAGCCCCCAAAATAATGACGACCTCGCCGCGGGCGTTGCGGGCGCCGATATTCAAAGAGATCGGCGTCCTCTTTCGAGGATTGTCATAAAGCCTCACGTTCGGGTGGGCGGCGGCAATTCTCTGAACGATCTCCCGCGAACCGTCAGCGGACAGGCCGTCGACGACCAGGATTTCAATTTTATCGGAAGGATAATCCTGCGCCAAAATCGATTGAATACATCGTTCGATCGCCTCGGCTTCATTG
>FWPV01000354.1_pt1:90000-127423 | contig 127423 bp, 104 predicted proteins | sample 2228371 | NCBI WGS metagenome assembly FWPV01 (sample SAMEA103939776, study PRJEB20133) | metagenome | reverse complement strand
ACGATCGTCCCGATGTTTTGCCTTCATCCAATACACCGGCGGTTGCGAACCGCCGCTACGATCGTCCCGGCGTTTTGCCTTCATCCATGCGGTTGCGAACCACCGCTACGATCATCCTGGTGTTTTGCCTTCATCCATGCACCGGCGGTTGCGAACCGCCGCTACGATCATCCCGGTGTTTTGCCTTCATCCATGCACCGGCGGTTGCGAACCGCCGCTACGATCGTCCCGGCGTCGGCGGTTGGAACCTGTTGTCCGATCACCGGAGTCATCTTCCAGAAGGTCGAGGCTTTCTGGAAGATGATCGGCAGAAAGTCTCCTTCTCCAGCGCAGCGCAGAATTCCGCTTCCTGCTCCATCACGCCCGCCGGCGGCGAAAAGAGGTTGAACGGCCGCCCAAAGCAGCAAGACGGCCGCGCCCCAAACGATGCGGGATGGAATTGTTTTCAAGATTGTCTCCCCTTTTTGTTCAATATTCAACTGTTATGTGTTCAATTATTGTAGTGGGAATGTACAAAGTTGAAGCGCTGGCTTTTGATTGTACCTTGCACAAACAAATCCACAAAAATGCGTTTGCGACCGCATCGCTTGCACTGTCGATGGAGGAGCGTGCCCGTCCTCTAAAGCAAGGCGCATTGCATACAGTGCGCTCAATGCGCCGACCACATCTTTTTTGCATACAGAAGCGCATGGCTTTGAAAGGTGTGCATCGGCGTCGATGGCTCTTCGCAGTCATATGCGTCCGACCATTGTTTCGCCTCTGCAAGCCGACCGAGTCGCAATACGACGAACGCCTACACCTCTTGCAGACTGAGCGAGTCCGTCTCTTGCAGGGCGACGTCGGCACAAGCGCTCTATGGTCGTCGAATCCGGCCCTAGCGTCAGCGTTGCCACCGGCCAGACGATATGGTAAAATCGCATACAGAGTAACTTTTCTTGGCGCCACGAAAGAGACTCTCATATTGTTTTGCGCATATCGTTTGGCTCTGTTCAACCACAGCCTTCACCACACCACTGAAAGGCCACATTCGATGCGCCATTGCTGGATGTGCGTTGCGCTGTTCACCATGATCGTCGTCTTGACTCTTTTCGGGGCCGCGCCATTGCATGCGGCTCCCCTCGCCCGTCCCGGCGCAAGTCCTGCCCTCCAGCCAGGTTGCATCCAGCTGGTCAACAACGGCGATTTTGAGTCGCCGAACCTGGCCGGTTGGTCCACGCAGGGCTACGCCTGGCCCGATTCGCAGGTCAAGTTTTCTGGAAACTTTTCTGCGCATATCGGTCTGTCGACCACACTGCCCAATCAAAATGTGAGCAGCACACTGCGCCAGACGATCAACCTGCCGTCGGATCACACCATCACGCTCTCGTTTCGGTGGTTCCCTCAGTTTGATCTCAATATCAGCGACGCCGACATCCAGTTCGTCAATATTCAGACCGCAGACGGCGCGCTGGTTCCGGTGATTTCACCCATCAAACAAAATCTTACATCCTGGCAGCTCCAAGATTTTCCACTGACCAGCTTTGCAGGGCAGCAGATCGCGCTGATCTTTGGCGTCAACAATGACGGCGTGGGCAGCAGAAGTTGGATGAACATCGACGACGTCTCCATCATCGCCTGTCCGACCACGCCGACGCCCACTGCAACGCCGACGGTCACGGTGACGCCGACGCCCACCTTCACTGCAACGCCGCTTCCCGCCGGCTGCGTGACCGACGGCATCCTCAACGGCGGCTTTGAGGAGGACGCCTTCTGGATCTTCGGGGACGCGCCTGTGCGTCCCGCCTTCGTCAGCTCGCCGGTGCGCACGGGCCTGCGCGCGGTGCGCCTCGGCATCGACCCCGCCGCCGTTCCCGTCAGCCCAACGCAAGAAAGCTTTTCTTCGATCCGGCAACCGTTCCAGATCTCGCCGCTGGCCAGCACGGCTTCGCTGAGCTGGTGGCATTTCGATCGCACCGAGGAAGGCCCGCTGGAAAATGCGCCGCGCGGAGTGCTGATCGACCGCCAGGAGGTCATTCTGCTCAATCTCGACAATTCCACCGAAGCGATTCTTTACAGCAAGCGGCTCAACAACGCCTCCTGGCAGCAGACGACCGTCGATCTCACGGCTTTCCGCGGCAAACCGCTGGTGCTCTATTTCAACGTCCTCAACGACGGCAACAACCTGCGCACCTGGCAATACATCGACGACGTGGTGTTGACCATCTGTTATGCACCGACGGCGACGGCGACCCCCACTTCGCCGCCGACGCCGACCCCACTCCCCACCGATACGCCCACCCCCACCATCACACCGACGGATACGCCGTCGTCGGCCATGTCCGGCGCCGGCGTCGAACTCCCCGGCGCAAACGGCGGCATCGAGAGCGGCGAGCCCACCATCCTGCCGGTGGAAGAGGCAGGCCCCCAGGCGGCAATGCTGCGGACGGCGCAGACGCGCTCCGAACCTAGCTGGCTCGATCGCTCTCTGCGAGAAGGATTGACGCCGATTGCGATTATGACCGGCGTCCTGGCCATCATTGCACTGGCGGTGGGCGTTGCAATTTACAGGCAGCGCTCAGGCGCCTCTTCGTAGCCCTCATCTAAAAGTTGAAATTGTCACCTCAGGAGAGTCGATTCATGAAGGTCACTTCTTTGAATGAATATCAACGCGCCTCACGCCACACATGGAGCCTGATCCACACCGATCATCCGATCGTCTATCCCACGCTGGGGCTGGTCAACGAAGCGGGTGAAGTGGCGGGCAAAGTCAAGAAACTCTTTCGCGACAAGGGGGGCGTGATCTCGCCGGAGGATCGCGAGGCGCTCAAGCAGGAACTGGGCGATGTGCTCTGGTATCTGGCGCAGATCGCCACCGAGCTGGACCTCGCTCTCGAGGAGGTGGCCAGCGCCAATTTGACCAAACTCTACGATCGGTTGGAACGAGGAAAAATCCGCGGGGACGGCGATACGCGCTGACTCAGCGCCTCTGGTCAGGGTGGCGAAAACAAGAGACAAGGTGATCGTTGACCAGGCCGCACGCCTGCATGAAGGCGTAGCAGATGGTGGGCCCGACGAAAGTGAAGCCGCGGCGCCTGAGGTCTTTGCTCATGGCGACCGATTCCGGCGTTTGCGCCGGCAGCTCCTGCAACGTGCGCCGGCGATTGACCAGCGGCGCGCCGCCGACGAAGCTCCAGATATAGGCGTCGAAGGAGCCAAATTCCGCCTGCACTTCTAAAAAGGCGCGAGCGTTGCGGATGAACGCCTCCACCTTGAGGCGATTGCGCACGATGCCCGGGTCTGCGAGCAGCGACGCCACCCTAGTCTCGTCATATTCGGCGACCTTCGCCGGATCGAAGCCATCGAAAGCGACGCGGTAATGCGCCCGCTTGCGCAAGATCGTCAACCAGGAAAGCCCCGCCTGGGCGCCCTCCAGACAAAGCATCTCAAAAAGTTTGCGATCGTCATGGACGGGAACGCCCCACTCCTCGTCATGATAGGCAAGATAAAGCGGATCGCCTTCCGCCCACCCACAACGCCCCAGCTCTCCCACTCTCCTGCTCTCCTGCTCTCCCACTCTCCCGCTCTCCCACTCTCCCGCTCTCCCGCTCACGCGCTGGCGTCGAAATGCGCAGGTTCGGTCAGCACCGGCTCCACCTCCGGCCCTCGCGCGCCGGCGACCAGCCGACCGGTGACGACCTGCGGATCGTGTTGGAAGACCAGCAGCGCGTCCTTCTCCAGCGCCTCATGGCGCAGCCGGCGCTTGGTCTCGATGCTGATCATCGGCATGATGTCGAAGGACGGCACCCATGCCAGCCGCGAGAGATGCACCGCCCAGCTCGCTGCATCGCCCAGGAAGAGCAGGCTTTCGCCCTGGCTTTCGACCCACACCACCTGGATCGCCTGCGTGTGGCCTGGGGCGATGTCCGTGCGCACGCCGGTGGCGAGCCGCTGCGGGCCATCGACGATTTCGAGCTGTTTGCAATCGAGCAGCGGACGAAAGTTGTCGGCGATGTAGGTGGCGGCGGTGCGTTCGTTGGGAAAGCTGGCGTCGGCCAACTCGATGCGGTTGCCGATGTAACGGGCGCGCGGGAAGGTGGGCACAGCGACCTGCTCCGCAGCGTCGTCCGCCCAGCGCGTGGCGCCGCCGATGTGATCGCCGTGAAAATGAGTGAAAACCACGATGTCGATGTCCTCCGGCTTATAGCCCACGCGCGCGATCTCGCCGACCAGCCGCAGGTTGCGTTCGCTCAGCCCCATGCGCTCTCGCACCTTGGGCGGCAGCTTGTCGCCGTTGCCTACGTCCACCAGAATCAGTCCGGCGTCGGATTCGATCAACAGGGAGCGGGAGTCGCACGGCACCAGGTTGGTGGGCGTCGGCTCGATCACGCGCTCCCACATCAGCCGCGGCACCAGTCCAAAAAAGCCGCCGCCATCGACGTAATGCAGCCCGTCGCTCAAAATGTGACAGCGAATTGCGCCGATCTGCAAGGTGTAGGCCATAGCTCTCTCCTGCTCGTTTTGCGGCGCCCTCCCAACTTGACTTGAAAAGGACGCTGCGGGTGTTGCGTGTTCCGTGGTGCGTACGGTTGCAGTATGTCATGAGGGTCTGCGCCTCGACAAATCGACGGGTGAATCGACGCCGAAAGTCGCCGATTCGAACAGCATCCTCTGCCAGGGCCTGGCAGACTTGGATTTATCATTTTGCTGCTTGACGAATTTTTCTGTATCGTGTATTATAATTTCACATTATGAAACAAGTGTAGTTTATCGTCTGTGGATACGCGATCTATGTTTCCCGTAAAAGAGGCGGAGCTGCACGCAACCGAATTCTATCCTGGCACACAGGCCGTAGCGCGCGCCATTGCGCTGCTCAAGGCTTTCAGCGATGCGCAACCGGAGTGGACTCTGAACGACCTGGCGCGGGCGACCGGCCTGAATAAGACGACAGCCTTTCGCCTGCTCTCTGCGCTGGAGGCCGAACATCTGGTAATGCGCAACCCGCTCTCGGGCGCATATCGGTTGGGCGTGGAGCTGATTGCCATGGGCGGCGTGGCGATGCGCTCGAACCCGCTGCGCACGGTGAGCAGGCCGACGTTGGTCACCCTGGCCGAGCAGTCCGGCGAGGCGGCGACGCTGGAAGTGCTGATGGACAATCACGTGCTCGTGCTCGACGAGGTCGCTGGCGGCAACCCGATGGGCATGACGCAGGATGTCGGCAGTCGGCTGCCGGTGCACGCCACGGCGACGGGCAAGGTGTTGCTGGCGTTTAGCCCAGAAGAACAGAGTGCAAAGCTGCTGGCCGCGCCGTTGCAGCCGCTCACCGAGCGGACGGTGACCGAGCCCGAGCAATTGCGTCGCGAGCTGGCGCGCATTCGGCAGGAGGGCGTCGCCATTACGCAGGGGGAGCTGGAGCCGGGGTTCGTCGCCGTGGCGGCGCCGGTGCTCGATCGGGAGCGGCAGGCGGTGGCGGCGATCAGCGTGGGCGGTCCAAGCCTGCGCCTCACCGCCGAGCGGCTGCCTCAGATGGCGGCCATGGTGCAGATGGCGGCCCGCCAGATCTCTCGTCAACTTGGCTACTGGCCAGGATAAAGGCTCTTCGCATGATTTAAAACAGGAGGCGCTATGTTGAGGACCAATCCGACTCGAACCATTTCTCGACTCCATACACCCGGCCCGAAGGCGCGAGCCATCCTGGAGCGAGATCGCGCCGTCGTTTCCCGCGCCTATGGCCGCGTGGCGGACTTTGTGATGTCGCACGGCGTCGGCTCACAGGTGTGGGATGTGGACGGCAACCGCTATCTCGACTTCATGTCGGGCATCGCCGTCAACTCGACCGGTCACAGCCACCCCCATGTGGTGCGCGCCATTCAGGAGCAGGCGGAAAAGTTTCTGCATATCTCTTCGGACTACTACCATGAAAGTTGGGTGCGGCTGAGCGAGCGTCTCGACGAAATTGCGCCCTTCGCAGAGCCGGCGAGCGTCTTTTTAGGCAACTCCGGCACCGAGGCGGTCGAAGGCGCCATCAAGCTGGCGCGCTATCACACCGGACGGCCATATTTCCTCGGCTTCATCGGCGGCTTTCATGGCCGCACGCTGGGCTCGCTCGGCTTCACCGCCAGCAAGATCACACAGCGCCGCGGCTTCCTCCCTCAGCGCGAGGTGATTCACGTCCCCTACCCCTATGAATATCGCCCGCTGCTGGCGATGCAGCCCGGGGAAGCGGACTACGGCGAGACCGTCGTCAACTACATCGAGCGGGTGATCTTCAAGAACCTGGTCTCGCCGGACGAGGTGGCCGCCGTGCTCGTCGAGCCGATCCAGGGCGAGGGCGGCTACGTCGTGCCGCCGGCGTCTTTCTTCCCGCGGCTGCGCAAGCTGTGCGACCGCCATGGCATCCTGCTGATCGTGGACGAAGTGCAGACCGGCATGGGGCGCACCGGCAAATGGTGGGCGATCGAGCACTGGGGCGTCGAGCCGGACATCGTCTGCACGGCCAAAGGCATTGCGTCGGGCGTGCCGTTGGGCGGCTTCATCGCCCGTCAGAGCGTCGCCACCTGGCCGACCGGCGCGCACGGCAACACCTACGGCGGCAACCCGCTGGCGATGGTGGCGGCCCTGGCGACGATGGAGGTGCTGGAGAACGGCGGCATCCAGAACGCCGCCGAGCAGGGCGCCTATATGCTTTCCCGGCTGCACGAAATGGCGGCGCGTCACCCCAGCATCGGCGACGTGCGCGGCAAAGGGCTGATGATCGGCGTTGAGTTCGTTCAGGACAAAGCGACGCGCGCTCCCAACGCGCGCCTGCGCGATCGGATCATCGAGCTGGCCTTCGAGCACGGCCTGCTCATCATGGGCTGCGGCGTCAGCACGATGCGCATCATCCCACCGCTCGTCATCACCCGCCCGGAGGTGGACGAGGGTCTGGAAATCTTCGAGCACGCGTTGACGCTGGCCGAAGAAGAGCTGATGTGACATTGGAGGCAAACGCGAAGGCGCAAAGACGCCAAGCAGGATTAGGGGTTGCGCATCAGGTGAGAAGTTTTCTCATGGAACACGACCTTCCGGGAAGCTTGATGGAATCCAACAAATGCTTTTGGCGACCTGGAGGCGCAGCTCGCAGCTGCGCTTCCTCAAATCACCCTTTCTGCTCATCGAGAACGTGCGACCGGGAGCCGCAATTGCCTTGTTGCAAGCTTTGCACCGGCGCGCAGCGCCCCGGATGAGCGCCGAAAACATGCGGCCAGGAGCCACACCCACTCTATTGCGAGGGAAAGTCTTTGTGCGCCTTTGCACTCCCTCATGGCTCTTTCATGGGTCCAAGAAGGGTGCGAAGGAGCGCGCATGAACCGTCCGGGGCGCCGCCAATGCTCGCCTACTCAATCACAATCTCATCAAACGCAATGTCCTCCGGCTGCGGGTAGCGCATGTTCAACCCTTCCAACGTGCGTATAATCACATGTGAAATGACCAGATTGCGATACCATTTGCGGTCGGAGGGCACGATGTACCACGGCGCGTACTCGGTGCTGGTTTTGCTGAGCACCGCCTCATAGGCGGCCATGTACTCGTCCCATCGCTTGCGTTCGGCCAAGTCGCCCGTCGAAAACTTCCAACGTTTCTCCGGCGTGTCGAGCCGCTCCTGCAGCCGTTGGCGTTGCTCCTCCTTGCTGATATGCAGGAAAAATTTGAGGATCGTCGTCCCCTCGTCGACGAGCAGCTTCTCGAAGGCGTTAATGTGCTCATACCGACGCCCCCACACCTCCGGCGGAACCAGACCATGCACGCGCACGACTAACACATCTTCGTAGTGGCTACGGTTGAAAATCACAATCTCCCCGTTGCCCGGCGTCTGCTTGTGAATGCGCCACAGAAAATCGTGCGCCAGCTCCACCGCCGTCGGAACTTTGAAAGAAGCCACCTTGACGCCCTGCGGATTGACGCCGTCAAATACATGGCGAATCACGCCATCTTTGCCGGAGGTGTCCATGCCTTGCAGGACGATCAGCACCTTATGCTTGCCCTCCGCATAGAGCAACTCTTGCAGCGTCTCCAGCCGTCTGTTGAGCTCTTCCAGGTCGCGCTTTCCCTGTTTCTTATCCCCTTCATACAGGCTCTTGTCATCCGGCGGCCATTGCGAAAGATGAACTGTGCTGCCCGGCTGCACGCGATAGTGATCGACGTTCATGACAGAAAACTCCTCTTGTGTTTGCTGAGGATGAACACAGATTGGCGCCTGCATTGTAACACGTTTAATTTTCCTCTCCGATTGCGCTAAATTTGCACGTTCAGCAAAGCCATTGTATAGTTTTGCCTCAGTTTTAATGTGTTTCACATAGATTTTCATAGGTTTCGATCGCAAACCTATGTAGAATTTTCTTGCAAGTCACCATCCAAAGAAGGTCGTCATGAGCGCGTTCGCGTCGTATCCTCCCCCTCGCCTGATCTTCTGGGAGACAACTGCAGGCTGCAACCTGGCCTGCATCCACTGTCGACGCATCACGGTGGCCGATCAACTGTTGCCCCAAGACCTTTCGACCGCCGAAGCGTTCGACCTGGTCGATCAGATCGCTGCCTTCGCCCGACCGATCTTTGTCCTATCCGGCGGCGAGCCGCTCTTCCGGCCCGACATCTTCGCCATCGCCCGCCGCGCCGCCGACGCCGGCCTGCTTGTGGCGCTCGCCACCAACGGCACGCTGATCGACGCCGCCGTCGCGCGCCAGATCAAGGAAAGCGGCGTGCGTCGCGTCAGCATCAGCTTCGACGGCGCCGACGCCGCCACCCATGACCTGTTCCGCGGGGCAGGCGCTTTTGAAAAGGCGCTGGCGGGCATGCGATCCCTGCGCGAGATCGGCGTGCCTGTGCAGATCAACACCACCGTGGCGCGACATAACATTCATCAGATGGATCAGATGCTGGCTCTGGCCAAGACGGAAGGCGTCCAGGCGCTCCATCTCTTTTTGCTTGTGCCCGTCGGCTGCGGCGTCGAGATCGCCCCTGAGCAGCAGATTTCCGGCGCCGAGTACGAGCAGGTGCTGCACTGGATGTACGACGCAGAAATGGCCGGCGACATCGAGCTGAAAGCGACCTGCGCGCCGCACTATTTCCGCATCGTGCGCCAGCGACAGGCGGAGGAGCGCCGACAAGGCATCGTGCGCCGGCGACCGGACAGCCATCATCGCCAGCAACGCGCCGGCGGGTCTCACGCCGGCGGCCATCCGGGCGACGCGCAGCGCGCCATGAACGCCATGACCAAAGGCTGCCTGGCCGGAACCGGCGTCTGCTTCGTCAGCCATCGCGGGGAAGTGTTCCCCTGCGGCTATCTGCCGGTCGAAGCAGGCAACATCCGCCGGCAACCGTTGCAAGAAATTTGGGAGCAATCGACGCTTTTCGCCGACCTGCGCGACGCCACTCTGCTGCGCGGCAAGTGCGGCCTCTGTGAGTTCAAAAACATCTGCGGCGGCTGCCGCGCCCGCGCCTACGGCATGACGCACGAATATTTGGACGAAGAGCCTTTTTGCACGTATGAACCGCAAACAACCAAGCCACTCTCTTCCAGCAAGCTTGTGGAAATGTAATCCATGCCCTATAACCTGGAGGCGCAGCTCGGAGCTGCGCTTCCTCAAAAGAGCCAAAACCTGACGGTCCACCGTCAGCGTCCGGCTGGAAGCCGAGCCTACGACAAACCTTTGTAGAGTTACAAAGTAAGTAGAGTTACAAAGTAAAGTCGCCAATTGGAGAGCACATTATAAAGGAGAGCAGGTTAAAAACGATGACGCACCCATTTGCAACCGATGAACGACTTGACATCAGCGAGCAGGCGCGCACCGCCGACGGGCAGATCATCCGCCTCAACCGTCGTCTTTTTATGCAGCTGCACGCCTTCGGCGGCTGCGCCGATCCCGACTCGCTGATCGACTCGCTGCGTCGGCAGCCCTTCGGCAGCGTGCTCTATCTGGACGTCAACGATCCCCAAGGCGTGGCGCTGCTCACCTTCAGCGAAGACGCCGACTTTTTTGTGGACGAGCTGCGCAGCTATCTAAATCGTCCGCCTTTCGTTGCGCTGCAGCCGAAGCCAGAATACACCATGTTCGGCCGCACCTACGCCATCGGCAACGAGGAGGACCTGGAGCGTGCGCTGATCACCCGCCCGCGACAGAAAGTCTGCGACCCGAAATGGCCCTGGGCCATCTGGTACCCCCTGCGTCGCGCCGGCTCCTTCGAGCAACTTTCGCCGCAGGAGCAGCGCACCATCCTGATGGAGCACGGCGGCGTCGGCCACGCCTATGGCCGCGCCGGCTACGGCACCGACATCCGCCTGGCCTGCTTTGGTCTGGATAAAAACGACAACGACTTCGTCGTCGCCCTGGTCGGGCCGGAGCTCTATCCGCTTTCCTCCATCGTGCAGCGCATGCGCAAAACCAAGCAGACTTCGCAGCATCTGGCGCGGCTTGGTCCGTTCTTCGTCGGCAAGGCCATCTGGCAATTTGAAGGAGCGCACGCATGAAGACCGCCGTCCTGCTGCTGGCCTACGGCGGCCCCAACTCCCTGGCGGACATTCCCGCCTATCTGCTCGACATCCGCGGCGGCCGCGAGACGCCGCAGTCGTTGATCGACGAGATCTCCCATCGCTATGAGGCCATCGGCGGCTCATCGCCGCTCCTGCGCATCACGCAAAGCGCGGCGGCGAAGCTTCAGGAACGCATCGGCCTGCCTGTCTACGTCGGCATGCGCCACTGGTCGCCGTGGATCAAGGATGTCGTGGCGCAGATGGCCGCAGACGGCGTCCGGCAAGCGGTCGTCATCTGCATGGCGCCTCACTACAGCAGCCTCAGCATCGGCGCGTATCGTCGCCGGCTCGACGAGGCGCTGGCGCAGCTCGAGCGGCCATTTGAAGTTCACTTCGTTGAAAGCTGGCACACGCACCCCGAATACATCGACGCCGTCGCCGCCAACGTGCGCCTGACGCTGGAGCGCTTCGCGCCGGAGGAGCGAGACGACGCATTCGTCGTCTTCACGGCGCACAGCCTGCCCGCCTTTATTCTGGAGCGTGGAGAGCCCTATGATCGCCAGCTGCGCGAAACGGCGAGCCTGTTGGCGCAAAAGCTGAACTTGCCTGCAGAGCGGTGGGGCTTCTCCTATCAAAGCGCCGCCAACACCGGCGTTCCCTGGCTGGGGCCGCAGATCGAGGAGTTCATTGTCGAGCTGGCGCAGCGTGGGGAGAAGAACGTGATCGTGGCGCCGATCGGGTTTATTGCCGACCACGTCGAGGTGCTCTATGATATCGATATTGGCGTGCAAGCGATCGCACGCGAACATGGCGTGCGCGTCGAACGGCCGCCGATGCTCAACGACAGCCCGGCGATGGTGAGCATTTTGGCGGCGCTGGTCGAGGAAGCATTGCAGGCGACGCCTTCCGGTCAGAGGTGAAACCGCTGCGCAATCGCAACGGAGATGAAATTGCAGAAAGATTCCGAAATGGACGCGTCTTCTATCCTGCTGGTTGGACTGAGCCATCACACGGCGCCCATCACCGTGCGCGAACGTTTCTCGTTCGATGCGGACAGCCTACGCTCCCTGTTATGCGCCTTGCGCAACGATGGAGGGGAAGAAAGCGTCTTGCAGGAAGTCATTGTGCTTTCGACCTGCAACCGCCTCGAGGTGTACGCCGTCAGTCTCGAACCCACAGCGGCGGTGCATCAAGTCGTCGGCGAAATTGCGCGTCAACGCAACGCAGCGCAGGCCGAGCTGACTTCTTATGTCTATGTCAAGACCGGCCAGGCGGCGATTGAGCACCTGCTGCACGTCGCCTCCGGGTTGGACTCCCTGATCCTGGGCGAGGCGCAGATTTTAGGCCAGGTGGCCGACGCGTATGCGTCCGCGCAGGCGAACGGAGACAGCGGACCGATTCTCGCACGGCTCTTCCACACGGCGCTCCACTGCGGCAAACGCGCGCGCAGAGAGACGGCCATCGGCAGCTACACAACGTCGATCAGTCATGCGGCCGTGAAACAGGCCAGGGCGATTCTGGGCGATCTCTCCCATCGCACTGCGCTGATCCTCGGCGCGGGCGAAATGGCGGAGTTGGCTGCGGCTGCACTGAACCAACATCAGATCGCCTCACTTCTTTGCATCAACCGCACGCAGGCGCACGCCGAGCGATTGGCCGCGCAGGTCGGCGGCCGCGCCCTGGAGTGGCGCCAGCTCGACGAGGCGCTGGCGACGGTCGACCTGGTGATCAGCGCCACCGCTGCGCCCTCGATGGTGCTCACCGCAGCGACGGTTGCGCAGGCGATGGGCGCACGCGACGGCCGCCCGCTGGTCCTGTTTGACATCGCACACCCGCGCGATATCGACCCCAACGTGGACGCCCTGCCCGGCGTCATGCGCTTCGACCTGGACCACTTGCAACATTGCATCGACGCCAACTTAGGCCGCCGCCAGGCAGCCATCCCCCATGTCAAGGTCATCATCGCCGAGGAATCCGCCGCGTTCATGGAATGGCTCGCCGCGCGCGACGTCTTGCCGGCTGTGATGGCGCTGCGCCGTCGCGGCGAAACGATCGCCGGCCAGGAAGTGGAGCGCACGTTGCGTAAACTGTTGCATGGACATGCGGAGGATGAACGCCTGCGTCAAGAGGTCGAGCGTCTGGCGAATCGCATCGTCGCCAAATTGCTGCATGAGCCGACCGTGCGCCTCAAAGCGCGAGCCGCCGGCGGCGACGGCCCCTGCTTCGCCCAGGCGTTGACCGAACTCTTTGGCCTGGAAACCGCTGCGTCGATATCTGCATCGACGGAGGAAACAGCAGAGACGCGCGGATGCGCGCACCCACTCTTCAGCGCCTCCAACGGCGCAGCGTTTTTCTGTCCCGCCCCATGCAACGGCGTCTATCGCAACGGAGTCTACGCCCATGAGTGAGCGCATCGATATCGTGCGCCTGGGCACGCGCGGCTCGCTGTTGGCGCGCTGGCAGACCGACTATGTGGCGGAGCTGTTGGCCAAAGCATGGCCTCAGCTTCACATCGATGTCACGGTGTTGCATACGCAGGGCGACCGGATGCTCGACCGCCCGCTCCCCTTGATCGGCGGCAAGGGGCTGTTCACCGCAGAACTGGAGGAAGCGCTGCACAGCGGCGCCATCGATCTGGCCGTCCATAGCCTCAAAGACCTGCCCACCGAGCCGGCGGCGGAGCTCGTCATCGGTGCGATCCCCGTACGCGGGCCTGTGCACGACGTCGTCGTCAGCCGCAGCGGTCGCCCGCTGGCGCAACTCGAAGCAGGAGCAGCCGTCGGCACCAGCAGTCGGCGTCGCAGCGCTCAGCTCCTGCGCGCCTATCCGCACCTGCGCACCGTTGACATTCGCGGCAACGTAGACACGCGCATCCGCAAAACGCTCGACCCGACGGGGCTCTATGACGCGATTGTGCTGGCCGCGGCCGGCGTCGAGCGGCTCGGTCGCGGCGACGTCGTCACGGAGGCGCTGCCGCTGGAGCTCATGTTGCCCGCGCCGGGGCAAGGCGCGCTGGCCGTGCAATGTCGGAGCGAGGCGGCGATCCTGCGCTTGCTTGCCCCCCTGGAAGACCCGGACACGCGCGCGGCGGTGACGGCGGAGCGCGCCTTTCTGCGCCATTTGGGCGGCGGCTGCGCAGTCCCTGTGGCGGCGCACGCAAAAATTGAGCAAGGGCGACTCCGCTTGCGCGGCCGTGTCCTTTCGCCCGACGGTCGCCGCTGCGTCGAAGTGGACGGCGACGCCCATCGCGATGAACCCGAAACGCTGGGCGCAAGGCTGGCAGCCCAGGCGTTGGCGCAAGGCGCAGCCAGCTTGCTGACCGAGGAGCCAAGATGACGCCGCTTCTGCCTTCACCCATCCCTTCGTTGGCGTTGCAGGGGCGACGGGTGGTCATCACCCAGGCGGCGCAGCAGGCGTCGGCGTTTGCGGCGCTGCTCGAACGGTGGGGCGCCGTGCCATTGCTTTACCCTTGCATCGCCATTCAGCCGCCGGACGACTCAACTGCGCTCGATCAAAGCCTGCGCGCCGCCGCACAGGGCGGCTTCGACTGGCTGGTGCTGACCAGCGCCAACGCTGTGCGCATCGTGGCGCAGCGTCTGGCTGCGCTGGACATTGCCCCGCAGCAGCTTGGCGGGGTGCGCATCGCCGTCGTCGGCGCTGCAACCGCCCGCAGCGTGCAGGAGGAGCTTGGCCTGCAAGTCGCCCTCGCACCGCAGGAGGAGGTCGCCGAAGGCCTGGCCGCCGCGCTCGAACCGCTGGTGCGCCCCGGCGAACGCATCCTGTTGCCGCAGTCGGCATTGGCGCGCGATGTGCTTTTCAAGCGTCTCACGGCGATCGGCGCATCCGTTCATCCCGTCGTCGCCTATGAAACCGTGCGCGGCGCCGGAGGCGTTGACCTTCCCAATTTACTGGCGCAACGCCAGGTGGACGCCGTCACGCTCGCCAGCGCGTCCGCCTTTCGCTTTCTGCTGGAGCGGCTCGTGAACGAAAGGGGCGACCCTGCGCTCTTGCACACCGTCTGCCTGGCGTGCATCGGGCCGGTCACGGCGCGCGCCGTGCAGGAGGCCGGTTTCATTCCCGCCGTCATCTCGACGCAGCAGAGCCTGGAAGGGCTGACTACGGCGCTGGCCGAACATTTCGCCAGGAAAGATTCATGCAGTTCACGACAGACTCAGGGGATCCCATGATTGAACTCAACCCTGCGCACCTTCATCGTTCAGACCTCGCCGCCGACGCCGCCCTATTGCGCCCGCGACGGCTGCGGCGCACATCGAGCCTTCGCCGCCTGGTGCGCGAGACGACGCTGACCCCGGCCGACTTCGTCGCGCCGCTCTTTGTGCGCCATGGCCGCAATCAACGCATCCCGATCCGCTCTATGCCGGGACAATTTCAGCTTTCGGTGGATCAACTTGCGGAGGAAGCCAAGCAAATCGCCGGCCTCGGCGTGCCTGCGGTCATCCTGTTCGGCATTCCCGCGCACAAAGACGCTGTCGGTAGCGACAACTACGATCCCGCCGGCGTGGTGCCGCAGGCGATCCGAGCCATCAAGGACGCAGCGCCGGAGCTGATCGTCATCTCCGACATGTGTTTTTGCGAATACACAGACCACGGCCACTGCGGCGTCATCAACATTCCGGGCGAAATGCACTATCATCCGCATCTGCCCGAAGGGTATCTGCTCGATGCGCCGACGCGCGAGCTGCTGGCGCGAGCCTCAGCCGTGCACGCTGAAGCGGGCGCCGATGTGATCGCACCCTCCGGCATGGTGGACGGGATGGTGGCGGCGATTCGCAGTGGACTGGACGCCGCAGGCTTTGAGCACGTGGCGATCCTCAGCTATGCGGTCAAATACGCCAGCGGCTTTTACGGCCCCTTCCGCGAGGCCGCCGAAAGTCCGCCCGCCTTCGGCGACCGCAGCCAATATCAAATGGACCCGGCCAATCGCCGCGAGGCGTTCAAGGAGGCCGACCTGGACATGGTCGAAGGCGCCGACATGCTGATGGTCAAGCCGGCGCTGCCCTATCTCGACGTTTTGGCCGCGCTGCGCGAACGCTACCCGTTGCCGATCGCCGCCTATCAGGTCAGCGGCGAGTACGCCATGCTGCACGCCGCAGCAGCCAACGGCTGGCTGGACTTGAAACGCTGTGCGCTGGAAAGCCTGATCGCCATCAAGCGCGCCGGCGCCGACTTTATCCTGACCTATTTCGCCAAAGAGGCGGCGAAGTGGGTTCTGGAGTGACGCAAAAGGATGGTTCTCTCATGGTGGAAGCAACATCGGATCGTTCGACCGCCCAATCGCCCACATCCTTGCGCCCCCCTCGCTTTCTCGCCGCATGTCGTCGCCAGCCGGTCGACGCCACGCCGGTCTGGCTGATGCGACAGGCGGGCCGCTACATGGCGGAATATCGCGCGCTGCGGCAGCGTTACACGATCCTGGAGATCATCAAGACGCCGGAGCTGGCGTGTGAGGTGACGCTGCAGCCGATCAACGCCTTTGACCTGGACGCCGCCATCATCTTCGCCGACATTTTGCCGCCGCTGGAGGGCATGGGGCTGCGCCTGGAGTTCATCAAGGGCGAAGGGCCGCACATCGACAACCCGGTGCGCACGCGCGCAGACGTGGACGCGCTGGTGGTGCGGCCGCCGGAGGAAGCGCTTTGGTTTACGCTGGAGGCCATTCGACTGGCCCGTCGCGAGCTGGATGCGCGCGGCCTGCCGCTGATCGGCTTCAGCGGCGCACCTTTCACCCTGGCGGCGTATGCGGTGGAAGGCGGCGGCAGCCACGACCATCGACGGGTGAAAGCCCTGATGATGGCCGAGCCGTCCCTCTGGCATGCGCTGATGGAAAAGCTCAGCGCGTTGGTCGGCGAGTATTTGCTGGCCCAGGCCCGCGCGGGCGCACAGGCGCTGCAGCTCTTCGATTCCTGGGTGGGACAGCTCAGCCCGGACGATTATCGCACCCATGCACTGCCCTACAGCCGTCGCGCCATCGAGATTGCGCGCGCGGGCGGCGCGCCGATCATTCATTTTGGCGTCAACACGGCGGGGATGTTGCCGCTGCTGCGCGAGGCCGGCGGCGACGTGATCGGCGTGGACTGGCGCATTGACCTGGACGTCGCCTGGCGCACGCTCGGCGAAGACGTCGCCGTGCAGGGCAACCTCGACCCGGTGGCGCTGCTGGCGCCGTGGGAGGCGCTCCGTCCGCGCATTCAGCAGGTGCTCGACCGCGCCCGCGCCGTCGGACGACCGGGCCACATCTTCAATTTGGGCCACGGCATCTTGCCGCAGACGCCGGTGGACAACGTCAAGCGGCTGGTGGAATTCGTGCATGAATATAGTCAGTCTCTTTCATCTTGATTCATATTGAGGAAGTTTCGATGAATACGTCGAAGTCCGAACAACTTTTTGCCCTCGCGCAACAGGTGATTCCCGGCGGCGTGAACAGCCCGGTGCGCGCCTTTCGCAGCGTAGGCGGAACCCCGCGCTTCATTGCGCGCGGGCAGGGCGCCTACGTCTGGGATGTGGACGGCAATCGCTATATCGACTACGTGCTTTCCTGGGGGCCGCTGGTTTTGGGCCATGCGCACCCGACGGTGGTTGCAGCGCTGCAGGAAGCCGTCGCCCGCGGGACGAGCTACGGCGCACCGACCGAGCTGGAGGTCGAGCTGGCGCAGCTGGTGATTGACCTCGTGCCATCGGTGGAGATGGTGCGCTTCGTCAACAGCGGCACCGAGGCGACAATGAGCGCATTGCGGCTGGCGCGGGCGTACACCGGACGCCCCAAAATTGTGAAGTTCAGCGGCTGTTATCACGGCCACGCCGACATGCTGCTGGTGCAGGCGGGCAGCGGCGTCGCCACCCTCGGCCTGCCCGATTCACCCGGCGTGCCCGCCGCCACCGCCGCCGACACGCTGATCGCACCCTTCAACGAGCTGGCGGCCGTCGAGCGCCTGTTTGAGACTTACCCCGGAGAGATCGCAGGCGTCATCGTCGAACCGATCGCAGCCAACATCGGCTTTGTCCTGCCGCAGGAGGGGTTTCTCTCCGGCCTGCAACGCCTGTGTCGCCGGGAGGGCGCGCTCTTCATCCTCGATGAAGTGATGACCGGCTTCCGCGCCAGCCTCGGCGGCGCGCAGGCGCTATGGGGACTCGATCCAGACCTGACCTGCCTGGGCAAGGTGATCGGCGGCGGGCTGCCCGTGGGCGCATACGCCGGCAAACGCGCCATCATGGAGATGGTGGCGCCCGTCGGGCCGATGTATCAAGCCGGCACGCTCTCCGGCAATCCCCTGGCGATGACCGCCGGCCTCGTCACGCTGCGCGAGCTGACCCAACCGGGGGTTTTCGACGCCATCGCCGCAGCCACGGCGCGGCTGGTGAACGGCATCGAGGCGCTGGCCGCCCGCCATGACGTTCCTCTCCAGGCCGGCTGCACCGGCGCCATGTTCGGCTTCTACTTCTTGAAATCGGCCGGCCGCGCCATCACCGATTACGCCACCGCCAAAGAGCACGCCGACGCCGCACGCTATGCACGCTTTTTCCACGCAATGCTTGAACGCGGCGTCTATTTTGCACCCAGCCAGTTCGAGGCGGGCTTCGTCTCCAGCGCGCACGACGACGCAATGATCGATGCGACGTTGCAGGCTGTGGAGGAAGGGTTGAAAGAAGTGAGAAGCGGGCAGTGAAAGAAAAAGGGATGAGTCGCTGTTCGGTCGCCGTCGTCGGCGGGGGAATCGCCGGGCTGAGTGCAGTGTGGCGGCTGCAGAAGGCCGGGATCGACTATGTGTTGCTGGAGCAGGCGGCCCGCCTGGGCGGCAAAATTCGCACGGAGCGCATCGCGCTCAATGGTCAGGAAGAGGCGCCGTTCATCGTCGAGGCCGGGCCTGATTCATTCATCACCCAGAAGCCCTGGGGCGTGGCGTTGGCGCGGGAGTTAGGTCTCGGCGACGCGCTGATCGGGACGAATGAGCGCCTGAAACAGACGTACGTCCTCCATCGCGGCCGGCCGACGCCGCTGCCGGAGGGCGTATTGATGATCGTGCCGACCCGCTTCAAGCCGTTTCTGTTCTCGCCGCTAATTTCGCCGTGGGGCAAGCTGCGCATGGGGTTGGAGCTTTTCATCCCGCCGCGACGGGACGACGGCGACGAAACGCTGGCCGACTTTGTGCGCCGTCGGCTAGGCGGCGAGGCGCTCGACAAGATCGCCGAGCCGCTGATGTCGGGCATCTACAACGCCGAGGCGGACAAGCAGAGCGTGCTCGCCACCTTTCCGCGCTTTCGCGAACTTGAACAAAACCACGGCAGTCTGATTCGAGGCATGCTGGCGTCGCAGCGGCGGCGCAGCCAGAACGCCGCCGTCTCCCACGACAAACCGTTGCCTTTTTTCGTGACCTTTAAAGAGGGCGTCGAAACGATGGTGACGGCGCTGCGCACACGACTTTCGGGCGCTCTCCGCCTGTGCACAGGCGTCGAGGCGATCGAGCCGATTGCCAACGGCTACCGCCTGCATCTGAGCGACGGCGCCACGCTCGACGCCGGACAGGTCATCCTGGCGACGCCGGCTTTTGTCGCCGCCCGGCTCCTACGCCCGTTGGCGCCGGAAGCCGCCGATTTGTTGGATGGCATCCGCTATGTCAGCGCAGGGACGATCTCGCTGGCCTTTCACAGCAGCGAGGCGCGCAACCCACTCAACGGCTACGGCCTCGTCATCCCGATGAGCGAGCGCCGACCGATCAACGCCGTCACGCTCAGCTCGGTCAAATTCGCCCATCGCGCGCCGGAGGGGCGCCTGCTGCTGCGCGTCTTTTTCGGAGGCTCGCGCAGCCCTTACTCGATGGAGCTGGATGACGCCGACCTCTACGCCACAGTGCGCCGCGAGCTGGACGCTCTTCTAGGCATCGACGCCGAACCGATCTTCCACCGCATTCATCGCTGGCCCCGCTCCAACCCGCAGTACGACGTCGGCCATTTGGAACGCATCGCCGCCATCGAGCGCGGCCTCCCCCCTGGCGTTCATCTCGCCGGCAGCGCCTATCGAGGCGTCGGCCTTCCGGATTGCATCCGACAAGGGCAAGAGGCGGCGGAGCGGGCGGCCTCTCTTTTGTCCAGCTAAAAGAAAAACTCAGATCACGAATGGGTCTGTGAGCCGTTTGCGCAGAGTTCGGCGTAGGCTTCTTCGTACACGCGCAGGTCATGCGCGGAGTAGCAGCAGGCGATGACCTTTTCCAGCCGGGGATTGGCTTCCAGGCCGGCCAGCATCTCGCGCAAGGCGATGCGGCTGGCGCGCTCGATCGGGAAGCCATATGCGCCGGTGCTGATCGACGGAAAAGCGAGGGTGCGGATGTCTTCACGCCCGGCGGCGATGGCGAAGACGCTGCGATAACAGCGCGCCAGCAGCTCATCCTCGCCGTGCTTTCCCCCGCGCCAGATCGGGCCGACGGTGTGGATGACGTAGCGGGCGGGCAGGTTATAGCCGCGCGTCAATCGCGCTTCGCCGGTCGGGCAACCACCCAACGTACGACACTCCGCCAGCAGCCCCGGCCCCGCTGCTCGATGGATGGCGCCGTCGACGCCGCCGCCTCCCAGCAGGGAAGAATTGGCTGCGTTGACAATGGCGTCGACGCGCAGCGTGGTGATATCGGCCTGGATGATTTCAAGACGCGATGCGCTAGTCATGTTTCACCCGTCTGGCGCGTAAACGTTCAAGCACTGTATCTAGAGACTCATTGTCAAGCCACAGGTGGCGTTCACGAGAATAATCGCCATACCCGGTCTCGAATTGCTGCATAAAGCGGATCATACCGACAAGGCCAAGTTCTCGTCTAAGCGCCTCCATGCCGGCGATTCGTATTTGTTCCTGAGACATGACTTGCGTGTTCATCGAGTAATCTCCTCAATCCAAACCAACGGGTTCTCTATTCGCACCCGTAACCGCCCGGAAGCCCTTTTTGCTGTTTTTAGCAGCCGATCATCTGTGGATAGAAATATATCTACGTTTGCACTTTCGGCGCAGGCAATGTGCAAAGCATCAAACGTTTGAAAACCTTCTTGCTGCAGCTCTCTTGCCCTTTGGGCCTCTTCGTCGCCGGTTTCGATGATTTGCTTGATGAAATCCGTCATCAATTGCACGCGAACTTACTTCAACGGGTCTCGCATCTGGTCAATTTCATCCATTAGCACATCGCTGCCAAACCATTCCCAATCGCCTCTTTCAAATCGAGCGAGCACTACTAACACGGCCTCAGATTCAAGCTTGATCCGTTCCTGTGTTTGGTCATCGAAGGGGCGACTGAGACAGCATGTGTCCAGGTAAATTTTCATAATGACAACGGTTCAATCTCTTCAGACATATTACAGCAATGCGTCATTCTGTCACGGTGAACGTCCACACAAAAGGCTTCACCATCGGCGTCGTCTGTTCGACGTTGAAGACCATGACCGTGTATGCACCCGGTTGCAAAGGCGTCTCAGGCGTAAAGGCGAAGGAGCGGCCGCTCGTCTGCGCCACTGCGCCGCGGACCGGGGCGCCTGCTTCGTCCTGCACCACGATCACCTGCGACGCGTCTCCGCCCACCGGCGAAACCAGGATGGAGAAATCCACCGTGATTTGCGCCGGCGCCGGTCCGCTGCTGTCGGGTGCGGGCGAGACTGCCGTGACAAGCGGATCGCGCCAGAACTGAATGGCGCGGCGATCGTCCGGCCCTTCGCCGCCCCAGTCGGTGGCGGTGTCGTCCACCAGCATGGTTCCATCCGGCCCTTTCACCACGGTGAGCTGGCGATTGGTGAATCCCGCAATCGTCCCCCATTGTTCGACCGTCTCCCACGAGCCGCGCGTGTATTTGTATTGCAGCCGCGTGCCCTCCTTGAGCGTGGCCCTGTATTCCCACACCCGCTCGTCGACCGGCGTCATCGGCGTGAGACCGGGATTGTAGGGCGCCAGAAAAGCGTCGGTGTTGTCGCCGGCGATGTAGATCGTGTCTTCGGCGGGCGTCTCCGGCGGGACAAGCACGCGCCAGATCACCTCCACCATCGCCAGCTCTGCGGTCAACGTGATGGCAGGCGAAGGCGGCGAAATGTTGTAGGCTGCGTCGATCGAGTGAACGGTGTAGGCGTAGGTGTGGCCGGTCGTCACCGTCGTGTCGGTGAAGATGGAGGAAGTCTTCGGAATCTCCACGCTGACGGCGCAGCCCTCCTCGCCTGCGGTCAGGTCGGCGCGGCAGACGCGGAAAGCGTGCAGGTCGGGCGTGCGCGAGACGCGAATGCCGATGGCGATCAGCGAACTCGAACGGGCGACTTCGTCGAGGCGGAAGGGCGCGCGCGGCGGTTCTGTGTCGGGATTCGGGAAGACGGTCATGCGGCCCTGATTGAGGCTCTCCGTCCATTCGCGACCGCCCGTAGTCGACGCGCGCCATTTGAAGACGTATTCCCCGACGGCGTTGGGCAGCATGCCCGCGGCGTAGACGTCGCCGCCGCCCTGGCTGTCGGTCACGTAGGCTGCGTCTCTCCAGGTGAACGCTCCATCCGTCTCGACCGGCGCCCAACCCACCTGCACAAGCAGCCCCGGCGCCTGTCCCGGCGCGTCGGTGACGCCGGGGACGAAGACGGCGGCGCGCGTCTCGCGAGAAGGCTCGACGGCGCTCAGCGTGTGCTGAATGGTGAGCGGCTCTTCGAGAACCACCGACTGCACGGGCGCATGTGGAATGAGCCGCACGGCGGCGCCTGGCTCGCTGCGCAGGCCGTTGCGCCCGACGGCCGCCACGCGATAATAGTAGGCGACGCCGTTGATCAGCCCTTCATCGGTGAAGACGACAGGCTCCGCGCCGGCGGCGAGGAGCGCAACTTCCTCGTAGCCGCCGTCGACCGGAGAACGAAGCACAGCGTAGCGCTCGGCGTCGCCATCTCCCGCAATGGTGAAGCGAATGCGGCCGTTTTCCTCCTCGGTCGCCGTGATTTGCGGCGTCGCCGGCGCGCGGAGGTCAATCTCCGGTGCGGTGAGCCAGATGCGATAGGACATCGGCGCCAGCGTGAAGGAGACGTTGCCCAGCTCGCCGACGGTCAGCGTCTCGTCGCCGAAGGCGTCGCGCAGCGCAGCCCCCCAGGGCAGATAGCCCGATGCGTCGAAACTGACCGATTGCTCCATCTCGCTGCGGTTGAGGGCGATCAGCGCGGCGCCGCTGGCATCCTTGCGGCCATAGACCACCAGCCCGACGTCATCGACCAGCAAAACATCCCACGAACCGGTGCGCAGGAAGCTGTGCTGGCGTCGAAGCTGGCCGAGCCGCTGATAATGCTCCAGCAACGCAAGGTCTTGCTGACGCCACGTCGGCAAATCCTCGTAACCGTCGGCGTCCGGCCAGGGATACGGCTGGCGGTTGTAGGGGTCGTCGCGCCCGACGTCACTGCCGAAGCCGACCAGCCCCACCTCGTCGCCGTAGTAGAGGGTCGGCGCGCCGGGCAGCGTCAACTGCAAAACCGCCGCCAGCGCCAGCCGTCTGCGACCATCTTCAAAGCCGTTGTTCGGCTCCAGCGCAGCGAAGTCGACGCCGTCGTGGTCGAGCACGCGCACCGCGCGATTGACGTCGTGCGAGGAGAGCAAGTTCATGGCGGCGGCGAAGGCGGCAGGCGGATAGTCTTCCTGCAGCGCAGTCAGCGCTCCGACAAATTCGCCGGCGGTGAGGGCCGGAATGCGGCCATCGTTGTCCTCGAAATCGTCGTCGCGCAAAAATCCAAGCACAGCCTGGCGGAAGCGATAGTTCATCGTCGAGTCGAACTCATCGCCCAGCACGCGAAATCTCGCCTCGTCTTCGCGCCACGTTTCGGAAATCAACAGCGCGTCCGGGTAAGCAGCCTTGACAGCCGCGCGCATCCGCTTGAAGAAATCGGGGTTAATGTTGACCACGTCGGGCACAACGTCGATGCGCCAGCCGTCGACGCCTTCCAGGTCGAGCCAGCGCAGCGCAATGCCCTCTTCGCCCAGCCAGTTGTCGATCACTGCTTCGTTGGCGGTGTCCAGCTGCGGCAGCGTCGAGAGGCTGAACCAGCCCCGATATGTTGCGTCGCCTGCGCAGACGCCGGTTCCGGGCGGTCGCGCCGGGTCGAAGAAGTACCACGCCCGGTAGGGGCTTTCTTCGCTCTCGCATGCGCCGAGCGTCTCATGACGGCTGTAACGGTCGAAGAAGGGGCTGTCGCTCGATGAATGGTTAGGCACGCCGTCGAGGATGAGCGTCATGCCGCGAGCGGCGACTTCGGCGGCGAACTGTGCAAAGTAGGCGTTGCTGGCCTCGAAATCGCCCACGACGGCCAGGTTGTCATCCACCTGGCGATAGTCGCGGCCATCGTACTTGTGGTTGGAGGGAGAGTCGAAGATCGGGTTGAGATAGAGGACCGTCACGCCCAGCGCCTGCAGATAGTCCAGCTTTTCTTGAATTCCTTGCAGGTCTCCACCAAAAAATGTGCAGTTATAGGCGCCGTGCCACTCCGGGTTGCGGTTGGGATCGTTCGGCTCTGGGTCGGGCACAAAGCTGTTCCAGGGCGAGATGGGGCGCGCGTGGCCGCCGCACTCTTCAGGGTAGAACCAGTCGTCGGCGGTGGGGTCATTGGTCGGCTCGCCGTTGCGGAAGCGATCCGGGAAAATCTGGTAGATGATGGCGTCCTTCGCCCATGCAGGCGCGTCGAAGGCGGGATCGTAGACGTAAATGTTCCATCCAGCTCCGATCGAGGGCGCTTCCGCATAGCTGCGGCCGGGGCCGCCGTCGTGGCGCTCGTCATCAGCGTAGTAGAGCACGGCGTCGGCGTCGCGCACGCTGAACAGATAGGCGAGCACATCGAGCGCGTCGCCGACCGCAATCGTCGTCTCCCACCACGCATAGCGGTCATCCTGGGCGACGCGCTGCATCGGCGTGAAGCGCAAGGCCCCCTCGCGCACACTTCCCCACAACAGGGTCGCCTCCTCGACGTCGGCGGCGGCAGTGCGCAGGCGCAGCGTGACCTCGGCGCCGGTCGGTTGCGCGCCGAAGGGCATGCGATAGCGGTCGCTGCGGCTGTCGTGGAGAATGGCCTCGCCGGCGATGCGGCCATCGCCAACGGTTGTCTCCATCGCCTCCGTCAGGGTGGAGGACGAGGCATCGACGCCTTCCTGCGCCTGGGCCGTTGCAGACGCAAGGGGAGAGAGCATCCACAGCAGAACGACGACGAGGGCAAGTTGCAACCAGCGGCGAAATAGGGACATCAGACGGCTCCTTTTCAACGTGGATTTTCTTCAGTATATCATGCTTTCGTGGAGGTTCTGAGGCGGGATTGATGATTCTGATCGGTTGGTCGTATAATTCATCCTGTCAAGTGCATTTTCTGGTCGAAGAGACCAGGGGCTTTGAGGCAAAAGTTCTATTCAACGACCGATCGCTAACCGTTCCGCATCCGGACGAGTTGTTTCTCGCTCTGAAGAAAAGAAAAAAATGAAGACTCTGGCTGAAATTCGGCGTCTGTTGAACGAAAATCGCAAAACGCTCATGCAGCGTTTCGGCGTGAAGCGCATTGCCATCTTCGGCTCTTATGCCCGCAACGAGCACACTTTATTAAGCGATGTGGATATCCTGGTGGAATTGAAATCTCCCTTGGGCTGGGAGATTGTAGATTTACATGATTACCTGGAGCAGCTCCTTGAGGTTCGGGTAGATCTGAGCACTTTGGGAGCATTACAGCGGAAGCCGTATCTGTGGGAGTCAGTTCGTAAGGACGTGGTGGATGTCTAAACGGGACGTTCGGCTGTTCATCCAGGATATGTTAGACGCCATTGATAAGGTGGAAAGGTACATAAACAACCTTGATCGCGGAGCGTTCGCCAGAAACGAGCTTGTGTTGGATGCTGTGGTGCGTAATCTAGAGGTTATCGGTGAGGCAGCGCGACAAATTCCTGAAGATTTCCGTAAGCTGCACCCATCCATTCCCTGGAGAAGGGTGGTGGGATTTCGCAATATCGTGATTCATGAATATTTCGCTGTGGACCCGGATGAAGTTTGGATAATTGCCAAAGAACAGTTGCCTGCGCTGAAAACAACGCTCTATGCGATGTTGCACGATTAACTCAAGTCCGCTTCTTCGCTGCGGAAATCCAGCCGATGACAAACGCTGACCCTCCCCCCCAACTGCGCATGATCTGGCCTCAACGTCGACTGGACGCTCCTCCGGATGCGCCCCTGCCCGCCGGCTATACGCTGCGCACCTATCGCCCCGGCGATGAAGCGCCCTTCTTTCAAATCATGGCGCGCGTCGGCTGGCCCGGCTGGGATGATAAGCGGTTGCAGCCCTGGCGCCCGCGCATTCTGCCGCACGGATGGTTTCTGGTCGTTCACGAGGCGACCGGCGCCATTGTGGCCTCGGCGATGGCGCTGCGGGATGAGCGAGAGTTCGGCTCTCAAGGCGGCGAGCTGGGCTGGGTGGTCTGCGATCCAGAGCATCAGGGGAAGAGGCTAGGCGCCGTCGTCTCGACCGCGGCCACGCTGCGACTGCTCGCGGAGGGGTGTCGTCCCATTCATCTGTACACGGAGGAGTGGCGTTTCGCCGCCTTGCGGACATACCTGCGGCTGGGCTATGTCCCATTTCTTTACACCCCCGACATGCTGGAGCGGTGGCGCATCGTCTGCACGGCGGTGCGCTGGCCCTTCACGCCCGAGGTCTGGGAAGCGGACTTTGAATCCTTACAATCTTCATAATAAACCAGGATCATCATGGCTCAACTCCAATCCGTCGACGAACTGCTTGAACAGGCGTTGTTGGCGCTCTATCGACAATGGCCCCACCTGCCGCGGCGCACCACCATCCCTGCACTGGATCGACTGCGGCGCGCATTGGCCGACGAGCTGGAGACGATGCTCGCCGCGCCCGAACAGGAGCGCTTTCGCAGCGCAGCCTCGAAATTTGCAGAGGAGGCGCTGCGCCTGCCCTTTGTGCGCAGCATCGCCGGCGCAGAGTTAGACGCGTTGGCCGCGCTGAGTCCAGACGCTTCACGCCCTTCTGGCCGACGCGGTCTCCCTTTGCTGCGCACCACGCCGCTCACCGCAGAGCGGCTTCAGGCGCTGATTCGACTGCTGCGCGCAGAAGACCCCCCTGTCTTTGCCATCCAACGCTGGCATTACGTCGTCGATGAAACGCCCGCAGCGTGGGCCGACCTGCGCAGCGCGGCGGAAAGCGCGCTCAACCGCATGCCTCCGTCCGCCCGGCAGGCGCTCGAGGCCATCGACGCCCGCCTGGAGGCCGCACTGCAAGATTCATCTCGCAACGCCCTCGCTGCGTATGAGGAGGCGTTGCATCAGCTGGAGGCGATTTCCGGCCTCCTCGCAGCGCTGAGCGATCGCTTTTTGCGCTGGAAGACGCCGCAACGCATTGTACACCGCAGCGCCGGAGCGTTCCCCTCGCCGACCGGCTCAGAAACCGGCGTCGCCATCCCCAAAGCGCTGGAAATGACGGCGCCGGAAATGTCGGGTTTGGAGCAGGAGGCTGCGGCGCCGCAGACAGGCGCAGAGGAAGCGACCGCTGCGCCTCCCGAAGACGCTCTTCAGGTGAATTTCCACACCGAAGTGCGCTTCCCGGCCAGCGTGCGGCGCTGGGAAGTGAACTGGCTCATCGTCCGCCTGCGGCTGCAAGCGCCGGAGACGACCGTCGTCAGCGGCGTCGTGCCTGTGGAGTTCCGCCCGCAAGGCGCCGAACCGCCGCCGCCCGAGACGCTCACCGTGCGCGTCCTTGCGCCCGACTTCGAGGAGGAAACCCGCTGCTGGGAGCGCACCATCACCGTGCGCCACGACCAGGATTCCGACCCGGCGGTCTTCCTGCTCAAAGGCGACGAACTCGGCAAAAAGCGCATCGCCATCGACTTCTATCACAAAGGGCGGCTGGTCGGAGGCGTCGCCTTTGTGACCGAAGTGACGCAAGCGCCCACCGTCAGCGTCAACGTGAACGTGGCGCGCAGCGACGGCGCGCCGGAGTTCGCCCGCCTCGAACGCAATCCGCCGCCCCCCGCCGACCTGCACCTGCGCGTCGTCAAGAAGGCGCAGGAGAACACGCTGGCCTTCTGGCTGGATTCTCCGCGCCTCGACGTTCCTTATCGCTGGACGTTTATGGGCGAAACGCCGCTTACGAGCGACGACCCCTTGGCTTTTCTCGTCCAGGAGCTGGCGCCGCTCAACGAGATGGTGCGCGTGCTCGCCGGCGATCTCACCGAAGAGGAGCGCGCCGACGCTGAGCTGCGGCTGGCGACGCTGGCGGAAGGGTTGTTCGAGCAGCTGCTGCCGGAGACATTCCGCACAGAATACTTCGCCCGCATCGTTCCGCTGCGCGGGGCGGGCGCCGTCCAGTCCTTCCTGATCACCAGCGACGAACCGTGGATTCCCTGGGAGCTGCTCAAGCCCTATCACTGGGATGCGAGCGAAGGCAAAGAATACGTCGATGACTTCTGGGCGACGCGCTTTCGCCTCTCTCGCTGGCTGGCCGGCCGCGGGCCGCTCGTGCGCATGGCGGTCAACGTCGCTGCGCTGGTGATGCCGGAGGTGGGACTGTCCGCTGTGGACGCCGAACGCGCTTTCTTCGACCAGCTCGCAGCGCAGCGCAATGTTCGCCTGGAAGGGCCCACACAGCGACGCAAGGAGGTGCTCGACCTGCTGATGACCGGCGGCTATCAGGTCATGCACATCGCCACCCATGGTCAGTTCAACCCCGAAGACGCCGATCGCTCCGCCATCGAGCTGGCCGATGAACCACTCTATCCCGCCGATCTGCGCGGGAGCCTCCTGCGCGGCATTCGTCGCTCGACGCCGCTCGTCTTTCTCAACGCGTGCGACGGCGGCCGCGCCAACTTTGGGTTGACCGGGCTGGGCGGTTGGGCGGATAAGCTCTTCAAGGAGGCGAACGCAGCAGCGTTCGTCGGCGCGCTGTGGGAAGTGCACGATGCGCTGGCGGGAGAGTTTTCCAAAACCTTCTACAGTCGCCTGGCCGAAGGCGCAACGCTCGGCGAGGCGATGCAGGCCGCCCGCCTTCACGTTCGGGAGCTCGACCCCCTCAATCCCACCTGGCTGGCCTACACACTGTACGGCGACCCCAACGCGACAGTCCAGATCGGAGCATCCGGCGACTGAACCCGCAGCGTTGAGAGCGGGAGAACTTGAGAGCGGGAGAGCAAGAGAGCGGGAGAGCGGGAGAGCGGGAGAACTCTCAGCCTCTCCCCCTCTCAAGCTCTCCCCCTCTCAAGCTCTCCCCCTCTCAAGCTCTCCCCCTCTCAAGCTCTCCCCCTCTCACCCTCTCCCCCGCACCATGCATGGACAGGCGTGCGCCATAGAGCAGAGTCCGCTGCAATAGTGGGTGGTGCATACAAATTTAGTTGCATCCGAAGCCGCCTTGTCATCGATCAGCCGCCCTTTGCGCACCCAGAACCGGATCATGCCTTCGAGCGCACTGCGGTCGACGTCAAGGCGACGGCTCAGCTCGTCGAGCGTCACCGGCCCCTGCGCCGCCTCCACTTCTTGCAAAACTTTCCATAACATCTTGGGTCATCCCAGCAACAAGCGACCGACCTGAAAGACTGCAAAGGAGATCATCCACGCAAGCCCAAGCTGCCCTACGACGCTGAAGGTCGTCCACTTGGGGCCAAATTCGTGGCGCAGCGCGGCGACCGTCGTCATGCAAGGTGTGTAGAGAAGCACGAAGACCATGAAAGCCAATCCCGCCAGGGCGCCATGGCCGCCGCTGGTCTGCTCAAAACTGCGCTGCACCGCCTCCATTAGGGCGGAAGGAGGCGTCTCCTCCTCTTCACCGAAGAGATTGACGCCGACCAGCGACGGAACCGCCTTGAGCGTATCGAACGTCGCCTGTGCAAAGCTGGAGATGATCCAGGCGGCGTCCTCGGCCAACGTAGCGGGCGGCGTCTCCTCCTCCGGCAGTTCAATGCGGTAGACCTGCGCCAGCGTGGCGACGACGACCTCCTTGGCCACGAATCCGCTCATCAGCGCGCCGCTGGCCTGCCAGCTGCCAAAGCCGAGCGGCGCAAAGGCAGGCGCCGCTGCGCCGGCGAGCACGCCAAAGGCGCTCTCCTCCAACGGCGTTTGAGCGAAGGCGACGCCTTCCCCGCGCACCGGGATCGCCAACAAGAACCACAGCGCCACGCTCACGCTTAGGATCACCGTAGAAGCGTTCTGAATGAAGGCGGAGGTGCGATTCCACATCTGCCGCCAGACGTTGCGCGCGATCGGCAGGCGGTAGGGCGGCAGCTCCAGGATGAGGTGGTTCGCCTCTGCGCTCTTGAGCACCGTGCGGTTGAGCGCCCATCCAACCCCGATTGCGACGAGAATTCCGAGCAGATACATGCTGAAGATCACCAGGCTGGCGTGCTGCGGGAAGAAGGCGGCGGCGAAGAGCACGTAGACCGGCAGCCGCGCGCTGCAGCTCATCAACGGGGCCAGCAGCGCAGTGAGCAGGCGGTCGCGCTGGCTCTCCAACGTGCGCGTGGCGTAGATGGCCGGCACCGAACAGCCAAAGCCGACCACCAGCGGCAGAAAGCTCTTGCCCTGCAGGCCGATTTTGCGCATGGGCCGATCCATCACCAGCGCTGCGCGCGCCATATAGCCGCTGTCCTCCAACACGCCCAGCACGAGATACAGCGCAAACATCACCGGGATGAAGACCAACACCCCACCCACGCCGGCAATGACGCCGTCCACCAGAAGGCTCTCCAGCCAGCCGCCGCCCAGGCCGAAAAGGGCAAGCAGCGCAGCAACCTGCCGGGCAAGCGGCCCGTTCACCGCCTGGTCGATCCAATCAACGAACGGCGCCGACGCGTCCACTGTAACCTTGAAGGCCACCCACATCAACGCCAGAAAGATCGGCAGGCCCCACACCGGATGGGTGACGATGCGATCGATCTGATCCGAGCGGCTCAAACGCCGCGCCGGACGGCGCACGATTGCGGCCTGCGCCGCCTGATGGGCAAACTCATAGCGACGATTGGCCAGTGCGACGTCAACCTCGTCGCCATAGAGCATTTCGAGGCGCGCTCGACCGGCTGCGGCTGCAGCCAGCGCCTCTTCCCCGCCGGGCAGACGACGCACCTTGCTCGCCAACGTTTCATCGCCTTCAAGCAGTTGAATGGCGAGCCACCGCGCCGGATAGCGCTGCGCCAGCGTCGGAATCGCCTCAACGGCGGCGCTCAGCAACGCAATCTCCGTTTCGATCTCTGGATCATACACAACAGGAATTGCGTTCGGGGTGTTGGAAACCCTGCGCATTTCCGACAGCATGGTCATCGCTGTCTGCTCCTTCTCTCTGCGATTGCACGGCGGTCGCCAGTTCGATGATGCGATTGCGCAGCGCATCCATGCCCTGGCCGCGTCGCGCCACCAACTCAACCACCGGCGTTCCTCCCAGCGCCTGTGAGAGCCGCATGGCGTCGATCTGAATGCCTCTGGCGCGAGCCTGGTCGAGCATGTTGAGGACGACGAGCAACGGCGCGCCTGTCTCCAGAATTTGCGTAGTCAAATAAAGATTGCGCTCCAGGTTGGCGGCGTCCAACACGTTAACGACCAGGTGCGGCCAGGCCTCGGCGATGAAATCTCTGGCGATCTCTTCTTCTGGCGAGTAGGGGGAGAGGCTGTATGCGCCCGGCAGATCGACGACGGTGATCTCCACGTCTCGGCGCCCACACCGCAAAAGTCCTGAACGTTTTTCGACCGTTTTTCCCGGCCAATTGCCGATCTGCTGCTCGTCGCCCGTCAGCGCGTTGAAGATGGTGCTCTTGCCGACGTTGGGATTGCCGGCCAGCGCAACGAGGATTTTTTCAATCGCCATAGGACCTTATGCGACTTCGACCAGAATTTTGCTGGCGATGCTGCGGCCCAGCGCCAGCCGCGAGTCGCGCACGGCCAGCACCAGGGGGCCGCCGTGGTCGTGGAGGATTTCGATGTGCACGCCCGGCGTAAGCCCCAACTCGGTGAGTCGCCGCGTCAGCTTGCGCCCGGCGGTGATACGCGTCAAGCGCAGCGGTTGGCCGCTGCCTGCGATATGAAGAGGAATGGATGCACTTGCCATATGCAGCTTGTTCTAAAATTCACGAATGATTTTTGACCAGTATAAAGCGGCTTTTCTCCTCGATCAAGAGGGCGCGCAAGACTTTCGTCTCGCCGCCAGGTGCGGTGAGGGTTGAAAGAGGTTTTAAGCGCCGTTAAACGCACTTTGCGCAATGGCGTCGTGAAGGACGGAATGCGGGCACGCGAAACAGCGCCGCAATCAGGTGCAGATCCGTGTGCGATCGCAATCAACATCGCCGATGCACACATCTGACGGCGGCGCTTTCTTTCGGGGGAAAGTGCGAAATTGTCAACCAGACGCTAGAAAATCCCCAGCTCTTCTTTGGCCTCGTCGGACATCATGTCCGGATTCCAGAAGGGCGACCAGGTGAGATGAATGTTGACCTCCTCCACGTCGGGGAAGGCGTTGTGCGTCTCTCGCTGGACGCTGGTGATAATTTCCGGGCCGGCCGGACAGCCGGGGCTGGTGAGCGTCATCGTAATCTCGACCGTTTTTTCCGGCGTAACCTCAATGTCGTAGATCAGACCCAGGTCGACGACGTTCATCATCAGCTCCGGATCTTTGACTTTGGCGCGAATTACTTCGCGCACTTCATCGGGAGTGGGCAATGCCATAGCAACCTCCTATGTCTTCACCAGACCGTTTTTTATGCACCAGACGATTGCGCAGTGGAAAAGCGTTTGGCTCCTGGCGCTTGCAGATGGGCCGCGTACGCCTTGGATTCGCTGCGCAGCGTCTTGCGTAACTTCTGCAGAGAGCGGTCCCTTTCCTCAAGTTGGCTGTTCAATCCAGATTTCGCCGTCTCGAACCTGCACCGCGTAGGTTTTCGTCGGCTCGAAAGCAGGAAAACTCAAGGCGGCGCCGGTGCGAATGTCGAAACGGGCGCCATGCCGCGGACATTGCACCTGATAGCCGTTGACGATTTTGCCTTCGACGAGCGGGCCGCCGTCATGCGTGCAGACGTCTTCGATGGCGTAGATTTCGCCATCGAGGTTGAAGAGGGCGATGCGGGTGCGATTCACTTCGACCAGTTTGCTGCCGCCCGCCGGCACATCAGTTAATGTAGCGACTTTCACAAAATTGCTCATGGTGCGTGACTCTACAATTTCATCGTATGATTACTCTGGCCATTCTTCGAGGCCGTACGCGCCCGCCTTCAGCACTTTGAGCGGAAGCAGGGCGCATTTCAGCCGCACCGGGCCGATCTCGATGCCCAGCATGTCCAGGATGTATTGTTTGTCGATCTGCTTGATCTCTTCAAGCGATTTGCCGACGACCTCCTCCATCAGCATGCTGGCCGTGGCCTGGCTGATGGCGCAGCCGTGGCCGTCGAATGCAGCGTCCACCACCACGCCGTCCTTCACCTTCAACTCCACGGTGATTTCGTCGCCGCAAAAGGGATTGTGGTCGTGGTACTGAATGTCCGGATTTTCGAGATGCCCCTTGCGTCGCGGGTGTTTGTAATAGTCTATGATAGCTTCTCGATACAGATCGTCGCTCACACACACATCCTCTCATCAGGTCCGTAGATCAAGCCGGCGCGCAATTTGTGCAATGAATTCAGCAAACGTGACAGCACAATCCCCGGAGGTTTCTATGTGATCAGCAGGATCCTCAAATGGATGAATGTGCCAGCCACCCGTATTATCGGCGCCAAAAAATTCGCGCTCCCTCTTGAATCCATGCATAGTTCATTGGATATTCGTTCACCGTATATTTCTCACACCATAAACACCTCTTGGGCTCTGTGCAGCGCCTCCACCAGCACATCGACTTCCTCCAGGGTGTTGTAGAGGTAGAAGCTGGCGCGAGCGCTGGCGGGAACGCCCAGGCGGCTATGCAGCGGTTGGGCGCAGTGATGTCCTGCCCGCACCGCCACGCCGGCGCGGTCCAGGATGGCTGCGATGTCGTGCGGGTGAACGCCGTCCAGCGTGAATGCAATGAGACCGCCGCGCTGCTCTGGACCTGGCCCTAAGATGCGCAGTCCTTCCACCTCCGACAGGCGCGCATAGGCGTACTGCGTGATCTCGCGTTCGTGTGCATGCACCCACTCCATGCCGACCTGTTGCAGATAATCCACCGCCGCGCCCAGTCCGATGACCTCGGCGATAGCCGGCGTGCCCGCCTCGAATTTATAGGGAACGGCGTTCCACTTGCTGCCGCTCATCTTCACTTCGCGGATCATGTCGCCGCCGCCCATGAAGGGAGGCATCGCCTCGAGCAGCTCCCGTTTGGCGTAGAGCACGCCGACGCCGGTCGGGCCACACATTTTATGGCCGCTGAAGACGTAAAAGTCTGCGTCGAGCGCCTGCACATCGACCGGCATGTGCGGAACGCTCTGTGCGCCGTCGATCAACACCTTGGCGCCAACGGCGCGGGCCGCCGCCACCAGCTCGCGCACCGGATTGATCGTCCCCACCACGTTGCTGGCGTGCACGAAGCAGAAGAGTTTGGTGCGTTCGGTGAGCAGCTCGGGCAGGCTGTCCAGGTCGAGCAGTCCCTGGGGAGTGATCGGAACATAGCGCAACGTGAAACCGAGCTGCTCCTGCACGATCTGCCAGGGCACGATGTTGGCGTGATGCTCCATCTCGGTGATCAGCACCTCATCGCCAGGCCCCAGATTGGCGCGTCCCCAGGAATAGGCGACCAGGTTGATGGCCTCCGTTGCGCCGCGCGTGAAGACGATCTGTCGCGCGCTGGGCGCGTTGATAAACTTCGCCACCTTCTCGCGCGCCTCCTCGAACGCTGCGGTCGCCTCCTCGCTCAAGGTATGCACCCCACGGTGTACATTGGCGTTGTAGCGACGATAATAGTCGTCTATGGCTCGAATCACGCATTCCGGCTTTTGACTGCTCGCTGCGTTGTCCAGATAGACGAGCGGTCGCCCGTTCGGCAGCACGCGTTGCAAAATGGGGAAGTCACTCCGCAGAGCAATGGTTCGGTCAGCAACTTTCATGAGTTTCGCCAGTCCTTTGCGCTTCCACGCTCACTTCGCCACTCAACCATTTTACGGCGTTTCGCTCGCTTCATCCAAGAATCGTCGTCTCTTTGCTGCTTTGCGCTGAATCTACTGCTATCCATCCGGATCGCCGCTTCGAGACGGCGCTGCGGCGTGAATCCTGGTCGCCCCCCTCCGTCGATAGGCAAGGCGCCGGATCGGTAAAAAATCAGGAGATTGAGAGCCAGCGCGGGAAATCCGCCCAATCTCGCAATCTCCTGTCGTCCGCTTCAGAATTTGTGAGCGGATCAGCCGCCGATTTTGCGTTCGATCACGCTCTCCAACTTGTGGACCACGCTCTCCACCGGCACGCGATCCAGCACGGCCTGGAAAAAGCCCTGCACGATCATGCGCTCCGCCTGGGGGCGGCTCAAGCCACGCGCCATCAGGTAGAAGACATACTCTTCTTCGACCTGGGCGACGGTGGCGCCGTGCGTGCAGCGCACGTCGTCGGCCTGAATCTCCAGCCCCGGGATGCTGTCGGCCCGCGCCGTCGGGTCGAGAATGAGATTGCCGTTGCGCTGGTAAGCGTCGGTCTTCTGTGCGCCGGGAAAGACCTTGATCACGCCCATGTAAACGCTGCGGCTCCTGTCCTTGAGCGCGCCGTTAAAGAGCAGGTCGCTGAAGCAGTGCGGCGCGCGATGGAGCTGCAAGGTCTGATGGTCGATATGCTGCTCACCGGTTGGGAAGTAGATGCCCAACAGCTCGGCGTGACCGCCCGGCCCCATCAAGTCGACGTCCAGGAACGCCTTGGTCAGCCGGCTGCCCCAGCTCACCTGAATCCAGCGCAGGTCTGCATCGCGGCTCATCACGGCGCGGCCGGTCAGGAAGTTCCAGGCGCTGTGCTCGAAGTCCTGAAGGTTCATGTAGCGCACCACCGAGCCGGCGCCCAGAATCAATTCGACGACGCTCGCCTGCAGGCCATCCTTTGCGCCCAGCAGGTCGTCGACGACCGTCACTTCCGCACCCTCTTCTGTGACGACCAGCGTGTGATGGTAGCCGCCGACGCCCGGCGTGCACTGGTTCAGGATCACCTGCAGCGGCAATGTCACGCGCGCTTTGGCGGGCACGTAGACGAAGGCGCCCGTGTCCCACAGGGCGGCGTGCAGCGCCGTGAACTTATTCAGATCGGGCTTGACCGCTTCGGTCATGAAATACTTGCGCACCAGCTCCGGATACTCCAGCACAGCGCGCTGCAGGTCGGTGAAGATGACGCCGTGCTCGTCCAGGTTGGTGTTCAGAATCCTATTGCGCAGGCCGCTGTCCTCGAAAACCATGCTGGCCGCGCTGTCCATTTCGTTTAGCTCGTCCTGAAGGAACTTCGACAGCTCCCCCTTTTCCACCTGACCGGTGGCGACGGCCAGCGGCTTGAAATGGTTGAGGTCGAAGCCTGTCAGCCGCGTGCGCCGCCAGGATTCATCCGTCGGCTGCGGCCAAGGCATCTGCTCGAACTGACGCCATGCGTTCAGGCGAAATTCCAACATCCACTCCGGCTCGTTGCGCGCCGCAGAATGTGCGCGCACAGTTTCTTCGCTAAATCCTTGCACGGATTGCGCAATGCTTTCGGTTTCTTTAACAAATACGCTCACGTTCTCTCTCCTCGTATCTCAAATCGTGAAACGACGAGTTATGTGCAGCTTCAATCTAGGATAGGGTAAAAAAGCTGCAAGCACAACTCGCCGTCCACAATTCGGATGGTTTAGCCGATCGTGCCTTCCATCTGGAGCTGAATCAGGCGATTCATTTCCACGGCATACTCCATCGGCAGCTCTTTCACCAGAGGCTCGATGAAGCCGCCGACGATCATGGCCGCCGCCTCGTCCTCGCCGATGCCGCGGCTCATGAGGTAGAAGAGCTGCTCTTCGCCGATCTTGCTCACCGAAGCCTCATGGCCGACGCTCACCTGCTCCTCCTCGATCTCGATGTAGGGATAGGTGTCGGAGCGGCTATATTCATCGAGCAGCAGGGCGTCGCACACAACGTTGCTCTTGCTGTGATGCGCGCCTTTGGCGACGCGCAACAGGCCGCGGTAGCTGGCGCGACCGCCGTCCTTGCTGATGGACTTGGAGACGATCTTCGAGCTGGTGTAAGGCGCAGCATGGATGACCTTGCCGCCTGCGTCCTGATGCTGGCCGCGGCCGGCGAAGGCGATCGAGAGAATTTCGCCGTGCGCCTTCGGCCCCATCATGTAGACAGCCGGATATTTCATCGTCACCTTGGAGCCCAGGTTGCCGTCGATCCATTCCATGGTGGCGCCTTCATAGGCGACGGCGCGCTTGGTGACCAGATTGTAGACGTCTGTGCTCCAGTTCTGGATCGTGGTGTAGCGGCAGCGCGCGTTCTTTTTGACAATGATTTCCACAACGGCGCTGTGCAGGCTGTTGCTCGAATAGATCGGCGCCGTGCAGCCCTCGACGTAGTGCACGCTGGCGCCCTCTTCGACGATGATCAGCGTGCGCTCGAACTGCCCCATGTTCTCGGCGTTGATGCGGAAATAGGCCTGCAGCGGGATGTCCACATGCACGCCCTTCGGCACATAGACGAAGGAGCCGCCGCTCCACACCGCGCTGTTGAGCGCAGCGAACTTGTTGTCCGCCGCCGGAATCACGGTGGCGAAGTACTCGCGCACGATGTCTTCGTGCTCGCGCAGGCCGCTGTCCATGTCCAGGAAAATCACGCCCTGGCGCTCCCACTCTTCGCGCAGGCTGTGGTAGATGACCTCGGAGTCGTACTGTGCGCCGACGCCGGCCAGGAATTTGCGCTCCGCCTCCGGAATGCCGAGGCGATCGAAGGTGCGCTTGATGCTCTCCGGCACTTCATCCCAGCTTCTGCCCTGCTTTTCCGTGGGCCGCACATAATAGACGATCTCGTCG
>FWPV01000354.1_pt1:0-67500 | contig 127423 bp, 104 predicted proteins | sample 2228371 | NCBI WGS metagenome assembly FWPV01 (sample SAMEA103939776, study PRJEB20133) | metagenome | reverse complement strand
CGCAGATTTGTTGACCAGAGATCCGGAGTCATTCTACGAGCACTACACCGGCCTCGACGCAGTGCAACTGACGCCTGAAGAGCGCAGGCGCGTCGAGCTCGAGGCGCTGCGTCACTTTGGCTTCGAGCGGTTGCGCAAAGGGCAGGCCGAGGCGATTGCCCTGGCGTTGCTGCGCAACCGCTCTGTGTTGATGGTCATGCCGACGGGAGGAGGCAAATCTCTCTGTTATCAGTTGCCGGCGCTGGTCAGCCCTCATGTCACGCTGGTCATCAGCCCGCTGATAGCCCTGATGAAAGACCAGGTGGAAGGGTTGCCCCATGCGGCGCGGCCTCTCGCCGTCTTTATCAACAGCACACTCAGCGACGCAGAGGTGGCGGAGCGCATGGAGCGCATCGTGCAAGGAAAATACAAACTGGTCTATGCGGCGCCGGAACGCCTACGCCAGCGCGCCTTTTTACACGCCCTGCGCCGTGCAGGGGTCGATCTCTTCGTCATCGATGAAGCGCATTGCGTCAGCATGTGGGGGCATGATTTTCGCCCAGACTATCTTTTTATCCGCGAGGCGCGGCGAGCGCTGGGGGCGCCCCGCGCGCTGGCGATGACCGCCACCGCCCCCCCGCGCATTCGCGACGAGATTATCGAAATGATCGGAGACGGCGAAGAGGACTCCCACGCCGGCGCACACGCAACGCGTCCGCACGTCATTGCGCTCGACATCTTTCGGCCTAATCTCCATCTCTGCGCCTTGCAATTCCAGAATGAAGAGGAGAAGCTGGCGGCGTTGGTGAGCTACGTGCGCAACGCCGAAGGGAGCGGGATCGTTTACGTCAACAGTCGGAGCCGCGCCGAAGCAATTGCGCTCGCCTTGCAGCGCGCAGGCGTGCGCGCCGAAGCCTACCACGCCGGTCTGGTCGAGCGCGGGCCGGTGCAAGATCGCTTCATGCGCAACCAAACGCGCGTCGTGGTCGCCACCATCGCCTTCGGCATGGGCATCGACAAACCCGACATCCGCTTCATCGTGCACTTTCATCCCTCCCGCAGCCTCGACGCCTACTACCAGGAGGTGGGTCGAGCCGGCCGCGATGGTCAGCTTAGCCAGGGCATTCTATTTTATAGCAACAACGACTGGGCGAACCTGCGGCGCTGGGCGCGCGCCGAACAATATACGGTCGACTTCTTGCATCGCGTGTACGCCGCCGTCGCTGCGCAACTTCAAGGGCAAGCGTCCCTCGATGATCGATCAGAAGAAGCAGGAAGGAACGCCGACGCAACTTCTCCATCCAATGCACAGACGCTCTCCGGCGCGGTCGATCTGCGGCGCCTCCAGCAAGTGCTCGACAGCGATGAGACCACCTTGCGCGTGGCCGTCAGTATGCTGGAGCGCGCAGGCTTGCTGCGCCGCGGCTTTGACCTGCCTCGTGAAGTCACGATCAGCGTTCCCAGACATTTCAATCGCAAGGCGCTGGAAGAGCGCCCCATTGCGCGTTTGTTCAAAGGGCTGCAGCTCGGCCCCGAACAATCGGCCACCTTTGCGCTGTCTGACATTGCACGATTCATGCGCTGGCGCCTCGAGGAGACGGAAGTGCGGCTGCTCGAATGGCAAGATCGCGGCCTGTTTGCGCTGCGCTTCGCTCGTCGCTCCATGCACATCGAGATGCCGCCCGAGCCCGAAGATCTACATCAACGCCTGGACGCTCTACTTGCGCAATCAGAGGCCGTGGCGCTGCGACGCATCGACGACATGATCGGTTACGCCACAACAGAAAGCTGTCGTCATGGTTACATCAGCGCCTACTTCGGCAGCCCGCCGCGTATGCGTTGCAGCGTCTGCGACAACTGCACCGGCGTCCGTCCGGCCATCGAATTGCCGGAACGCGTCGAGCATCTGGTTCCGGATGACGTCGACATCGAGCCGATGATTATCGACTGTCTGATGAGCCTGCCCAAGCCGGTCGGGCGCAGCGGGCTGGCGCGCATCCTGGCCGGGTCGCTGCGGGCGCCCTTCAAGCCCGATCAGGCGCGCCATCACGGCGCGCTCAAAGCATTAGGAGAGGCAGCCGCGTTGGCGTACATCGACGACCTGATCGAGCAGAATCGCCTGCGTCAATACAGTCGCCAGGATTATCTTGTGCTGGCGCCGACGCTGCGCGGTCGCATCGAAGCGGAGGCGTGGCTGGCCGAACATCCTGAGCTGGCGCGCTATGGCGAGGCGTCTCTCACAGCGGAAGAACCTGAGCCGACGCCGACGGAGGACGCCGATCATTACACCGCCTTGCAGAAAGCGCTCTGGTCGTGGCGGCGTCGACTGGCCGAACAGTTGGGACAGCCGCCGTATGTCGTCATGCGCAATGAGCTCATGCTGCAAATCGCAGAGACGCGGCCGCAGACGCTTGAAGAACTGGCGGCGCTGCCCGGCATGGGCGCCCAGCGCTTGCAGCACTATGGAGAAACCATCCTCGACATCATCAAGCTCCATCCGCCTCAGCCGGGCGACGAAGAAAAACTGGCGGCGCAACGAGAGGCTCGGAGGAACGACGTCGCCGCTCGCGCCGTCGTTGCTCCTGATCGATCTTCCGGCGTCGTGGCGGCGCAGATGCAGAAACAGATTTATATGCGCCTCCAGGAGTTGCGTCAGAAGCTCGCCGTCAAAAAAGGCGTCAAACCCTATATGATTGCCAGCAACGCGCTGCTGAAGACCATTGCCCAACGCGCGCCGGCGACGCTCGCAGAGCTTGACGCGATCCTCGGCTTTCGCACCAGCGCCCTGGCGCCGGAGGCCGTCCAGATTTTAACGATGATCCAAGCGGTTCGCACACATTTGCAATCTAAAGAATAAAACCAACGCGATGACCAGGCGACCGCCTGAGACCATTTTTTCGCACCCAAACACAAACAATAACAAACGATAGAGGAACAGTGCACATGAAAATCGCCAACAACGTCACCGAATTGGTTGGGAAGACCCCCCTCGTCCGCATCAACCGCATCGCCGAGGGCGCCGTCGCCACGATCGCCGCCAAGCTGGAGTTCTTCAACCCGGCCGGCAGCGTGAAAGATCGCATCGGGCTGAGCATGATCGAGGCTGCGGAGAAGGCGGGGCTGATCGGCCCCGACACGATCATCCTGGAGCCGACGAGCGGCAACACAGGCATCGGCCTGGCCTTTGTGGCCGCGGCCAAAGGCTACAAATGCACGCTCGTCATGCCGGAAACGATGAGCATGGAGCGTCGCATTCTGCTGCGCGCCTACGGCGCCGAGCTGGTGTTGACGCCCGGCTCCGAAGGGATGAAGGGCGCCATTCGCAAGGCGGAGGAAATGGCCGCCGCCGACAGCCGCTATTTCATTCCACAACAATTCATGAATCCCGCCAACCCTGCCATTCATCGCGCCACCACGGCTGAAGAGATCTGGGCGGACACCGACGGTCAGGTCGACATTCTGGTGGCGGGCGTCGGCACCGGCGGCACCATCACCGGCGTGGCTGAAGTCATCAAGCCGCGCAAGCCTTCGTTCAAGGCGATCGCCGTGGAGCCGGCGGCTTCGCCTGTGCTCTCCGGCGGGCAACCTGGGCCGCACAAAATTCAAGGCATCGGCGCCGGTTTCATCCCTGCGGTGCTCAACACCTCCATCATCGACGAAGTGATCGCGGTGAGCAACGAAGACGCCTTCGCCATGGCGCGACGCGCCGCCGCCGAGGAAGGCTTGTTGGTCGGCATCTCCTCCGGCGCCATCCTGCACGCCGCCATTCAGGTGGCGAAGCGCGCGGAGAACGCCGGCAAACTGATCGTCGCCATCGTGCCCTCGAACGGCGAGCGCTACTTGAGCACCGAGCTTTTTGCCCACTTGCGAGGGTGAATGGCCGCGCAACTTTGATAAAACTTCTTGTGAAAAAAGGCGCAAACATTACACAAAAATAACGCAAATGTGGTATATTCTCGTTGCAAAGGCGTCGTCATTCGATCGAGCCAATGCCGGGTTGAATCCATGACGAGCCGATTTCAGCGCCGGAAATTTGTGATAATTTTGACAAGTGTTCGAGCGTATGCTATAGTCCACGCAAGTTGACGCCAGACATGGTGGAGACCCCCCTTTGCGCGGACCACTGCGATGGTCTCGAACGTAGTGCAAACAACGTAGTGCAAACAATGTAGCGAGCACATTGTAAGAACGCTTGTCAGAGCCACTGCCTGAATCACAAATGTGTGTGCTGAAAAGGAGGCTGCATCCCAATGGCAGATAAAGTTGCTGATCTGAGCGGCGATGATCGCGCAAAGCGCATCGCCGAGTTGAAGGCGAAGATGCAGGCGGCTGCGCAGAAGGCTAAGGCGGCCGCTGAACATGCGCCGGAGCAACCCGCAGCGCAGACCAAGCCTCAACCCGCTCCGACGGCGGAAGCGGTGCAGGAAGCGCCTCGCCAGGAGGTCGTCGCTGAAGCACTAGCAGTAAAAGAGGGCGCCCCCGCCGGGGGATCGCCGACAAATGGATCGAGCGGAAACGGCGCCGCTGCGAAGGCGGAGGTGCTCTCTGCGGAGAAAATTGCAGCGCCTGCGCCGGCTTTCGTCGAGGAGTCGCCCGAGGAAAAAGCGCGCAAAGAAATGAACCGCCGCGAATTCCTGACTTACGCCTGGGGTGGCCTGCTCGGCCTCGTCACCCTGCAGTCTGCGGTGGGGCTGTTCTTCTTCATGATGCCGCGCTTTAAGGAGGGCGAATTCGGCGGCATCTTCCGCATGGGGCCGGAATCCGCTCTGCCTGCGACCGATGCTCCGCCCCAGCCTGAAACGACCGGTAAATTTTGGCTGGTCAATACAGCGGATCAAGGTCCGCTCGCCCTCTACATGGTGTGCACTCACCTGGGGTGTCTATACAAGTGGGAACAGGCGAACAACCGCTTTGAGTGCCCGTGTCACGGCTCAAAATTCACGCGAGAAGGCTACTACATTGAAGGGCCGGCTCCGCGTTCGCTCGACCGGTTCGAGGTCACGATTGAAGAGGGTGAAGTGCTGGTGAACACCGGGCGGCGCATCCTGGGTGCGCCGGCCGCCGAGTCGCCCGCCCGCGTGATTCCGGCGTAATCTTTATTCGGTTCTGGCAAACAGCTTGTTGCATTCACTGCGAGAAGGGGTCTTATGGCTGTACAACCGGAAATTGAAAAGAAAAGTATTCTGCAGACTGTGTTGGATGCTGCGGACGACGTGTTCACCCGCCTCACCGCCGGCATTCCCGCCGCCGAGGTGCGTCGCATGATCCGGGGAGAGCCGCCCGGGCGTCCCAATCCACGGTTGAAACCCCATTCAGAAGCTTTTCTGCTGCACATCAAACCGACGTACTATCACGAGAGCGTCACGCGCTTCACGCACACCTTCAGGCTGGGCCTGCTCTCCACGTACCTCTTTTTTGTGGAGACGATCACCGGTCTGATCCTGATGATCTGGTACGCGCCCACGCCCGAGCGCGCCTATGCAGACATGATTCGCCTGCTGAGCAACGTCCCCTTCGGACAGTTCATGCGCGACATGCACCGCCTGGGCGCAGAGCTGATGGTGGCGATCGTCACGCTGCACATGGTGAGAACCTATCTGACCGGCAGTTACAAAGCGCCAAGACAATTCACCTGGTTCACCGGCGTCATTCTGCTGGTCATCACCCTGTTCTTAAGTTTCTCCGGCTATCTGCTGCCCTGGGATCAGCTGGCCTTCTGGGCGGTGACGATCGGCACATCGATGGCGGAGGCGGTGCCGCCTGCGATCGTCGGCGAGACGGTCAACCTGCTGGCGCGCGGCGCGCCGGACATCGGCGCCAACGGCCTGTTGCGCTTCTATTTGCTGCATGTGCTCTTCCTGCCGTTGTTGCTCTTCCTCTTCTTCTTTGTGCACTACTATAAAGTCGTGCACTTCGGCATCAGCTTGCCTTCCAGCGAAGAAGAGGTGGGCCAGGACACGGCGAACAAAGTGCCGGCGGATCGCCGCGTCTATTTCCTGCCAGACGTGATGATCGATGAAGCCTCCTTCCTGATCGGCTTCACAGCCCTGATGGTGCTGGCAACCACCTTCTTCTTCTCGGCGCCGCTCGAGTCGATCGCCAATCCGCAGTCGACGCCGCTGCACACGGTGGCCCCCTGGTACTTCTACTGGCTGCAGGGGTTGCTCAAGATTGCCGACAAGACGATTGCAGGCGTGATTATCCCCGGCGTCCTTTTGGTCTTGCTGGCCGCCATTCCCTACCTGGACCGCAATCCCAGCCGCCGCGCCCGCGACCGCCGCGTGGCCATCATCAGCGGCATCGTCGCCGGCATCGTCATGATCATCCTGAGCTGGATGGGCACGCCCTACTACGCCGTGCAGGCCGCCCCCGCTGTGGAGGTGGTGCAGGAGCTGATGCCTGAAGAGGGCGCCGGCCTCGTAAGGGAGATCGGCTACAAACATCTGCCGCTGGGCGTCTATGACACGCGCGAACATCCGGTCACCGATGACCCGGAATTCAATGAAGTGCTGCATGAATTTGCGGCCGCCATCGCTCGTTACGAAGAGAAGGATCCAACCTTCAACAACGCCTACGGCATCCTCAAGATCACCCAGGAACAGCCGAACCTGAAGCGCATCACCTGGGAAATTTACTGGGTCAGCCCAGAAGGCGTCGAAGATCGCTTTATCAGAACATTCTTCCTGCACAAAGACTCTCTGTACTGGGAGCAATACGGGCTGAAGAACTTTAGCTTCCTCCGCCCGGCGACAGAGGAGTAAACCAGAGCCATGAAGCAACCATGGTATAGCTTTCTGTACGTTCGTTCGCCGATTGTAAAGATCAGCCTGGCGATTGCGTCTCTGCTGTTGATGATCGTCCTGTTTCTCTTCATGGGACTGATCGAAGAGCAGCGCATGGAGGCGCAGACCGCCAACTGGATCGGTCGGGAAATCGAAAAGGGCGCCGAGCTGTACGCCAACAACTGCTATAACTGCCACGGCGTCGACGGCAAGGGCTTGCCGGGTGTAGCGCCTGCGCTTCATAGCAAATATTTCTTCACCCAACGTCTCAAAGATATCGGCTGGACCGGCTCGCTGCACGACTACGTGGCGCTCACCGTGGCGGCGGGGCGCCCCTCCAAAGTGCAATCCCAGTGGGCCGTGATGATGCCCACCTGGAGTCAGCGCTATGGCGGCCCCTTCCGCGACGATCAGGTGCAGGCGGTGACAGCCTTCGTCTTAAATTGGGAAGAGGATGCGCTGAAACAAGGGACGCCCGACAACCCCGATCCATGGCAGCCCTTCCTCGATGCACCGTCCAAGGCGACGGCGGAAGAGGGCGCTGCGCCTGCTGCGGAAGTCACGCCAGAGCCCACCGGGCCAAGGCCGCCGCAGGAGCTGTTCGTCAGCATGGGGTGCGTAGGCTGTCACAACCTCGACCAGCCGCAAACGCCCACCAACCGCGGACCCGTCGGCCCCAACCTGGGCAACCTCCACGAGACGGCGGGCACCCATGGGATGGATGCTTTCACCTACGTGCACGACAGCATCGTCAACCCCAACGCCTACATCGTGGAAGGCTACACAGCCGGCATCATGCCGTCTAACTTCGCCGAGCGAATGAGCGAGGAGGAGATCAACGCCCTGGTCGAATGGTTGCTCGACCCCAACCGGCAGCGATGACGCCCATCGTCTTGTCCAGCAGATGGTGAACCTCGAATGGGGCGGCTGGTTGCCAGCCGCCCCATTCTTATGGATGCTTACGGGGCTATAAGGTCCGTTATGTCAAAAGAATATCAACTGACCCGTGATCCGTTTTTCTACCTGATGGCCGCGCTTTTCGCCCTCTTCACAACCGGGCTCTCTGCCATCCTCGGGCAGTTGCGCTTCATGCCGATCAGCCAGACGATCGTGTTGACCCTTTTCATGGCGCTGGCCCTGCGACGCCATGACCTGCGCGCGGCGCTCGCCGTAATTGCGCTCTGGTTGGCGACTTCGATGCTCGTGTTGATCCTTCTCACCCTGTTTGCGCCGGCCCAGATCGAACGCGCCTTCGCCGATGGCTTTTTGCATCGGGCGGCGTTTTCGGAATGGTACTTCGCCGGTTCTCCGCTGCCGGCGAGCTTTGCAGCGGCGCCGCTGGCGAAAACGCTCGAAGTGGTGGGGATCACGGTCGGTTCGCTTTTCACCGGCGGCCTCGTGGGCGTCTGGTCGCTGGTGCGGCTGGCGAACCTGACGGCCTTCAGCGCCGGTCACCTGCTCGGCGTGCTCGAAAGCCCGCTGTGGATTTTCGTGGCGCTGCCCATCTGGAGTATCCTGCAACTGGTCGGGGCGACCGGCCTGGTTGCGCTGTGCGCCGAGCCGATCCTGGTGGATCGCTTTGCGTTCGGGCGATGGCTGCAACGACGTCGCCGCGAGCTGCTCATCTTCGGCGCTATCTACGCAGTGGGGTTGGCGGCGGAAGCGGTGTTGCCCGCTTTCTGGCACTTTCACAGTTGAGGCCGCCTGCACCGGGAATAGACTCAACGCAAAGGAAGAGCGAAAAGACGGGCGTGCTCGGCGACATTTTCCTTGTTGTTGATGCTGTCAAGCGCAGCGCCTGCTAAGAAAACGACGCAAATGCGCATCAAACGAGTCGTCATCCAGGGTTTCAAAACCTTTGCGCGGCGCACCGAGTTCATCTTCGATCCCGGTGTGACCGCAGTGGTCGGGCCGAACGGCAGCGGCAAAAGCAACATCGTGGACGCCATCCGCTGGTGCCTGGGCGAGCAGAGCTTCAGTCTGCTGCGCTCGCGCAAGACCAGCGACGTGATCTTCTCCGGCAGCGACAAGAAATCGCGGCTCAACCTGGCCGAGGTGACGATCACGCTCGACAACAGCCAGGGCGAAGCGCCCCTCGACTACGCCGAAATCGAGATCACCCGCCGCGCCTATCGAGACGGCGACAACGAATACCTGCTCAACGGACAGCGCGTGCGCCTGCAGGACATTATCGACATCCTGGCGCCCACCGGCCTGGGCAAACGCACCTACTCCGTGATCGGCCAGGGGTTGATCGACCGCGCCCTGAGCATGGCGCCGGAGGAGCGTCGCTCGCTCTTCGAGGAAGCGGCCGGCATCAGCGGCTATCAGATCAAACGCGCCACCGCCGTGCGCCGACTGGAGGCCACGCAGCAGAATCTGACGCGCGTGCGCGATATTCTCGCCGAACTCAGCCCGCGATTGGGCTATCTGCGTCGGCAGGCCGAGCGCGCCCGCGAGCGCGAACAGATTGCCCGCGACCTGCAGGCGTTGCTGCGCGAATGGTACGGCTATCGCTGGCACGCGACGCTGCGCATGGTCGAGCAACATCACGCCGCCGAAGCGGCGCAGCGGCGCGAAGTCGCAGACCGCCAACAACAACTCGCCGCCATCGGCGCAGCCATTGCGCAACTGCGGCAGGCGCAAGGCGAAGCTCGCGCTCAACTCGCAACCCTCCACGCCGAGAGCAGCGAGCTTCACCGTCAGGCCGAGGCGACGGCCCGCGATCTGGCCGTCGCCCAGGAGCGGCTGCGCCAGCTGCAAGCGCGCAGCGAGGACGCCACCCGCGAGCTGGCGCCGCTCGATGTGCAACGGACGGCGCTGGCCGAACGGCTGGAGGAATTGCGCCGCAACGTGGAAAAGGCCGAAGACGAGGTGCGCAAACAAGCGCGCCTCGTGGAGGAGACGCAAAACGCCGTCGGGGTGCAACAAGAGGCGCGCAGTCGTCTCGCGGCGCAGCAGGAGACGCTGCGCCGCACGCTGACGCAACGACAGCGGCGCCGCGCCGAAATCGCCGGCCTTCTGGAACAGATCGCCGAACGCAGCGCTGCGCTCGAAGTCGAGCGCAGCCAACAGCAGCAGGCGCTCGTTGAGGCGCGCCGCGCCCAAGCGACGGCCGAAGCTGCGCTGGCCGAGGCGGAAAAAACGCTGCAGACGATCGAGCAGGAAGCGCACGCCCATCAATCTGAAATCGCTGTGCTCGAAGCGGAAATCTCGGCGCTGCAGCAGGAGCAACGCAACGCCGAAAACGCCCGCCAGGAAGCCGACCGCACTTTAGAGCGTCTGAAAACTCGCCAAGACCTGTTGCAGCGGCTTCAGCGCGAAGGCGCAGGCTATGCAGGGGGCGTGCGCGCCGTCTTACAGGCGCAGGCGAACGGCCGGCTGCGCGGCGTTTTGGGGACGGTCGCTGCGCAGCTGCGCGTGCCGCCTCACCTGGATAAAGCCATAGAAACCGCGCTGGGCGCCGCCCTGCAGAACGTCATCACCCAAAGCTGGGAGGACGCAGCCGCCGCCATCGAGCTGCTCAAGGAGCAGCGCAGCGGTCGCGCCACCTTTCTGCCGCTGGATCGACTGCATGTGCAACCGCCGATTCCGGCGCCCAAACGTTCCGGCATTCTGGGCCTCGCCCTCGAACTGGTGGACTACGCGCCGGCGGTCGAAGCTGCCATGCAGCAGTTGCTCAACCGCGTCTGGGTGGCGGAGACGCTCGCCGCCGCGCGCGCGGCGCTGGACGCATACAGAGGCAACGCGCGGCCGACCGTCGTAACGCTGGAAGGCGAGATCATTCGCCCGGGCGGCGCAGTGACCGGCGGCAGCGAAGGAGGTCGGGGGGACGACTCGCTGCTGGCGCGTGAGCGCGAGCTGCGCGAGCTGCCCGGTCAGATCGAGCGCGCCTCGGCTCTTCTACGAGAACGCGCAGAAGCGTGCAGCAAACTTGCAGGCGAAATCGAAACGAAACGCATCGAAATCGCCCGACGACAACAGGCGCTCGCCGAGCTGGCGCGGCGAGAGCGTCAGCTGCGCGGGCAACTGGAAGAGCTGCGCCGGCAAGTGGACCGCAGCGTGCAGATGCAGCGCTGGCGCAGCGAGCAGATGGCGCAGGCCGACGCAGAATGGCAGACGCTGGTCGAACGCAGGGCTGCGCTGGACGCAGAGGCGACCGAGGTGGAGCGGCAGGAGCAGGAGAGCCTGCAGGCGCTCGGCGCACTGGAGGCGGAGCTGCAGGCGGCGGACGCCGATGCGCTGCTACAGGAGCTGGCCAATCGTCGCGCCGCCGAGGCCGAGGCGCAGGGGCGCCTGCGCAGCCAGCAGGCGCTGCTCGAGTCGACGAGACGCACGTTGCAAGACGTTGAGCTCCAAATGCGCAACAAAGAGCAGCAGATCGCTGCGCTTAACGCCGAGATGGAGACGCTGCGCCGGCGGATCGAACTCTTGACGCGCACCGAAGAGACGCTCAGCGCCCAAATCGAGGCTCTGCAGCAACGCATTGCGCCGGTGGAGCAAACGTTGCATCGCCTGGAGGCGCAACAGGCGGAGGAAGAACAGCGCGAACGCGCGCAGCAACAGGCGTTGCGTCAGGCGGAGAGCCACCTCAACCAGGCGCTTTTACAGTTGCAGCGCAGCGAAGACGCGCTACAACAGCTTCGCAGCGAGATCGAAGCCGATCTAGGGCTTGTCCTGCTGGAAGAAAGCGCCGACGTCGCCTATCAACCGCCGCTGCCGTGGGACGCCGTGGTGCAACAATTGCCGGTGGTCGAAAGTGCGCCGGAGTCGCTGGAGGCCGAGGTGCGCGAGATGCGCGCGCGGCTGGCGCGGCTGGGCGGCGTGAATCCCGAAGCCCCGCGCGAGTACGAGGAAGCGGCGGAACGCTTCGAGTTTCTTTCCACCCAGTCGCAGGACCTGGAGGCCGCCTCCGCCGACCTGCAGAAGGTGATCAGAGAGTTGGATGACCGCATGGAGATCGAGCTGCGGCGAACGTTCGAGGCGGTGGGCAAGGAGTTTACGCGCTTCTTTCAGCAGCTCTTCAACGGTGGAACCGCCCATCTGGAGCTGACCGAACCGGACAACATCAGCCAGAGCGGCGTGGAGATCATCGCCAGGCCGCCGGGAAAGCGGCCGCAAAGTCTGGCGCTGCTCTCCGGCGGCGAGCGGGCGCTGGCGGCCTGCGCCCTGATCTTCGCCATTCTGCGCGTCAGCCCGACGCCCTTCTGCGTGTTGGACGAAGTCGACGCCGCGCTCGATGAAGCCAACGTCGATCGCTTCCGCCTCACCGTGGAAGAGCTGAGCCGCGACACGCAGTTCATCATCGTGACGCACAACCGTCGCACCCTGGAAGGCGCCAATGCGATCTACGGGGTGACCATGGGCGCCGACGGCGTCAGCCGCGTCATCAGTCTGCGGTTGGAGGGCGACCGCATCGTGAAATCTGACGGGGCTTCCGATGCGGTCGATCTGCGCACATTCGAGGAAGAGATTCAGATGTAAAGGCAGGCTTGCTTTCTTGCACCCATGCAAGGCGGGTGCGCAAATTTGCGCCGCCCCTCATCCGGAAGCCAGCGTCAGGCCGTAGCGCTCCGCCAGCGAGAAATCGTATGTGTAACCCTCGAGCGGAACGCCCAGGCGATGAAGCGCCATTGCAGCCGCCTGCTGCGAGGCTTCCTGCTTGCTGCGTCCCTCGCCGATGCCATAGGGACGCCCGTTGATCTGCACCACCATCACGAAATACTTGTCGTGATCGGGCCCTCGGCTGTCGATCTCTTTGTATCGCGGGGTGTGTCCGAACGTTTCCTGAGCAAATTCTTGCAGACGACTTTTGGGATCTCTGCTTTCCTGGATTTGTTCAAGCTTCTCGAGTTCTTCGGCGAAAAGCTGAACGAGGACCTTGCGGCAGACATCGGCGCCCTGGTCCAGATAAATCGCTCCGATCAACGCCTCGAAAGTTGCACACAGCGTCGCAGGACGATGCCTTCCCCCGCTTTCTTCCTCTCCATGGCCGAGCAATAGATAATCGCCCAGATGCAATTGCCTGGCCAGGTGCGCCAGCGTCTCGCGACGCACCAGTGCAGAACGCAGATTCGTCAATCGGCCTTCGCGTGCATCGGGGAAACGTAGATAGAGCAACTCGCTGAAAATGTAACTCAGCACGGCGTCGCCCAGAAATTCCAGGCGCTCATTGTCGACCCACTGCCCCTTGTTCTCGAGCAACTCATTCAAATAGCTGCGATGGACGAAAGCCTGTTGAAGGAGTTGCTTATCGTGAAATTCTACACCCAGCGCCTGTTCGAGCGTAGCCAAAGAAGAAATCGCCATACATCTCCCAAATCTGTTGTTGAATCCGTTCCCGTCTGCATCCGCTGTGGAGTCCACTGTTCAAATCTTCGGCGGTTTCTTGAGGCCATGTCCGGTCAAAATGCCCACGACAAGGTCTGTGTGCGGAATGCTTTCTTTGGGCGTTTTCTTTAACGCAGCTGCAATCGTGGCGCTGGTCGGTTCGACGAAAATGCCGCTGCTGGCGAGCTCGGCATGCGCCTCCGCCACTTCCTGGTCGTTGACGACGAGCGCCATGCCGCGCGAAAAGCGAATCGCCTCCAGCAGCGCCTGCCAACGCACCGGATAGCTGATCGCGATCCCGTCGGCGCTGATCGTCTGCACATGCGGCGTCGGCTCGATCGTGGCGGCGCCGCTGGCAAAGGCGTCATACAGCGGCGTGTATGGCTCCGCCTGCACGGCGATCAGGCGGGGCAGCTTGTTGGTTACGCCGGAGACGCGCAGATGCTGAAAGCCTCGCCAGGCGCCCAGCAGCGTGCCGCCGTGCCCAACCGGTGCAATCAGCCAGTCAGGCACAGTCCCCAACTGTTCCCAAATTTCCCAAGCCACCGTCATCTGCCCCAGAAGGAACGCAGGATGCCATGCGTGAGAGGCGTAGGCCATCTCGCGGCTGTTGCAGGTCGCCGCCTCGACGGCGTGCGTCGCATCGGCGCGCGTGCCGGGCACTTCGACCAGTTCGGCGCCGTACACCATGATCTGCGCCTTTTTGGGGGCCGGTGCGCTGGCGGGAACGAAAATGACCGCGCGCAGGCCGGCGCGCCCTGCGTAGCAGGCCAGGCTGGCGCCAGCGTTGCCGCTGGTGTCATCCGCCAGAGCTTCATAGCCCAGCCCCCGCAGCCAGTTCACCATCACACAGACGCCGCGATCTTTGTAGCTGCCGGTGGGCATCAGCGCGTCCAGCTTCCAGTAGAGAGAACGACCTGCCCATCGATCGGGGATCAGCGGCGTCCATCCTTCCCCCAGGGTGATGCGCTCGTATCCATTGTGGACGACCGGCAGCATCGCCTCATAGCGCCACATTCCGCCCACTTTCGGCTCAATGCTGGCGGGATCGAAGAGCGGCATATCGGTGAATTCAAGGGGTGCGCCCGTCAGCGGACAACGCAGCGGACTCTGCTCCGCCTTGCATCGAAATTTGCTGGAAGGACAGTAGGCAATCAAGAAACTTCCTCTTCCATACTCGATGATGCGCTTGCGTCAGCAATCGTCTCACATCTTGGCTCGGATTGTCAAAGTGTCGATTGTACACCGTCGCCTGAATGGATTCACCCATTCCCCTGAACATCAGGAATCGGGCACCTCCTGGCGCATCTTCGACACGCCGTGGGTCACCGTCATCGTGTAGGGCAGACCGAGATTGCGGAACAGGCGGATGGCCTCCTCATTGTCGGGTTGGAAAACGGCCAGGATGGTGCGCACCTTCATCCGTCGCGCCAGGGGCACCAGCTGGCGCAACAGCTCGCTGCCCACCCCTTGTCCCTGATAGTCGTCGCGCACCACGATCGCCGCTTCCGCTTCGGGTGAGTCGGGCTGCCCAGGAGGACGCGCCAGACGCACGACGCCGACGATCTCTTCCTCGTCGCCTTCGCCTTTGACGGCCACCACGGCGCCCTGGAAGGTGCGGTTGTCGACATTGGCCATCTCTTGCGCGCGACGATGCACTTCTTCGGGAGAGATGTTTTCTGCATAGGCGTGAAAGCGACGCCACCGCGTCTGCGGCGACAGCTTGTAGAAAAACGCCTCCAGCTTTGGCCCGTCGTCGGGGCGCATCAGTCGCAATTTTAGCACCTCTCCGTTGCGCGTCTTGAAGCTAGAGCGGATTCGTTTCGGCCATGGATTGCGAATTTTCATCTCCACCACTAAATTTTATGTCAAAACAACTTCCGGATCATCGACGCCGGCAAGGCTCGGCGTGACGATGCAGCGCGCCGCCGGATTCTCCTGGATCAACGTCTGTAGCTCCGGATGCGTTGCGATGCGTCCGACGGCGACGCTGGCCATGCCGGCGCGCATGGCCGCTTCGATGCCGTGAATGCTGTCCTCGATCACGAGACATTCATCCGGCGCGGCGCCGGCGAGCGCCGCACAACGCAAGAAGATCGTCGGCTCCGGTTTGCCCTTGGGCAAATGCACGCCGGAGACCAACCCTAGAAAGAAATCGCCTACGCCCAATGCATGCACGACGGCGGCGATGTTGGCCATTGGGCCGGACGAACCGATCACCTGCGTCATGCCCAGGCTGCGAAAGCGCTGCAGCCACGTCAGCGCGCCGGGCAAAAGTTGCAGCGCGCCTGGCGTGATCAGCGAACGAAAAGTCGCTTCTTTTTCGTTCGCCGCCTGTTCAATTGTAGCAGTGGCCTCTACGCCGAAATGTTCGGCCAGGATTTCGGCGTTGTTGCGCCCGTAGTCTTTGATAAAGCTTTCATAGGGGAGATCGACGCCGTAGCGCTGCATGGTGATGCGCCAGGCCTGATAATGCAGCGCCGTCGTGTCGGCAAGCGTGCCGTCGAGATCCCAGAGAATGGCCCGAATCGTCATGCGAACCTGCATCTTTCCTGAAAAAGGCTAAAAAAATGCGATCCTGTACAAAAGCGCCGCTGCAGCCAGGCGGCGCCGGTCGACAGAACCGCGTGTCGGAGTCAATTTTCGCACAGGGAACGATGTGCTCCCAAATCGGTGCATCACCCTTTGGGCGAGTTGCGATAGGCGCGAGGCGAGACGCCGAACGTTTTCTTGAACAAGCGCGAGAAGTAGTAGGGGTCAGAGTAGCCAACGGCCGCAGCCACCTCCTTGATGGAGAGCGAAGTGACCGAAAGCAGCGTGCTTGCATGTTGCATCTTGAGCAGGATGAAGTAATCGAGAGGAGAATGGCCGGTCTGCTCTTTGAAGATGCGGGAAAAATGAGATTCTGAAAGGCCGGCGTGACCGGCCATCTCTCTTAAGGAGAGAGAGCGGTGAAGGTTCTGACGCAAAAATGTCAGGGTCGATTCGATGCTGTGGAAACGACTCGTGCGCATGGCCGGAGAAAAGGCGGAATTGTTGAAAAACAGCTCACCCAGAAGATGGTGCAACACCTGAGCGCAATAGATGAGGCGCGAGAGAATGAATCCACCTGGGAACAGCGCATAACACGCGCGGAAGAGCGCCTCCACCGTCGCTCCGCATTGCGCATCCACAGACAATTTGTACGAAGTCGGCGTGACCACATGCGCCAGATACTCTCCTGTGCCGCCAAGAAAATGCACCCAGTGGATCGACCAGGGGTCGTCGTTGGAGGCGCCATAACAATGCGGGGTGTTCGCCGGGATGACGAGCGCTTCGCCGGAGTGGACGGTGAAAAACTCATCGCGCAGCTTCGCCCATCCGGCGCCCGCCACGCAGTAAATCAAAATATGCTCCCCTGCGCCTTCCGGCCGCTCCCGATAATGATATTGCGCCGTTGGATACCAGCCAATATCCGTCGGCAGGAGCGATTGCAATAGCGGATGTCCGGCGACGCGATCGAGTAAAGGCCTAGGCAAAACGTGTTGCACCTGGCCGCGAAAACCCTCGCGGATGCGAATCGGCGACTCGGGAATCCTGGACTCATCCATCTTGCAGTTGGCTTTCCTTGTGGAGCAGCGCCAGACGACAACTCATCAAAATCAGAAGATACTCCATCTTACCATGACTTCCTCCATTGCTCGCATTTGCGTCGTTATGATAGTTTGAGAACGCAGCTACCTTCGATTATCAGACGCATTGCAAGATTGCCTGCGCAGTCTTTTAAGAATCGCAGCAACGGAGAAAATTTTCATGTCAGAGCCGATCCCTTCTGTCGATGCACGCGTTCAGACGGTGACAATCCCGACCTACGGCGTGGGTCAACCGCAAAAGAATCCATTGTTCCTTGAAAAGCGAGTCTATCAAGGCAGCAGCGGAGCAGTCTATCCTTATCCGGTGATTGAACGCATTGAGGAGACCAAAACGGGGAAGGAGTACACGGCGATTTTTCTGGAAAATCGTTATCTTCTCATCATGTTGCTGCCTGAGCTAGGCGGCCGGGTGCAAATGGCGTTGGACAAAACCAACAATTACCACTTTATCTACTACAACCGCGTTATCAAGCCGGCGCTGGTGGGACTGACCGGTCCCTGGATTTCCGGCGGGATCGAGTTCAACTGGCCGCAGCACCATCGCCCCACCACCTTCTCGCCGGTCGACTATCGCATCGAAGAGCACGTCGACGGCTCCAAAACGGTGTGGATGGGCGAGATCGAAGCGATGTATCATCTGAAGAGCGTGGCCGGCTTCCGCCTCTATCCGGATCGCGCCTATCTCGAAATTGACGTGCGGCTGTACAACCCGACGCCCTTTCCTCAAACATTTCTATGGTGGGCGAACCCGGCGGTGCACGCCAACGACGACTATCAATCCATCTTTCCCCCTGACGTCCACGCTGTGATGGACCATGGCAAGCGCGCCGTCTCCACCTTTCCGATCGCCACGGGCGTCTATTACAAGGTCGATTATTCTCCGGGAACCGACATCTCTCGCTATAAAAACATTCCCGTGCCAACTTCGTACATGGCCTATCACTCCGACTTCGACTTTCTGGGATGTTATGATCATGGTCGGCGGGCAGGCATGTTGCATGTCGCCAACCATCACATCGCCCCTGGGAAAAAGCAGTGGACATGGGGAAACGGCGACTTCGGCCGCATGTGGGATCGCCAGCTCACCGACGAAGACGGCCCTTATGTCGAGCTGATGTGCGGCGCCTACACCGACAATCAGCCCGACTTTTCCTGGTTGCAGCCGGGGGAAGAGAAACGCTTCACGCAGGTCTTCATGCCGTTCAAAGGCATCGGCGGTGTAAAAAACGCGTCCAGGGACGCCGCCATCAATCTGGAAATTGTGGACAACATCGCGCACATCGGCGTCTATCTCTCCAGCCCCCGACAGGTCACCATCGTCTTACGCGCCGGCGCTGAGATTTTACTCCAAGAGCAATGCGCACTTTCTCCAGAGACGTGGCTGGAGCGCATTACGCCTCTTCCTCTCGGCCTCAAGGCCCAAGAGGTGACGCTGAGCGTGCGCGAGGGAGAGCGCGAGCTGGTCTCCTTCACACCCCTTCCGGAGGAGCGACCCGCGCCGCCCGCCCCGGCTACGCCCGCCCCTCCTCCAGCGGCGGTGATCTCCAACGAAGAGCTTTTCCTTCACGGGCTGCATTTAGAGCAGTATCGACACGCCACCTATGACCCAGAGGCGTATTATCGGGAAGCCCTGCGCCGCGACCCTCTGGATAGCCGCAGCAACAATACGTTGGGGTTGCGTCGCTTGCGTCAGGGACAGTTCGCCGAAGCAGAGCAGCTCTTTCGCAAGGCCATCGAACGCCTCACCTTTCGCAACCCGAATCCCTACGACGGCGAGCCGTTCTATAATCTGGGGCTCGCCTTGAAATATCAAGGACGCTTTGCAGAAGCCTTCGACGCCTTCTACAAAAGTGCATGGAACGCCGCATGGCAAGACGCCGCCTATTTCGAGCTGGCGCAAATCGAGAGTCGCCGCCAGCGTTACGAAAGCGCGCTGGAACTGCTCGAACGATCTCTGGAGCGCAACCAACGTCACCATAACGCTCGACATCTGCGAGTTGCACTCCTGCGTCGTTTAGGGCGACGAGAAGCGGCTCGCCAAGAGGCGGATGTGGGCGTTGCGCTCGATTCGCTGGCCTACGGATTGCACTATGAACGGTTTCTGCTCGACGGCGACCGCACGTTCGAGGCGCTCATTCAGGGAGACGTCAACCTATATCTCACCCTGGCGTTGCACTACGCACACGCCGGCCTTTTCGCAGAGGCCGTGCGCTTGCTCGAGGAGGCCCCCCAGCACCATCCGATGGTGCACTACTACCATGGATGGATGCTCTGGCAGGCGGGCGACGCCGCCAACGCCGATCTTGCGTTTCAACGCGGGGCCGCCGCCAGCCCCGATTATTGCTTCCCCAATGAGATCGAATGCATCCCTGCGTTGACGACGGCGATGCAGCGCTCGCCATCCGACGCGCGTGCACCGTACTATCTCGGCCTTTTCCTGTATGCACATCGAGTTCACGAGCAGGCGATTGCGCTGTGGGAACGCGCAGCGGCGCTCGACCCGAACTTTCCCACCGTGCATCGCAATTTAGGTCTTGCCTATATGAACCAGCGCAAGGACGCAGAACGCAGCCGGGCCGCCTATCAACGCGCCTTCGCCCTAGACCCAACCGATGCGCGAGTCTTTTTTGAGCTTGATCAACTGGATAAAGTCCTAGGAAGAGCGCCGGCGGAGCGCCTGGCGAACCTCTGCGCGCATTTCGAGCTGGTGCGTCAACGCGATGATCTCCTGGTGGAGTACGCCACCCTCCTCAACATCGTCGGTCGCCACCACGAGGCGCTGGAAGCGCTCTTAAGCCACACTTTTCATCCTTGGGAGGGAGGCGAAGGCAAAGTCTCCGCGCAGTACGTCGTGGCGTTGGTCGAGCTGGCGAAAGAGGCGCTGCGACGACGAGAGACGAAAACGGCGATCGACTATCTCCTGCGTGCGCGCGTCTACCCGGAAAATTTGGCCGAGGGCAAGCTCCCCAACGCCGCCGAAAATCATCTCGACTACTATCTCGGCCTGGCCTATAGGCAAGCGGGCGATGAACGGCGCAGCCAAGAGCACCTCACTCGCGCCACGCAAGGCGCCATCGAATTGAACATGGCTATGTATTACAACGATCGCCCTTCGGACATGGCCTTCTATTGCGGGCTGGCGCACGACGCTTTAGGCGAGCCAGACAAAGCGGAAGCGATCTTCCGTCAACTCATCGCTTATGGCGATGCGCACATGGAGGATCACCCCATCATCGATTATTTTGCGGTCTCTCTGCCCGACTTCCTGGTTTTTGAAGACGATCTGTCTCGACGCAATCGCGTGCATTGCCTCTATCTCAAGGGGCTCGGTTGGTTAGGATTAGGCGACGCACAAGAGGCGACGCGCGCCCTGGATAGCGCGCTTGCGCTAGACCCGGCGCATGTAGGCGCCACGCTGCATCGGCGCATGGTGGACGACGTCGACCTGCTTCCGCGAGCCATACATCGGACGCAGCACCAAATCGAGGCGGCGCAATTCCCTGCGAACAGCCTGCGCAGCGCTTCTTAAAACGTTTTTGACATGAGATGCAAGAAATTGTATGATGGCGCCACTCCCAACACATAGATTTTGAATGCGTCCATCAGCCGTTCATTCAAGACCTGTTGACATGAGGGCGTTTTTCGTCATTGACAACCGACCTCATTTGCGTTACACAGTGTAGAACGCAAGGTTGAGACAAACGACAAAGCCTGCGTCTGTCGCCTGTCTGCTTAACGCAGCGGACGGCGAAGCGCTGTATTCACGTTTTGTTGACCATCTTCACATCTTTCAGGAAAGGACAACCAACTATGAACCAGAATGGAATCAGCCGACGACAGTTTCTCCAATGGAGCGCCGTCACCACCGGCGCGCTGCTGGTGGCGGCGTGTGGCCCCGCCGCTGCGCCTTCGACTGCGCCCGCCGCAGAGCAAGGGGCCGCTCCTGCCACCGCTCCTAACACTGTGCAATACTGGTACGCATGGGGCAATCTTGATCCGGCGCTGGCCAAAATCGTGGAGACCGACGAATTTAAGGAGCACATGGGAGGCGCCACGCTGGAATACAAAGGCTCCACCGGCCAGGATGTGTTGTTGACGGCGATCGCAGCCGGCACGCCACCGGACGGCGGCTCCAACTACTCGTATGTCAACCTCTTCACGCGTGGAGCTACGATCGACGTCAAGGACATGGTGGACGCCAGCACGGTCATCAACAAGGATGACATCCTGGAGGGGGTATGGAACAGCGCCTTCTACAAAGGCGGCATGATTGGCATCCCCGGCATCGAATGTTATCTGTGGTGGGGGCTCAACGTCAACATCGAAACCGCAGAGAAAGCAGGATTGGATGCGTCGACGTTGCCCAAAACCTGGGACGAGGTGCTGGAGTGGCACAAAGCCATGACCATAAAAGATGACGCAGGCAATTTGCTTCAGTTTGGGCTAGACCCCTACGACGCGATGGCCAACGAGCCGGACTTCATCTCGGCTTCTTATGGGTTCAAGTGGTTTGATGAGGAGACCGGCAAATTCGATCTGGCCAACCCGCGCATGGCCGAAGGCTTAAATACGCTGGGCGAGTTCATCCGCATTGCGGGTCCCGATCAGTTCGCCGGCATGCGACAGGTGGAAGGGCACGGCACATGGGGGGCAGCCTTCAACGCCGGCGTGCAGAACATGATCATCGAAGGATACTGGCATCCGGGCGAAACGCAAATTCAAAAACCAGAAGTGGCGCAATACAACCGGGCGAGCTGGGCGCCGGTGCCTGCTGACCGCAAAGACGCCAACATCATGGCGACGGGTCTCCATGCGGTCGCCATCTTCAAAGATGCGAAAAACAAGGAAGGCGCTTTCAAGCTCGGCGAATTCTTCCAGACGCCCACAGCACTCAACATCATTTTCCAGGAGGTGGGCTGGATTCACGGCGTGAAATCCTGGCTGGAGACGGTGGATAAGAACGCCTACCCCGGCCTCTCCTTCTACATCGACGCCGGCCCGCAGGTGACGGAATGGACGATCGGTCGGCGCTGCCCGATCAACGACTTTGTGATCACCCAGTACGTAGAGTTGCGCGAGCAGGTCTATCGCAATCTGATCGATCCCCAGGCTGCAGCCGAGGAGCTACAAAAGCGCGCCGAAGCCGAGTGGGAGGCCCAGGGATTGGGATAAACAAAGGACGAGGGAGGGGCGCTGCGCGTCCCTCCTGTTCCCTGACGCTGTTCAGGCTGGGTCAGAGCGCGCTGCGAGACAAACGGCTGCTCTGACCGGCCGAATTTTCAAACTGGAGGTGATATGACCGCAATTGTGACCGGTTGGCGCAACATGAGCAAGACGGAGCGGCGCAATCAGATTTTGGGGCTTCTGTTTGTCTCTCCGTGGCTGATCGGCTTCTTGCTATTTGCGCTCTTTCCCTTGATTGCCTCGTTCTACTACAGCCTCACTAACTACGACTTCATTCGCGAGCCAAGATTCATCGGCCTGGCGAACTATCAACGGCTGTTCACCGTCGATCCTGACTTCTGGATCGTCATGTACAACACGTTGTACTATGTCGGCATCGGCGTGCCGCTCGGCGTCGCCGTCGCTTTTCTCATCGCCAATCTGCTGAACAGCGACATTAAAGGCCGCACCCTCTTCCGCTCGGTGATTTACATCCCCTCCATCGTGCCGGCTGTCTGCACAGCCATGGTGTGGCTTTTCATTTTGAATGTGCAGTACGGGGTGATCAACGGCTTTTTGAAAACGCTCGGGATGGCGACGATCCCATTTCTTTCCAGCCCAGACCTGGCCAAGCCGTCGCTGATCATGATCTACGTGTGGGCGCAGGGAACCGCCGTCGTGATTTTTCTCGCTGCGCTGCAAGATGTGCCGCGCTCCCTCTACGACGCCGCGCTGGTGGATGGCGCCAATCTCTGGCAACGCTTCTGGAATGTCACCGTGCCCATGTGCACGCCGGTGATTCTCTTCAACTTTATCATGGGGATCATCACCGCTTTCCAGGATTTCACGCTTCCTTTCGTGTTGACCGGCGGCGGCCCCATGAAATCGACCGAGTTTTACGTGGTGAACCTTTACCGCAACGCCTTTGTTCAATTCAGCATCGGCAAAGCTTCGGCGATGGCCTGGATACTCTTCTTGATCATCCTCTTTTTCTCGGTCGTGCTCTTCCGAACGTCGGCGCGTTGGGTCTATTACGGAGGTGAAAAATGACGAGCGCAAGTCAAAGTGTTCGCACCCAACGCGAGGTGCGCCATCCGGAGAAGACCGCCTTCCTCTCGCTTTCCAAGGCGCTCGGTCGCGTTGCCGTGTACGTCGTCCTCATCTTCCTGGGCGTCACCTGGATTTTCCCGCTCTACTGGATGGCCTCTTCCGCGCTGAAGGACGACCCCCAGGTCTACACGGTGCCGCCGGTGTTGATTCCCAATCCCGCCCACTGGAACAACTTTGCAGACGCCTGGAATCGCTTCGACTTCAACCGGGCGGCGTTCAACTCCGTCTTTCTGTATTCGCTGCCGGTGACCATCTTCACATTGATCTCTTCGATGATCGTCGCCTACGGCTTCGCCAAGATTCGCTGGCGCGGCCGCAACGCCCTCTTCTGGGTTTGCATCGCCACCATGATGCTGCCATGGCAGGTGACGATGGTGCCGCTCTTCATCATTTTTAAAAATTTGGGTTGGATCAACACCTACTGGCCGTTTGTCGTCCCGTCGCTCTTCGGCAACGCCTATTTCATCTTCCTCCTACGCCAATTTTTCCTGACCATCCCGGAGGAGCTTTCCGATGCGGCTCGCATCGATGGGGCAAGCGAGATGGGCATTTTATGGCGCGTGATCCTGCCGCTTTCCAAGCCCGCCATCGCCGTCGTGTTGCTCTTCCGCTTTCTCTGGGCCTGGAACGATTACCTGGGACCCTTGATCTACATTAACTCGGAGGCGATGCAGCCTCTGGCGCTGGCGATCTATCGGATGCGCACGCTGGCGTTGAGCATGGGCAATACGGCCATGGCCTATCCACATCTGATGGCGGTGAGCACGCTGATTGCACTGCCGATCATTTTGATGTTCATCTTTGCGCAACGCACCTTCATCGAAGGCATTTCAACAACTGGTTTGAAAGGTTGAGCGGAACAGCCGAACGATGGCGCTGGTTCGTTTCGTAACTCCGCTGCTCGTGGTTGTCTGCCTGTGCAGCGCCCAGGCCGATCACGGCTGGAAGGCGCCGACTGCAGCCGCACCTTTGCGCGTCGTCGAAGCGAGCGCGACGGAGACTCCCTGGAGCACGGCGCCCGCTTGCAGCAACGCCTTCGTCTCCCATCGGCTCGACTTCATCCACGGCGCACGGCTGCGCGAGATCAACACCTACATCAGCAATGGCGCCGGCGTCGCCGTCAACGACCTGGACAACGACGGTCGCCTGGACCTCGTCTTTGCCAGCGTAGATGGTCGCAGCGCCATCCTGTGGAACGAGGGAGGGCTGCGCTTCACGCCAGAGGCGCTCGACGCGCGCTTCACGCGCGGGGCGGCGACGGTTGACGTCGATGGCGACGGCTGGGTCGACGTCGTCTTCACCCATCGAGGGCTGGAGCCCCCTTCCTTCTGGCGCAACCTCGGCGGCGAGGTCGGCGCACGGCGCTTTGAGCGCCACACGCTTCCCGGCGTCGATCGCTACGCCTACGCCATGGCGTGGGGCGACGTCGACGGCGATGGCGCATTGGATCTGGTGACCGGCTCCTACGGCGTCGAACTCAAACAACATGGAATTCTCCGTCCCGAAAGCGAGCTCAAGGCGGGCGTCTTTCTCTATCTGCAGAAAGGGAGCGCTTGGGAGGCGCATCGCCTGGACGAGCGAGCCGAGACGCTCTCGATCGCCCTCCTCGACCTCACCGGCGACGGCCAACCGGAAATCTGGGCGGCGAACGACTTCGCACTCGAAGACAAAGTGTGGACGCAACAAGATGGGCGATGGGTGGAGATCCGCCCCTTCGACCGAACTTCTCACAGCACGATGGCGATCGAGTGGGGCGACATCGACAACTCCGGCCGTCTGGCGCTTTTCACCACCGACATGAACCCCTACGACACATCGCCCCGCAACCTGGCGCGCTGGCTGCCGGTCATCCATCATCTGGAGGAATATCGCGCGCGTGGGGATGTGCAGATCATGGCGAATGTCCTCTTGCTCCCCAACGGAGACGGCAGGTGGCGCAATCAAGCTGTGGCGCGCGGCGTAGATGCATCCGGCTGGAGCTGGGCCGCCAAATACGGCGATCTTGATCAGGACGGCTATCTAGACCTATACGTGGTGAACGGGATGATTGCAGCAGATCTCTTCGGGCACCTCCCCAACGGCGAGCTCGTCGAGGAGAATCAGGCGTATCGGAATCGCAGGGATGGCCGCTTTGCTGCTGCACCCCACTGGCAACTCAATTCGAGCGCCAGTGGCCGCGGCATGGTGATGGCGGACCTGGACGACGACGGCGACCTGGACATCGTCGTCAATAACCTGCGCAGTTTTGCGCAGATCTTTGAAAATCAGCTTTGCACCGGGGAGAGCATCCAGGTGGATTTAGCCTGGAGTCCTTCTCTCAATCGTCACGCCATCGGTGCGCAGGCGACGCTCTACACCGACCGGGGCGTCTATCGTCGCGATGTGCGCGCCTCGGGCGGATATCTTTCAACAGACCCGGTGCGCCTCCACTTCGGCTTTCCTGAAGGGACGCAGATCTATGCCCTCGAGGTGCGGTGGCCCGACGGCGTCCTCTCCACACTGAAGGAACCAACGCCCAACCGGCGCATCCACATTTTTAGAGAAGAGCAAGCAATACCAGAGGGTGCAATGAGATAACGTAAGGAGGAAATAACGTAAGGGGTTGGCTATGACGCACACGACGCTCTCCACCTCGCCCTGGTGGACCAACATGCAGGAAAACCTTCCGTTGTTGCGACTGTTGCATCCAAAACAATATGCAAGCGCTGTGGGAATTTCGCTGGCCATAGGGTTGACGCTGAGCTGGATTGTCCTCGCCGCCGGCGTCGCCCCCCTCTGGGCCGCCACCGCCATGACGCTGCTGCTCCTGCTGCCCGCCGGATTTTTCAAATGGCGCGACGACTACCGACGCTACGGACGCACGGTGATGTTTCTCTCCGTCCTGCTCACAGCTCAGGGGCTCCACACGATCGAGCATTTGATCCAGTGGACGCAATATCACATTCTGTACTGGACCATGCGCCAGTCGAACGGACTTCTCTCTCCCGCCAATGCGGAATGGGTGCATTTTGTATGGAACTGGCTCGTGCTGCTCGTTGTTTTGCTGCTCATGTTCGGCGGCATGCGCAACGTCTGGATGTGGCTGCTGCTGGCGGTCGCTGCTTTTCATGCCGTTGAGCACACCTACACCTTCATCCGCTATCAGATCATCCTGCGCGAGCTGACGGCGATGGACATTCTGAACGTCACCGCGCAAGGGTTGCCCGGCATCGTAGGACGCGATGGCTGGCTGGCGCGCAGCGAGTGGACGCGCGGCACCTGGATTTGCAGCATTCCAGGGCTGACCACCGCAGTGCGGCTCGATGTACATTTCTGGTGGAACGCCATCGAAATGACGTTGCTGATTCTCGCCGGCCATGTTGCGCTGCGACGGCGCATGCAGGGTGAGCCGCTGCCGTAGCAGCGGCTCCCATTCAGGATTTCACCAATGAGCAGAGCTGCTCTTTGTCAATCGCCACTCTCGGAGCAAACGCATCTCCCTCCATGTAGCGCAGCACGCTATATAAAAACTGGCGGGCCACCAGCCGCTCGTTCAGGTTGGTGCGCAGATCCATCGAGCAAACCATCAAACGGCCCGCACCGAGCTGCGCTTCAAAGAGGAGCGCCAGTCGTCGCGCCTCGAACCATGTATCGATCGGCTGCACAAGCGGTCGCAACGCAGGCGGCAATTGATCGATTTGCATTGCCGCTGCGCCGTGGATCAGCTCCCACCACTGCCAATTCGAGTGATACTCCGTCGGAAAGTCGGCGAAAACCGGATGCACAGGGTTGCACAAGATGCCCAACGTATGCGGCGGCTGTCCACGCGTCCACGCCGTGTTCCAGAACACGCTAGAAAAACCGATCTGACTGGAAGTATTGACCTGTGCGGGATCGAGAAGCAACAAGACGCGGCCTTCGGTTTGGAGTTTGTGCATGGCTTCATCGATGGAAGAGGCAAGCACGGTCTGGGACGTGACCGGCAGTTCCAGGCGCGGGGCAAAAACCCAGAGATCCCAGTCATTTTCGTAGCGCTCCCCCCCTGTATCGAGCGTCAAGATCAGCGTGTATTTGCGCGCCGGTGGAAAATCGGCCAGCGCACAACGTATTTCGCCCACAATCGACTGACTGGCGACTTCAACCCTGCCAGGAAGCAACCATTTGCCGTGCGCCCACACCGTTCCATCGTCCCCCAGAAAACGCCACTCCAGCGCTGCATCCACGAGCGGCGTCGGGCCAAAGTGAAAGAGCTGCACTTCCGCCTGAAATGTTTCGTCTGTGCGCCAGTAACGCTTCTGCATGCGCGCCAACGGAACCGTGCTGTTGCAAAAACGGCGAAACTGCTCGGCGGTGATGTAGCCCTTCTCGTCCCAAAACGGATCGAGCACGCCGACCAATGCCGTGCCCTGTCCGGGGAAATCATGCAGGTCTAAGAGTTGAAAGCCGCCGAAGTCCGAGGTGCGGAGCGCAGACTCGATCTCTTCTTTATAGCAAAGCGCTTGCAACTTGCCGGAGGCAAGCAGAAAATCCTTCGCCTGGTCGCCCATGTGGTTGGCTTCCAGAAAATCGCGGAAGATCTCAAAGTTCTTCGGCTTGAGCGCGCCGACGTATTTGGCGATCTCGTCGAAATTGGGATAAACGCACCACTGACCGATCTCGTGGCTGATGACCGGCGCGCCCGCCTGCTCCACGAAAGCGCGATAGTCTGTCATCGTTTCGGGCGGCTTTGCGTTGATGCGCGAGGCCAGTCCTGCGCCCCACTGTTGGATGCGCGGGATTGGCGTGTTGTGATATTGATTCTCCTCGATCATGGGCCAGCCGGCGCCGCCAGTGTACAGACGCCTGGGGTCGCGCTTGCGCCAGTAGGTCACCCATTCGGCCAGATATTCCTCAAAGCGTCCCGCCGGTTCGTTGCCATAGGCCATCAGCAAAAATGAAGGATGGTTGCCGTAGGCGTCCAGGATGCGCCAGCCCTCCTGAAAGAGCCAGGCGTCCACCGGCCGCCCCTCTCCAATCGCAGCGCCCTGGTTGGCCCACACCGGACACTCGACCTGGTAGTAGAACCCCAGCTCGTCTGCAGCAAGGAAGGCAGCTTCAGGTGGACACCAGGAGTGGAAGCGAATATGGTTCAGACCATGCGCCTTGCAGATGCGAAGGATGCGCCTCCAGCTTTCGACGTCGGTGGGAGGATAGCCGGTGAGCGGGAAGATGCAACATTCGAGCGTGCCGCGCAGGAAAATAGGACGACCGTTGAGCGTGATCTGCGTTCCCTGCACGCCGACTTCGCGCAACCCAAAGCGCAACACGCGGCGATCGCGCCAAATGATCTCATCGCCAGACGAGCGCGCCTCCAAGTCCAATGTCAACTCATAGAGCGCCGGTTGAAACTCATCCCATAGCAGGGCGTCTTCACCCGTTGAAACTCATCCCATAGCAGGGCGTCTTCACCCAGTGGATAATACAAATCGACGTGCCCTCCTGCTGCGGAATGCTCCAGGCCGCCCTCCGCCGAGAAACGCACCTCCGCCTCGACCGAAGGCAGAGATCGCTCGCCGCCGGCGTTGACCAGTCGCGCCGAGGCGACCACCCGTCCTTGCACCGACCTTCCCAGGACGCTGGCGATGTCGATCTTCACTTGCGCAGACCGGTCGGCGACATTGGGAAAGACGCGCACGCGATGCAGCCAGACCGGACTTTCAGCGCTCAGCTCGATGCAACCGACAACGCCGTTCCAGTTTGACTGCGTGTGATCGGAGACGCTATGAGCGTTTGGCCCGACGTCCACGATCATCCGATTGTCCACGCGCAGGGTGAGCCGATGCTCGCCAGGTGCCACGCTGCACCCCAACTCATAGATATGCGGCGTCGCCAGGCTGTCGCAACAACCCAGAGGTCGATCATCCAGCCAAACGCTGGTCTGCCAGTGGGGGCGCTCCAGCCGCAGCACGAGACGGTGACCGCGCCACTCCTCTGGAATACGCACGGTGCGCTGATACCAGGCTACGCCCTTGTAATATCGCTCCGGCTGCAGCCAGAAGGGCACTTTGATGGCTCCACTGCGACGATATGGCGCATAGCGGGCGTCCTCAAAAAAAGAACGATCCACGATCGAGCCGGTCCAGGGCGTGTCGAGCGAAATTTCGTCTCCGAAGCCCTGCTCCTGCAGCGACCCCGGCAGGTGAACCACGCCCGCAGGGTTAGGAAGCGAAGAAGCGCACCAGGATTCGGCGACTCCCCGATCCATCGGGTCGAGCGCGAGCGTCCAGGCGCCGGCAAGGTCAATCTTCATACGAACTCCTGCTCCTACAAAAAATGAGAGACGAATTGGTGTAAGCAAACTTCATCCATGCACAGCGTCACTTCTGTGCGTTCAATTCCGTCTTTCATTCAAGGACGGCGCATTCATCATACTGCAAAAACGAAAGCGCTGTACATGGAGAGAGTTGACGCATGGATGCACAATCTTGCCATGCAGCACGCGGGAGCGCTTGCAACACTCCTTTTTCACCCACGAGCCGAACGCTCCTCCACAAAAATAGCCATGAGATTTTGTCAAAATCCACAAGAACTGCGCCCCAAATAGGCGATTCATGGTTAAGCAAAAGGCGCGTTCTCTATTTTTTATGTCATTGCACTGTGCAAAGCCCTTGAATTCATGCAACTTTCATGGTACCCTGATCGATGGATCTTGTTTCACGGAGGGCCGCCGATCGCATCTACGTCTGCAAGATTCGTTCGCGAAAGGAGCGCGCCATGTGAACAACATCAGACCCCTTCCCTAAGTCTCGCTCAATTTGCACCCTGACAGCGCACCCTGACAACAGTGTAACCTTTTGAAAGGAGAGTCGTATGACTGACATCTTCAACCGGCGACAGGAGACGCCCTGGCGTGTGCGGACGCTGGCGGCGGTCATTCTGGCGCTGGGATTGCTGATACCCGGCGTCAGCGTCTTTGCACAGACGCAGGAGCCGACCCCTCTGGATCGCATCTGCGTCGAAGGCTCCGTCATCAACTTCGACGAGACGCCCTTGGGCGCCCCCTACACATGGACGATCACCTACGGACCTGCGGGCGCCCAAGACACCTACGCCGTGACGACCGACGCCAACGGGCAATTTTATCTGCCTGACGGGGAGGGCCCCGTGCTCAATCCAGGGATTTGGACCTTCTCGCTGAATCCCACCGGGCCGTGGGAAGGCGTCACACCGTTGACCTTCGACGTGCCGCTCGGCTACGGCAGCCAGGAGTGCGTGCGCATTCGCTGGAAGCTGGTGCGCTATGTGCCGGTGATCGTCACCAAGATCGACGACCAGCACAACCCGCTGAACGGCTGGGTGATCCGCGCCGAGCCGGCGCGCAGCAACTGGTTCGCCACCCCACAGGAGGTGACCACCGGCTCGGGCGCCAATGAACGCGGCGAGGCTGAGTTCCGCCTGACCGAGGGCCAGTGGGTCTTCAAGGAGCGCGCGCCCAGCGGCGTCGTCTACACGCCGATCATGCCGGCCAGCGGACAACAGACGCTCAACGTCGTGTGGCAGGATGATGGCACAGGCAACCCAAAACCCCTTCGCCTGCGTTTCAAGAACCGCGTGACCGAATTCGGCTGCATCGAGGTCTATAAATTCGATCTCTTTGAGGAGAGCAGCATACCGCTGCCGGGCTGGAAGATCACGCTCAAGCGCGCCAATGGCTCCGTAGCCGCGACCGGCTACACCGACGCCGCCGGCATGGTTCGCTTCAGCAACCTGCCCTTCGGCCCCTACACGGTGCACGAGGAAATCCGCAACGGCTGGGCGCCCGTCAGCCCGACGAGCGTCTCGGTCACGGTGAACAATGCGGACAGATGTGTTGGCGTGAACTTCATCAACGAGCAGGATTTCGGCTTCAGCTTCGTAGGGCGCAAGCTGGACGCCAACGGCCACGTCGGCCTCGCCGGCTGGAAGATCACGATCACCCCGTTGGACGCGGGCGGCGCGCTGCCGACCAATGGGACGCCGGAGGGCAGCGGCGCCTACGTGCTCACCGACGGCCTGGGCAACTATCGCTTCGACTTCCCGACCAATGACTACCGCGTGCCCGGCGCCCGCTATCGCATCTGCGAGGAGCTCAAAGCGGGCTGGCTGCCGCATGGCCCCACCTGCTACAATGTGCGCCTGCCCCATCAGCCCGGCTCGCCGGTCGTGGTCAAGGATTTCGTCAACCAACAGGTCGGCCACACCGAGAGCAAGCGCTGGGGCGGCTCTCCCGGCGGCGGCGGCTGTCGCTACACGGTCACCGTGCGGCCGGGCGAGAGTCTCTACGGCATCGGTGCAGCCTATGGCGCTTCCCCCAGTGCGATGCTGGCCGCCAATCCCTGGGTGCGCAACCGGCCCCATTACTACCTCTATCCGGGCGACACAGTCTGCGTGCCGTAGCACGATGGAGGCAACGCATCCAGTCCACCGGATGGATCTGTTGTTGCATTGCGTCGGTGGAGGGCCGGCGTTGGCGTCTGTCGTAGACGCCTGACAACCGAATCACAGCGCGTAAGCCGGGTTTCCAGAGGGAGACCCGGCTTTTTTCAGGATAAGGATCAAGAGGAGAGGCGCAGGAATTCCTCGCGCCCCCCGAAAACGCCATCGTCCTCGTTCTCAAAACATTTCCCGATCTCTTCTCATCCGTGATACACTGCCCCCATGCACATCGGCGTCTTGACCCACAACTACCCTCGCTTCACCGGTGATTTCAGCGGCGCCTTTGTCGAAGCGTTGTGCGAGGAGCTGGCCGCCCAGGGCCAACGGGTGACGGTGTGGGCGCCCTATGACCCGGCCTACCGTCGCCCCCTGAACGGCGCCGTGACGCTGCGCCTGTATCGCTACATCTGGCCGGATTCGCTGCACCGGTTGGGCTACATGCGCACCATGCAGTCCGACCTCTCCCTGCGGCTGGAAGCTTACGCACTCAGCCCGGCGCTCTTTGCCCGCGGCGTTCAAGCCGTGTGGCGAGACGCGCGACGCCTGCGCCCCGACGTGCTGCACGCCCACTGGCTCTTGCCCAACGGCTTCATCGCCGCCGTCGTCAGCCGACGGCTCGGCATCCCGCTGGCGATTTCGGTGCCAGGCTCCGACGCGCAGGTGGCGCGCAGCAATCCTCTCTTTCGCGCCATGGCGCGCTTCGCCCTGCGCCAGGCCGCGCTGCTCACCGCCAACAGCGCAGAGCTGCGCGACGCCGTCCTTCCGCTCGGCGCCGATCTCAACCGCTTCGACATGATTATTTACGGCACCGACCCCAACGCTTTGACGCCCAGTTCCGAAGGCGTGCAGGCGCTGCGACGTAAATTGGAAATCGAAGAAAGCGCTGTGGTGGCGCTCTGCGTCGGTCGTATGGCGGCCAAGAAGGGCTTCGACGTCTTCATCCGCGCCCTGGCGGACCCGATCTTGCGCACTCAGCCGGTGATCGGCGTGATGGTCGGCGACGGAGACGAAAAAGCCGGCTGGCAGAGGCTGGCGGAGCAGCTCGGCGTGGCGGCGCGGCTGCGATGGGTGGGGAGCGTGCCCAAGACCGAAATCGGACGCTATTACAACATGGCGGACTTTCTGGTGATGCCCTCGGTGAACCGACCGGCGGATGGCCTCAACGTCTGTGTGCTCGACGCCATGAGCTGCGGCAAACCGGTGATCGGCTCCACCGCCGCAGGCAATCCGCTGGCGATTGTGCACGGAGAAACCGGTCTGCTCACGCCGGAGCAGGACGCCGTCACCCTGGCGGCGGCGATGGCGCTGCTAGCGGGCAACCCCGGCCTACGCGCGCGGATGGGGGCGGCTGCACGCACTCGCATCGAAACGGAGCTGGGCTGGCCCCATCTGGCCAAGCGGTACATCGCTCACTTTGAACGCATGATCGGGTAAAGGACCTACGCGCGCAGCTGTAAGGTCAGCTTCCGGCGGGCGCTTCTGGGTGAGTGGAGATGTTACATCCCCTGATCGTCATTTTTTTGTTGCGTGGGCACGCAAAGGAGCTCTCTATGGTCATCCAATCCAGAAAAGTGCACTGGCTCGCTGCGCTGACGTTGATCCTCGCCTTGCTCCTGCCGATGGCGCCCGCCGCACTGGCGCAGGACGTGGCCATCATCCACTATCACCGCCCCGACGGCGACTACGAAGGATGGGGCTTGCACGCATGGGATGCAGCCGCCATCACCGTTGAATGGGCCAATCCGCTGCCGCCGGACGGCCAAGATGATTTCGGTCTCTTCTGGGAGGTGCCGATCAAACCTGACGGAACGCGACTGGGCTTTATCGTCCACAAGGGCGACCTCAAAGACCCCGGCCCCGACCAATTCCTGGACCTGACAAAGTCCAAAGAAGCCTGGGTGATCTCCGGTGATCTCCTGGTTTACACCGAACGGCCGGACCCCAGCGCGCGCCCCAAGGGCGACCTGAACCGTGCGCGCGCCCACTGGGTGACGCGCGAGCTCATCGCCTATCCGGCCGGCGATGACCTGCCCGCCGACGCCGTCTTCCAGTTGTTCGACGCCTCCAACGGCGGGATGCAGCTGACGCTGGACGGGATCATGGGCGCCGGCGTCACGCGCACGCCGCTGACGGTCGACGAGGCCGGGTTGCCGGAGGCGGTGACGGCGAAGTTTCCCCATCTCGCCGGCTACCTGGCGCTGCGCCTGCCGGAGAGCGAGCTGCGCGCCGTGCCCGCCCTGCTGAGGGGCCAACTCGCCGTGCAGGTCGCCACGGCGGAAGGCGAGCTGCTGGACGCCACCGGCGTGCAAATCCCAGGCGTCATCGATGAACTTTTCACCTACGACGGCCCGCTCGGCGTGACGTGGGAAGAGAACGTCCCCACGCTGCGGCTGTGGGCGCCGACGGCCAAGCGCGTGCGCCTTTACCTGTTCGAGGACAGCGCTGCGCCGGAGCCAACGGAGATCGTGGCGATGAAAAACGAAAACGGCGTATGGAGCGTCACCGGCGACCCGACGTGGAAAAACAAGTATTACCTGTACGAAGTGCGCGTCTTCGTCCCGACGACCGGCGCCGTCGAGGTCAACCTGGTCACCGACCCCTACTCCCTGAGCCTCGCCATGAACAGCCGACGCAGCCAGATCGTCGATCTGAACGACCCTGCCCTGAAGCCCGCAGGTTGGGACGAGCTGGTCAAGCCGCCGCTCGAGGCGCCGGAGGACATCACGGTTTGGGAAGTGCATCTGCGCGACTTCAGCGCGCTGGACGAAAGCGCGCCCGAAGCGCACCGGGGCGCGTACCTCGCCTTTACGCATCCGGAATCGAACGGCATGCAGCATCTCAAGGCGCTGGCCGAGGCCGGACTGACGCACCTGCATCTGCTGCCGACCTTCGACATCGCCACCATCGACGAGGACAAAACGACCTGGGAGGCCCCCGATCCGGCGCTGCTGGCGACGTTGCCGCCCGACTCGGAAGAGCAACAGGCGCTGGTCGCAGAGACCCGACACGTCGACGCCTACAACTGGGGCTACGATCCCTTCCATTACTTCGTCCCCGAAGGCTCCTACGCCACCGACCCCGACGGCCCGACGCGCATCCTCGAATATCGGCGGATGGTGCAGGCGCTCAACGAGATGGGGTTGCGCGTGGTCGCCGACGTGGTCTTCAACCACACCAACGCCAGCGGTCAGAGCGAGAAGTCGGTGCTCGACCGCATCGTGCCCGGCTACTATCATCGCCTCAGCCTGGACGGTTTCGTCGAAACGAGCACCTGCTGCCCCAACACTGCAACCGAGCACAACATGATGCGCAAGCTGATGGTGGACGCCGTCAAGCTGTGGGCGACCGCCTACAAGATCGACGCCTTCCGCTTCGACCTGATGGGTCACCACATGGTTGCGGACATGCTGGCCGTGCGCGAGATGCTCGACAGCCTGACCCTGGAGGAGGACGGCGTCGACGGCGCCGGCATCTTCCTCTACGGTGAAGGCTGGAATTTCGGCGAGGTCGCCAACAACGCGCGCGGGGTGAACGCCACGCAGCTCAACCTGGGCGGCTCCGGCATCGGCACTTTCAACGACCGCCTGCGCGACGCCGTGCGCGGGGTGGGCCCCTTCGACGGCGGGCAGAATCTCAAACGCCAGGGCTTCGTCTCCGGCCTCAGCATCCAGCCCAACGCCTATGACTGGGGCGGCGAAGAAAAGGCCGCCGCGCGGTTGGGGTTGCTCACGGACTGGATCAAGATCGGGCTGGCGGGGAATTTGAAGGAGTATTTGCTGCTCGATCACCGCGGCTACGCGCTGTTCGGCGCAGAGATCGACTACAACGGCGCGCCGGCCGGCTATACGATGGACCCGCAGGAGAACATCGTCTACGCCGACAAGCACGACAATCAGACCCTCTTCGACGTCGTGCAGCTGGCTGCACCGGACGAGGCCACCGTCGCAGAGCGGGTGCAGATGGCGCAGCTCGGCCATGCCATCGTGCTGCTCAGCCAGGGCGTGCCCTTCCAGCAGGCGGGCACGGAGATGCTGCGCTCCAAGAGCTTTGACCGCGATTCCTACGACTCGGGCGACTGGTTCAACTTCCTTGACTTCACCTATCAGGACAACGGCTTTGGCCGCGGCCTCCCGATCGCAGACAAAAATCAAAGCGATTGGCCGATCCTGCGGCCCCTGCTGGCCGATCCTGACCTCAAGCCGGACGAAGAGTTGATCCAGGCCACGATTGCGCACTTCACCGACTTCCTGCGCATCCGCTACAGCTCGCCGCTTTTCCGCCTGCGCACCGACGAGCAAATTCTCAACATGGTGCATTTCCACAACGTCGGGCCAGAGGCGATTCCAGGGCTGATCGTAATGAGCCTCGCCGACGTCGGCGAGGGGGAGGCCGACGTGGACCCGAACCTGGAGCTGCTCGTCGCCCTCTTCAACGCGCGGCCGGAGACCGTGACCTTCCGCGACGAGACGCTGGCGGGGATGAACCTGACGCTGCATCCGGTGTTGGCGAAGCGCGAGAACCGCTATGCGAATGCGTCCTATGACGCCACAAACGGCGCATTCACCGTTCCGGCGCGTGCGGCCGTCGTCTTTGTCGCCGCCGACGTTGCGGAGGATTTCATCGAACGCTTCAATGCGCTGCGCCGTTCGCTCGAGGCGATCCGCAGCGAACAGCCCTCGTTGGAGGAAATTCAGGCCGCCGAGGCGGCTGCAGCGCAGGTGCAGGCGGCGCCGCAGAGCGTCTCGTTCCCCGGCACGATCGGCTCGGCGCTGGGCGGCGCCGACTGGGCGCCCGACGATCCGGCGGTGCAGGCCACGGGCGAGGGGCTGGGCGTGTGGGCGCTGGTCGCCGACTTGCCCGCCGGCGAGTACGAATTCAAAGTGGCGATCAACGGCTCGTGGGATGAAAACTACGGTCTGGGCGGCGAGCGCAACGGACCGAACATCCCACTGCGCCTCGACAGCCCGGCGACGGTGACCTTCCGCTACGACGCCGCCACCCATGCCGTGTGGGCGGAGGTGGCGGGTGAAGTCGTCGCCGGAACAGCGCCGGACGAATAAACTCGTTGTGCGCTCCCGTTGTGCGCTGTGGGAGCGTTGCTCCCACAGCGCACAACCTTCTACGCCTTCACCTTTTCCTTGCCCAGGTAGGGGAGGCACCCCGCTCGCTCGACCAACGCTTCACCGATCTCTCGATTGCGTCCGATCTCAGAGGCGCGGTGCGCATCCGAGTTGACGGCGACAAACTGCCCGCCCTCTTCTCGATACCAGCGCAACACCGTCTCCAACGCCGGATTCCAACCTGGAACATAAGTCAAAAAGCGCGTGTTCAGCTCCAGAATTCGTCCGTGCTGGACGAGAGCGCGCATCGCCTTGCGCACCGGCTGCTCGATGCGTTCGATCGCCGGCGGGCCAAAACGCACCGTTCCCGGCCAAAAGATGCGGTCAAAATGGGCGATAATCTTGCAATTCACCGATGCGGCGATGTGGGCTAGCTCTTCAAAATAGAGGGTGTACACATCCTCGGGTTGCCGGCCGTCGAAACAATCCACGTAATGGATATTCCGACCTTGCAGCCAGTGCAGAGAACCGATGACCATATCGAACGAATAGCGCGCCAGCAGATCCTCCACTTCGGCAAGATGCTCGTGAGGGTTGCCCAACTCCACCCCGCTCCACAGCGTGAGGCCGCGAGCGGCGTAGCGCTGTTGACAATGGTGGAGCTCGGCGAAGTAGCGATCGAAGTCCGGCCGCTGATGGACGCCATCCGGCAGCCACTCCACGTGATCGGTGACGGCGATATGCGTCAAACCGAGGGCGAGCGCCTGCTCACAGAGTTCGGCGATGGTGTGGTTGCCATCGAGGCTATGGGTGGAATGCATGTGCAGGTCGGTCAAAATCATATGTTCTTCGCTCGTGGTTGATTTGGTTTCCCCATGTAGATATGTAGAGCGCAAACGATTTCGATGCGCCATTTTTTCGCCATCAAGTACGACATTATACATCGAATGCAACCCGATGTATTTTTTTCAAAGCCGGACTGCACTTTAGAGATGAAGGGGAATTGCTTTGAGCAGCCAACCTTGCAAACAGAAAGCAACAGTGCGAGTCAGAAAGGATGGAACGATGTCTAGACCGTCCGGGCGGATGCCCAAAACCTGGATCATTGCTGCAATTGCATTTATTGTTCTCTCAGCGCTTTGGTCGAGTCGCGTAGCGCTGGCGGATGGGCAAGAGCTGAAGGGGCGCATCGAGGCGATGCCGGCCAGTGGACTGCTGGGGGAGTGGGTGATCGCAGGCCGCACATTTCTCGTCACGGAAGCGACGCGCATCCGCGAGGACAAAGGCCCGGCCGCGGTCGGCGTATGCGTCGAAGTGGAGTACAGCGGAAGCGCGGCGCCCTTCCTGGCGAAGAAGATCGCCACCAAAAGCGACGATGACTGCAACGGCGGCCCGCCGCCTTCCGAACAGGAGGCCTTCGGCATTGTTCAAAGCAAACCTGCCCACGGGTTGATCGGCGCATGGACGATCGGCGGCGTCGCCTATCAGGCGTCTCCCGGCGTCAAGTTCAAGCAGCGCCACGGTCCGCTGGTCGTCGGCGCCTGCGCCAAAGTGCACTTCAGCGGGACGGAGCAGCCCTTCCGGGTGCGGGAGATGGAAAGCCGGCCGCTCTCCGACTGCGGCGGCAACGGCACGGTGCCTCCTGCGCCGACGCCGCCAGGGCCTCAGGTCGAGCGCTTTGGCCGTATCGACAGCTTCCCAGAAGGACTGATCGGCGAGTGGGTGATCGACGGCGTCAAGTACACGGCGACCTCCTCCACAGAGTTCGAGCAGAAGAATGGGGCGTTCGCCGTCGGCGTCTGCGTGAAACTGCACGCCTTCTTGAGCACCGACCCGCCGACGCTGCGCGAGGTTGAGACGGAGCGAGATCACAAGTGCAACAACGGCGGCGACGACAACATCATCGGCAAAGGTGAACTCTTTGGCGAAGTGCAGAGCTTCCCCGAGGGGCTGATCGGCGAATGGAACATCGCGGGCATCACCTTCGTCGCCGACGCCTCTACGAAATTCGAGCAGAAGCACGGCGCCTTTGCCGTCGGCGTGCTCGTCAAAGTGAAATTTGTCATCCTGCTGGACGGGACCTTCTACGCCCGCGAGATTGAAACGAAATCGGGCGTGCACCTCGGTCGCGGCCATGCCTTCGGCGTTGTCGAAAGCATGCCCGCAGGACGCATCGGAACGTGGGTGATCAGCGGCGTCGAGTATCAGGTGACGGAACAGACGCGGCTGCGCGAAAAGCACGGCGCGCTGCAAGTCGGCGCCAAAGTGCGGGTGAAGTATGTCGTGGATGCGAACGGTCAACGCACCGCGCTCAAGATTGAAACCACGCGCTCCCAAGGCGGCGTCTCTCGCCCCAACCACTTCAAAACCTTTGGCTTCGTCGATCAGATGCCGCCCGACGGGCTGATCGGCCAGTGGGTCATCAACGGCGCCGCCTTCATTGCGGACGCGCGCACAAAGTTCAAAGAGACCAACGGACTGTTGGGCTTGGGCGCTTACGTCTCTGTGGAGTACCGCATCGTCAACGGGCAGCGCATCATCCATGAGCTGGAGACGAAAGTGCCGCCCGGCGCCGGCGCACTCCTGAAACTCGCCAAAATCGAAGCCAAGGCAGAGGTGGCCGCTGCGGCGGCGGATGGCTCCGAGGTGTGGCGCATCGGCGGCGTCAACTACGTCGTGACGCCCGCCACCGACATCGACGACCTGGAGAGCGGGCTGGAAGTCGGCGACCTGGCGCTGGTGAACAGCTACGAAGAAGCGGACGGCACGCTGGTCGCCACCGAGGTGCGCGGGGTGAACCTCACCGCAAGGATTTTCCTGCCGACGGTGAACAGATAGACGCCTCCCCCTTTCTCCGGTTTATTTGAGCCGAATGCGCCGTCTGGTGACGGCGCATTCGCATTGGGCTGCATTTCCTATCTGCATTCCGTTTGCTCAACCGAAGCGTGCGTACTCGATCAAATCAGACAAAGCGCAGGTCGCCAGACCGATGACGTGATCGCCGCCGCCATAGTAGACGTAGACGCGGTTATCGACGACGGGATTGGCGTTGCTGAAAACCACGTTGGGCACGTCCCCGCGCAGCTCCCATAACTCCTCCGGCCAGAAGATCGGCTCCTTGGGACGGTGAATCACCTGCGTCGGGTCCTCCAGGTCGAGCAGGATGACGCCCAGCCGATAGATGCGGTCTTCTGCATAGGCGTGGTTGAGGCAGAGCCAACCGTAGGGCGTCTCGATCGGCGGGCCGTTGCTGCCGACGCTGCGCGCATCCCACCAGTTGTCCGGCCGCGGCCCGTAGATCGGCGCCATCTGCTCCTGCGGCCACGTGCGCAGATCGTCGGAATAGGCGATCCAGACCTGTGGCCAACGACGATGCAGCGCAGCGTAGCGCCCGTTGATCTTGCGCGGAAAGAGCACATGATCCTTGTTGTCCTCTCCTCGCACGATGGGGCCGATGCGCTCCCAGGTGATCAGGTTGCGGCTCATGGCGATCATCGGCAGGATGCCGCCGCCGGCGTGCGTGGGTTTGCCCTCTCCTGCGAATTTGCGGCCATAGGCAGTGTAGGTCATGTAAAAGACGCCATCGAGCAAGACGATGCGAGGGTCTTCGAGGCCGCGCGATTCGTAGGCGTTCTCCGGCGACAGAATCGGGTGGCGCATGCGGTTCCAATGCACGCCGTCGGCGCTGACGGCGTAGCCGAGACGGCTCACCCAATCGACGCCCTGGGCGCGATAAATCATGTGAAAGAGGCCATTGTGATGAATGACGGCGGGATTGAATACATTTTCCGACTCCCACCAGGAAGTCGGGTCCGGCGTCAACACCGGCTCCGGATGTCGTTCTAAGCGAAAGCTCATGCAAATTCTCCGTGATTTGAGTGGTGCGTAATTTATGTTGTGTGATTCGTGTTGCGTGGAGCAGCGTCGAAAGGTCGCGCCTGGGATGGCGTCCCTCGAGATGCGAACCACGCAACACGGGACAAATTCGGCGACCTATCCTTTTACGCCGCCGATCGTCAACCCTTCAATGAAATACCGTTGCGCCATAAAGTAGAGCAACAGCAGCGGCGCGGCCATCACCGTTGACATCGCCATCATGTAGTGCCACTTGGGCGCTTCCTTGGAGAGGGACTCCTGGAAGAATTTGAGCGCCATCACCATCGGAAATTTGTCGACGCTGTTGAGGTAGATGAGCGGACCCATGAAGTTGTTCCAGTTGCCCTGGAAGATCAACACGGCCAGCGCCAGCAGCGCAGGCTTGATCAGCGGCAACATGATGATGACGAAAACCTGCAATACATTGGCGCCGTCGATGTACGCGGCCTCCTCGAAATCTCTGGGAATGGTCAGCAAAAACTGGCGCAGCAAGAAGACCGCCCAGGCCCCGCCGCCCAGCCAGATGCCGGTGACCAGTGGATCATAGGTGTTGATGAGCTGAAGGTTGCGCCAGATCAAAAAGGTCGGGATCAAGGTCACGATGCCCGGCAACATCATGGTGGAAAGCAGGATAATAAAAAGCGTGTTGCGCAACGGAAATTGAAAGCGCGCAAAGCCGTAGGCGACCAACGACACTGCGATCAGCTCGGCGGTCATCGCCAACAGCGTGATAAAAAGCGTATTGGCGAGAATGCGCCAGAAGGTCAGATTAGGCGCAATTCGGCTCAGCTCGATGAACGCCTGTGGGTAGTTGCTCCAAGCGATGGGGTCCGGGATCCATCGAATCGGCCAGATAAAGAGCTGATCCTCCGTCTTGAGCGAGGTCGAAATCATGTAGGCGAAAGGAATCAACACGAAGAGCGAGAAAAAAATCAGCAGCGCATAGGTGAGGACGCGATCCAGCATCTGGCGCATGCGCATGCGAGGCGTGCGCACGCGTGCGCCGGACATCGACTTTTCCGCAGCGACGGCAGGAGTGGCAGCCATGGCCTTATCCTTTCTCACTTTCATAATAGACCCACAGCGCCGATGAGCGGATCACCAGGAGCGTCAACGCCAGAATCACCGCCAGCAGGAACCACGCCATCGCCGAGGCGTAGCCCATGTGGCGAAAGGCGAAAGCCTCCTGATAGATCAGCACATTCAAGAACTGTCCGGCGCGTTGCGGCGTCGTGATGAAGAACGCCTGCGTGAAGATCTGCAGCGCGCCGATGATGCCCGTCACGAGCGTGTAAAAGAGCGTCGGGCTGAGCATCGGGATCGTCACAAAGCGAAACTGCGCCCACGTCCCGGCGCCGTCGATCTGGGCGGCCTCATAGAGCGCGCGCGGGATATTCTTCAGCCCGGCCAGCAAAATCACGGCGTTGGCGCCAAAGACGCCCCACATGCCCATGATCACGTAGGCGGGCAGCACCAGGTTGGGATCTGTGAACCACGCCAGCGGCTGCATGTTGAACAAGGCGTAGAAGGGCTGCAGGAAGAAATTGATCAGCCCCGAAGAAGGGCTGAACATCCAGCGCCACAACAGCGCCACGGCGGCGGCAGGCAACACAGCCGGCAGGTAGTAGAGCGTGCGCCAGAAGCCGATGGCGCGCACGTTGCGGTTGAGGAGCAAGGCCACGCCCAACGCGCCGATCATGCCCAAGGGCACATTGAAGAAGGCGTAAAGCATCGTCAGCCGCAGCGAAGGCCAGAAGTTGCGGTCGCTTGTGAACATGCGCACGTAGTTGTCCAGCCCGATCCATCGCGGCGGCTGAAAGATGTTGTACTCGGTGAAGCTGAGATAAAACGAATAGAAGAACGGGTACAGGCTGAAGATCAGGAAGCCGAAGATCCACGGCAGGACAAAAGCGTAGCCGCGCGCGATGTCGCGCTTGACACCGATGCGTTGCAGCCCTGTGTTCAACAAATACATCATTGCACCGAGTGCGCCGCCAACCAGCGACCAGCGCACCAGCGTTGGCCAGTAGGATTGAATCGCAGCCTCCATGCCGAAACTCCTTTCTCCGACGGCGACTCGTGTTGCGCGGTGCGTGTTGCGTGTCTTTGTGAAACACGCAACACGCAACACTTCATCACGTTACGGCAGCAACTCTTCCAACATCGGACGAATCTTCGGCGCCAGCTCGGCGGCTGTGCCCTGGTCATGGAAGAGCGGATCCATGAAGTCGCCCCAGAAGATCGTGTCCCACTCCTGATGCCGCGGGATGATGTTGAAGGCGCGCATGTCCGGGATCGCCTCGACGATGGCCGCTGCATTCTTCTCCTTGCGCGGCTCGGCCGCCACCAGCGCCTCGACATTGGCCAGCGACTTGCGCGGGGCGACGATCTTCCAGCCGTGAATCTTCTCGGTCAACAGCGCCAACGCCTCGTAGGCCAGCTCCGGATTCTGGGTCTGCGCCGCAATGACGGTCGAGGCCGTCCACGCAAAGGTCGGGCGTCCGGCCGGCCCGGCAGGCACGCGCACCACGCCGACGTCCAGCCCAGGCACGCGATCCAGATCGTCGGCGGCGCCGCCCATGAACATGGCGATCTTGCCCGCCTTGAACATCTCACCGAAGCCCTGCTCCTGGATCACAGCCTCCGGCGGCGTGTGCACATCGTCGTAAATCAAATCGGCGTAGAACTGGAAGCCGGCGATCGCCTCCGGCGTGTCGATCGGGCACGCGCTGAGGTCGGCGGTGATCACTTCGCCGCCCGCCTGCCAGACGAACATCTGCGGGGGCGGCCAGCCGTTCATGGTGAAGCCCCACTGGTCGTTCTTGCCGTCGCCGTCAAGGTCCTTGGTCAGCGCAGCGGCGGCGGCCACAAAGTCATCCCAGGTCCAGTCGGCGGTCGGATAGTCGACGCCGGCGGCGTCGAAGAGCCCCCGATTGAAATAGAGCACTACCGGCTGCGCAATCCACGGCAGGCCGTAGGTGCGCCCCTGATATTGCGCCGTCTTCAAAATATCGGGGAAGTAGTCATCAAGATTCGCCGCGGGGTGGACAGTGTCGCCGGCCAAAAAGTCGGTGATGTCGAGCAGCGCACCCTGCGCAGCCATGCCGGCGATCCACTCCTGGGAGAGCCAGAAGAGGTCGGCGGAGGTGCCGCCCGCCAGCGCCGTCTGAATCTTGGTGTAATAGTCGGCCGGCGCCGGTTCATGGACGATCTCGAACCTGTCCTGCTCGCTATTGATCGCGTCCAACAGCACCTGGAGTTCGGCGGATTCATCGACGCCCGCCCATGTCGCCAGGCGAATCGTCACCTTCTGGGCGGCGGGCGCCGGCTGCTCCCCAGGTGCAGCGGCAGGTGCGGTCACAGGCGCGGCGCATGCGCTCACCACCAGCCCCAGGATCAACAGCAGACTGAAAAGAAAAATAGGTCGTTTCATCGGACGGTCTCCTTTCGGTTTGAATAGGGTGAAACTCTTGCGACGAAAAGAATCAACTTTGCTCAAGAGCGGTTCAGAACATTTCACGTCATGCGGCACCCTCCTTGCGTTCTGACGCTAGCCACTCGTGACATTCTGGAGCGAGCTTCTCAGTCCGGCGCCGCAGCTCTCGCGCACAACTAGCTCGGCGCCGACGATCATGCGCACCGGTGGACTGGGACCCGCATCTGCTTCTTTCGGTGACCGTTCGGCCAACCGATCGAGAAGTCGCTGCGCAGCCAGTCGGCCCATGCGCCGCTTGAACACATGCACGGTCGTCAACGGCGGCGTACACAGCTCCGCCCAGCGGATGTCGTCAAAGCCGACCACCGCTAAGTCCTCGGGGACCCGTCGTCCCCTCTGGTTCGCCGTGCGAATGGCGCCGATCGCCATGGAGTCGTTGATGGCGAAGACCGCCGTGAGGCCCGGCCAGCTCTCCAGCGCCTCCGCCATGCTGGCTTCGCCGCTGGCGATGGTCGTTTCATTCGAACGGATCACCATCGGAGTCAGGCCGTGCATCTCCATCACCTGGCGGTAACCGGTCACCCGCTCCCGATTGCTATGCCATGTCTCCGGACCCGACAGACAGACGATGCGGCGATGTCCAAGGCCGATCAGATGTTGCACTGCGGTCGCAGCGCCGCCGGCGTCGTCCACAACGACGGCGTCCACGCTTGTCTGCGTCAGCGCATTGTCCACCAGCACCACAGGGGTGTCGCTGGCCAGCATGTGCAGGATGAAGGACGGCGCAATGTCCGGGCCGGCCAGAATCAGCCCGTCCGCGCGACGTTGCTGAACCACGGCGAAGCGCTGGGGGTGCGCCATCGTCTCGTCATCCAGGAGGGACAACAAAATATGGTACCCGTGCTGCGCAAGCTCTGCGGCTGCGCCCGCCATGATCAACGAATAGAACGGGTCGTCGTTGGAGACCTGCGGATGTTGATGCATGACGAATGCGATCGTCTCCGTGCGCGCCGTGGCCAGGTTGCGCGCCGCCACATCCGGCGCATAGCCTTCCTGCCGCATCAGCTCCAGAATCTGTCGCCGCAGCTCTGGGCTCACGCCGTCCTGATCGTTGAGTGCGCGCGAAACGGTTGCGACGGAAACGCCCAACCGCGCCGCAATCTCCTTTTGCGTAATTGCGCCTCGCTTCATGGGTTTCGCAAATATTACGTAATCGGTTACGTGGTGATTACTTAAAAGTTTAACGCAAAAAAGGGTGCTTGTCAATCCCCTCTTTTTACGTTTTTTGCGTTTTGCTAGGAGCGCTCTGGAGACTGTTTGCGGAGAACGGCGATGATCTCGGCCAGAATGGCGACGGCGATTTCGGCGGGAGTTTGCGCGCCGATGTCCAACCCGATCGGCGCATGGACGCGGTCAAACTTGTGACGGGGGATGCCGCGCTCGCGTTCGAGCAGCTCGTAGACGGCGCGAACGCGTCGGCGACTGCCGATCATGCCGATGTAGGCCACCGGATCATCCAACACTTCGAGCAACAGATCGACGTCGTATTGGTGGCCGCGGGTGACCAACACAATGCAGGTGTTGGGATCAAAAGTGGGACGATCCCCGCGCAGCTTGCGCAGCTCCTCCCGGAATGGACCGGCGATCACGCGATCGGCGGTGGGGAAGCGTTCACGGTTGGCGTATTGCGGACGATCGTCCAGCACCGTCACCGAAAAATCGCAGAGAGAGGCCATCACCGCCAGCGGCGCCGCCACATGGCCGGCCCCGGCGATGATCAGGTGATAAGGCTGAGGTTGCACCTCAACGAAAAGTGTGATGGCGCCTGCTTCGGTGCGATAATCCAGCCGGGCGTGACGTCGTTCGCGCAGGGCGGTGCGCGCCTCCTCCAGGAGCCGGGGCTGCAGGTCGCGGAGCTGCAGGTCGCCCAGCGGAGTGCGTTCATCGAGCCAGACCACGAGGTGCCGCCCAAGCGCAGGCAAGAACTCGCCCGTCGCCTGGACGACGCTGACAAGGGCGACTGCCTCTCGACGCTCGGCGGAGGCCGCCAGCGCGGCTGCGATGGCGCGCATCATACCTCGGCCTGCACCGGATTGTTCTGGGCTTCCGTTTCCTCCGGCCCCCACCGCTCGATCAAGACGTCCAACACGCCGCCGCAGACGCCCATGCTCTGCATCGAAATCGGCTCCGTCAGGTCGACGCGCACGAGGCGCGGCTGTCCATCGGCGATGACGTCGAGGCCGGCGCGGATCACCTCCGCCTCGCCGCAGCCGCCGCCGACCGTGCCGACATGCTTGCCGTAGGGGTGGATGATCATCTTTGCGCCGACTTCGCGTGGGGTCGAACCCTTGACCTGGACGATCGTCGCCACCGCCACGGTCAGACCTTCATCCAGGAACTGTTGAAGTTGACAATAAAAAGGTTTCGTCATAAAGGCGATGCGCAATGAGAAGATGCACTGGAAGATTGCTGCGTTGCAAGCACCGGGCCGTCCAAACAAAGCACTTTGCCTGCATGCTCACATGCGCCGCAGATGCCGATGGCGCAGCGCATGTAGGCCTCCCAGCTGCATTGACAGGGAAGAGAAGCCCGCTGCGCCGCTGCTTCGACGGCCTGCAGCATGCCATGCGGCCCACAGGCGTAAACGCCGTCGATCTCGCCGCGCTCGATAAGCGGCCTCAACGCATCGGTCACGCGACCAGGCTGGCCTCGGCTTCCGTCTTCGGTGGTCACCCGGAGCGTCAAGGCGCCCGGCGGCGTCGAGGCGCGTAGCTGCTCGAAGCGGTCGATGTATAAGAGATCGTCCCGTGTACGCGCGCCGACGATCGCCGTCACTTGTGCGCCCTCGGCAAGTTGCCGCTGCGCCAGCCAGAGCAAGGGCGCCACGCCGTAGCCGCCGCCGACGAGCGCCGGCCGCCGTTGTTCGGGGAGCGCGCAGAAGCCATGGCCAAACGCCCCGCGCAGCCAGAGTCGGTCGCCGACCTGCAGCTCATGCACCAGCCGGGTGAAGGGGCCGACCGCCGTGATCATGAGCGTCACCGGGTCGGCGTTCACCAGAGAAAAGGGTTTTTCGTCGAACCGCGGCAGCCACGCCATCACGAACTGGCCAGGCGCAGCCTCCAGGCGGGCGTCGAAGACGAATGTTTTGGTGCGATAGTTGTCGACCTCGATGGCAACAATGCGACAGGGCGTCGGCAGCGTGAAACGACTCATAGCCAGGTTATGCATGATCCAGATTATGCATGATGAGGGCAGGGGCTTCCAAACGGAAGGCTGCGCAGGGTGCGTTCGGCGCCGCTACCGTCGGTCGTCCAGAACGGCCACGAAGATGATCGTCGGCGGGATATGGCGAAGGGCGGAGAGCGGATCGTCGTAGGGCCAGATTTCGTCCAGCATCTCCTCCGGGGGCGACGGCTCCAGCAGACGCAGCAGGCGGAAACCGGCCTGGTTCAGCATGTCGATCCATTCGCCGATCGTGTGGTGGTAGGAGCGCATCCACACGCCGGTGTCGTCGAACCTCCAGGTCATCGGCGTCGAGTCGAAGTAGCTGCGCGCCGGATAGAGGGTGACGTCGTCTTCCTCTGGGTCAAAAAAGCAGTCTCGAAAAGGGTGATCGAGGCTGAAGACAAGGCGTCCCTGCGGGCGCAGCACGCGCGCGCATTCGCCCAGGCAGCGCGGCATGTCGGCGACGTATTGGAACGCATATGCGCTGAAGACGACGTCCCACTCCCGGTCGCGGAAGGCGCTGAGGTCTTCCGCCGTCCCCTGGACGAACTCGACCGCAACGCCTTCTTGCGCCGCCAGCTTACGAGCGTGCTCGAGTTGAGCGTCGCTCAGGTCGAGGCCGGCGGCGATGGCGCCTTGTTTGGCGAAGGCGATGCTGCATTGGCCGCCGCCGCAGCCCACTTCGAGGATGCGCAGCCCCTTCACGTCGCCGAGCAAACGCAGGCGATTTTCCGGCGGCGCCCACGGACCGTAGTGTGCACTGTCGGTGGGGATGGCGTGGCGCTGCTGATAGTGAGCGGCGATTTGATTCCAGGCGGCGCGCATTTCGATTCGAGGCTTCATACGGGCGCTCAAGACACAACGCTCAATAATTGACCACCGGCGCAAACAGGAAAGGCACGATCGAACAAAAACAGCTCAGGGCGAAAGCAATCAGCCCAAGGATCAGGAAGAGATTGGCGGCGGAGCGATCTTCTTGCGCCGGCTTGTTTCGATAGACAAAGTAGAGCACGATGCCGACGATTGGCACCAGGAAAGAGAGCACATAAAAGACAATCTTGAGCCCCGGGGAAAGCTCCGGCTGGACGCCGCCGAATCCTACGCCGGCCTGCACCTGCGGCGCAGGGGCGTCGAACTGACGCCCGAGCGAAGGATCGACCGACGGCGGTGGAGCCGACCTCGGCGGTTGCGCTGGAGGAGACGGCGGAGTGGCCGGCACCCAGTTTTGCGTAGCGGGATCGTAGTAGTTCCACTGGCCGGTCTCCCGCGCCTTGGCCCACCATCTCCCTTGCTCGTCCTGGATCATCAGGGCGCGCAGCGCTTCGTCAAATTCCTGCTCGGAGATGGCGCCGGCCTGGAATTGCAGTTTCAATTCAGCATACCTTTGGTCAACTTCACTGAAGGTCATGGCGTTTTCCTTTCGCGTTGCGTGGGTGATTGTATTTTCGCGCTGGCGTATTCCTACGATCCGCGAGGCAGAGAGGGAGGACGCTCCTGGCCTGAGTTGCGCCCCGTCTCCGATTTTTCAGCGCCGCCGGGCAGCGTCGGCGGGCGCGCAGGAGGGAGATGCGGCGGCTGCGCCTGGCTCGTCGGGTCAGGCGGCAATGCAGGCGGACGCGGCGGAGCGCCTACGGCGCGCAGCGCATGGTTATACATGGCCGGCGCGTCTTTGTAGGAGGGCGCTTCAGCGAGAATGGCCCTGGCCAGCTCGAGCACCTGCCGCCATTTCTGCTCCGCATAGGCGCTAACCAAACGCCGGTAGTGGTCGGCGAGCCGCTCCTGCAGCTTCGACTGCTGCCAGAGAACCATGATGTCGCGATAGCCCGGGGAACGGTCGTTGCAGAGTTTGAAACAACGATTGGCGTCGGCCCATCGTTCCGCGCGCATATGTTCAACGGCTTGCTGATACAGCTCTTCCGCCGTGCGGTCGGCGCTCTGCCATCGATCTTTGAGCCAGTCAGGCAGTCGTCGGATGACTTCTCCCGCGCCGGACGACAGAATGGCGCGCAGTTGAACCAGGTCAACGTCGAGATTGCCCATCGTCGACGCAACGACTTCTTGTCGCAGCGCCTGGGTGTGCGCGTCGCCGGTCGTCGGCTTCAGGTCGAAAAGCACGCCGTCGGGCGCGCGCAGGTACAGCACCGGCGTCGCCCATTCGCCGCTGTCTTCAAAGCGCGCCCAAACGTAACGTCGCGCGCTGGTCATGGCGGCGTCTACAGGCAGGCCCACTGCGATGGCGCTGTAAAATTCGCTCGCAAAAGGAATGGCGACGACGTCGCTGATGCTGAACTGCATGGCGACGACCGCCGGCGTCCCCTGCGCCAGCAGGCTGGTCGCCACGCCGGCGGACGGGTTGTTGAGATCGCCGACGGCGCCTTCGCATGCGTTGATCAGCGCCAGGCGCACGGTGCGGCGAAACGCCTGGCCTAAACGGGCGGCGCCGACCGGCGTCGCCGTTCCATCGTCGCTTTCAAAGAGGAGATAGCCCGCCTTGCTCCCCTCCGGCTCTTCCAGATAAGCGCCGTGCCCCATGAAATGAAAGATGTGGTAGTCGCGCTGGGCGAGCAGCGTCGTCACAGCGTGCAGGGTGTTGGCCGGCGCCCAGTCAATCTCCACCATGCGGGCGGCGATCAGTCGCTCCAGGCTGGCCTCAAGGCCGGCGCGTTCGCGCGCAACGTCGAGCGGCTCCAGGTCGCGCGGGCTGCAAGCCATCGCCAGGATGCGCAACGGCGGCTCCACCTGCAGCGTGCGCACCGGCTCCGGAGTCTGAAGATAGCGGACGACCGTCAGGTCGGGCGAGAGCGCCAGGAAAAAGCGGCGCTCCGGGTGGTAGAGAAATTCCCAGGGCAGGCTGGAGAGCTCAGGCGCGCCGCTCAGGTCGAGACGCAAACGCACGCCCTGCTCGCTCGTCAGGGCGTGCGCGTCCAGCGTTGCGTCCAACTGATGCAGCGCTGCGCCGGAAAACATGGCGGCGAAAAGGGCGCGGCCTATCTCCTGCGCAAGAGCGTCTGCGCTTTGCCTGGAGGAGCGACGCGCCGGCTGGGGGCCGCGCGTCGCTTCAGCGATGTAATACTTGAGCTGATACTCCTCAAAAGGCGCCTGAAAGGTGGTCTGCACGCGTCGACCGTCGGGGGCGCGCAAGGTGGCCGTATAGCCGGAAGGGCTGCGCGTCACCGAAATATCGAGGTCGACCAGCGTGCGAGAAGCCATGCTCGAAGCGACGGAAATCCTGACAGAGTGGGCAGCGTTATGGGCGAGACATCACTTTTTTCATCATAACACAGTCGTCAAGTTTAGAAAACACCCTAAATTCAACCTTCCAAAGAGCCGTAGATCTCGCCATACTTGGTGCGCAGATAGGTGAGATAAGGCTCCAGCGTCAACGGTTGGCCGGTCACGCGGCGAAGCAGCTCATCGGCGGTGTAGCGGGCGCCGTGGCGATAGATGTTCTCGCGCAGCCAGGCGTGAAGCGTCGTGAAGCAGCCCTGGCCGATCTCTGCTTCGATCTGGGGATGGGCGTCGAGGGCGGCGGCGTAGAATTGCGCCGCCATGATGTTGCCCAGGGCGTAGCTCTGAAAGCCGCCGCCGATGGGGCCGGCGAACCAGTGGACGTCCTGCATCACGCCGTCGCGATCGTCCGGCGGGCGCACGCCGAGGCTCTCTTCGTAGCGGGCGCCCCATGCTTCCGGCAGATCGGCGATCGACAATCTGCCTTCAAGCAGCTCAAGCTCCAGGTCGAAGCGAATGATGACGTGCAGGTTGTAGGTGACCTCGTCGGCCTCGGTGCGAATGAGTGAAGGCGTCACGCGGTTGATGGCGCGATAGAAGGTTTCGAGATCGACGTCGGCCAGTTGCTCCGGGAAGGTCGCACGCAGCGCCGGATAATAGTGCTCCCAGAAGCGCCGACTGCGGCCGACGAGGTTCTCCCACAGCCGCGACTGGCTCTCGTGCACGCCGAGCGAAGCGCCGGCGTCGAGCACGGTGGCGTCGTACGCCTCGTCGATGCCCAACTCGTAGAGCGCGTGGCCGGTCTCATGCATGGTGCTGAAGAGCGCGTTGGCGAGGTCGTGCTCATCGACGCGGGTGGTGATGCGCACATCGTCGTGGGAGAATTTGGTCATGAAGGGGTGATGGGTTTCGTCCTGGCGGCCGCGTCTGAAGTCGTAGCCGAAGGCGGCGGCGATGCGCTCGCCAAAGGCGAGCTGTTGCGGCTTGGGATAGTGGCGACGCAGGAAAGCGGCGTCCACCTGAGGGCGCTCGGCGATGACGGCGACCCAGGACGTCAGCGTCCGGCGCAGCGTTTCAAAGAGCGGGCGGAGGGTCGCCACCGTCATGCCCTCATCCGCCATGTCGATCAGCGGGTCGGCGATGTGAGCATGGCCAGGGAAAAACTCCGCCATCTGTCGGCTCAGGACGAGCGTCTGTTCCAGGCAGGGTTGCACGCGTTTGAAGTCATTGGCGGGGCGCGCTTCGGCCCAGACCATGTAGGTATTGGCGACATGCTCTGTGAACCGGGCGGCGAACGCGGCCGGGATGCGCGTGGCGCGCTCATAGACTTTGCGCATTTTGCGATAATGCGCCGCCTCCACGCTGTCAGGGGGCTGAGAAGCAAACCACGGCTCCAGGCTGTCAAGCAGGCGGCCGATGGCAGGATCGGTGCGCCGTTCATGCGCCAGGCGTTCGAGCAGCGCCGACTGACGGGCGCGCGCAGCGCCTCCCGCCGGCGGCATATAGGTCGCCTGATCCCAGTGCAGCAGGGCGGCTGCGCCTGTCAGATCGTAAATTTCTCGCCAGCGCGCTTTCAATTCATTCCATTGGGTTTGTTGGGCGGCGTCCACTCTGACTCCTACTTGATAGATAGGGTTGATAAGGTTTTGCAATCAAATTGATTATAACAGGTGTGCAGCGAAGCGTTGTTTATGCCGCGCCTCTGATCTGCTGCGCGCTCTTTTCGCCTTTCCAAAGTCTCTTGCTTTGGCGTTTCTAGAGAACAGAAGGTATACTTGAACAAATTATCGAAAAATTTTGCATGATTTGAATCGAATCCAAAATCGGTGAATGGAGGCGCACAGAGGCGGCGCCGGTAGTGTTCGGGAGGACATGGAAATGAGCGAGCAAGAATTGATTCACAGCGAAGAGGTCAGTGCGCCGACGCTGGAAGGACAGTCAGACCTTCCTGGAGCGCCGGAACCTCTTGCAGAAACGTCGTCGCCTGGCGCAGCTGCGGTGCACAGCCGCGGAGAGTCGCCGCAGACGACAACGAATGTTTCGCAGTCCGACGCTGCGACTGCGGAGGAAGGCAGGCGGGTTGTCAAGCTGCTGCGCGAAGGGCAACAGATCCAGGGCAAAGTCAAGCGCATCACCGAATTTGGCGCTTTTGTCGATATCGGCGTCGGCCGCGATGGTTTAATTCACATTTCCGAGCTCTCGACCACCCGAGTGGCGAAAGTGACCGATGTCCTCCAGGAAGGCCAGGAAGTCACCCTCTGGATCAAGAAACTGGATCGCGAGCGCAACCGCATCAGCCTCACCATGATCGAGCCGGGCAAACGCACGATCCGCGATTTGCAGGTCGGGGAAGTGCTGGAAGGCACGGTGACGCGTCTTTTGCCCTACGGCGCCTTCGTTGACATCGGCGTCGGCCGCGACGCCCTCTTGCACGTGCGCGAAATGGCGGATGGTTTCGTCGCCAAACCCGAAGACGTCGTCAAAGTCGGCGATACGATCGAGGTGCGCATCCTGGAGATCGCGCGACGGCGCAATCGCATCGACTTGACCATGAAAGGGCTGCGACCTGAGCCTGAACCGCCGGCGCCGGTCGCCGAGGAAAAAGCGGCGCAGCCAGAGCCGGCCGCTGCGGAAGAGCCGGAGGAGGAATTTGAGGACAAATTCGCCCATCTCGAGGGGCTCACCGCCATGCAGCTGGCCTTTCTGCGTGCACAGGAGCGCAGCGGCGTGACGCTGCTCGGCGCAACGAAAAACAAGAAGCACAAACGCAGTCAGGCGGCCAAAAAGCGAGCAATCCAGGACGAGATCATTCAGCGCACGCTCAGCACCCAACAGGGGAAAAAATAGCCTTTCGGCCTTCTCGATTTGGCGGTGAGTTTTTCCTGCGACAAGGCGGTGCGGGCGAACGACGCAGTCTCTCCAAAGTGTGGCGTCCCAAACAGGGTGACGGTTGCTCCGTCACCCTGTTTTGTTGTGACTGCTCGAATGGTTACAATTTGAATGACTCAAAAGCCGAAGCGAATCGGCGATCACTCTTGACAGGAAATGATGATGGACATTCAAGGCAAAGTGGCGTTAGTGACAGGGGGAGCGACGCGCGTCGGGAAGGCGATCACGCTGATGCTGGCCGGCGCGGGCGCAAACGTTGTGATCAACTACAACCGATCTGCGCAAGCTGCAGCCGAGACAGAGGCGGAGGCGCGGGCATTGGGCGTCGATGCATTTGCGATTCAGTGCGACGTCTCTGACTGGACGGCGGTGCAGCGCATGGCGCGCGCCGCCATCGAGCGCTTCGGCGGCGTCGACATCCTCGTCAACAGCGCAAGCGATTTTACGCAGACGCCTGTTCCCACCACCGAGATGGACGCCTGGCATCGCGTCACGCGTATTTCGATCGATGGGACGTTTTACGTGACCAACGCGTTGATCCCTTCCATGCAGGAGCGAGGCGGCGGCGCCATCGTCAACATCATCGATCTTTCGGCGTGGCAGCCGTGGCGTCGATTCACTGCGCACGCCGTCGGCAAGGCCGGCATGCTGGCGTTGACGCGCCAGTTTGCGCTGGAGCTGGCGCCGACAATCCGCGTCAACGCCCTGGCGTCCGGTCCGGTGTTGCCGCCGGACAATCATCCACAAGAAAGCATCGAGCGCGTCGCCAACCGCACGCTCCTCAAACGTTGGGGCACGCCCGCCGACGCCGCCAACGCAGTGCGCTATCTGATCGAGGCGGATTTCGTCACAGGCTCCGTGCTGGTCGTGGACGGCGGGGAGCAGCTTACGTGAAGGCAAGGCCGAGTGAAATCCGCCCTCTATGGGGAGGAGTCCGTCATGATTGTCACCAGACAAGAACTCGAAGCGCGTGAAGCTCAGACGTTGGCGCCCTATGCGATGCGCAACAGCGCCAGCCGAGGCCGCCGCTATCCCGAATCGCCCCATCCCTACCGCCTGGACTTTCAGCGCGATCGCGACCGCATCATTCATACAACGGCCTTTCGACGGCTGGAGTATAAGACGCAGGTCTTTGTCTATTCCGAAGGCGATCATTATCGCAATCGGCTCACGCACAGCATCGAGGTGGCGCAGATCGGTCGCACGCTGGCGCGCACGCTGGGATGCAATGAAGACCTGACGGAAGCGATCTGCCTCGCCCACGACCTAGGACATCCGCCCTTCGGTCATGTCGGCGAAGAAACGCTCCATCGCCTGATGGCGGAGCACGGCGGCTTCGATCACCAACGCCAGACCTATCGCATCCTCACCGAAATCGAGCGCCGTTACCCTGACCACCCCGGCCTCAACCTCACGTATGAAACGCTCGAGGGCGTCGTCAAACATGACACCGACTACGACGTGGTCGATGCACGCGACTATCATCCCGAGGAACGTGGGACGCTGGAGTGTCAGTTGAGCAACCTGGCCGATGAGATCGCGTACAACACGAGCGATTTGGACGATGGACTGCGCAGCGGCATCCTCGATCCAGAGCAGGTCAAATCCCTGGCCATCGCTCGACGCACCCTGGATTCTTTAGGCCTCGGCCTGGACGCCGACCTGCGCAGCGACCTCGTGCGCTATCGCTTTATTCGGCGCCTGATCGGGATCGAGGTCAGCGACGTAATTGCAGCGACCTCGCGCAAGCTGGAGGAGTTCGCCATTGGCTCGGTCGAGGATGTGCGCAAGGCGGCGGAAAACATGGCCTGTTATTCGCCTGCGCTCGCTGCAGAAAATCAAGAGCTCAAACAGTACCTGTTCCAGCATTTCTACCGGCATCATCGCGTCGTGCGGATGGCGGTCAAGGCGACGCGCACCCTGACGCAGCTTTTTGAGGCCTACATCAACGAGCCTCGTCAGTTGCCGGATGAAATTCAACGACGCGCCGCCTCATCGGCGGAAGGGTTGCATCGCGTGGTCTGCGATTACCTGGCCGGCATGACCGACCGGTACGCCATTCAGGAATATCGGCGGCTCTACGACATCGAGGTGCGCGCCTGAGACCCATCAAACCTTTTTCTTGAGCTCCAGTTTCATCTCCAGGCGCTCAAAGATGCCATCTCGATACGCGACGTCGACAATTTTGCAAAGCAACAGAAACTGTCGCGTCTCCAGTTGCAGCACGGTGTTCGGCTGCGCCACGATGGGCCCGAGGCGATCTTTCTCTCGCTCGAAATGTTTGCGCAGGTGGGTGTCGGCGTATTCGCTCAGAATGATGCGCCCGACAGTGGAGAGGTTTTTGTCATCAGATTTATCGAAGAGATAGACCTCCATCGCCACGACCTGGTCGGGATCGTTGTTGAGCATGCCGTGCCGTTCACTGACGCCGACGCCGTATTCGCCCAAATACAGATCTCCCTGTGGGCTGGGAATGTTGCGCGCCCAGTCAAGCTGTTGAGAGCCCGCCACATATTTCACATCCAGCTCATCGATGGTGGGGTACCGTTCCACGCGGGCGCCGGGCGGCGCCCAGCCTCCTATGACCGGCGCAGCAGGCTGCCGGACGTCCGGCGCAGCGCGTTGCAGCCCTTCGTCGCTCGTCGCCGTTTCCTCCGCTTCGGCGTCGTCAACCCGAGCGCGGCCGGGGAAAGGCGCAGGCGCGGCTACGGAGGGAGCGATTGTCTGCGCACTGCTGCGCATGGACGCCGACGCGCTCGAAAACGGCGAAGAAAGCCCTTCTTCCTCTTCGTCGAAAGGCGAGACGTTGGCGGCTGCAGGGGGACGCACCGGCGGAACTGCGGCGGGGGCACTGGAAACCGCCCTATAGCTTGTCACGGGGACGCGCGTCGAAGATGCGTTGAAGGCGGAGTGAACATCGCTCGATTCCAACGTGGGTCGAACCTCGGCCTTTTTGGGGCGTGCTTCGGAGGCGCTTTGCTCCAAAGGTCCGACAACTGTCGTTTGTGCGCCTCGCCATTGTAAAGCGCCTTGCTGATACAGCCACACCAATGCACCGGCGCCGGCCGATGCAACCAAAACACCAAGAGCAATTAGAAAGAGGTTGGCTCCATTCCCGGCGTCGCCGGTCGCTGCGACTGCAGAGACAGGAGGCGTCGAGATGACGGCCGTGGAAACGTCTGTCTTCGCTCCTCTCTCCGCCGGTTGCCAGACCCAGCCGACCAGAAGGCCCAGCACAAGGCCGGCTGCGACGCCGATCAGCATCCATGTCAGCTCTCTTTCGGTGAGTCGTATCTCCTTGAAGCGTTCCAATCTTGACTGTATGGGCTGTATTGACATGTGGCGATTCCTTTCCGCAGCTCCGACAAACGCTCCGCAAAACGCGCCGCAAGACGTCGTCCGGCCTACAGGAGCTCGGTGCGTCCCTGTGCGCGCAACTGTTCCACGACTTCTTTGACGCGCTGCATGTTGCCTTTGTCGCCGATCAGCAGCGTGTCGCCTGTATCGACGACCACCAGGTTGTTGACGTTGATGAGGACGACCAGTCGTTTATCACTGTATACAATATTGTCTCGGCTGTCCAGAAGCAAAACTTCCCCGCGTGCAATCCGGTTGCCGGATTCGTCCTGCTCGAGCACGGTCTCCAGCGCATCCCAGCTTCCGACGTCGTTCCAACCCGCCTTGAGAGGAACCACAGCGACCTTCTGCGCGCCTTCCATGATGGCGTAGTCGATGCTGATGCTCGGCATCTCCTGCCAGACTGTTTCCAGCACTTTCTGCGCATCGGGCGTGTCGAGCGCCGCGTCGATCTGTTGCAGCCGCGCATAGATCTCCGGCGCTTGACGGGCGAATTCGTTCAACATGACGTCGACGCGACTGACAAAAATGCCGCCGTTCCAGTAGTAGCCGCCATCGGCCAGAAATTGTTCGGCGGCGGCGCGATTGGGTTTTTCTAAAAAACGCTCCACGCGATACGCCGGAACGCCATCAGCGATCGAAAGCAATTCGCCGCGTTTGATGTATCCATAGCCGGTGTGCGCAAAGGTCGGCTCGATCCCCAAGGTGACGATGAAGCCTTTTTGCGCCACGTCGGCGGCGCGACGCAACGCCGCCCGAAATCGATCGCCGTGCAAAATCACATGGTCGGCGGGCAAGATGACCATCACGGCGTTCGGGTCCTTGCGTCGAAGGTGCAACGCGGCCAGGCCGATGGCGGGCGCGGTGTTGCGGCCGCTGGGTTCGACGATCACATGTTGCATCGGCATTTGCGGCAGCTGTTCTTTGACCAGTTCAACGTACGCGGGCCCGGTCACCACAAATAGCTTATCGTTGTCGACCAAACCTTCGAGCCGCTGTGCGGTCTCCTGAATCATGGTGAAACCGCTGCCGGTGATGTCGCTGAACTGCTTTGGCCGGTTTTCACGGCTGCGCGGCCACAGGCGCGTGCCGACGCCGCCTGCCAGAATCACTGCATACATACGCCTGACTCCTCATGATGGTTGAGTCCGTTACGGTTCAAGTGTACGGTTCAAGTGCGATCGGTTCAACTGGATTCGATGGACAGCCCGGATAAGCCCTTGTGAACTTTGTCCGGCGCGCAGCCCAGCCTGGACGTGCGCCGCTCAGGCGCGCACATAAGAGAGCGCGCCGCTCTGGTGCACCATGCCTTTCAGCTCCATCAACGCCAACAGGCTGCTCACCTGACCGGCGTTCAATCCGGTCTTGCGCACCAGGTCATCGATGTGCGTAGGTTCATGCGACAGATGTTGGAGCAGCGCCGCTTCCGCCGGATCGGCGGGCACGCTCTCGCGCAGCGCACAGTGGTCAACGACGCGGCTCATGTTGAGCTGTTCCAGCACGTCATCGACGGAGAGGAGCGGCGTCGCCCCTTGTTGAATCAGCAGATTGCAGCCAACGCTGCCAGGGGAGAGAATGTTGCCCGGCACGGCGAACAGATCGCGTCCTTGTTCGACGGCGAATTGCGCCGTGATCAGGGCGCCGCTGCGCTCCCCGGCCTCGACAATGATCACGCCTCGGCTCAGGCCGCTGATGATGCGATTGCGCGGGGGAAAATTGCTGGCGTCCGGGCGAACGCCCAGCGCGTATTCACTCACGAGCGCGCCCTGGCCTGCGATCGCCTGCGCCAGCCCCCGATTTTGAGGAGGATAAATCTGGTCGACGCCGCTGCCGAGCACGGCGATCGTCCGCCCGCCGGCGTCCAGCGCGGCGCGATGGGCCACGGTGTCCACGCCCAAGGCCAGGCCGCTGACCACAGTGACGCCGGCGCGCGCCAGCTCGCTGCTCAGAACGCGCGCCACTTCGCGACCGTAGGCGCTGGCGTGACGCGTGCCCACCACGGCCACGGCCCATTCATCCTGGCTGAGGAGCCGCCCACGCACGTACAGCACGGGCGGCGAACCTTCGATGGTGCGCAAAGATTCGGGATAGCCGGGATCGTCCCATGTCAGCACCTCGACGCCGGCGTCTAGGGTGCGCTGCAATTCCATCGCCGGATCGAGCGTGCGGCGCGCCTCCAGGAAAAGCTCAATCGTGCGTCGATCCAGCCGCGCCGCTTGCATCTGTTGAATCGAGGCGCGCCACGCCGCTTCGATCCCTCCGCACACCGCGAGCAAGGCTGCAAGGCGCACCGGCCCGATGCCCGAAACTCGACTGAACGCGATCCAGTAGCCCTTGCTGTCCACCATTTTGCTCATCCAAATGCAGTCAGGATGCGCTCCAGGAGGGCGCTGAGCAGTTGGGGAGAAGTTGCCACGATCAGCGTCACAATCAAAGCGCCTAGCGCCGTTCCCACGTTGAGTGCGCTTTCACGCATCGTCAACGGGGCGTCCTGCATGCCAAACATCAGGCGCGCCAACCGTACAAATCCCAGAATAGCGCCCACGGCGGCGAGCAAGATCGCCATCGCCAGCCGCCAGTCGAAGAGCGCCAGCGACTGCAGGGCCGCCCAGTGTCCTGCAAAGCCCGCGGTCAGCGGAAAGCCGACCAGGCCCAGCCCCCCCAGCAGCACCGCTGCACTGCTCCACGGCATGCGCAGACCGACCGCTCGCAGGCGCTGCATCTCCAGTGAGCCAACCTGACGTTCGAGCGCAATCAGCCCAACGGCGCCTGTCATCATGCTGATGATGCGGAGCGCAAACAAAAACAGCACAAGCGTCCAGCTCTGCAGCCCTGGCGCCGTCATGGCGAGAATGATCAATCCCCAGTCATGAATAGCCGCATACCCCCATAACCTGCCCGCATGGGTTGCGCCGATGGCGGCGACTCCTCCCCAGATGGCGGTCAACAGGCCCAACGCGCTCATCCACACCGACCAGTCGGTCTGGCGAAAGATAAAGGGATAGAGGTTGAGCGCCTGCGCCGCCAGATACAAGACGCCCAGTTGATAGAAGAGGGCGACGAGCAACGCAGCCGCAGGCGGAGAGCTTTCGCTGCTGGCCGACCAGGCGCCATGCAACGGGAAGGGCGTCAGCAAGATCAGGATGCCCAGCCCGATCAAGGTTCCCGCCGTTTGCATCAGCGCCAGGTCCTGAGGGTTCAACGGAATCTGTTCAAGCCACCAACCGCCGGCAAAAAAGAGCGGCGTCGCCAGCACCGGCGGCGTCAACAAGCGCAGACCGGCGCTCGCTTCTTTCTGGCGGCCACCGTGGAGCACGTAGATGCTGAGAGCCGTCAACATGACGAACAGGACAGGCGCAATCACGATCGGCGTCGTCGGCGCGTTGACCAGAAGCGCAAGCGCGCTGTAGCCGGTCAGCAACAGCCACACCTGGGCCGGGAAAAGAGCGTCATGGGCGTGCAGCGCGCCGAGCAGCAACGCCAACGCGGCAAGCAGCAGATAGGCGGCCAGGACGGGTGTGTTCGCCGCGCGCAGCTGCAGAAAGTAGCCCGAAAGAGCCAACGGGGCTTCGAGATCGACGTTCACTCCAAAGGGCAGAATCCAGATCGGAAGGCTCATATTGAGCGACCAGATCCACGCCGCCAACAACGCCGCCGCACCGGCGCCGACGATCGCAACGAGACGCGGCCATGCGCTCAGGAGAAAACTGGCGGAGGCGGCTGCAATGAAAAAGACAAACAGCAAGGGAAGAAACGGCAGGCCGACGGGTTCAATCGGGTTCATACACCCTCCTTGGCCGAGGCTCCTGCGCCGGGAGAGGAGGCGATTTTCAGCGTCTCGGCAGCCTCTTCGATGCCGGAAGGCCGGCGAGGACGGATGACCCTTCCTGGGAAGAGGCGCGATGGGCGAGGCTGCGGCGCCGCAGTCGGTTCAATAGCCTGCGCTGATCTTCTTGCGGGCGCCGTCTGCCATCTCGAAGTTCGCACAGGTTGCGCCAACATGGCGTAGGCGCAGCCGAGCGCCAACAAAATTTGTGCGATCCCCACCAGGACGGCGAGGCCAGAACCCGGCAGAAGCACAGCGGCGATGTTTTGCGCCACCGCCGTCAGCAACAGCAATCCGATTCCCGTGGAGAAGGGCGCTGCAGAAAGGCCCAGCAGCAGGGCGCTGCACAGGCCGATCCAGATCAACAGATCGGTTTCAACCCGAGTGAAGATGGGCAGCGCGACGCCGGGATCGAGCATCCACCAGGCGCCTGCCAGAAAACCCAGCGCAAGCAAGCGCAACAGCCAGTTGCCATGCGGATGGGCGGTGGCGCCGGGGCGATGGAGGTAGGCCGAAAGCCCCAGGAGCAGAAGCGAAACGAGCGAAGCCAACCACTGCGCCGCAGTCACCGCCGGAGCAGGCTCATGCAAAGCTGCGGCGAGACTGCTGACGCCCAACAGGATCGCCGCAGCGCCGGCGATCGCCCAACGCCAATCCCAGATCAAAACAAGGCTGGCGACCAGGGCGGAGAGCAACAAAATGCCGGGACCGTTCGCCAGCAATGTCCCGACGGCGGCAAAAATCGAAGAAGATGCCATCAGCGCACCAGTAACATCCCCAGGAAAAAGAGGGCCAGAAACCAGCCGAAGTAGCCGGCGCCCTCCACCACGCGCAATCCGCTGGCGCCCACTTGAGCGCCCCGATCGATCCCCCAGAGCATGAGGTTAAAGAACCACTCCAGCTGACTGACGCGGCTGATGCGGTGCGGCAGGGCGCCCAGGTGAGGCCAGATGCGCGGATGCAACCAGACCAAGCCGAAGCCGATCACGAGAGACATCCCCAGCACCGTCCACACTTCCCCGCCCGCAACGACATTGGGCGGGTTGCCCAGTGCAGGATCGATAGTGTTGGGAATGGCGACCAGCGTCTCGGTGAAGCGCGGCAGCAGACCCGCGACCGCCAGCGGCAAGCCCAACAACAGACAGGCGGCCAACAATTTTAACAGATAGCTGTTGGGGAGGTCGGTGGAGGCGGTATATTCTCCTCCCCAACTGCGCAACACCGCCGCGATCAGCATGCCCTGTGCCATGACATAGACAAGCAGAGCGGGCCAGTACGCCGGGCCTTCCGTCAACAGGCGAGCAAGCGCCGGCTGCATCAAAAATCCCGGCGTAAACGGCAAGCCGGCCAGCGTGAGCGCGCCGACGCTCACAGGAACCTGCCAACCCCAGGCGCGCCAGACTTGATCGCCCACCAGCCAAAGTGCGCCTCCCAGGGCAAAAGCGGTCAACGGCCACATCATCGAAGCCGGGCCGGGCGCCTGACCAAGAACGCCGGCGAGCGCTGCGACGCCCGCCGAAGTGATCAAGACAAATGTGGCGTAATGGGCGTGATCTTGCGCCGTATACGCCGCCAGTGCAGAGGCAAAGGCCGCCAGCGCAATCAGAAAGAGCATCGCCGGCGTAAACAGCTGCTCTGCGCCGCCCAGTCGCAGCGTTTGCCCCATCAGCCACAAGCCACCGAGCACGGGCGTCATGTGGTCCAGCAATCGCTCGGAAAGATTCAGCGCGCGCGTTGAACGCGGCAACAGCCACAGATGGAGCGGATAGAGGCCGGCGCGAATTCCTGCAGCCAATAAAAGCAACGTCTGCGTCTCCGGCGGGACGACGCCTCCGGCCAGCTCCTGCGCTAATCCCGTTGGCCCGGCGGGCAGGATGGCGATGAACAAAAACATGGCGCCGATCAGGCTCAGGACCTGCGCCTCGCTGGAGCGCGCGCGCTCGGCCAGCGAAGCGCCGCCGACAGGTTCAACGGCCAGGCGCAGGAGAATGATGACGTCCAGAAAGACCCATGTCAACAGCACCGTCAGCAGGTTTCCGCTCTGCACGAAAAGCAGGCTGGCGGCGATGATGCTCAGGTCGGTGGCAAGCACCCCGTGCAACCGCGGCAGGCTTCTGCCGTCGGGCGCGCGCGTGCGGTTGAGCAAGACGCCCAAACCGCCGAGCAGCAAAATCAGAGCGCCGATGTAATAGTTCCAGCCGTCCGCCACCCAGTACAGATTGGCGGCGCTTTGCAAAAGAGGTTGCCAGGGATGGCCGAAGGTCGGCACAACGACTGTGAACTGGAGAGCAATGTAAAGGAGCCCGGCGCCTCCTAAGAAACCGAGCGCGATCCAGGTCAGCCAGCCAGGGCGTCGGATCCACCTTCCGAGCCCAAGCTCTACGGCGGCGCCGGTCAACAACAGCAGCGGCGGCCCAACCGGTGAGACGAGCAACGAAACGAACGTAGTCACAAACGGCAATGATACCACATGTCGCAATGTCCGAAGAAAATGACGTCGAGAAGAGGAGCTTTTGAGGGTTGCGACCCGGAGCCATCCGTCCTGCTAGGCATCATCCAGCTCGATGGAGCGATCGGTTATACGGTCGATCTCTTCCAGAGAGGCGCCGCGCGCCCTCTCGATGCGCTCCAGCCGCTTTTGAAACTGCGCCAGCGCGTAATTGGCGAATTCGCTTTCGTCGAGACCAAACGGCATCGTTTCATAAGAGCCAAAGATGTCGGCGACGACGCCGAGCGCCGGTCGCAGCAAGTCGTTCATCGTCTCCTCGGCGACCTCCCACAGCCGATCATCCGCCGCGATCAGCCGGGAAATCAGATGGACGCCGTAGGCGATATGGCGCGATTCATCCTGCTTCAACAGACGAACGCCGCGACACGTTCCCGGCATCAGACCGTTGCGCTCCAGCGCCGTCAGGTAGGCGTGGTAGCCAGTTTCGGCCAGCACGCCCTCCACGATCATGTTGTAGGTCACCGATGCGCGCACCTGCGCCGCCGGCGATGGATCGACGAGCAGGCGCCGCATCGCCGTCGGCAGCGCCTCATACACAATGGCGCGATAGCTCGGCGTATGAAAATGCGATAGGTCGGTCTGGGCGCCGACGACCTCATCCAAAAAGCGACGAAAGAAATCTGTGTGCTTGGCTTCTTCAAAGAGAAAGGTGGTGAGATACATCTCCTCTTCCAGCCGCCCTTCGCCGGCGACCGTCAGCAGCAGGGGTAAAATGTCGGCCGTGACCGCCTCCTCCCCCGCCTGAAAGAGCGAGGTCAAATGGAGCAGCACTTCTTGCTCCAACGCCGAAAGACGGCGCCAATCGACAATGTCTTGGCTGAAATCGAGATCGCTGGGGTTCCAGATACCAAAACGTTTGGCCTTTTCAAAGAGGCGCATCGGCGGCGTCTGACGGTTGAGCCCGGCTGTCGTCGTGATGAAGGAAGCATGAACGCTGGAAGATGGGGCGCCGGAGACCATTCAAACCTCCTGTTGAACAAAGATGAACTGGACTTTTTCCATTGTACGGGGCGAACGGAATGTGCGTCAAATGGAATCGGGCATTCTGGTGAAGTCGCGCAACAGAGCTATACTGGGTTTATGAGCGAACACAAAACCTGGTTTGAGCGAATCATGAATCGCTTCTATGCGATTCCCTCTGTCGCACAGCTCTGGGCGAGTCGCGCTGCACAACGCAGCGCAGCTCTGGTTGCGGAAGACGGTTCGATCCCTTTCACCCGACTCAGCAAACCGCTTTCGGCGGCGCGCGGCGTCCTCATCACGACCGGCGGCGTTCATCTGAAGACGCAGCGCCCCTTCGACATGGAAAATCGGGACGGCGACGCCTCCTATCGAGAGATTCCCGACAACGTTGCGCTCGATGAGATTACGATCACGCACAAGTATTATGATCACCGCGACGCGGACGCCGACCTGAACGTGATCTTTCCGTTGGCGCACTTTCATGAATTGGTGCGTCAAGGCGTCGTCGGGTCGCTGGCCTCCCGACACTTCGGTTTTATGGGGCACCTCGAAGGCGAGCAGCTTGCAGCCTTAATGCAGCGCAGCGCGCCGGAGGTGGCGGCGAAGCTGCGCGCCGAAGGCGTCGATTTCGCTTTCCTGACGCCCGCCTGAGGGCTTTGCAATCGGTCCGTGGGACTGATCGCACGCACACTCGAACGAGCAGGCATCGCAACGGTGAGCGTTTCTCTGGCGCGTGACCTGACCGAAGCCGTCGGCGCCCCGCGCGCAGTTTTCGTGAAGTGGCCGCTCGGTCATCCGTTGGGCGAACCGCATGCGCCGTTGCAACAACGCACGGTGATCTTCCGGGCGCTGTTGCTTCTTGTCACCGCCTCGCAGCCGGGCGTCATCGAAGACCTGGGCTTGCGCTGGCGTCGCGAAGTCTACACAGAGCCTGACTGGTCAAAATTAGAAGGAATAGAACCATGAGCCGTCGTTCTCGGCGAGACGCCGCCGACGCCCCCAAACCTCAGTTGCGCTGGGAGGCGGCGCTCTTCGCTTTCGCCACCAACATGTTGCTGGTGACCGTGCTGACCGGTTTCGTACAGACCATGCCTCTGCCGATAGAATTTGAGGTTCTGGCCACGGTGGGGGGGCCGCTGCTGGCGGGCGCGCTGACTGCATTCTACGCCCGCCATCGCGGGGGCATGCACGCCTTTTTAGGGGGCATGTTGAGCGTCTTGCCGCTCACCTTCTTCATCTTTCAGGGCAACTGGCAGCCGGCGCTCTACGCCGGCGCCTTCTGCACCATGGGCGGCGCGCTGACCGAGGTGGTGCAGCGCCGTTTTCAGCGGACACGCAAAACCTGAGAACGGGGCATGCGCGACGGCGGCTGGTGGCGATTCGTTACATTTGAGGAGTCATCGCAGCAGCGACCGATCCTTGATCGGCTGCTGTTGCGGCGCGTCTTTCGGTATGCGCGTCCCTATCTGGGCGCTATTCTGATCGTTCTGATCACGATCACCGTTTCTTCGTTGCTTGGCCTGGCGCCGCCGCTGATCTACCGCGAGCTGATCGACGAGGTGCTGCCCAATCGCAACCTGCATCTCCTCAACTCTCTGGCGCTTGCGCTCTTTGCCATTCCACTGGCGTCGGGCGCGCTGGGGGTGCTTCAGCGTCACTACAGCGCCAAGGCGGGCGAGGGGATCATCTATGACCTGCGCAATGAGATGTTCAGCCATCTCGGCCGCATGTCGATGCGCTTTTTCACCAACACGCGGTCGGGCGAAATTGTGAGTCGCTTCAACAACGACGTCGTCGGCGCCCAGAACGCCATCACCGGAACTATCCCTGAAATTTTGACCAATGTGGTGACGCTGGTCTCCACGTTGATCGTGATGATCAGCATCGAATGGCGACTGGCGCTCCTCTCGGTGGCCGTCTTGCCGCTCTTTCTCTTACCGGCGCGGCGCGTGGGGCTGATGCTGCGCAAAATTCGTCGGCAGGCGCTGGATTACAACGCCGCCATGAGCAGCCAGATCGCCGAGACGTTGTCCGTCAACGGCGCCCTGTTAATGAAAACCTTCAACCGCCTGCCTCAAGAGGAGCTGCGATTCAGGCAGCTCAGCGGAAACGTCCGCGACATCGGCGTCCGGCGGGCGGAGGTGGCGCAATTGTTCTTCATGGGGCTGGGGTTGGTCGGCGCCGTCGGCAGCGCATTGGTTTACTGGGCCGGCGGCTGGATGGTGCTGAACGATGCGCTGACGGTCGGCACGATCGTGGCCTTCACCGCCTATCTTGCCCGACTTTACGGCCCAATCTCGGCGTTGACCAACGTGCAGGTCGAGTTTGTGACTGCACTGGTGAGCTTTGAACGCGTCTTTGAGTATCTCGATCTTCCGCTTGAGATTCAGGAGCGCGCCGACGCCGTGCGCCTGAACCACGTGGAAGGACGCATTCGCTTCGAGGACGTGTGGTTTCACTATCAGGAGCCGCTCATCGACGAGGCGCTGAGCGATGCACAAGAATCCGGCGGCGCTGCGATCGGCGACGGAGAAGGCCTTGTCGAAAGGCCTGCTATGCACCGGGCTGCGCTCCAGGGTGTTTCCTTCGAGATTGAGCCTGGCTCGTTGACGGCGCTTGTCGGGCCGAGCGGCGCAGGCAAGACGACGATCATCTCCCTGCTGCTGCGACTCTATGACCCGACGCAGGGGCGCATCACGCTGGATGGCTACGACCTGCGCGACCTGACGCTCGATTCCATTGCGCGCCACTTTGGCGTCGTCAGCCAGGAAACCTATCTCTTTCACGACACGATTCGAGCCAACCTGCTCTACGCCAAACCGGACGCCACGCAGGCGGAGCTGGAGGCCGCCTGTCGCGCGGCCAACATTCATGAGTTGATCGCCTCACTGCCCGACGGCTACGACACCGTGGTCGGCGAGCGCGGCCATCGGCTCAGCGGGGGCGAAAAACAACGGCTGGCCATCGCCCGCGTTATTTTGAAAGACCCGCGCATCCTGGTGCTCGATGAGGCGACCTCCCATCTCGATTCTCAGAGCGAAGCGCTGATCCAGGAAGCGCTGCAGCCGTTGCTGCGCGGGCGCACCAGCGTGGTGATTGCCCATCGCCTCTCCACGATTCTGGCCGCGGATAAGATTGTCGTCATCGACAAGGGGCGCGTCGTCGAGCAGGGGACGCACCATCAATTACTCGCTAACGGGGGCCTCTACAGTGCGCTGTATGAAACGCAGTTTCGCAGCCAGCTCGCAGAACCGACCTGAAAAATCCCCAATCGGCCAACGCGTTCAGGATCGACGCCCCTCGACCTCGCCGCCCTGAATTTGCCACTGCGTAATGCCGCCCGCCAGATTGTACGCCTCCAGCCCGTGCTGCCGTAAAAAGTGCGCCACCCCAAAGGAGCGGATCCCATGGGCGCAAAAGACGACGATCGGGCAATCTGACGGCAACGCGCCCAGGCGGTCGGGGACGCTGTTCATTGGGATGTGCAACGCGCCGGGAATGCGCACCTGACGCCATTCATACGGTTCGCGCACGTCGAGAAGGAGGGGAGGCGCATCGCCCCGGAGCCGTTCCTGCACCTCGCGTGGGGCCAGCTCCGGCACAACAACTTCTTCCGGCTCCGGAGAGAGCGGCGTCATCGGCTTTTTCGCAGGCGCGGGCCTGCGCCACAGATTTTTGAACGACTTGAACAAATTCATCACG